>Ga0257124_1000195_pt1 | contig 78679 bp, 72 predicted proteins | sample SI106_150metaG_FD_190154 | JGI IMG/M metagenome (GOLD analysis project Ga0257124, IMG submission 190154) | Marine microbial communities from Saanich Inlet, British Columbia, Canada - SI106_150 | ecosystem: Environmental > Aquatic > Marine > Inlet | place: Canada: British Columbia | collected...
TAGAATTAGTCAAGCAAGTTAAAGAGTTACAAAGATTACCTGTTGTTAATTTTGCTGCAGGTGGAATTGCAACTCCAGCAGATGCTGCTTTAATGATGCAATTGGGTTGTGATGGTGTTTTTGTTGGTTCAGGAATTTTCAAAAGTAGTAATCCTGCAACTCGTGCAAAAGCAATTGTCCAAGCAACAACTCATTTTAACAATCCAAAAATAGTTGCAGAAGTTTCTGAAGGATTAGGAGAAGCAATGGAAGGTCTTGAGATTGATCAATTAGATGTTAAAATGGCAGAAAGAGGAAATTAGTTGTTATGTTGATAGTTGAAAAAATAACAACAACCATGGCACAGACGGACTTTGTTCCAAAGTCCTACTCGGCTAACGCCTCGCCTGGCCAAGTTGTTATTTCTTCTGTTAAGTAAAATTAAAAAAATAAAATAAAAAAGAAAAATGAAAATAGGAATTCTTGCATTACAGGGAAGTTTTAACGAACATATTGAGTTATTGAAAAAACTAAATATTGAAACTATTCAAATAAAACTTCCAGAACAATTAAATGAAATAGATGCACTTATCATCCCAGGTGGAGAATCAACCACAATCCTTCAATTATTAGAAAAATATAAATTTGATCTACAAGAATTCAAAAATTCTGGAAAACCGATATTAGGAACATGTGCAGGAGGTATTATTTTAGCAGAGTTAGGATTAATTGATATTGAAATAGAAAGAAACGCATATGGTCCACAATTATATTCTTTTATTGACAAAATAGAAATTAATTTTGAGAAAGGCAAAGATAATTTTAAAGGAGTTTTTATCAGAGCACCAAAAATAATAAATTATGGAGAGAATGTTGAAGTCCTTGGCAAACATAACAATCTAAAAACAAATACTTCTGATCCAGTCTTAGTAAAACAAGATAATATTATGGTTGCTACATTCCATCCTGAATTAACAAATGACACAAGAACACATGAATTATTTATTAGATTAGTTAAATAAAAAAAGAAAATTAATTTTATTTATTCATTCTTAACTTATAATACCACCAAATACCTGAGAATACTGCAAATGTTATTGTTATAATCCATATTTGCCAAGGTGCACCTAAATAAGTACTAATCAATAAACCAATAATAGCTGCACTTGACCATAATATTTTCAATGTTAACATTATGTCATAGCTTTCTTTAGATTTATTATAATTAAACAAACTTGCACCACCAATTCCAATTAATGCAGCTCCAACTAATCTTGCCATAACTAGTTCAGGTGTAGAAATAGAAAACCCAAATAACCCTAGTAACAAACTAGGAAAAAACAGCAAAGGAATTCCAAATATCATATCAACAACAAAATGTATTGCAAACCATGTTTGTAATGATTTAGGTATTAATAAATTCTTTTTTTTCATTTTATAAAACTAATTGAGATATATGTATAAATAATTTGTTATTATAAAACAATTAAGCAAACTAAAGCATCATTTGCTCTTAAAAAAACCATTAGCATAATCACCAAACTTAATACCATTAGCTGCCCCCCAAATATCAACATTAACAAATTTATCATTTTCTAAATCTATTTCCTTCATTTTTCCAATTCTAACCTGCAAATATTGATGAGGAGAGGTATAATAAGTAAGTGAATATTTAGGAACAATATCTTTTTCTTTAAAATGCTTACTTTTTACAAGAAGTAATCTTAACAAATAATTCATTTGGGTGCAATGCAAAAATCCAGATTTTAACCATAACTGGTTTAAATTAGTAATAAAAGCATGATGAAATTTCAAATATGTTAATATTTTATATCCTCTATATTTTTTTATTAGAATTTGGTATGCTTCTTTTAAGCATTGCTCTTTATTTTTTGATTTTTTTAATTGTTTAACTACTTCATTGATTGTTTTAGGCAGCTTTTCAGGCAGAGGATATTTTGAGAAAAGATTAGGTATCATTTTATTTTTATTTATTTATATTCTATTTAGTTCACTTATATTTTAGTTTCATAACCAACACAACCATTGACAAAACCAAAGTAATAACATTTGCAATTATAACAGGAGAAGATTTAATTAAAAGACCATATATCAACCACAACAAAATCCCTAAAGTCATAACAACATACATAATCAAACTAAGATCTTCTGTTGATTTTGTCTTTAGAACTTTAACTACTTGTGGAACAAAAGCACCAGTTGTACATATACCTGCAGCAAAACCCAAAAATATAATATAATCCATTGAATTACCTCTTTTATCAATTATTTGAAAAATTATTCAAGTTTAAACTCTAATTCTCTTTTACTAATATTTTCTTTTACAATCTTAATAAATTCATCAACATTAACACCAAATTTAACTTCTCCCTTTAGTGTTCTAAGAGCAATTGTATTATTGTCTTGTTCTTTTTCTCCTACTGTTAACATCAAAGGAATATATTGAATTTGAGCATCCCTTACTTTTTTAGGAACTGATTCTGTTCTATTGTCTATTTCTACTCTAATGCCTGCTTCTTCAAACTTTTTCTTTACAACTTCAGCATATTCAGTGAATTTTTCTGAAACAGTCATTATTCTTGCTTGAACAGGACTTAACCATAAAGGAAATTTACCTGCAAAGTGCTCAACTAAGACACCCATGAACCTTTCCATACTACCATAAATAACCCTATGAATCATTACAACTCTATGTTTTTGTCCATCTTGACCTTCATAAGTTAAATCAAATCTTTCAGGCAAAGACATGTCTAATTGAATGGTACCACATTGCCATGTTCTTCCAAGTGCATCTTTAATATGAAGATCAATTTTAGGACCATAAAAAGCTCCATCCCCTTCATTAATTTTAAATTCTTTTCCATAACCTTCTAAGGCTTGTTTTAAACCATTTGTTGTTAATTCCCATTGTTCATCTGTACCAATTGAACCTTCCGGTCTAGTACTTAATTCAAGATTAAAATCAAGACCAAATTTTTCATAGAATTTTTCTGCAAGTTTTAGTACTCCTAAAACTTCATCTTTAATTTGTTCTTTTGTCATAAATATATGAGCATCATCTTGATGAAAAGCTCTGACTCTAAACAATCCTGTTAATACTCCACTTAGTTCATGCCTATGTACAAGACCAACTTCACCTGCTCTTAATGGAAGCTCCCTATAACTATGCAATTTATCTTTATACACTAACATTCCACCAGGGCAATTCATTGGTTTAATTGCATAATCATCTTCATCAACTTTCAAAGTATACATGTCATCTTTGTAATGATCCCAATGCCCTGATTTTTCCCAAAGAGTTTTATTAAGAATTAATGGTGTTTTAATTTCTACATAACCTGCTTTTTTATGTTCTACTCTCCAAAAATCAAGAAGTTCATTCCATATAACCATTCCTTTTGGATGGAAAAATGGCAAGCCCTTACCATGATCATGAAAGCTAAACAAATCTAGTTTTTTTCCAATTTCTCTATGGTCTCGTTTCTTTGCTTCTTCTAAATTATGTAAATATGTTCTTAAATCTTTTTTATCTGGAAAACTAATACCATAAATTCTTTGTAATTGTTTATTTTTAGCATCTGCTCTCCAGTATGCTCCTGCCATTTTTGTTAATTTAAAAGATTTTATTTTTCCAGTATGTGAAACATGTGGACCCCTACATAAATCTACAAATTTACCTTGTTTGTAAACTGAGATTGTTTCTTCGGCATCTCCTAGCTCATTAATCATCTCTAATTTGTATTGATTATCTTTGAATAACTCTAATGCTTCTTTTTTTGTAATCTCATCCCTAACAATAGGTGTTTTTCTATCAACAATCTCCTTCATCTTTTTTTCTATTTTTTCTAAATCTTCAGGAGTAAATGGTTCATGATCTATATCATAATAAAATCCTTCTTCAACTACAGGGCCTATTGTTAACTTAGCATAAGGATATAATTCTGTAATTGCTTCTGCCATTAAATGAGCAGTACTATGTCTAAATATATCAACACCTTCTTTATTTTCTTCACCTTTTGAATTACTAAATGTAACAATTTCAAATGTAGAATTTATAGTTGGCTTGAAACTAAGATCAACTAATTTATCATTAATTTTAGCTGCTAATGCATCTTGTTGTAATCTTTGTGGTAATTCTTTAAGAATTTCTGCAACACTAATACCTTTTTCATATTTTTTCTTATTTCCATCAGGAAATGTTATTTCAATCATTTATTTCACCTTGTTCAATTATACAAACATTAACCAAGTATAGACTCATACTATATTGATTTTAATTGTATTATGTATTAATTCTTTATAAATATTATTGTATTTAGGGATATTTGAGAAATATAACCCATATAAACAGTTATTACTAATTACTTTTCAAAATTATTAGAACTCACCAAATTCACCCATATTTGTAAAATTTAACTTTTATACATATATTGGAATTCGTTTCTTTTGCCTGTATTTCTATACTTTACAAGCTGTGACTTCCTTAGCTTTTTCAGGCTCATTGTAACAGATCCAATACTTACATTGATGTTTTGAGAAATCTGCTTAGATGTAAACCATTTGCCTTTATTAGCCTTTAGGAAATTATATACTTCTTGTTGTCCCATTGTAGGGATTAGGTAGCTCTCCTACTATATAAACCTTTGCCTTTAATAATATACATTTATAAAGATAACTATATTCAAGGGGTAAAAGAGCTGAGAGTTAAGAATTCATAATTTTTTCTTAATTCATAAAACTTTTTTATCTGTTGATGCAGAAAAAAATCTTAACTTCTTTAAAGCTATAAAAATAGGTGTTCCTTTTTCAATACCTTTTTGTTTTGCTTCTTTTTTAGGTAAAGTAATAACTAAACTATCTCCAGATGTTGAAACATTACTTGTAAATTCCCAAATATCCCTATATTTCATCAATAAATTATATGCTAAATCTCTATTTGTTGTTTTAGTAAAACTCATAATTAAATCAAGTTGTTGATTAATACAATTAGTTTCAATCTCAGTAATTTTTTGTTTTAGTTTTTTTTCATCTTCTTGGTCCATAAAATCACCTAAAAACAAAATTTAAGTTGTTTTAACAAATATATCAGATAGATAAGATAAACTAGTATATAAATCTTCCCAAAAAAACAAAAGATTTAAATAAGATAAAGACATATATATAATGGGTGGAAACATGAAAAAAAGTGTTTTGTGTAATGAATGTAATGGTATTCTAAAAGAAGGGAAATTTGAAATATATTGTAAAAATTGTGGACTAATAACAGAAGATTCACCAATAAATTTTGGAAAAGAAGGTTATATGGGTGATCCTGAAAAAGCAGCTAGAAAAAGAAGAACTGGTCCACCAATAACATGGATAAATCCAGATTGGGGCACAACATTTGATTTAAGAAAATGGAATAATAGAAAAAGATAACAATAAAAATAATCAGAAAAATCTACTTCATTAACAGCCCAGCTAACTTCTTATGAGCAGTAAGGCCATTTTTTAGCTGAACATCAAATAGCTCATCCCTAGCTTGCATAATAGAATCTAGAAACTCAACACTACCTTGTACATCTACAAATGGCATATCCATATTTAATTCTGTAGCCATTGGCTTAATTTCGTTTTCTCTTGGTTTTATTTCTCTTTTTAGTTCCATATTACACATGTTAACTAGTGGTTGTTTATATGATTTTTGAATTTAATTGTTAAATCAAATACAATCTCACTTTTTACTCCCATAAATAAATATCTCTTCCTTAAACATTTTTTTCTTTCTTTTATAATTTACTTTTAGACCAGCATCTTTAAATAATTTCTTAACCTTTTTCTCATTTTCAGTAATTAATGCATTTGGTGTAACATTAAGTATATTATTTTTGATATAAAAACAAAATTTAGCATTTTTATTCAATCTTTGTTTTAGATGTTTTAGGAAAAGAGGGATATTTTCAATATAACCTAAAGTATTAAATGAAACAAACACATCACTTTTTTTCACTTTGGAAGATAACTTCCATGATTTTCTAAAATGAACTTTGATTCTTTTTCTATGTTTGCTATCCATTAATTTAAGATATTTCTTAAAATGGTTTAATTCATTCTTTGATGTGTCAATTGCAGATATTTCCTTGTATTCTAATCCTTTTTCAACAATTCTTTTGATAAAAACACCTGTCCTACAATCAAAATCAACTAATCTTTTCTTAGAATTAAACGGACCAACAAGTAAGATTATTTTATCAAACAATCTATTACTCGCTGGGTTCTTCTTGTGATAATGATGATGCATTTTTGCCATTAATTCTCTTCTTAGATGAACATACTTTGCATCATAAAATAATTCAATTGCAAAATAAGCTGGGATTCCAAAAATAATCAAAGACATAGAGATTTTAAGTAGTTCCATTGCCCCATGTGTTTCTTTCATAAACATTACCAATAAGAAAACCATGAAAAATATTGTAAATAATGGTCCAATTTTACCAAATATAACTTTATATGGTCTTGGTTGATCTGGTTTTTTGAATCTTAAGATAATAACACTAAGTAAAACAGCAGAGTATACTAATAATATAAGAGGAATTAAAATATGCAATAAAGTTTCATATGATCCTGCTCCAACAATAACTAAAATCGAAACAACTAAAGCTTGAAAAAAGATAGATACATAAGGACTTTTGTGTTTTGGATGTATTTTAGCAAATTGTGTAAAGAAAAGTTTATCTTCAGCAATTGACATTAACAATCTTGGAGAAGTTACAATCCAACCAGCAGTTGCCCCTATTACAGAAATAAAAATTAAGAAAGTAAAAATAAGCCCACCAATAAATCCAAAGTGTGCAGCTCCTAAATCTCTTAATGGAGCAACTGATTCTGCATACTCTGCCCACGGAATTGTTCCCATTGCAGTAAAAGCAAGCAAAAAAGCAAGAACAGCAATAACAATTGTTCCATAAATTAATGCTTTAGGCATTATTTTCGTTGGATTCTTAGTTTCTGCTGCTAAAAAAATTGCACTTTCCCATCCAAAAAAAGTTTCAGCAATAAAAAATATTGCCAGTAAAATACTCATAGTAGGAAGAACAAAAAATGGTGAGAAATTACTAGGATCAAAATTAACAAAACCAGGAATAATTATTGAGATTACAGCAACAAGAGTGATCAAAGCAAAGGTAACTAGCATAACTGTTGATGTTTGCATTCCTTTAAATGCAACAGCACTAAACACAACAATTAATAAAATAGCAATAGGAATATATGTGAATGCATATTTGAAAGGTATAAGATATTGTAAAGCTCCTAACAAAAGCATAGCAATTGTAACGCTTCCTGCAATTGAAGTTGTCCAGCCTATTACAAATGACCAGAACCTACCATAAGCTTGTTTAGCAAATTCATAAACTCCTCCAGCTTTAGGAAACATTGATGTTAGCTCAGCAAAGCACATTGCAATATAAACTGAAATTAGCGATAAAACACCCCATGATACCAAAGAAGCTGGTCCTGCATGTTTTGCTCCAGCTGATGTTAAGAACCAAATACCAGTCCCCATAATTGAGTTTATTGTTATTAATAATATAACTCTAAAACTAAGAACACCTTTCATTTGTTTTTCATGAGGCTGAACTTTTCTTATTTTTGCTTTTTTAACATGTTTTCTAAATCTTAAAAACCTTGGAGCTCTTGCAGCAAACCTTAACAATCTTAGTAATTTTGTATATCTTGCAAATCTAGCAAGTTTTGCAACCCTAGCAATTATTCTAATACCTTTTAAAGATCTAATTAATACAAGACCTTCAATTCCCAAGAATATTAAGTTAAATGGAATTGTTGCAATAATATCTAAATAATGCTTTTTAATATATGGAATAAAATAAGGTGTTTCCTGCCATCTAAAATATAAATCAATTGCAAAAATAATAATAACATAGATGTCAAAAACATCAATAAAAATTGACATGCTTTTACCAACACCATAAAATAGTTCAATAATAGTAACAACAAGAAGTACAACTAATGAAGGTGGTATAAGAATATTAATTAAATCATCTAATTTATTTTTATTTTTTTTTCTTACCATTTTATCTCACTGAATTATTTTTTTGATTTTCTTTTATTCTTATTCTTGACTTTCTTTGTTTTTTTTACTATTTTCTTCTTTATTACTTTCTTCTTCTTTACAAACTTTTTTTTAACTTTAGACTTATTCTTAGACTTACTTTTTAATTTCTTCTTTTTTAAATTTTTTCTTTTTTTAGATTTTAATGTATTTTTTGCTTTAGATTTCTTAGGAACTAAAAAATGAAATAATCTATGCAATCGAAGAAGCCTTGGAATTCTAGTGAATAATCTTATAAATCTTTGACTTTTAAAATATTTAGTAATTCTTTCAAACTTGAATGTCTCTGCAGCAACTTTCTCTGCCTCAATAGATCTTGCTGCTATTTTCTCTACTTCTAAACCTCTTGTTGCAATTCTTTCAGTATCAACTACAATATGTGTGGCTGTTTGAGCTGTTCCAACTTCCTTTGCAACTGCTCCAGCAATAAAACCAAGTGGAAGTACTGCTAATATATCTAAAAAATATGTTTTTACAAATCTCCATAAATTTGCTTTTTTAAAAAAATTAAAATATAAATCTAAAACAAAAAAAGAAATAATAGTCTGATCAATTAATAGAACATAGTAATGATAATGGTGAGCAAACTCAGCCATCACATCTAAGAAATGCCATTCTGTATGAAACCAATTATGTAATAATCCATTTATACCATGACCTAACTCAGCAACTATGATAAGTAATAAGATTAATACCATCCAAGGGATTGCTTTTTCAATAAATTCAATAAGCCAACCAAAAAATCTATGATTAAATTCAAGCATTCCTTTTTTCCAGTGAGGTAATTGCTCATATTCAATATGTTTTCTTCTATGATAATGATGTAATACTTTGGCATGTGCTTTATTAGCATGATGAGTTATATGATGTTTAACATGATGATGCCATTTTTTAGAAATTTTGTTTGAAGACTTAGATTTAGATTTACCTATAGAAGATCCTCTACTTACACCTCTTTTTTTTAACATAATATACCTATTCTATATGTATTTATTTATATAATTATCGCTAATTACATATTTATTGTTAAAGTAATAAAAATATAATATTTAATGCAAAAAACAATAACATTGGCCAGGCGAACCGAAGGTGAGTAGGACTTTAGAATAAAGTCCGTCTGTGCCATAGTTGTTGATGTTTTTTGCTAGGAAAGATACATTAAATAATTAAAATATTTAGATGTAACAATTAAACATTAACAAAAACCAAACTAAGAATTAATTACCAAATGGATTACTTTTTACGATTCTATGTTCATTAATATTACATGTAGGACACACAAATTTATGATACCAAGTACTACCAAAAGCAATTTTACCTTGCATATTCATATCTTTGTCACAATTTCTACATTTAACTAATTCAATCATAATTAAGTATATAATCAACAGATTATTTAAATATTGTGTATATAATTTATATAGAAGATTAATTGTTGTCAAGAATAGTAATATAATTAATCAATTTTGATTTCATCTGCAAACATCATATCTCCTTCAATTTTTCCAGATATTTCTACCCTAGCACCCTCAATTACATTAATTTCATCAGCTGCATACACTGCAATTGTATTTGTTTGTTCAATAGTAAGTATAGTGTATGTTTTTGTATTATTTTCTTTATTATTATTTTCATCTAATTTATTTTTTACATTTATATTTTTAACAATTCCTTTTACTTTTATTAATTTTCCATTTTCAATTGTTTCATTTAGTTTAGTTTCTTCTAATGTTAATGTTTCTGAGAATACATATAATAACATAATACCTAATACAGAGATGATAAATGCTGTTTTTAAAATTACACTTTCTTTCATCTTATTTTACCCACTTTTCAGTAAACTTTATATTATCTAAAATCCTCATATTATTATCATGAATATACTTTTTGTATGTAATCAAAATGAAAATAGGAGTAAAACAGCTGAGAAATTGTTTAAAAGTAGGTTTAATACTAAATCTGCTGGGCTTTATAATGAAAAACCTCTTAATCAAAAACAACTTAGTTGGGCAGATACTATAATTGTAATGGAAGATGATCAAAGAGCTGAAATTGGAAAACGTTTTCCTAAACAATACATGCAAAAGCGAATTATTTCTCTTAATATCCCTGATGTTTATCATTTTAATCAACCTGATTTGGTAAATGTTCTAAAAGATAAGATGAAAGATTCATTTTAACCAATCCTCAAATTGTTTTATTGCTTCTTGTTTTGATCTAAACACTTTAGTTTCAGAAACACTCATTTCAGGAACTCTTTTAGTTACTTTGAATTTCTCACCAATATGATTAACTAATTGAATTATTGAAATCTCTTGTTTTTTAGTATAATGTTCTTTTGAAAAACATACATCTTTTTCTTTACACATAAATTACCTAAATAGACTTTGATGTTAATAAACTTTTCTCGTCGAGAATTGGAAGATTTCCGAGTCAGCTCGAAAAGGGTATATAAAGAAGAATTAGAAAGTTGAAAGATCTCCAAAATTTGTCTTTAATATGAATTATTTGATTTAATAAAGAAAAAACAACAACATGGCCGGATGAGGCGAAGCCGAATAGGACTTGTGACGTTAAAATGCGTAGCATTTTATGGCTTTTGACATCCGTCCGTGCCTTGTCTATTGTTGTTTTTTTAATATTATAAAAAAAGAAAAATTCATGAAAAACACGGACTTCGTCCCTAGTTAAAAAAAAGAATATGTTATTTTTAAAGTTTTAAGTAATAATTAACCATATATAAAGCAATTGTCTTCTCCAACACTACAAACCTTTTTAAATCCGATTTCATTACCTTATATTATGAGTAAGAGTATGAATCAGGGTGCAGAACATTGGTTTTTGGGATATATTAGTGAACATATTACTGATCAAGATAGAAGACAAGCTCTAGAAGAGAAAACATTGGAAGCTATTGCAAATAGTCAAACTCATTTCTTTGCAAGTGTTAAGGTATTATTAGAAAAATCATCTAATAGAGATCCATACGAAGCAATTAAAGAATGGGAATTATATAATGAAGTAATATCTCCTTCTTGGATGAAAAAAGATAAAAAAGAAGCTCTTGGAAGTTGTAATTTGTGTGGTAGTAACCTTAGTAGAAGAATAGTTGCATTTAGAAACACAAAAAACGGACAATTTATGTCAACTGGTTCAGAGTGTAAAACTCACTTAAATGAAACATTTGAATTTTTTGATTACAAAATAGGATCAGATGAAAAAAGGAAAAAAGAGATAAAAGAAGAAAGACAAGGACAACTTGAAGACTTTGCTAATGATCCAGTTAAAGCAATTAATAATGCAATTAATAAGCCAAAAACAAAAGCAGATAAAGAATTAGCTAATATGCTTCAACATTTGTATGATAAACTAAGGCCACATTTTGATTTATTGGAAGCTGTTACTATAGCTTCTCCTGATGCATTCTCAGAAAAAAAATTCACACCATATTTTATTACACCAGAAAAAAATGGAAATTTTTTAGGTTGGTTTGGACAACAAGGAAAAGATAATTTACCTGATTTTTTATGGGATATTTATAGAAGATCAAAAAAAGAGTTCACATTTGTTAGTCAATCTGAATGGGCAGCCATGTACATGTATTCTGCCTTGCATAGAAAAGAATCCAAAAGTGTATTCATTGGAAGTATTGAGGATGATTTAAGATTACTAGAATCACTTGATCCTAAAAATCCAATAATTAAAAAATATGGGCCTGTAAATTTAGATAGTGTAAGATATATTCTTGATGGTGAAGACACAGAAGTAACATTATTAGAAGTAAGAAAAGTATTTGATATAAGACCAAATATTCTTGAGATTAGAAAGGACATTAATAGAGAACAAGCAAATTATTATGATGACAATGTTTTAGATGTTATGTCTACCCTTGAAAAGATTTTCATGAATGAAAAGGGATTATGGAGAGAAGAATTTGCAACAGGAACAACAATTTATAGTAAAACACTAAATAGAGATGATTATAAATTAATAAAAGATTTATTAAAAAGAGGTAAATTAGGTGTAGGAACATTTAGTGAAAACATTTTTGCTTCTTATAGTATGAATGAGTTTAGAGAAGTTACTGAAAACTTAGAGATTATGAAAAGAAAACTTAGCTACCAGTCTTCAATTTTAAAAGAACAAGGAGTAGAGATAGAAGATGTTTATGACGTGACTCCTGAATTGTTATCACAACTTAATGCCCATGATTTTTTGAGAGGCAATAGATATAAGTTAGCAGATAATTTTTCTCTAGAAGAAGTTAAAACAGATGATTCAGATATTACTAAAATATTATCATTAAAAGAAGTAATTGAAAAAATAGAAAAAAGTGATGTTTCTCCTAAACATAAATTATTCCACAGAATGAAAAAAGACCATCTTGAAAGAATTAAGAAAGTTGAAGAACATGGCTTGTATCATCAAGATGATGTAAAAAGATTAACTAGAATGTATAATACTGTTGCTAATTATGAAGAATGTGTAGGAGATACTAGCCAAGCAAAAGGATTAATCACAAAACTTAGTGAAGAATATAGTTTTCTAATCAGAGAAATAAAACAATTACCAGATTTAGCTAAAGATTATTTTGAAACTGATACTATAGCTGTTATTAAAACAGTTTCAGATGCATTACTAAAAATCCCTGTTTTTGTTAAAGATGCTGAAAACAAAATCAGAGAAAAAGGTGTTGAAAGAAGTACAAGAGAAATGTTATCAAAGTTAGAAGAATTAAGAGATGAATTTACTCTTTACACAACAGCTTCATTTAGTACAAGAGATAAACAATTTTTTATATTTACAGGTAATGTTGGATTAGATTCATGTGTGAAAAGAGTTAATGAATTTGTAAAACTTTATGATCCTGAAAAAATTGAAGAAACTTATTCAAGAATTAGAGAAGGTTATTTAACTTTAGAAAAAGCATTGGTAAGATCACCTGAATTTTTACAAAATATGAGTAGAATAATAGAAAAAGAAGGATTATTTAAAACATATCATAATGGGTGGTTTACTGACGATGGAAGTAAGAGATTATATGAAACTTTAGTTGGTGATAATTCTGAAAGAGAAAACACATTAGTATCAAGAGTACTAATTGATAAAGTAACTGGTATCAATAGGTTATTATCAAGAATTGAAAGAATTGAGGCAGGAATTCCTGAAGATGAAATATTAATGGCTATTTCAGAAGACACACATGCAGAATATAATCACAACTTAACAAGCAGAAGATACAATATTAAGATAGTTGGTGAAGAAACTTTCCAACATAAAGGTTTTATTAAAAATCAATTAGACATGAGATTTAACAGAGAACATGGATGGCATTCAGATAATCCAATTAATGGTAATAAATTAAGATTATATGCGTTAGAATTACATGAATACAATACCATTAATAGTTCTAATTTAAGAATGTCTATATCCCAAGGTTAAAATAAGAAAGAAAAAAATAATTTAATCTATTGATCCCATACAATCTTGATTACACATTTTTTCTTCATAAGCCATATTCATTGGTAATACAAAATCTCTTGAAGTTGTTACAACAATGTTAACTTCCATATCTTTTACTCTTTCATTTCCTCTTAGATGATGATTAACAATTCCTTCTAATCGTTTTAGACTTGTAGCAGTGAAAAACATGCAAAGATTATATTTCCCAGAAGTTACTAAAGCATTAACAAAAAAAGGACAATGTTTGAAATCATCTATTATTGCTTTTGTATCAGTTGACTTAACATCAATCTTTGCTAAATGTAAATTAACAGTTTTAAAATTAACACCACTAATATTATGTAGAACACCTTTTTCCTGTAATTTTCTTATTCTGGCTCCAACTGATGGTTGAGACAATTTAATTCTTTTAGCAATTTCATCTTGAGAAACAGCAGGATTCTTTTGCAGCATTCCCAATATAACATTATCTCTATCATCTAACCCTAATTTTTCATTAAAATGTGTTTTTTTCTTGTATTCATCTAATTTTGTAAAATTATTGTTTTTTTTCATGTATTTCACCCCATAATTATATCTTTTAGCTTTAATTTAACCATGTTTTAATGATTTAGCTTTAGTTTATTAGTTTTAACAAACTTATTTTATAAATAATAGTTACGCAATATATAAATGTTTTGTTTTTAGACCATAAGTTTAACACACAAATACTTATATTTCAAAGTAGTTAGATTTATATTAGTATTATGCCTAATAGATAACATGAAAAACAAAATTAAAACAAATGAGGTGGAAAATATGAATAATATGAATAGCAAATTAAAGAAAAAAGACAAATTAAACATAACAAGGAGTATGTTATTAGGTAATGTAATGAAATATAATCCAGAATCAATCAGCATTATGATGGATAATGGAATTAATTGCTTTGCATGTCATCTTGTTAACAAAAATACATTAGAAAAAGCAGCAAATTATGATAGTGTTAATTTAAACAGACTATTATATGAAATTAATAATAGCCCAAAATCATGGGGGTGATATTATGATGGAAATAATTTGTAAATCTGGAAAATGTTATGATTATGAACAAGTAGATGCACAATTATATAATGTATTTAGTGGTAGAGATATTAAATCAAAAATAGAATTTGATTTATTAAAATATAGTATGTGAAAATCAAAATGTAATATATGAAAATCTTAACTTAACACACCCACCACAAAACATAATAAAAATTAAATGGAGGCGATAATATGGGACCAGGATGCGGAAATTGTTAAATTATGGATCAATTTATTATTATTTTTTTCTTTTTTAGTTTGAAATTTTTTAATTTTAAACTTATTATTTTTTAGTTAAGGTCTCTTGTTCTTATGATGTATTAAACAAGAGATAGATAGAGAACAAACCAAAATTGCATTTAAAACAAATTAAAAGCAATTTGAATAATACCAGAGGTGGTGTAAATGAATATTATCCAAAAAGATGAATTAAAACAACTAATGAAAAACAATGAAGATTTTGTACTTGTCAATGTATTAGATAAAAATTATTTTGATATGGGTCATATTAAAGGATCAATCAATATTCCAGTACATGATAAGGGGTTTGACAAAAAGATTTTGAAAAAATTGCATAATAGAAATAAAAAAGTAGTTGTATATTGTGCAAACAAACAATGTAGTGCATCTCCAAGAGCTGCAAAAAGAATGGAACAATTAGGTTTTAAAAATGTAGTAGATTATGAAGGAGGAATAGAAGATTGGGATGGCAAAACATGCAAAGTTGAGCATGATAAAACAAATTGTTCAGCAAGCTAAAGCTTATTGAACTTTTCAATATTAAAAACTAATTATGAGGTGAAAAAAATGTATTATCAAATAAATAGTTATAGAGCAAGAGCTAGTTCAGAAGGTAGTTTTACTCCTTCTAGCTTTTATATGCATAAACCAAATATGATATTTGAACAAAAAGGAAATGTCCATTATGAATCAGGTAGAGTTAGAATGAGTTTTATGTGATTGTAAATTAGAATCATTTTAATGGAGATATTAATAAATTAACTTAGATACAAAAAACAACAACATGGCCGGGCGAGCCGACAGGCGAGTAGGATTTTTGCTTGCAAAAGTCCGTCCGTGCCTTGGTTGTTGTTGTTTTTTGCTTAATTTACCAGTTAAATTATCAAAAACCTGAATATTTTTAAACCAATCTAGCATTCTTTAACTAATCATGTCAAAACAACAAAAACCTTTAATCACATACAAGAAAAAGCCAAATAATGCAAAGGAAATTGACCATATTTTACATCCTTTAGTCAAAAAATGGTTTTATAGTAGATTTAAATCTTTTTCATTACCACAGAAATTTGGAGTTATGGAAATCCATTCCAGACAGAACATATTAGTTTCAGCTCCAACTGGTGCTACAAAAACATTAACAGGCTTCTTATCTATATTAAATGAACTTATTGATTCATCCGAAAAAGGTATTTTAGAAGATAGAGTATATTGTGTATATGTTTCTCCTCTTAAAGCACTTAACAATGACATTCAAAAAAATCTTGTTGAACCATTAGAAGAAATAGAAAAAATTGCTAAAGAAATTGCTAAAAAAAAAGGAATAGAACATAAAGGCCTTGGCATAAGAGTTGCTGTTAGAACAGGAGATACAACAGCGTATGAAAAACAAAAGATGCTAAAGAATCCCCCACATATTCTTATTACAACTCCAGAAAGTTTAGCATTGATGTTAACTGCCCCAAAATTTAGAAATCATCTGAAAAATGTTGAATGGATGATTATTGATGAAATACATGCATTAGCAGATAACAAAAGAGGAGTTCATTTATCATTATCAATGGAACGTCTTGAAAACATTTCAACACATTTAACAAGAATTGGTTTATCAGCAACCATTGCACCATTAGAAGAAATTGCAGGTTTTTTAATAGGATCAGAAGAATCAAAAAGAGAATGTAAAATAATAGATGTGCAATTTATTAAAGACATGGATTTAAAAGTTATTTCGCCTGTTCCAGATTTAATTGATGTTAAACATGGTCTAATGCATAATGCCATGTATAAATTAATTAACAAGCTTGTTCAACAACATAAATCAACATTAATATTTACAAATACAAGAGCTGCAACTGAAAGAGTTGTTGATCATTTAAAAGATAGATTCCCAAAAAATTATATTGAAAATATCGGTGCACATCATGGTAGTTTAAGTGCAGAACATAGAAGAAAAATAGAAAAAGATCTAAGAGAAGGAAAGTTAAAAGTCTGTGTAAGTTCAACCTCATTAGAACTTGGAATAGATATTGGTTATATTGATTTAGTAATTTGTCTAGGATCACCAAAATCAGTTGCAAGAGCATTACAACGTATAGGAAGGTCAGGCCATAAACTACATGAAACAACTAAAGGAAGAATTATTGTGCTTGATAGAGATGATTTAGTTGAGTGTGCTGTTCTTTTGAAATCTGCAATTGAAAAGAAAATAGATAGAATACATATTCCAACAAATGCGTTAGATGTTCTAGCACAACAAATCAATGGATTTGCTATTGAAGATAAATGGAATATTGATGAATTATTTAAAGTAATAAAAAAAAGTTATTGTTATAAAGATCTTTCAAAAAAAGATTTTATTGAAGTTATTGAATTTCTTAGTGGAAAATTTGCCAGCCTAGAAGACAGATATGTATATGCCAAAATATGGTATAATGAAGAAACAAGAGAGATTGGGAAAAAAGGGTTTATGAGTAGAGTTATTTACATGACAAATATTGGCACAATCCCTGATGAAAGTTTTATCATAGTAAAAGCAGGCGATGCAATTGTTGGAAAATTAGATGAAGGTTTTTTAGAAAAACTAAAACGAGGAGATGTATTTGTATTAGGAGGCAACCAATATGAATTTTTATTTGCCCGTGGTATGGTTGCTCAAGTAAGAGCTGCTCACCAAAGACCACCAAATATACCTGCATGGTTCTCTGAAATGTTACCATTAAGTTTTGATTTAGCAGTTGAAATAGGAAAATTTAGAAAACGAATGGAAGAAAGATTTAGAAAAAAAGAAAATAAAAAAGAAATCATCAAATTCATTAATTCATATTTATACGTTGACAAAAACAGTGGAAATGCTATTTATGAATATTTTAAAGATCAATATAATTATGTAAAAGAGATTCCAACCAACAAAAAAATACTAATTGAACATTATGAAGATCAATATGGAAAAAAGATTATTTTCCATTCATTATTTGGAAGAAGAGTTAATGATGTTCTTAGTAGAGCATTAGCATTTGCTATTTCCAAAACACAACATAGAGATGTAGAAGTTGGTATTAGTGATAATGGTTTTTATTTATCAGCAGAAAAAGCAATTTATCCTAAAAAAGCATTTGAGATGTTGAAGAGTGAAAAAATTGAATTAGTCATGAAAAATGCAATTGACAAATCAGAAGTATTAAAACGAAGATTTAGACATTGTGCAGCTCGTGCATTAATGATTCTTAGAAATTACAAAGGAAGAACAAAACGTGTTGGAAGGCAACAAGTTAGTTCAATGTTATTAATTTCTGCAGTAAGAAGAATAAATGATAATTTTTCCATATTAAAAGAAGCACGAAGAGAAGTACTTGAAGATTTAATGGATATTGATAATGCTAAGCAGATATTAAAAGAAATTGAAGAAAAAAAAATAGTTGTTAAAGAAATCCATACAAAAATACCAACTCCTTTTGCATTTAACTTAGCATTAGCTGGTTATGTTGATGTTTTAAAGATTGAAGAAAAAGTAGAGTTCTTAAAAAGAATGCATCAAATGGTTAAGGCTAAGATAGGCTTGAAAAAGAAATAAATTTAAGGAAAAAATAATAGTTTAATGGCCAGTACAAAAACAACAAATGAGAATATAATCTTGATAAATCTATCTCCTTTATTAATGGCAACTTTTGATCCCAAATAAGCACCAAAGAAACATGAAACAAACAATATCAATGCCAACACATAATCAATTAATCCAACAGCTGCAAAAATAATTGTACTCAATATTCTCCCAAAGAGATATGGTATTTTTTTAGTTCCGTTTGCCTCAATATAAGTCAAACCATTGAAGTTTATTAAAGAATAGGTTTGTATTAAGCCACCACCTGCACCCATAAATCCATTAAAGATAGCAACAAAATAATAGGTAACAAATCCAATAAACCTTGATAATTTACTTTTCACTTTCCTTACAAGTCCAAAATCTTTTTTAAGAAAAGTAAAGGGCAATGCAATTAGTAGCATAATAGCTAACAATTTAGAAAATAGTTCTTCATTAATCTCAATGAGTATTTTCGCTCCTATAGCTGATCCAATCAAACTACCAATAGCAAGAGGAATAGTAAGCTCTGTCACTATTTTTTTAGCTTTTGAAAATAGATATATTGAAGGCAGAGATGAACCAAACGTCCCTAATTTTTTTGTAGCAACTACTACTTGAGGTGGAATCCCTAACATAATCATACCAGGCACAGTTATCAAACCGCCCCCACCACCTATCATATTCCCTAAAAAACTACCTAAGAATCCAACTATGAATACGAAAATAAGAGTTAGTACATCCATGTGACATTACAGATAGATATGATTTATATTGTTTTCTATATGATAAAATATTAAGTAAGCAGAAATATAATAATCAACAAAACATATATAACAAAAGAATATTTCTATAGTTTATGGAAAGAATATACTTAGCTTCTCCAATAATTATAAAAGAAGAAGAAGGAATAAAGAAGGTTTTACTAATTAAGAGAGCAAAAGAACCATTTAGAGGTAACTGGCAGCTTCCAGGTGGTAAAATAGAACAAGGAGAGACAGCAGAAGAAGCAGTTGTAAGGGAAGTTATAGAAGAGATAGGATTAAAATTTAAAAATATAAAATTTGTTAAAGATTATGACCATTATTATCCTGAATTAAATGAACATTACTTTTTTAAGGCATTTATTGGAATAGTTGGAGAGGAAAATAACACAATTGAGGAGATTAACAAAGAAATCAAGCTAGAACCTAAAGAAGCAACTGAATTTAACTGGTTTTCAAAAAAAGAACTAAAGAAATTAAAATTAATGTGGGGAGCAAAATTAATCTGCCATGACTATTTTGGAATAGAAGAATAATTAATAATAATATAAAAAACAACAATGGCCAGGCGAGCCGAAGGTGAGTAGGACTTTAGTCCGTCTGTGCCTTTGTTGTTGTTTTTTACATATACATATTAAAACCACAAATAAAATGAAAATACAAAAAGACATAGAAATAATAGATGTTTGTTTATTCTTGACTAAATCTAAAACTTTAATAATTCCTGATGTGCATATTGGTTATGAAGAAGCACTTAACAAACAAGGTATTCTTATTCCTAGAACTCAGTTTCAAGAAATCATGAAAAAGATTGAATCAATTATAAAGGAAACAATAAACAAATTCAAAGAAATAAAACAAATTGTAATAATAGGTGATTTAAAGCATGAATTTGGTAAAATTTCAGAAACAGAATGGAGACAAACTCTTAAATTCTTAGATTATTTACATAAGTATTGTAAAAATATTGTATTATTAAAAGGCAATCATGATAAAATCCTTGGACCAATTGCTAATAAAAGAAATTTACAAGTTATTGAAGCTTATGAAATTGAAGATATGTTATTAGTACATGGCCATGAATTACCAATAGTTGTTCCACCAAAAATAAAAACAATAATCATTGGCCACGAACATACTGCTGTTTCTTTGAGAGAAGGTCCTAGAGTAGAGAAATATAAATGTTTTCTAAAAGGTAAATGGAAAACTAATGAAAAAACAACTAAAGATGGGAAAAAGAAAATAATTATAAAAAGTAGGACATTAAATTTAATAGTATTGCCTTCATTTAATCCATTAATTGAAGGAACAGATATTCTTAAGGAAGAATTACTTAGTCCATTTTTGAAAGAAACTAAAAGATCTGCATTAAAAGATTTTGAAGTCTTTATAGTTGGTGATAAAACATATGAATTTGGTAAGATTAAGAGTTTATTGAGAAAGTAATTCTAATTTAATAAAAATAATATAGATATAAAACAAGAACGCAACAAACAGAAAATAATAAATAGTAAATAAGAAAAATAAAATTACTTCTTCAACCTTTTCCTTTTTTCTTTCTTCATTCTTTTACGTTGCCACTTCCAACGCATCTGTCCTTTCTTTTTCCAACGTCTTGAGCTTCTTTTCATTGTATCACTTTCTGTATTCTTCAATAATTTTAACTATCTTTTTACAACTCTCATCAGTAATTGTTAATGGAGTTCCTTGAAATAATAATTTAACTAATTCAGGTTTATGAGGCATAATATCTGCAAGTTTAAACAGATGCTGATCTCTTAGCCTAGGAATGTTTAATTCTTTTAATTTTTCAATTAATTCTTTACCTTGTTTAGATTTAATTTTTAAGAATTCATCAAGATATTCAGAGGTTCTTTCTGCTCTAAAATTAAGTTCACCCATATCTTTTTTATTTTTATCAAGCTCTTCTTTTAAATCAAACATACTAATTGGTTTTTCTTCAATTATATTTGGTTTTGTCATATTAATCTCCTTATAATCTTGCTAAGTGAACTGGATGCACAATAACTTCTTTAGGTTTATTACCATCTTTAATATCAATTTTGTAACAATGTCCCCTTTTACCTGTAACAATTCCAGATTTCCCATGAAATCGTCTATGATAAATTCCTTTTTGAATTGCAGATTCAGCAATTAATTTAATTCTATCCCCTTCTTCAAATTTTTGAAAGTACTTTGTTAGACTCATTTTACCTTTTTGTCTAATGTTCTTTCTAAATTTAGCTCTTGTTTTTCTTCTTCCGCCACCAATTCGTTTTGTCATTTTTATTACCTTTATGTTTAATCTTTAAGCAAAAAACCACATTTGTTTTATAAAGCTTGTGGTTAAAAATGCCCCGAACGGGATTCGAACCCGTGTCCTCGGATGTTTTCGACAGGAAACTTCATAAAATGAAGCTTTGCCATCACGAAAATCCGAGATGATGGGCCGGACTACACCATCGGGGCACATTGATTTAAGCCACAATGTAATATATGGGCCTGGCGAGATTTGAACTCGCGACCTCTGCTTTACCTAGTAAATTGCATGAAACGCGCACATATAAGAGCAGCGCTCCAACCAGCCTAAGCTACAGGCCCAATAAATCATATATAAAGCTTATTGTTTGAGAGATTATATTTGCTTTATAAAGATTTCCCTAAATCCCTATTAGAAACACATATTTCATTTATAAATGAACTGAAAATAACAAAAAATGATGAAATAAGACAAATTAAGGTAAATTTTGAGAAAAAAACAAAAAAAATGGATTTTATCAGAATTCTAACATAATATCATCAATAACACTACTATTCCAGCCAGCATTTAATAATCCTTGTTTAATAGATTCTTTTTGTAATCCATTTTTCACATAATATCTAATATAATTCTCTATTTGCTGTCTTTCTGCAACTGTTATAAGTAAAGATGTATGTTTATTAAATAATTGTTCTAATAAATTTTTATCCCAGCCTGAATTAATAAGTTGCATTACTACTTCGTCTTTATTCATACCTTGATCTAATAAAGGTCTTGCATAACTTAAGAATTTTTGATCTATATTTGGATCTATATTTTTTTGCATTTGTTGTGGTGTAGTATATTGTTGTTGAGCAGGTTGTTGAGGCTGTTGTATTACATCAGGTGCTTGAAACTGCACAGATTGTTGTTGTGGCCCCATAGATTGTTGTTGAGCAGGTTGTTGTTGAGCAGGTTGTTGTTGAGCAGGTTGTTGTTGAGTAGGTTGTTGTTGAGCAGGTTGTTGAGGTATTGGTGGATTATTATCAGCATGTTTTTTTTCATGACTATGCATCACAACAACCATACCAGTAAACATTCCAACAGTAACAAATATTATAACACTCCACCAAAGTTTTCCAAATCCTGAATTATCATCTGAATTTTGTGCATCTTTAATTGTACCTATTGCATTTTGTTCTTTAGTACTTGTTTTACCAACTGATTTAGGTTTAGTAGGTAAAGTAGTTGCTTCTCCAACAATTGCTTCTTTATTAGATATTTTATTTTGATCTATAACACAGCCACCACTAACACATTTTTCCTCACTTAAACAATCATAATTAGACCTACATCCTTCTTTACATCCATAAGACATTAAATCACAATAATCAGTTACTGCACAATGTTCATCTTGATAACATCCAATACATTCACTTGTATCAATATTACAAACAGAGTCAATACAATCAGTAGTTGAACTACAACCAGATTCTCCTAAAGAAATACTAGATTCTTGATCAAAACTTTCTTCTTCATAATTTTCAAAACTATTATCTTCATAACCTAAACCATCATCATAACCTAGACCATCATCATAACCTAAACCATCATCATAACCTAGACCATCATCATAACCTAAACCATCATCATAACCTAAACCATCATCATAACCTAAACCATCATCATAACCTAGACCATCATCGTAACCTAGACCATCATTTAAATTTTCATCTTCTGCAGAAAATGACTCAGTATCATCAAAACCTTCATCAACTTCAAAACACATTCCATCCATACATTCTTCATTTGAATTACATTCTGGACTACATTCTTCTCCAAAAAATTCACAAAGTCCATCTATACATGTTTCATCAGGAAAACAATCATCATCTGTCATACAACTAAGGTCATCAAGATCATCTTCATTATTTTCTTGATCTGAAAAGTCATCATATGTTGTTCCAGAATCTCCACAAAATCCACCAATACATTTTACACCATCATCACAATCCCCATTACTTAAACAATCAAAACCACCAGTTGCTTTCCCAGCTAGGTCTCCTGTTGCTTTTCCTGCAAAATTATTATCTTGACTATTGTCTTGAACAGAATACAAGAATATAGCTAAGCCAATTAAAATTAAAATTACAAGGATATAAATAACAAAATGCATTGATTTTGAAAATTGTATTTCTTTAACCATCTAAAATTCCTTTTATTTACTCATTTAAATCTTTTACTAAATTTATTATATTTTTCTTTACCTGTATGTTTAATATTGATCCCATGCATTAATTCATGATGTGGGTGAGACTTTCTCATTAACACAGAACCAATTAATGCACCAATTAAAACAAAAGGTAATAATGAAACTAAAAAGTGATTATAATTTGTTTTTTTTTCTTCAGAGTTAAGTGTAGCACCCTCCATAACATATTCATTATCTGTAATCTGTGCTTCTGTTAAAATATCAGAATTTAATTCTGAACTTATTGCTTTTCCAGCTAAATCAGCATTATACCTTACTAGAAAAAATACAACTAATAATAAAATTAACACAACCACTACAGCCACCATAAGTTTATAATGATATTTTTCCTGTTCAATATTTTTATTGATGATTTTATTCATTGTTTTTTTTCTTGCCATGTTTTCACCTTAATTAATAAAAAATAAAAATAAAAAATTATTCAATTAAAAATTTATCAACCACGCCATCACTCCAACCTTGTTCTTTTAGTAGATTTCTAATCTCCAATGGTGATTTACCTTTATCAAGCTGAGCTAAAATAAAATCCCTCATTTGCTTTTCATAATGTTTAGGCATAACTTCATGCATCTTTTTATCAAAAAAATATTCAATATGCTCAACATGATATCCTAATCTTTCCAAGCTTTTAGTAATTTGTTCTTTGCTCTTACCATTATGTAATTCACTTTTAACAAAACTTTTTAATTTTGCTTTATCCATTTTCGTTTTATCTACTACTTTTGGTTCTTCTATTACTTTTGGTTTTTCCAATGGTGGTAATGATTTTGGTTTTTCTTCCATCTCTGGAATTGATTTAACACCTTCTTTTCTAATTGATGTTGTTCCAACAGATGCCATATTTTGAGGTGGATGCTTTCTTACAATTAAAAATACAATCAAACCAATTACCAAAAACAATGGAATTAATCCTAACAAGAACCATCTTAGATTAGATTTTGGCTCTTGCACAACAGGTGGTTGTTCAGGTTTAACTTCAGTTTTTGTTTCTACTTTGGCTGTTCCTTTTACTAAAACTGGTGCACATGGTTTACATCTCTTACCACCACAATCAATTCCCTTTTCATCTGCATCTTTCTTATTGTTTTTACAATAATCTGGACATTTAGTTGCACATGGTCCACCACAATCAATTCCTTCTTCTAAAACATCCCTAACTTTATTATTACATCCTGGTGCAAAGCTTACAGTATTACCATCACAATCATATTGGAATAATAATGATGTTCCACAAGTACTTTCACAAGTATAGATTATCTTGCTTTCAACACATGGAGTTATATCTTTCTTTTTACTACATGCAACAGGATCTTTTGCAATTGTACATTGATTACCACTACTGCTACTACTACTACTTGTACCACCAACTTGCTGTTGTTGATTAGCATTAGGGTCTACAACAACTGGAGCAGCTGTGCAAACATTAGCATCACAAACAGGATTACTTGCAGAACAATCTGCATCTACTAAACATTCAACACATGTGCCATCTGTAACATCTAACATTACTTCACTACCTGAGGATGTAGCAATACTTATTTTACAAATATTTACATTTTGTGTTGGTGAGGAGATAGTATTACTATCTGTTACACCTAACACAACATTATTAACAATTTCAGTTGTACCTTTATCAACAAATACAGACTGATCATCAACTAAGAAATTACATGTAGTAATCTCACCTGTTGAAGCAAGAGTAACATCTACCATTTCAATTATGTGATTCACACCATCAATTGTTGTTGATAAAAATTCTCCTTGTGAAAGCCATGCTACTGCAACACCATCTATTATCTCACTTGTAATTGAACAGACTCCACCATTACATCCTTCATCATCAGCACAATTACTTGGTTCTAAGCATTGACCTTCAACACATGTTTGACCTGTTAAACAAGCATCATCAGTTGCACAAATACATGCACCAGTATCAACATTACATGTTTCAGAATCTTCACAACCTGTTTTTTCACAATCTTCACAAACACCAAACACAGTAGTAAAACCATCTATGTTTTCAACATTATAGTTAGTCCATGTTCCTTCTGGTGTTTCTGTGTTATCTGGGTCATTATATAGAATTATTCCATTCTCACTTGTAATACCATTTTCTTTAACTTCTCTTAATCCTGATGCATACACATTACCATTTCCATCTCCCCAAACATCTAACAAAAATGTATTAAGTAAATTTTCTGCAATTAATATATCACTCCAAGTTTCACCATCATAATGATAGACTACACTTTTCATAACAGGTTCTTTGCAAATTTTATCTATGCATTTACTATCACATTCACTATCAAGAGTACATGCTAATAATTCATGATTTAAATCAGCATATATTTCTTCACTTCCTGCTAAATAAATATCATCTTCTGCAGTGCCCCACATACCAAATATATATTGTAATGAGTCATCAAGGTTTAAATCATTTGTAATATCTTCAAATCCTTGTTCTCCTGAATGTAATAATACAACTCCATCTTCTTCCCATCCTAAGATATAAACATCTTCTGGACTTGAACTCCAAATATCTAAAAATATCATCTCATTAAAATCAATGTTTGGAGCTATTACTGGCACCCAATCATTATTTTTATAATGCAATATTTTTGAACTCTCATCATTAAAATTTACACCAAGTAAATAATAATCATTTGGAGCAACAATATTTATATGTGTCATTATTGTACCTAAAGTATTTTGTGGTAATTGATTATAAACCCAACTTCCTTCAGCAATTGATTTGTATAGAAGAGGTATTGGTATTTCATCACCAAACATATTTTCATTAGCAAGAATATATTTTTCTTCATTACTAAAACCCTGAATATCACTATACAATTCTAAAACATTTGCATCAAGATCTAATGGTTTAAGTACATTACCATCATAATTGTACAAAGTAGGAAGTAGTTCTTCTTGAACTCCAATAAATTCATTTTTTATATTATAGCCCGCCATAAAATACAGATCATCACTAGAATCACCCCATATGTTAGTAAGTACAGGAGTAATCCCATTATCAACTCCTGTTAGATCGTTCCATTCAGTTCCATCAAAATTATAGATATTACCTGGAACACCTGTTGCCATAACATAACAACCATTTCCATCTTCTTGTAAATCTAAAGAAAACTGACAATCACCTAATATAAATTGAGGATCATTATTATCATCTAATCCTTGATAAGTAATAGTTGATTTGCCATCAAAACAATATGCTTCATTTAATGGAAGGTCTTTTAATGTTAAACATTCACCATTTACTTCTCCATTTTCTTTGTAACAAACTTGTCCTTCATTACATTCTTCATTTTGTGTGCATGTTGGTTCAATTTCAGATTCACATGTCTTAAACCCAACATCATAGTTTTCATCAGGTTGGCCTTGATTATTGATTGTATCTAAATTAAGTTCTAAACATAACCCACCATCAAGATAAAACTTTTTTGACTCAAGATTACTAATACCAACTAAACATTCACCATCATAACAAATTTCACCTTCTCCACAATCAAGTTGTGTATCACAAAGAACACCATATGGTTTACCTGTAAGAGAGCTTGGTTCAACTGAAGTGTATAACATGTATGCTCCAACCATAACAATTACAACTATAAATAAATAAATAAAGATTTTTAATTTATTAGATGAATTTTGATTATTGCTTTTCTTTATCATTCTGATCCACCTCCACAGAAAAGTGTATAAAATGGCGTCACATCTGGATTATCAGGAGGATTAGTCTCATGGACACTACAAAGATTATTTTTAGCCGCGTCAAAATTATCAAAGTCATCAAATTTAACAGCAACTAAATAATTATTTTCTAATCCACCTGCACCATAAAATTTAAGATGATTTTGAATTTCAGTTAAGGGATTATCAGTTCCAGGAAATGGAAATGCAGCAACAATATAATCACCTGTAGTTGTTGAAAAACTTAAACCAGTGTTGATATAATTTTGATCTAACATAAACTCCCAATATTCATTTAAATCATTCATAACAACATACACAATTGCATCTTTTGTAAAATCAAGCTTTTCAATTTTATAAACAAGTTCAAGATGATCTTCAGTAAGAGGTAAAACCTTATCTGCATCAGGCGGATGTATCCATACAGCATCTTTAAGGTCATCTGGAACATTAGTTATTTTTACATCTTCTAAGTCTGTATACAATTGCTGATCTGTGTAATGTTCGTCAATACTACGTCTTACTACATGATAATTAGACATATCTGTTTCATGGAATAGATTTGGATCTAATCCTTTCTCAAATGCATTATCATAAAATGTAAGATCTAAATAATTTACACAAGTTGCATCATCTGCACAATCTGGATCAGCACAATCAATTGATGCATCTAAATCATCATCAACTAAATTATAACATAATTCAGCAACTGATGGAATACAAAATGCATCTTCAGCACAATCTAAATCTTCACAATCAACCAAATCATCACCATCATCATCTTCACCATTATCACAAATCTCAACTGGAACTTCACAACCTGCAAGACCATAACAATCTGGATCAGCACAATCAACTAAATCACCTGCTGAACCAATAACACCATCACCATCATCATCATCATTATCAACACCATCATCACAAGTTGCTTCATCATTTTGACAGAATAAAGTTTCATCTGTTCCAAATATTATACAAAATGGTTCAATACATTCAGTTATATAAGTAGGACAACTTTGACCTTCTAAACAAAGAGCCCCCATATCATCCTCATCACAAGCATCAGTACATGAATTTCCAATACATACCTGAGTTGCTCCACATTGCTTAAAGTTACAATCATCATCTTCACAATCTACAAGATCATCACCATCATCATCAACACCATTATTACAGATTGCTTCACCAACACATAACTCATTATCAAAGCAATCTTCATCATTACAATCAAATAAACCATCACCATCATCATCTATACTATTATCACATATTTCAGTTATTTCTACACATTGAGATTCTTGACATACATGCATAACACCACATGATTTCCCATCACAATCATCATCAAAACAATCAATTAAATCACCTGCTGAACCAAAAACACCATCAGCATCGTCATCATCATTATCCATGCCATCCCCACAAAATTCAACTTTACCCATACAGAAAAAGTGAGATTTACAACGTCTGTCATCACAATCAGCATCGCCATCCCCATCATCATCTACACCATCATTATTACAAATTTCACAAGTTTCTACTCCATTTTCAATTACACAAGATATTCCACAATCTTCATCATCATAATCAATCTTAGTATCTAAATCATTATCTATACCATCTTCGCAATAATCACCTTCATCTTTAATACATAATTTGTCAACACCATATAAAAGACATGTTTCTCCATCTTCACAATCTACATTAGTGTCACAAACAGAATAACTTAAGCACAAATTTGAATAACATGATAATTCTAAATTTGAATCTACTATATCAGGACATCCTGTATCATATTGGCAGCAATAATGACCTTGTGGTCCCATCTTACCACTACAATAAACATCTGCACAGTCAATTAATCCATTTTCATTATCATCTATACCATTTAAACAATCTTCAGTGTATTCTTTCAAATTAACCATTAGTTTACCTGAATCAGAATCAAGGTCTTTAACTTTCAGTAAATATCTTATTCCACCAAGATTAAAATAAGTTTCACTATTCTGAGCAATACCACCTAATGTACTAGAATCTTTAAATGTTGCTTGAACTGCTTTTCCAACTAAACCTTCAGGTTTAACAATCCCAAATAATTGAAATATACCAACAACCACTAATAATATAATTACAATATAAAGACTAGTTTCTAAATATTTTTTATTTTTCTTTAGGAAATTATTCATTCTGAATCACCTCCACATTCCTGAGATACGCACCCTGTTAAATCAACAATACCTGAATATTCAGCATTCAATTCTGTCAACCCCACAACATCTGCTGGATAAACATCACAATCTGCCTCTTTATCAATAGCACTACAGACTGCATTTAGAAGGTTTTGATCATTAAAAACTATAGGTTCTTCTGTTGAATAATCATCACCACTATCATCAGCAGGTTTAATTGTAGCTTTAATTAAATAATCCAATTCAGAGTTTACCTTATCAATAGTAATAACTGCTTTTTCTCCATTAGCTTCAATAACTTCAAACATGAACTTTTGTCCACCTGAAACAACTTCAATAGTATTTTTACCATCTGTATCTGTTGGAATAGAAAAGGTAACACCTTTTTGAGTATCTTCTAATACATCTTCACCACCATTACCAAAATCCCCTATATCTCCTCGAGCCATTCCTAATAAATCACCTTCAAACTTTACTAATAATAGTAAAGCAATTAAGATAATTAATATTAACAGCCCATAGAAGAACATCCCTAAATAATGAGGTTGTTCAGTTTTGGCTTTCTTAATGCGATGAATTTTAACTTCTGATTTTTTAACAGATTTCCCTGATTTTGAAACTTTTTTAACTGATTTTTTCTTAGCCATGTTTTATCACCTTTTTAGATTATTACACCATTTTTTTTAATTTCTTTTATTAAAGAATCATTAGTTGTCATATCTTTCTTATCAAAGAAATGCTCTTCAATTACTTTTTTATACTTTTTTTCTAAACTTTTAATCTTATTTTTTATTTCTTTCTTGTTTACTTTTTTATTAAAAATAAAAGCAATATCTACATCTGATCTGTTGTTGTAAATTAATTTAGAATATGAACCAAATAACCACATATTATCAATATTTTTGAATCCTGAAAAAGCAGATGATAAATCCAATAGTAAAACATATACATTTAATGGCAACTCCTTAAATCTCAAATATTCTTTACCAACTAAATCCAATAAAGGTTTCATCTGTTTATTTTCAAAATTTAATCTGAAAACTCTTTTATTTTGGACTAAAATAGAATTATATAAAAGAGTCTGTATTGCAATGTCCAATGGAACATTATTTAACATAGTCTTCTCTTTGATCTCATTTCTTGTAAACCCAGAGCCATGACTAATTGAGAATAATGTTAACACCTTTACAATATTTTTATCAAATAAATCTGTTATCATTTATACATTTGAGCCCTCAATTAATTTTAATATCTTTTCTACATAAGTTTTAACATTAATACCTACAAATTCTTTAGCTTTATTTGCATATTTATGTTTCATAAAATCTGTTCCAGTATAATATTGAACTTTAACTCTTTCTTTTTTAGCATCTTTAAGATCATCATCAAGATTAGAATATTCCCCATAACCATCTTCAATAAGTTTTAATAATCCTGGATCATTTAATAGCTCTTTTAATACCTTAATTGTTGTAGCATGAACTTCTCTATCAATTTTAAACCTATAAACTTTGGCAATGAATAATTTTGAAATATCATGCATAGCATAATACCCTGAAACAATTGACCATCTAGGAAAATTATTTACATTCGCAGTTGCATGATTTAAGTTATCAGTATAAGATTCTTTATAAAAATCTAAATATCTGGATAGTTCTGTCTCTTTTATCCTTGATATTTTCTTTTCATTTAACAACAATTCAATTTTTACCATTTTATATACTTATAACCTTTTTCATTTAAATATTTTACCATTTTTTTGGTAAAATAAGCACCAATTCCAAGTATTTGTTATTTGCTGTTAAAATGTCTAATATTAGCAACCAACACCAAACACCTTTATTTTATCATTTTATTAATTATTTTTTTACTCCAGCCTGCTTCAATTAAGACATTTTTCAGTGCAGGCTTTGTTAAACCTTTAGCGTAATAATGATTAACATATTCCTTTAATTGTTGTTCATATTTTTTAGGAAGAATGTCATGTAATGATTGCTCAAAAATTAATTTAATTCTATCTTCAGGATATTTTAGATTAAGCTTTTCAATAATTTCATGTTTTGTTTTACCTTTTCCTAACATTAGTTTAATTTCTTTTTTTAATATTTTATCTTTACTTTTATTATGTGCTTTTTCTTTAATTAATTTATTATCCATTGGTGGAATTCCAGCTTTAAGCCCTTGATTCATATCAGGTATTTTACCCATTGAAGGTATTTTTTTATTACGACCTTTACTATAAACAAAATATCCAGTTCCAAGCAAACCACCAATCAAAGGAATAAGTAATAATAGTAACCAATAATAATTAAATCCTTTAGGTTGTGTTAGTACAGGTCCAACACAATCATTACAAGGACCACCACAATCTGAATTTACTTCACCTTGATTTCTAATACCATCATAACAAGTTGCTTCAACCCCACAAGAAGCACAAACATTTCCACCACAATCAACTTGTTCTTCGTCTTGATTCATAATACTATCATAACATGTTGGTTGTTTACAAATTCCAGATTTACAATAACCTGAAATACAATCATTATTATTGTTACAACCATAATCATCTAAACATTTATCACATTTTCCACCACAATCAGTATCAGTTTCACCTTGATTTTGTTTTTTATCTTCACATGTAGCAGAACAAATAGCAGAACATGGACCACCACAATCAACTCCATCTTCTAATAAGTCTCTTACTTTATTATTACATCCTGAAGAAAATGCAGGAGCATTTCCCTCACATGGCTCAACAAATAACATTGTACCACAACCATTTGTTGATAAACAAGTATAAACTTTTGTTGAATAGTTCATATCCCCTTGTATTACACATGGTGTTATATCATATTTTTTCTTACATGAATCATCAAGTTCAGGAATACACATTTTATTATTACTTCCTCCTCCTCCACCACCTGATGATTGTGAAACTTGATTCACGTTGTTATTAGTAATTACAAATTCTTGACCTGCTTCTAGATCTAAAATAACTATTTTAGGTTCAACCATAAAGAAAGGACCTGCAGTTGCAACTGCATTTACAACAATAGGATTTGTTGCAAATATTTTATATTCTGGAACTGTTTCAATAGGTAATAATGTTTTATCTGTTATATTTGCTAATAAATAAGTGCTTGCAAATCCATTCTCATCTGTTACTAATCCATCACCAATTTCAATAACACCATTACCATTTAGATCAACTAATTCATCATTAACTAATATTTCAATACCTACATTTGGAACAACTTTATTAGAATCAACACTATCAATAACATTAACACCTAATGACCAGTATGTATGGAGTTCTGTGTTGTATTGTACATTCTGAAGCTTTGACAGTTTTTCGAAATCTTTACAACTGTTTTTATACAATTCATTAACAATATTATCGCATAAAGAATAATCATAATAAATTGACACAAAATGCATATAGCATGCGTCTTTTTTAACATCATCTGATATCTCACCACAAAATTCAGATTTTTTGCTAATTTTTGCAACAGATATTATACAATTATTTTTAACTAATTCATCATCTAAATTTTTACAAATACCAAATGCAGCTTCTGAATCTGACTTTGCAAGTTCCTTCGCGTATATTAACTGTTCCACAAAAGATGCATCCTCATCTAATTCTTGTAGATCAGACTCTTGTTCATCTGGTTCTTGGTCTTCTTCAACATTATAAGGATCATAAAAATAAACATCATTTGGATTATAAAATGAATTTTTGAATTTAATTAAAGAACCTGAATATCCAGCAAGTATCATATCTTTTTCTTCAACTTCTTCCAGCCATGATAATCCTGATGAATCAGACACATGTATTGGCTTTGTAAAATTACTTTCATTCATCATACACTCTTCAAAGGCAATATTTTCAATTACTCCATTTATAGTAAACAAATTAACCTGATTTTCAATTAAATCAGTATTTTTAATTGTTGAATCTTTCACATTACCAATTAAACCAATACCTAAATGATTATTATTAATAAGATTATTCCCAATATCTAAACCACTAACATCTGATGCTTGCAAAGCATAAGCATTATTACTTAAAACATTATCATCAAGCTTTGCATTAGTAACATTATTCAATGAAATTGCACCATTAAAATTAGATATTTTACAATTGGAAATTTCAATATTTTCTACACTTTGAGCAGATATAACAGCAGTACTTTCAATTGAACCAAAAGCTTCATTTGGTCCAACTAATTCTGTTTCATCCATACATTTTAAGTTAACATTATTTTCTGTAATTTGAATAAGTCCATTTTCAGGATTAATAAAGTTAAATGTTCCACCACATAAAATTGTATCATCTTCTATGACTAATGTATCTTGTAAAGTTGAAGGATCAACACAGATTAAACATTTACCAAATTCACAAATTTCTCCTTCTCCAATACATCCTGAATCATTAATACATGTCACATATTCACAAAAATTATTTTGACAAGTTTGAGGAGCAACACAATCAATTGCATTAGGGTATATATCAGCATTACAAGGTATTTTACCACAAGGTAATTGTTCATAACTACTAACTAAATCTTGACTAAGATCAAGTAAAATATTAGTGTCTGTTGTAATATGAGTTTCAACTTTCCAATCCCCACAATCACCATGTTGATTATTAAGAATAAAACTATTTGTTGGTGTAGGATTTAATACACCTGCTGTAAATAAGCTTTCATAATTCTTTTGTATTTGTTCAGATGTTAATGCATGATCATATATTTTAAATTCATCTAATTTACCCTTGAAATTATAATGAGGAGGAGAAGTTAATTGTTTTTGACCTAAATAAAAAGGACCTTTCATTATTGGTACTTCTATATCTGAGTTAGTATAATCTAATGTTCCTGCCAAAACACCATTCAAAAAAGTGTATAATAATTTTTCTTCAAAATTATATGTAATAGTGATATAATTCCATCCAGTTTGATATTCAATTTCTTCGAATATCAAATTGTCTGTTGTTAAGTCATTAAAAGATTTTATTTTATTTGTATCTTCTATATAAACTCCCCATTTAGGATAAAATGAATTTTGGCTCATAGTTACGCCAAAAACAGTATCACCATCATTTTCTACAGGTTTACTATGAAAAATAGTACCAAAACCAGAATCATCATAATTCACTAACATTTCAATTGTAAAGTCCCCTTCTAGTTCTAAATTATTGCTACCTACAACAACATAATCATCAACACCATCAAATTCATAACAATTACCAACACAATCATTTGCAATTATTGGATCACCATATACCATACCATAAATATAATTCCCACTATAATCTTTTAATGAGTTGGCAATTACACCATCAATTTCAATACCTTCACCTAATTCATCAAAGAAATAATTAACCTCTGCAAAAGGTTCATAATTATTAGCTCCTTCTTCTTTAACTAGCCAATTATAACTAATACCATTTGGAGTTTCAGTTTCAGGAATTGTTAATTTTGCTTCTAAATCTAAATTAGTATCATAAATAATTTCAACACTTGCAGATGTTTTAGCAAAACTTTCATCTGATAAAGGACCTTTATATGGATATTTATCTAATACAGAATCATCAAATCCACCATCTAAACCAATTGGAAATGCTGTATCATAAAATCCATCACAACTTGGTTCTACTAATGGACAAGCTTGATCATCAACGCCATAAGTATAAGAACTTTTGAAATTAACATATTTATCTTGTTTTTGAGAATTTGGATACATGCCCCAATAATTACCAGAACCACCAATATTACATATATTATTTACACTATCCCAATCTTCACATTTAAACAACATTATTTCATCTGAATGATCTTGCTTATTACCATCTAATCCACCAATAAAAATATCACCAGGTTTATAGAAATTATTATGATAAATTAAACTTGGTTCAACATTAGCAGGGTCAATAAATTCAAGATGATCATTATTACCCTTAAATTCATTTGAGAAGATTTCAGCTTGTGTAGATCCATCTAATTGCTTTAATTGCAACCCTTTATCATTATTTAAAAATTTATTATTCTTAATTTCATTTTCTAATGAACCTTCTATAATCATACCAATATCATAATTCTTAAAAGTGCAACCATCCACAACTAATCCATCTTTGTCTGAATAAAGTCCTGCACCTTTGTAATCATCACCAGGCATTCCAACAAATTCAGTATTATCACAAGTAATTGTAACATCATCTTCAGCAACAATCAATGCACCTTTTTCAGGATCTAAGATAGGATCATTATACAAATCATACATATTATAAGTTCCAGAACAAAAGTTAGTATCTTCTGTAATATAATATTCCATGTAAGAATCTTCTGATGCAGGATCAATAATAGTTTCAGGTAATATATCTTGATATGTATCTGTTTCTTGATTAAAAACCCTAAATTGAAATTGAGATATGGTTGGTGGTGATGTGCAAGCAATATCAGAATTGATTATTTTAATAAACCCACCACTAACTTCTCCGGGTTCAATATCAACATCAATAGCCCCAGTTACCACTTCTAGATCTTCTTCCTCACCATAATTATAGAAAACGGAATATTTATAACTTTTTGTTGATGGTGGACCTTCTGAACTTTTAGTAAATGCATAATAATACTGATCTTCATTAATTGGCCAGCCTGCAGGTCCTGTTAAATATTTAGAAACAATATTACCTACACTATCTGTAATAACAACTTGTGCATTATCTAAAGGTTTATTATTAACATCAAATACTTTTATTGTAATTGGATAATGGAAGTATACATCAGATTTTGTTTTTAGATAAACTAAATTCTCATCAACACCATAGAAATAATTAGGATATGAATTTGAAACAAAAATAAATTCATCATGCTCTGGATATTCATTTTCATAAAGCACTGTGTTTTGTGAATGACTTATAGAAACATCTCCATTCCCAGGTATTTCTTTAATATACGTAAACTCATTACCTGCAATTGTTGTCTGATCACTATATCCCAGTAATAGGCCAATAGAATTATCTTCAAAAATATTTTCTAAATAAACATTACCAAAATTTGGTGTATCAAAGTTTGCAACAGTCTTTATTCCAATACCATAACCATTAATTTTATTATCTGAAAAAATAGAATTAGAGATAAATGTTAAGTCAATACATACATCTCCATCAACTTCCGAGAAATGATTATCAACAAACATTAAATTAGAAGAAGTTTCTGCTTCAATACCATTATCAATATTAGTAAAAGTATTACCATATATAACTCCACCACTTATATCCTTCATTTGTAATGCTGGATTCACATAAGTAATATCACCTTGTTTATTAAACTCATTATTAATAATATTAATAATAGAATTTTCATCCTTATAACCTTTCATCATAATTTCTGTATTTTTGAATGTGTTCTTAGCTATTAAAACATTACCATGAAAACCTTCAGAATCTTCAAGATCACCAATATTTATTTTTCCAATACTACCATCAGTTGTTTCAAAAGTATTCTTAATTAATTTAAACGTTGGATTAGCATCATTACTGTTCAAAGAAAAATAATTGATAAAATCAGCACCTGTTGTTTGAAAAGTATTACCAAATATTTCAATATTATTATCTAGACTAATACTAACAAATGGTGTATTACTTCCTGTAAAAGTACAACCTGCAATTATATTACCACTACTAACAGAAAATTTACCTTCCCCAACCATATCTATTGTAGTACCCTGCTCACAGATTATTGCATATTTTTTTGGTATAAGTGGATTACTAAGATAAAGAATTTCATTTAATTCATAATCCTTATTACATATAGGAGTTATAATAGTTGGCTCACTCCAACTATAAATAAAATCCTCATTTATTGTACCATCGGCATTAGTTAAATCAACACATCCACCTAATGTAACTCCCTCGTCAACAAGTGTTCCTGGTGCTGTGCTTAACACATAATTATTATCAATATAATTCTGCAATAAAGTTGAAAAACCATAATCTTCATCAGGAATAACAGGTTCATAAAAATCAATCATCTTTTCTATAATAAATGGATCATATACAGAAGAATATAACAATGACAAACCAAAAAGACTTGCATCAACAATACTATCATACGCACTTTGTTTATCACCTTGATCTTTAATAATATTACTAATATAATTTTGATATTCATAACTTTTTTTGATTATTTTATCAAAAGGAAATAATTCACTTGGAAAACTAATTAGAAAATGACTTACTGTTCCTGGTAGATTAAGTTTTCCTTTATTAATTGCGCCTTTTTCTTTTATTGAAAGTGAAAAAGATCTTGCAGATATCAAATCAGCCAAGATTTTATTTTTATTAGTTCCTAACAAATTTGCTTGGTAAAGATCAACTAAATCAGAACTTTTTGAAGTATAAGGAAAAGTATCAAAATCTGGATCACCAATAGAAATATCAATCCCTTCAAACACATGCTCTTCTTCTTTATAATCCAATATACCAATTGGTTTTCCAACTATAATTTGTCTTTCTCCACCAAGACCAAGTAATTCAATTAACATATCATCAATATCCTTAAAACTATCTTTGTGACCATATTGATTTGTAATTTCTAGAGAAAAAGCTGTAATTAAAACTAGGAAAGCTATTGTAACAGCTATTTTACGCCTATTATGCATTTAACCACTCACCACTTTTTATTATATAATAGAATTAATTTATTTGTTTACCCCTATATAAATGTTTGTATAAATATAATATAATTATATTTATATATATACATGTATGAAACCGCAACATTTATATACCACCTGCTATAATTAAATACCACATGCTACAAAAATATAGCAAATACAAGATATTACAAGAATTTTTCAATTCACCAAGAAAAAACTTTCAAATGAGAGAGTTATCTAGAAATACCAATATTGCACAACCATCTGTTATAAATCATTTAAAATCCCTCATGAAAGATAAATTAGTCCTAAAAGAAAAATCAGGAATATATCCATCATATAAAGCAAATAGAGATTTTGAACAATTCAAAACATACAAAAAAACAGATTTAATTAACAAGTTAGATGAATCAGGTTTAATAGATGATATATATAGCTCATGTCTTCCTGATGTTATTATTTTATTTGGTTCTGCTTCAAAAGGTGAGGATATTGAAGAAAGTGATATAGATTTATTTGTTCTTGCCCCAAAGAAAAAATTAGAGCTAAGTAAGTATGAAAAAAAATTAAATAGAAAGATTTCATTATTTTTTGAGGAGAGTTTTTCAAAATTAAATAATGAGCTAAAAAATAATATAATTAATGGAATTATTTTAAAAGGATATCTTAAGGTGTTTTAATGGATTTAATAAAAGTTTCACCAAACAAAGAACGAGCAAAAAGTATACTTAAAATGATATCCCTCCTAGAAGAAAGAATATTAATCCAAGATAAAGAAAGGATGACAGCATTAATAATAACAGATTATTATGAAATTGTAAAAGAATTAATTACAGCATTACTCTTCATTGATGGATATAAAACATTAAGCCATAAAGAATTAATAGATTATATTAAAGAATACCCAGAATTTAGCACATATGAGATCTCAATAATAAATGATTTAAGAATATTAAGAAATCGTGTTGCTTATGAAGGTTTTTTTGTTGAAGTATCTTATCTCAACAGAAATGAGAACAACTTCAAAAAGATTATAAAAAAACTAAAACAAATTGTTAACAAAAAGATTTAATCACTTTCTAAAAAATGGATTTCTGTTTTCTCTATATGGATCAATTGGTTTTTTCTTTTTTTTGTAACATTTTTCACAAAAAGTAAAAAACTTTGGAGAATCTTGAATTTTAACTTTAATTAAATCATCATCGCAGAAATAAAGCTGACAGCTGTCGCAGTAAAATTTAGCAGGTTTCCCGCATTTTCTGCACAGCCCATCAACAAAAAATCTAAATCCCATCTAGATCAGCTCATCTAGCTGCCCTTTTACTCCTTTTTTTGCTGGTTTTCCTTTATTTGCAGATTTAACTGCTTCTTTTGCTTGAGCTTCTAAATCTATACCCAAATCTTTCAATGCTTTAATATGCATTTGCATTAATTGTTCAACAACTTGAACAATTTTCATCATCTCTTCTCTTTCTTTTGCTAATGTTGATAAAGCACCTTTATGAAAGCCTACTTGTTCATCTTTGCTAACATTTGCTTGGTTTGTTTGTTTTTTATCAGTCATGATTATCACCACCATGAAATAATGCTTAGTTATATATAAAATTATTGGAAAAAGAGTTTGAAAGGCTTGAAGCTTGGAAGGCCATTATAGCATTACAAGCCTTACAAGCCCCACAAGCCCTACAAACCTTACAAACCTAACAAACCTTACAAACCTTTACAAAAACTATATATAATCCCTAATATAAAATAACCTCATGGACATAAAATATCATTTTTTTGTATCAATAATGCTAACAATTATTACATTTCCTTTTTTTGGATGGTTTTGTTTATTAGTTTTAATAGGTGGAGTTTTAATTGATATTGATCATTATTTATGGCATATTTACAATAAAAGAACATTATCAGTAAAAAAAGCATATCATTTTATGAAACATAAGAACCATGCAAACAGAAACATGACGTTAATTTTCCATAATATTGAATTTTGGATTGCAAAAGTTATCTTAGTTTTTTTCTTTCCAGTACTATTACCTTTATTTATTGGTTTAGCATCGCATATGACAATGGATTTATTCATATATTTCAAAAACAAACATACACACCCTAATCCAATTGCTTATAGTTTAACAAAGAAGTATTTATTGAAAAGTAAGTAGTTATAATATGGTTAGTAGTTGTGAGTAGGTAGTTTTGGGTTGGTTTTGAGTGAATAAGTTATGAGATTTGGTTATCAGTAAAACAGTTTTGAGAAATGCAGCTAACTCATAACTCCTTACTACTAACCCACTCAGAACTCAAGACCCATTACTCAAAACTATAATAGAATATCAAATCTAATTTCCACCTAATTTCTTATCAATCTCTTCTGCTATTTCTTTCATTTCAGTCATTGTTCGTTTCATGTCTTCTTCAATCTCTGTAATTAATCTTTTCAGTTTATTGACTCTTAACATATAACCTTTATCTTCAAATACAACAATACCAGAACTTTTTAATTTATGTAAATGATGTACAATTGTACCTCTACTTAGATGTAATTTATTACCAAGCTCGTCGCTGCTCATGCCTTTGCCTTGTTTTGTTGCTCTGATTAATTCAATAAAAATTCTAAAACAACTTTTATCTTTATCTCTCATTCCAAACAATCCTAGACTAGAACCAAGCCATTGTAATTCAAGATTAATATTTTGTTGTGTAGGTCTTCTAATCTTGAATATTGTAATTTTAGTTGGCATAATAGACTAGAAAGTAAAACTAATATATAAATCTTGTTGATTTAAGGTCAACAGAGATTAGTACATCTAATAGATTTTTTATAATATTACTACCAATTTAAGGTAAAAAACAAAAAATAATATATAATTTATATAAAATAAGAACATATTTAAGTCAAATATTAATTCTAAGCCAAACAATGATAAAAAATTCACATTATTTAACATTATTTTTACAGAGATTTGTACCACAATATCAAACATTCTTAGATAGTATGAAAATGTTTGATGTTAATGATAAAAGAAAGCCAGCATTTAAGCAAAGAAAAACTGAATCTGCTATTAATTATGAAGTCACATTAGGTAATAATGGATTATATACTGCTACAAGATATCTTAAAAGAGTTCAAGGAACTATGAGTAAATTAGTTGAAAAAGAAAGAGCATTAGAAGACTTATTAAGACGAACTAATAACGAAACAAAAAAAGAATTAAGAGATAGTTGGAAAGCAGTTTTTCCTGAATTAGATGATCTTGTTAGAAAAATTAGAAACAAAAGAGACAAAGCAAGACATAATATAAGACATAAAAATTTAAATGAAAGTGAAGTAACGAAATTAGAAAGAGAAATTTCATCACTTGATTCTAATATTGCTAATTTAAGACAAGATTTACATATTAGCGCACCAGAACCATATTTTATTCAATTAAACAATTTCAAAAGAACACCTTACTTGGCTAAAGATGGTATCCCAATCCCACAATATGATGTATTCTTAGCAGGACTTGAATTTTCTTTAGGCAATAATGGAAACCAAAAAGTATTTGTTGCATTTAATTATACATCCACCAGCGAAGATGTTTCATATAGATTAGTAAATAGTATTGAAATTTATTTCCAACCATATGTTTTTGTAGTACCAACTAATAATGTTAATACAAGTGGGAAACATATCACTTATGTTCACCCTGTAATGCTTCCAGGAGAATGTTTTAATTTTTCTGATAATGGTAATGGTGACATATCAATAGAAGAATCAAGAAGGAGAAGTGATATAAGAGATAAACTAAAAACAAGTAGTAGAATAGAGATAGATCTTAATGAAAATGTAGGAGAAGGTAATTTCTTTTATAGTGGTGCACAAAAAGGAAGTGTTCCTCTTTTATTTGAAGCAATATCTGTTAAAGAAATGATATTTGGTGTTGATTACCATACTGGAAAAACAGTAGGAAAAAGAAAACAGAGTGTTGATGGTTTTAAAATTAATTCCCCTGTAAAATTTAGGGGTGATTTTCTTAGCAGAGATGCAACAAGTCATTTTTTAGAAATGGTTAGACCAGGTCAAGACTTCAAAAGACCAGTTATTAGAACATATGAGATTACAAGATAATAAAAATCAATTCTAAAGTTAATACCTTAATTAAAAATTAAATAATTCATAATTTCCCAGGATAATCAGAAATTATACCATCTACGCCCCTTAGTTTATATTTCTGTATTTCCTTCTCGTCATTTACAGTCCATACATTGACTTTAATACCACGTTGATGCATACATTCAATAAAACCTCTAGTTGCAAGAGAATGATAAACATTTACAACATTAGTTCTTGTTTTTTCTAATAAATTAAGAACAATTTTTTTAGTAATCGGCATAAACAAATAACATGATGTTAAAATTATCCTATCTTTAAAATCATTTTGTGTTGAATAAAAAATTAATGCTTTTTTAATTTTCTTAACAGCCATTAATACATGTGCATCAGTTGAAGAAATTAATACCTTTTTTATTTTATGGATTCTTAATATATCCAAAACTTTTTCAATAGCATCTATTGTTTTAATTTCAATATTTACCTCAGCTTGATTATGCACTAGAAATAAAACTTCTTCTAAAGTTGGAATCTTTGCATCATCTCCAATATTTAATGCTCTTAATTCTTCAAAAGTCATTTCTGAAACTCTGCCAGATCCATTTGTTGTTCTATCTACAGTTTCATCATGGATTACAACAACTTCTCCTGTTTTACAAACATGTACATCAATTTCTATTTGATCAACACCAAGATCAATTGCTTTTCTAACTGATTTAAGTGTATTTTCTGGCTCATGACCACAAGCCCCTCTATGTCCTATTTTAAGCATATAATAATCCTAAGTATTATTGTATATAAATTTAATGAAAGAGTTTTAAGTAATGAGTTTTGAGTTTTGAGTGGGTTATCAGTCATGAATTATGAGTTTCACTGAATCACCCATTACTTATTAACTCATAACCAGATCTCATTACTAATAATCTCATAACCAACTCATGACACATTACCCAAAACTCATAACTTTAATTTCAACTCTATTCAAAGCTATCAATACTTATTTATATATCCTTTACTATCTTAATTAAAACATGGCTAAAAACAATCTTTTATTAGTAGATCTTAATGATGATAAAACAAAAAAGTTAGCAGAAACAATTACTAGTGATACTAGCAGAAAGATATTAAATTATTTAGCTGAAAAAGAAGATTCAGAAGCAAACATTGCTAAATCCACAGGAATTCCAATTTCTACTGTCCATTACCATTTATTAAAATTACAAGATGCAGGTTTAGTATTAACTGATGAATATCATTATAGTGAAAAAGGTAGAGAAATTAATCATTACAAGCTTGCTAATAAATACATAATTATTGCCCCTAAAAAAGTCACAGGATTAAAACAAAAATTAAAAAATATTCTGCCAGTTGCAATTGTTACATTTGCAACTGCAGCAATGTTAAAATTATTTTCTTCAGGAAGAATGATGTCTAGCACATTTAAATCTGCTAGTATTAAAGAAGCCACAGTGATGACAGATTCTGCTCCTGAATTAATGAATGTTGCAGCACCTATTGCACAAAATGATATGTATATTGTCCCTTATCCAGATATTGCATTATGGTTTTTAATTGGAGCAGTAAGTGCAATGATTACATACTTAGTTTATTCAATTATTAAAGATTGGATTAAGAACAGAAATTAATTAAAAAACACATATTGATTGTAAAAAACACATATATATAACAAAATATATAAATCCAATTACACTATTTCTATTAAAATGTTACCTACAAATGAATTAAAAAAAATCAAACAAGAATTAGTTGAATTTGACAAACAACGTGAAAACACTATATTCTTAGCAAGAATTATTCTAAAAGCTTCAAAATCTGCAATATATTCAACACATAGAGCTGATTTTAAGAAAGCAAAGAAACAATTAGATGAAGCAGAATCAAACATAAAGAAAACAGAGAAACTAATTAAAAAAATACCTAAATTAAGAAGTGTTGGTATTTATTCTAATGCATTAGAAGAATATGTTGAAGCAAAATGCTTTTATGGCTTTGTAAAAGATAAAAAACTACCTAAAGCATCTCAATTACCTGTTACATCTGAAGAATATTTACTTGGATTATGTGATTTTACAGGAGAGATGGGCAGAGTAGCTGTTATTTTAGCAACAAACAAAAAATTCAAACAAGTAAAACAAATTAAAGATGTTGTTGAAGAAATATTTGGATTTTTTAGTAGCATAGATTTAAGAAATGGTGAGCTAAGAAAAAAATCAGACTCAATCAAATGGAATCTGAAAAAAATTGAAGAAGTTTTGTATGATATCTCAATGAAAAAGTAGATGTTAATTATTAAAAGAAAAGGTATCAAAAAACAAATGAAGAAAAAATTAATCTATTCAATACTTATTTTTTTATTAATAATAGTACTTGTTTCTCTAATTACATTAGGTATAAAATATTTTAATAATAAAAATAATAATCAAGGTGATAATATGAAAGAGATTATTTTGCATGGACATGCAACAATTCAAATTAATGAAGTAGAAAATCTTGGAGAAGAACAGAATGAAAAAATCATTTACATTGATCCTTTTGAACTAAAAGAGGGATTAGATAAAGCAGATGTTATTTTTATGACACATGGCCACCATGATCATTGCAGTATAAAAGACGCAGCAAAGATTTCTAAGCCAAATACAATTGTTGTTGCAACAGCTGATTGTATGGAAAGTTTAGAACAATTAGATATAAAAGAAAAATTAATAGTTGAACCAAATAAAGAATATGAAGTTTCAGGAATCAAATTTGAAACAGTTCCAGCATATAATACAAATAAGCAGTTTCATCCTAAAACAAATAATTGGGTTGGTTTTATTATAACATTAAATAATAAGAGATATTATCATGCAGGTGATACTGACAAAATCCCAGAAATGTCATCTTTGAAAGAGATTGATGTTGCATTCATGCCTGTTGGTGGAACTTATACAATGACAGCAGAAGAAGCTGCGTTAGCAACTAATATGTTCAATCCTAAAAAAGCAATCCCTATGCATTATGGGAGTGTTGTTGGCACAAAAGAAGATGCAGAAACATTTAAAGATAAATGTGATTGTGAAGCAGAAATATTATATTAATTTATTTTTTTAGTTTATTTTTTCTTTGATTATTTCTTAACTCGGTCCGGAGGACATGTTTCTAAGGAGGTGGTTATTTTTATTCATTTTACCAACAATTAATAAAACTAAACATAACCTTTTTGATCCATTTTATATCTAGTAATCCTATCAACATCTTTTTGCCTTCCTGCTTCTCTTAAATGTTGAAGAACTAATCTTTCTTCACGAGGTCTTGCCCAAGATTTTACTAATGGTTTATCCATCCATCCTTTCAATGGTGGGAAAATTTGGATTGTATAAACACCAGCCATATTACCACCAATAATATCTGTACTTGCTTTATCACCAATCATTGCAACTTTTGAAACATCATCAATTCCCATTATCCTCATTGCATATTCAATTAATTTAGGATTGGGTTTTTTCAATGCTCTATAACCACTAATATGTTTTCTATAATCTCTTACCCAATTAAATGAATTAGACATACCTATTAAATCATAACTAGCTAATCTTTCTTCCTCATCAAGTTCATTAATTTTCCATAAATAATCTACTTTTCTCACTATCTCTCTAACAATAACATCACCAGGATCTTTTTTATTCTCATATATTCTTACCACAGGAATATTATCAAGAATAAATCCTAATTGTCTAAATCTACCTTCTCCAGAATTAGATAATATTGCTTGTTTAAATCCAATTAATGCTTCATATGCCTTTCTTACAGAATGATCTACTTCTGTGCCATGATAGCCCATCAATGTTCCATCAACATCCCATATAATTGCTTCAATACCTTGTTCTTCTAAAAATTCAGGAGTTACTTCATTAATAGAACTAACATATTTATCAGCAAGAAGATGTTCACTTAGAACAATTTGTTTCTTCATTCTTAAATATTGTATTGCTGTGTCTAATAAGTCAACACTGTCTTTCAAAGTCATATCTAGAAGAGATTATGTTCTCTTTTTAAATATTGTTAAAAACCAGAAATAATATAAAATAAAATGATATGAGATAATATGAGGTAAAATAAGATAGATATTCAACTAATGATTATTTTCTGTTAATTCTAATCATGAAAATAATGTTTTAACAACCATTGTTGCATAACTTCCTTTTTGTAATGTAAATGTAAGTTTATATTTCTTAACTTCTTTTGATTCCTCTTCTTTTTTACTTTTCATGGCAACCCAATTAAACACCCTAATAAAAATATTTTTCTTCTCAATTTCTTTAATCTTTAAATTATCAATATTTACAATAATTTCCCTTTCATCCCCTTCACTACTTAGTTCAGGAAGCTCCCTAATAATGAAATCTCTAACCCCTATTCCTTCTTTTTCCATTATTTTTTCAAGAATAGGTTTAATTTTTTCATTTTTATCTAAAACATCTTCACTACCAAAACCAATCAGTGGTACAGAAAAACCAGTAAGATCATTTACAACCAAAGGAACACATAATTTACCTAAAGAATATTCAAGTTCATAATTCCCATAATTTGTTTTTATGTATTCACTAACAACTGAATTCCATAAATAACTTTGATATGCATGAACATACAATTGCAATAATTTTTTATGTACTGTTCTTAATGCCCCAACATAGTTATTACTGTCCACATGAAAAGTTTTTATATCTAAACTTATTTTTTCACAAGCTTCTTTAAACTTTTTTTGTATTAGTAATTTACCAACAACATGATTATTTTTATTAATACCGAATCTCTGATCATCAAAATAATTAATTGTTTTTTTAATTTGTTTTTCTGATAATTTCTTAGGAAGTTTATCAGTTTCAACAATTATCTCAAATTCATTACCTTGCAATACACCAAGATTAAGTCTTTCTTTTCCAATACCTAAATAATTCAATGTAATATTATCAATATACAAATCCTTTTTTGGTCCATTTTTAATAGAAATATATTGTTCTGTTACTGCATTTTTGTCTTTAGTTCCTGCAAAATTAATAAATTTCTCATTTAATCTCCAAGATCTGGCAATAACCTTAATTGCACTAATTGTGTTATAATTAGTTTTAGTTAATTTATAATAAGAAAAATCTCCCTTATCAGTGAGGAATTTGTTAATATCTAATTTTTCCCTTACAATGAAGTCTTCTGGTTTTTGTTTAATTTTAATCATAAAGTCAGTAAATTTATATATAATTATATGTTTTTCTATTATGTAACAGTATAGTGATATAATATATACAATATAAGGAGGAATTAACATGGAAAATATAATAATCATTGGTGGTGGTCCTGCAGGATACACAGCAGCAGTATATACAGCAAGAGCTAATCTCAGTCCAATAGTGTTTGAAGGCAGCAAATATGGTGGTCAATTAATGACAACCACTGAAGTAGATAATTTCCCTGGATTTCCAGAAGGAATACAAGGTCCAGAATTAATGACCAATGTAAGAAAACAAGCAGAAAGATTTAAAACAAAATTAATTACTGAAGATATAACCAAAGTTGATTTCTCAAGAAAAGAAAGCAAAAACTTATTAGTATTTTCAGGAGATAAGAAATATGAAGCAAAAGCAGTTATTATTGCAACAGGTTCCGATTATAAAAAATTAGGAATAGATTCAGAAAAAAAGTTTGCAGGCAAAGGAGTTAGCTATTGTGCAACATGCGATGGTTTCTTTTTCAAAGATAAAGATATTGTTGTAATTGGTGGAGGAGATTCAGCATTAGAAGAAGCTACTTTTTTAACAAAATTTGCTAGCTCAGTTAAAATTATTCATAGAAGAGATGCTTTAAAAGCTTCTAAATTTATGCAAGATAAAGCAAAGGCAAATAAAAAAATTGATTTTGTTTGGGATAGTGTTATAAAAGAAATTCAAGGAGAAAGTAATGTTGAATTAATTAGGGTAGAAAATATAAAAACTGAAGATATATCAGAAATAAAATGTCAAGGTGTTTTCGTAGCAATTGGTAGCATCCCAAATACAACATTATTTGAAGACCAATTAAAATTAGATAAAGGATATGTTGTAACAGGTACTAAAGAATTACCAAAATCAACCCAAACAAGTGTAGAAGGAGTATTTGCAGCAGGAGATGTACAAGATTGGATGTACAGACAAGCTGTTACATCTGCAGGAACTGGTTGTATGGCTGCAATAGAAGCAGAAAGATATCTTGAGAAGTTAGAATAAATATTTTTATTTCTTTTTTCTTATTTAATTTATAATTAATTATTTAATTTGAGTCTTTAGTTATTATCTTAATAATATCTTCTTTTCTCCATCCTGCTTTTGTTAAATTAAATATTATTTCATCATTAGTTAAACCTTTCCTAACATTAAGATTAATATATGTTCTCAGCTGTTGTTGATATTTAGCAGGTAGTTTAGGTACAGGTGGAGGAGTTGTTTGAATATCTGGAGAAGTTTTTACTTTACCTAAAAGAGGTATTTGTTTAAATCCTAATCTTTTTAAATTATTAACAAATTTTTGTCTAAACTTTGCACTATGTTTATGTTTATAAAAAACATAAGAAACAACTAAACCAATACAAATAATTAATACAGCAATAAATATAATTAAAGATGACAAAGATATTTTATTTAGCCAAGAAATCTCATCTACAGGCATTGGTGATTCAATTATAGGAGTTACTTCTTGTTTTGTTTGTGATTTTAATTGTGATGATGTTGCTTGTTGAGTTTTTTGTATTATAGGTTGTTGTTTAGGGATTACACTTTTTGTTGTTTGTTGTTTTTTAGAAACAACTAATGGAACACCAGACATAGTACTACTTGGACTGCTACCACCTGGACTGCTACCACCTGGACTGCTACCACCTGGACTGCTACCACCTGGATTTTGACCTGGATCAGGATCAGAATCAGAATCAGGACCAGGAGAAGAATCACAAAAACTTTCATCCACTAAATTAACTTTAATATTTAATCCTGCATTTGATTGTTCTGAATTAAGTTTATAACAAACCCCATCAATTAATACAGCTTTTTCTTGTACTTCTTGTTCATCTTCCTCTGCATCATTTTCTTTCATACATTTTGAACTACAACCATCTCCATCCATCTGGTTACCATCATCACATTTTTCATTTAATTCAATAAATCCATTTCCACAAACAATCTCAATTAAACAATCACTAGGAACATTTAAGTTTTTTAATATAACTTCATCTAATTCATAATATTCAGCAGAAATGCAAAATTCTTGACCAGGAAAAGGATAAGTTGTAATAATCTCTCCATTTTCAAGTTCAACAAAAGATTCACATTTACTTACCCTTAAATCAGTCTCAACATTTTCAGAAATTATAGAGATAAAATAACAACTTTGCTCATCTTGTTTAAGAATTGTTTCTTCATTTGCTAATGGCTCTGTTTCAACAAGATTAGTTAATTCAAATTCAATATCTTCCATTGTATTTCCACCAACAAAATAAACAGCATATTTATTTTCATTGACATCAATTATAGTTGTTTCACCTTGTTTTAAAGCAATAACACTAGGTAAAAGAAATAATATCATAATACTAAACAAAACCAAATATTTCATTTAAACCCCATAGTTTGTATCATTATAAATAACCTATATATTTAGAAAATCCATTTTAATTTGAATTTCCACCACCACCAGCACCACCAGCACCACCACCAGAAGTAGCTGCATCGCCACTATTATCAGAAGCTTCCTCCATACCACAATAAGTTTTTACACCAACACCATCTTGTGATAAGGAGATTATTTCTTCCAGTGTCAATGCTTTATCCCATATTGTAATTTCATCTATAATACCATTAAAACCATTACTCCCAAGATAAAGATTAGTAGGAGAACTAATACTACCCAAAGGTGCATTTCTTATAGGATGACTAACATCTAAACCATCAACATAATGCCTCATTTTACCTTCTTCTCTGTTTAATACACCAACAACAAAATGCCATTCACCATCTGTTATATCTGTTGATGAATAAGTATATTGACTATTAGATGTTTCAGTTCCATCTTTAAACCAAAATATTGATGAACCAGTCTGACTAGTAGTTAAGTAATGATTAAATCCTGCAGTATATCCTGAAGAACTTTTTCTAATTATATCCCCCAAATCATCTGTTGTTTTCACCCAGAAAGATAGACTAACATCATTCATACCAACATCAAAACTTTCATGATTTTCACAATCAACAAAACCATTTTCTTCAAACATAAAAGCTTTACTTTTAACACCATCTGTAAATTCTACAGTACCTTGTGTTGTACATTGAATGTTTTGCGCCATATTTTTAAAATTATCATCTGCATCCCAATAACCAAGAACACCACATTCATTTAATTTCATTGAATCTTCTTTTTTACATTCACTACTACATCCATCTTCACTTTCATCATTACCATCATCACATTCTTCATTCATTAATTCTTGTATAATACTATCTCCACATTCTTCTATTTTACATATTGCTGAACAACCATCTTGACTTTCTAAATTACCATCATCACATTCTTCTAATCCTTCTTGAATACCATCACCACAACCAGCAACAGCTGCTAAACAATAACTTTCTCCTGCTAAAATATTATCATAATGTTGTTTAACTTCTCCTTGTGAAAGAACTTTATTATATATTGCAATTTCATCAATCTTTCCTTTGTAAACTTTACCAGTATAACCTTGACCTATTTTTATTGGCACATCACTAATTGAAGGAGACTTTTCAGGAATATCTAGATAATTTGCAACACCAGATGGTTCACCATTATAATAACTTGTTATTTTTCTTTCTGTTGCATCTCTTGTTATAACAATATGTTGCCATTGATTATTCAAAACATGATTTTCAATTAATGAATTACCCCAGCCCATATATTTTGATGCTCCCTCTGAATCTTTCATACCATGATAATAACTTAATCTTCCAGGAAGATAATTTTTATCAGTATTTTCCATTTCTATTGTAAAACAAAATTCACCCCAATATGCTTTACAAATTGGATTTAATCTTGCTTCTCCAACATTTGTAGGATATAACCAATATTCAATAGTAAAATCTTCATCAACTTGCAATGATTCAGAGTTAGTAATCTCAACCCAATCTTTGTTACTATCAAATTCAAATGCATCTCCTAAAATCCCTTTTGTAAATTCAACATCCTCTACGAGAACACCATTATTAGAGCCAGCATAATCTTGTGCACTTAATTCAGCTTTCCAGTATGATACTAAGCCATCCATTTGTGAACATTCTTCAACACAATCTTTATTGCAACCATCCCCATTTAATAAATTCCCATCATCACATTGTTCAAATTTTTCAACATAACCATTACCACAACCTGGTTCTGGCAAACTACAATACCCTTGATTGTTTAAACCAATATTATAAAGTTCAGTAATTTTTTCTTCAGTTAACACAAAATCAAAAATAGCAACCTCATCTATAATTCCATTAAAATAACTTCCTTCATTAATATGCCCCCAAATTCTTCCTAAACTAAATTTACCATTATTATCATGATTATTTATTGTTCTTGAATTTACTAACTTATTATCAACATAAACACTAAATTCATTATTATTTCTAATTGCAATAACATGATGCCACATATCATCATTTAATTTTTCTAAATAAGGAAGTGCACCTGTTGCTTGACAACCACTTTCACTAACACTTGTTAATGAAATCTTAGGGTTATAGCTGCAAGTATTTGCATTTCCTCTATGCAATGTTGTTCCAGATGTTCCTTTCATCCATAATGTAATAGAATATATTTCATCTTGTCCAACATAATCTCCCAAATCAACAAAATCATCTTGCCCATCAAAACTTAATCCATAATTACTTTTTCCTTCTACCCATGTTGCCCCATTTATTTCACCATGTAATTTATCAATATTATCAAATAAATAACTACCTTCATTTTCATCAAAATTCCAATAATTAGTCATACCATCCAATGGACAATTTTCAAGACTTACAGGATCAACAGGAATTTCAACAAAAACAGTACAATCATCTAAACAATTTTCAGTTCCATCACATTCTTCCCCTGTATCAACAACATTATCACCACAATACGCTTGTTTACAATCCATTCTACAAGCATCTATTTCAATATCTGAGTTCATATCACCATCATCACATTCTTCTCCTGTATCAACAGTATTATCACCACAAACACCATCAATAATAGGGTTGTCATCTTTTTCACATAAAAATAATATTTCTTGATCAAATTGTAATACTAAATCTAATGATTCTTGATTAAGAAGAGCTAATCTTTCTTCTAATAATTCTACTTCAACACAAGAATGTGTTAATGGGCATGAATTTATTCCAGGAATACATTCTCCACATTCATAATCACTACCACAAACTAAACCATAACCTATTTTTTCATTATTAGTATCATACAAATTACAATCAAAAGTTGTATCTTCTTCATATGGATAACAACTAATTGGAAAAAAGTCAACATCTTGATATAATCCTTGTTCATTAATACTAGTTGTTAACAAAAATCTTTCAACACCTAATTCAGTTGTTAATTCAATTGGTTTCTCAATTACTGCCCCTGGAATTAATTCTTCAGCACCAAAAGAAGCAATAAAAGGAAAACTATTAACATTTATAGGAGAAATAGCTTTTCCAATGAATTGTTTTCCAGAAAATACAATTAAAACAACTAATAAAAGTAATATAACTACACCAAAGCCTATTAAATGTATAGTATTCTTTCTTCTACTATCCAATATTACCCACTCTTTTTTAATATATATTTATATATTATTCTAATTTATATATTATGAACTATATAAAGTTTATTGTTTATATTATTAAGATATAAAATTAAAATAAATATATTAAGATAATAAAAAAGAAATATAAATTAAAAAGAAAATTAAAAGTCTTTTCTCATGACTTTTTCAACTGCTTCTGCTTTCCATCCTGCACTGATTAGATTATCCTTAATTTTATCCTTGTGAATTCCTTTATGGATATAGAAGGCAATATATCTTCTCAGTTGTTCTTCATATTGAGATGGCATAACATGATGCTGCATTTCTTCAAACACATGATCAACAACTGGTTTTTTCCAGCCAGCTCCAGTTAATTTTGAAGTAATTGCATCTCTTTCAAGACCTTTACTCAGTTCAATTTTAATAAATTGCCTCATCATACTAACTTTTTCTAAAGGAATTCCTTTTAACACATCAGATTCTTCTTTTATAGCTGCTACTGGAACATAATTTTTATCCTTATTATGCCAAACTAAAATTAATCCAATAATTAAACCTGTGATTAAAATTAGAACTAACAATGGAATTAACCATTTCCAGAGTGAACCAGGGATTAATGAAACAACTTTATCTACACCTGCTTTAAGATCAATATCTTTAGTTCCTTTTCCTGATACAGGACAAGCAGGACAAACTCCACCACAATCAACACCATTTTCATTATGGTCTTTTTTATCATTATCACAAGAAGCACATGCTATTGTATATTTTTTAAATTTACCTTGTCTATTGTATGATTCACAATTATAAGTTTTATAACCATCTATACATTTTTGTTTATTTAAATTTTGTTTACATATTATAGCATTAAATAAAGGATTAGATTCTGGAATATTTAATGGTACACCAATCATACTGCCACCAGGACTACTACTTGTAGAATCTGAATCATCTTTTTTTACTGATGTTCCTTGATTATCATTAGTAGTAGTAACAACAACACCAGCACATTCAGTCATAGCAACATCATCAACATCTAATACTAAAGGATTTAAGCTCATTGTTTCAACTTTAAAACAAGTATTATCTTCAATAAAATGATTAATCACTTCTATTCCACAATTACTTAATTCTGTTTCACCTACAAGTAATTCAATAGGATCTGTGCTTTCGATTCCCACTTCAAAACAAACACCATCTTCTAAAAATGGAATAGGTGGTTGTGGTTCTTCAGTTTCACATCCATCACCTTCATCAATCTCAAATGTTAATGGAATAGTATTAGTAACAACAACTTTAAAACAAGTTCCATCACCTGATTTCATAAAAAATGGTTTTTGTTCTTCTTGAGGACAAGAATCTAAATTAAGAATAGTTTCATCTCCAAACTCATTATATGTTACAATAAAACAACTACCATCATCTGCATATACTATTTCTATATCTCCTGCATCTCCAGGTTCTGATTCACAAGCTGTAACAATTAAATCTTTTGTTCCATCTCCATTAAGTGCATTAAAAGTAGTATAGAAACAATCTCCATCATCTGTCTTGGTTGTTTGTCCTACTGCTAAACCTTCAACTTCTGAATCAACATACTCTGTAACTTTTAAATCTAAATTACCTTGTTCATCAAGACCATTAAATGTAATAGCAAAATCATCAATACCATCTCCATCAACATCAATAATTGTAGTTTCGCCAATTTCAAGAGCACTAACACTAACTAAAGCAAGCAATAATAAAATTAAAAATAAAAAAATACGTTTCATTTTATTAGATTAATTGGTCTTTGTATATTCTCCTATTTTTTCATTGTTGTCTTCATTTGTTTCAACAATTTCATCATTATAGTCAATTATAATTTTCAGATTAATAGTTGGTAAAATATCTTCATAAACCTCAACAGAATTAAACAATTCATCACCAACATCACATAAATCATCAACTAAAGGATTAACTACAAAATTTGATGAATCATAAACCTCACCATCTGGATAGAGTGATTCTACACGAACAACAAAGGAATCCTCAATTGAATCTGTGCCTAGATTACCTAAACAAATATCAATATTTGTTAACATAATATCTTCTACAATTACATCTCCTGCACCTACTTCATTAAAGAATAAATCTATGTCTTTTGGTTCTTCCACACAATAATGATCTAAACAATTATACCCATTAGGACAATTATCAGGAGCATTTGAACAAGATAAACAATTTCCATCTGCTTGACAAACTCCTAAGTTACCATCAAGATCACATACATCTCCTACTGTACATGTTTCTGGTACATCTTCTACACAAAAATGATCAGCACCACAAATATAATCAACTGGACAATTATCAGGAGCATTTGTACAACCTGAACAACTTCCATCTGCTTGACAGACTCCTAATTGACCAACAGCATAATCACATAACACTCCTTCTGTACATGCTTCTGGTATAACAACACATATACCTGCGTCACAAATTTCTCCATCTTGACATTCTATACCTAAACAAAGATCAACTGGTTCTTCTACACAATAATGATTAAAACAATTATACCCATTAGGACAATTATTAGGATCATTTGTACAAGCAGAACAACTTCCATCTGCTTGACAGACTCCTAATAGACCAACACCATAATCACATATATTTCCTTCTGTACATAGATTAGCTGGTTCTTCCATACAAGCAGAATTATCAGGATCTGCTACATAACCTTCATCACATACACAATCAGTACAAAATGAACCTGGATGAGAATCATCACATTCTTCACCTTCATCTAAGAAACCATTATCACATGTATTAACTGGTTCAGTTATTGGTACACATAAACCTGTCATTGTATCACACTCTTCACCATCAGTTGTACAATCTGAATTAGCAGTACATCCATCAGTTGTACCATCAGTTGTACCATCACCAGTTGTATCGTCAACAACTAAATCAATACCTAAACCACTTATAACACCATCAACAATACCAGTGAATGATAGTGTATATTCTTTATCACCTAAGAAAAATGATGCTTCTTTTTCATTCTCTAATAATTCTAAAGTTACTGGTAATACACCAGAATCTACAACACCATCAGCATAATTTGCAGTAGCTTTTCCAGCTAACTGATTACCACTATAATATATTACAACTGCCAGCAATAATACAATTACAACTGCAGCGCCAATCACATATAAGAAATTATTTTTTTGATCATTTTTACTAGATCTTTTTTTTGCCATCTTATCACCTTTTTTATTAATAAAATATTATATTATAGTTCCTATGAAAAGTTATTTATAAATGTTTTCATTATTTAATGAGAATTGTTTTAATTTTAATTCAAAACTTTTTAGTAAAAATAAAAAATAGAAAAATTAAAAGTCTTTTCTCATGACTTTTTCAATTGTTTCTTTTTTCCATCCAGCTTTAATTAAACTATCCCTTAATTTTTCTTTATGGACACCTTTATGGATATAGAAACCAATATATTTTCGCAATTGTTCTTCATATTCAGAAGGAATAACATGATGCTGCATTTCTTCAAAAACATGATCAATAACAGGTTTTTTCCACCCTCTACTTGCTAATTTTGAAGTGATTGCACCTCTTTCAAGTCCTTTAACTAATTCAATTTTAATAAATTGCCTCATCAAATTAATTTTACCTACAGGAATTCCATTTAACACATCAGATGATTCTTTAATTACTACAGGCACATGCTTTTTATCTTTATAATGCCAAATTAAAATTAATCCAATCATTAAACCTGCAATTAAAATTAAAACTAAGAATGGAATAAACCATCTCCACATTGAACCTGGTTGAGATAAAGTAACCTGATCATCATCAAATTTAATATGAGTTGTTGTTGATCCTTTACCTGATACCAAACAAGCAGGACAAGCTCCACCACAATCAACATCATCTTCATTATGATCTTTTTGATTATTATTACAAGAAGCACATGCTAATGTATATTTTTTATATTTCCCTTGTTGATTATATGATTCACAACTATAAGTTCTATAACCATCTACACATTTTTGTTTGTATAAATCTTTTTTACAAGTTATATCATTAAACAATGGATTTGACTCTGGAATATTTAATGGTACACCAATCATGCTACCACCAGGACTACTACTTGTAGAACCATCATCACTACCACTATTACTATCACCATCAGAAGATTGTGGATTTACAACTATAATTTCTTGGCAAGCTGCTTCTGATGTTTTTTCTTCATGTAAAATAATTTCAAAATTTAATGGACTTGAACAAGTTAATTTCATAGTAAAACATTGATTATTTTCCCATTTATAGAAATCATCACCATCTACTTGATTAACAAAAGGACAACCATCTTCATCTATACCAATACATTGATTTTCATCAGCAATTTCATCATGCAATACAACTTCAAAATCAAAAGGATCTGTACAAGTTAATTCTGTTGAAAAGCATTGATCATTTTCCCAAGAATAAATTGGTTCTCCATCTACTTGATTTACTGCTGAACATCCATTTTCATCAACATCCAAACAATCATTTTCAGTTAAAATTTCATCATAATAGACAACTTCAAAATCAAAAGGATCTGTACAAGTTAATTCTGTTGAAAAGCACTTATCATTTTCCCAAGAATAAATTAATTCTCCATCTACTTGATTTACTGCTAAACATCCACCTTCATCAACACCCAAACAATCATTTTCAGTTAAAATTTCATCATAATAAACTACTTCAAAATCTAAAGGATCTGTACAAATTAATTGTGTTGAGAAACATCGATCATTTTCCCATGTATACTCCATATCCCCATCAATAACATTTTCAGGAAGACAAAGAGCAGTAACACTAGTTAAACATACCAATAAAATAATTAAAAATAAAAAAATATGTTTCATTTTAGTTATTATTCAAATTCCATTATTATATTGAACTCATTGTTCTCTTCATTTAATTCATCTGCTAAGTTTGTTGAATCCACAGTGATTTTCAGAGGAACAATATTCTGGTTAAAGTAAGATTCATGAATTACAACCCTACTAAAAAAAGATTGAACTTCTACACAATCACCACCAGCATCATATGTAGATATTGGAATAACAAATTCTGACTCCTCAAATAAAGTATCAGGACCAAAAGCAGTCATATCACCTGTAGAATAGCTTGATACTTTTACTGCTAAGTCACCGTCATAATCCATAGTACCTAAATTTTCTACACAAATTTGCATATCATTAAGAATCAATTGTTCCAAATCAACATCTGGATTAATTGCTGAAAATTCTTCATTAACATGCATATCAACATAACAATCATCTGAACATACACCTTCTTCACCAGCATCACATACACCATTACCACATTCAGATTCTTCTATTGGAACACATAATTCTCCTGGTGTAGGACATTCAAATCCAGATTCAATTGTTAAACAATCACCTCTACAACCATCTTCACCTTCTGTATTACCATCATCACATATTTCCCCTTCATTTAAAAAACCATCACCACATTCTGCTCCAGGTTGTGGTACACATAATTCAGGAGCTTCAGGATCACATACTAATCCAGGAGCACATATTACATTTAAACAAGGATTAACTTGTTCTACACATAATTTAACTGGATCGAATCTAGCAAATATATAAGAAACATCTTCTAAATCAAAACCAGCATCAATTAAATCTTGCTCTGTAAAGGTTTCACATGTAGATTCCGGTGCACAATTTGTATCATCACAAGCATCACACATATAATCTTGACCACAAACACCATTTCCAACTAGTTCAAAATTAGAGGTTATTAATTTACATTCAGAATTACTACCAGGAGAACATTCAGCACACATTTTAAGACCTAGATCACAATATTCAACTAGTTCACCAAAACAATCTTCATCAACATCACATGCTTTAGGAGTTGTATCACCTTCTACAATACATTCACCTTCACTATCACATAATCCTGCTCCAGCCTCTATAATACATTCATCCCCTGGAGCTGTTAATTGTAATATACCACAAGTACTACAATCCCAACAACCTGCATCTTGCTCTTCTAATGTACAATGACCATTATCTACACAAACAATATCTTCAACAGGAACACAAGTTCCAATATTATCACATACACCTGCATCTTCTCCAGTTAATGGACAAGCATCTCCAACAGAAAGAACTAGTACTCCACATTCAGTACAATCATAACATTCACCTAAGCCATGTTCAGCTTCTGTACATACACCATCATTTTCACATGATTCTGGAACAACTTTTGAGAAACTAACAACATTAAATGTTGGTGTTGCTGCTGCCATATTAACACCACCTATTGTTAATTCATAATCACCATTTTCATCACCAAATAAAAACATTAATTCATTACCTGATGTTAAAGTTTCATAATCAGGATCATCTGAAGGAACAGATATTGTCCATTTAGAGTTTCCATCTGTAGTAAGTCCAGAAACAACACCATAAACCTTTCCAGTTAATGGTTTTCCACTAAATTTTACAACAAAAGCAAGTAGAATAATAATAACAATTGCTGCACCAACAACATATAATAAATTTTTTTCTTTATTTTTAGAACTAATTTTAGTATTTTTTGATCTCCTTTTTTTTGCCATTATACTAGCCTCCTTTTTTTAATAATTAATTATAATGGCAAAGCTTCAAAATTTTTGATTTTGATTTTTTAGCCATCTTAACACTTCATTTTGTTAGATATAAATATGATTATATTAATTTTGTATAAATTAGTATATAAACTTTTTGGTAGAAAGTATATGCATAGCTCCTTTTATGATGTTGTTACTGCCTCAAATTTGTTATAGTGGCATTATATGTTTTTTATATTTGGAACTGAAATCAAATAGATTTTGCATAATATGGTTTTAATAAATTATTCAATGGGATTTCAGCCACTATAACTGGTAGAAACAACATCTTCATTAGGAGCTATACACATATAGTAGAAATCAATAAATTACACATAAAAATTAATTATTAAAAAAAAAACTAATACTCTTTTTTAATATAAACAATAACGCTTAACATAATTATCATTACAATTATTAACATCACTAACATTATAACTAAAACATTTCCAAGCTTTACTTCTTTATCAAAAAATCCTTCTGTTGGATATTGTTCAATTGGTGGTGCATCTTGTATTTCTAAATCAACAAGATCTTCAGTTTCATTAATTATAATATCAACTTTTTCTTCTGTTTCAGTTTCTTCTTCTGTTTCAACTTCTTCTTCAGTTTCAGTTTCTATATCAACAACTTCTACATTTTCTATTTCATCTTCTTCTTCACTATAACATTTAGATAAATAAACATCAGATTTACTACCATCAACATCTACTAGTGTAGCAACAAAACATTCCCAATTACTATAATATTGTTGAGATTCTCCTACATCTAATGATTTCATCTGTATTGGAATTGGTTCAGATAACATAACATCGACTGTTCCATCATCATTTAAATCCAAGATAGTTAAAGCTAGTTCTTTATCATTAAATGTTAAAAATTCAGTCTCTGATTCTTTGATAGCAAAAACACTAAAACTAAGTAAAACAAAGATTATACAAATTAATAATAATTTTTGCTTCATTTTATGAGTAATAATCATCCTCATCATTATTTGTTTCATCAGATTCATCTATATTATCAGCAGGATCAATATATATTTCATATGGTACTTTTCCAGAGTCATCATAATAGTTATTATCATACTTAATTGACATTTCAAGAATATATTCATCATCCTGATCAAGTCCTTCAACATATTTGTAAGTTGATTTCCAAACATCGTCGTCTTCATCTAATGTTTTAAGAGTAACCTTAAATGCCTCGTAAACATTTTTATCACCAATATTTTCAATTGTAATATCTAAATTCAAATAAGGATCATCTAATTCTTCATCAACATGGGATATTGCTAGATCAGGTTTACCTTCTGTTTCATCAATTTCCATAGTAGTAATTTCATACTTCATTCTTTTATTTGTTTTATCAAGATCTTTTATTTTGAATTTGTATAATACACCCTTATAACTAAAACCTTGGTAATGATCAATTGGAACATTATTAAATAAACACGGAAGTTCTGTACATCCAGTATAAGAAAATGCTTTACCTGTTACATTATTATTAGTCATTGAACTAAAAACCATCAATAATCCAACAATTGCAACAGCAATTCCTAATACAAGAAACATTTCAAGTTTATGAAACTTATTTTTTAGTTTTGATTTTTTAGTTTTCTTAGTTTTTGCCATTATAACACCTTTTTTATTATGATATGGTTATTTTGAGACTATTTATATTTAAATGTTTTCAATGTTAATAATTTAAATCCAACAACATGGCCGGGCGAGCCGATAGGCGAGTAGGATATTTTCTCAAAGAAAATGTCCGTCCGTGCCGTGGTTGTTGTTGGATTTATTATTAAAATGAGTTAATTATATTTTTCTATTAAGATGATAATTATAAAATAACCAATAAAAACCCTTAGTGAAAAAAACAATCCCCCAAAAACCCCCAACCACCCTCCCTCAAATAAAATGGGAAAAGAAAATACCAAAGAGAAAAACGAAAATATTCCGGAAATAAATCCACACTTAAATACCATTTCCGAATTAACTTGAAAATCTTCCGATTCTCGACGAGAAAAGTTTATTAAAGTTAAAATCTTAATGAGCTTATGCTATTAGAAACACTTTTATGTACGTTTTTTGGGGTAAGTGTAGGGATTTTCACTGGCTTGACACCAGGCATTCACATCAATCTAATCAGCCTACTCATAATAAGTTTTTCACCATTTTTATTAAGAATACTTTCACCAACTTCTCTTGGTGTTTTTATTATTTGCATGGCTATAACACATACATTTCTTGACTCTTTGCCTGGAATTTATCTTGGAGCACCTGATGAGTCTCAAGTTCTAAATGTTTTACCTGGACACAGAATGTTGTTAAAAGGAGAAGCACATAATGCAGTTAAATTAACAGTAATTGGAAGTTTTGGATGTTTAATATTAGCATTAATCTCAATTCCATTCACAATAAAACTAATGCATACTGCCTATCCATTAATCAAAAATCATATTGGATATGCATTAATTATAATAATGTTATTTATGATCTTCAGAGAGAAAAGAATTAAAAAAATAATAAATGCATTTTTCATGTTCTTAACAGCAGGTGTTTTTGGTTTGATTGTATTAAACATTCATACACTTAACCAACCCTTATTCCCTTTATTATCAGGATTATTTGGATTAAGCATGTTAATTATTAGTTTAATGGATAAAACAAATATTCCTGAACAAAATTTAGATAAAAAATTAGAAATTAAAAAATCAATTTTAGCAAAATCTATTTTTGCTGGTACATTTGTTGCAACTATTGCTGGCTTTTTGCCTGGTTTTGGTTCTAGTCAAGCAGCTATTCTAGGTCAACAAATTGTTAGTTTTGGAGAAGATATTGGAGAAAAAGGATTTATGATTATGGTTGGTGGAATCAACACAGCTAATATGTTAACAAGTATTGCTACTGCATATATTTTAGGTAAAGCAAGAAATGGAGCAATCTTAGCAATCAATGAAATATTGGGAGTAATTGATTTAAGAGCAATGATTATTTTTTTAATTACTTTATTAATTGCTTCAGGAATTGCTGTTATGTTAGCATTAAAGATTTCAAAAATATTTAGTAGATTAGTTGTAAAAGTAAATTACACTTTACTTGTTTCAACAATTATTCTTTTCATTATTATACTAACAATTTATTTTGATGGATTTGTTGGCTTAAGTATATTAATTGTATCTTCTTCAATTGGCATATTAGCCACTAAATTAGGTGTTGGAAAGAATCACCTAATGGGCTGTTTAATATTGCCAGTTATATTGTATTTTGTGGTGTAAAAATAGATAATGAACAATTTAAAAGAATAAGAAAAAATATGATTAAAAAGTTGCATAACAATGGATGTTTTGGAAAAGGACATCTTTTAGTTATAAGACTTAAAAAAGGAACTAATCCTGAAGATATTTATTTTACTAAGAAAGTACTAAAAGAACTAATTAAACAAAGATTAGTATTTCTTAAAAAAACAAAACATGGTCTGGCTGCTTACCTTAATATCAATAAATTACAAGAAATTGAAGAAATAATTGAATATAAAAGTTAATATATTAGTCTCTTAAGAGCCATAAATAGAAACATTTAAATATCATAGGTGATAAATAATGCATATGGAAAACCCAAAACCAATCTTCCTAAGAATATTTGGTGATACACCAAAGCTAAGAGTAATGGATTATCTCATAGTTAATGATGATTATGATCATTCAATGAAAGATATTGCTAGAAATGCAAGAGTAGGTTATACTACATTAAAACAATTCTGGAAACAACTATTAAAAGAAGAAATTATTTTTTTCACAAGACAAGTTGGAAAAGCAAAAATGTATAAATTGAATAAGAAAAATCCCATTGTAAAAGAATTTGTTAAGTTACACTGGACAACTGTTAAAGCATATGTCAGAAAACATATAATAAAACAAAAGAAAATAACAATTAAAAAATCAAAAGAAAAAAAGAATTAAAAAAATTACTTATCTATTTCAAATAAATATTCATCATCTGATTCTTTTGTATAATTACCATTTTGTTCTGAATCATGATCAATGCTACTAATAAACCCATCAGAACCAACATTTACAAAAGCAGAATATGTTTTATATCCATCTTTAGATAGTTTAATCAAAACAGTACCTTCTGTTAATTCAAATGAAAAAGGTGTTGTTCCCTTAACCTGGCCACTAATTTTTAATTCTGCCCCTGAAGGTTCAGAAGTAAATTTAGTTCCAAGTATTTCCTCTTCTTCTTCCTCATCATCATCACTAGTATTAGTACTAGTACTAATACTACTTGAACCAGTACAACCAATTGATTTTGAAGAATCCATTAAAGCTGTTATCTTTTCTATTGTATTTTTATAAACATATGCTGTTTTACAATAGTCTCCATAATTAGTTTTCATAATTCTAATACTATGATTACCAATTGGAAAACTAAAATTATTGTATGGTGTTGTTCCAATTTTAACATCATCTAAATAGACTCCTGCAGCATCCGGATAACTTATAATTTCTAATGTTCCTATTTCAGTTGAAGATTCTTCTTCTTCCTCTTCAATAACTTCTTCTTCTGCTTCTGTATCATTTACTTCCACATCAGTTAAATCTATTGTAGTATTTTCTACCTCATTAATCTCATCTATTTGTTCAGGTATTTCAACTTCACCCTCTAAATTTCTTATTTTATAATCCATGTATAAAATAGTAAGTAAAAGAATACAAATTATTGCTGATGCAATTATAATTGCTTTTTTTGATCCCATTATTCCCCTCCAATATTAATTTTATTTTATCCTGAAACCATCTTTCTGTTAAGGTTTAGATAACTTTTAACTGTTTGATATAATTGATTAGTATCTTCAGCAACAAAAGCTTCAAACTTGTCTGTATTTATTTTATAAATCCATAAATCAAATACAGTTCTTAAGAAAAATAAGAATGCTTTTTTTTCCCACCTATGTTCATAATCAGTTTCCATATAACCCATAAATGTAATTACTATTTTCCCTTGGTTCATTTTTGTTTTTTTACCATCAATTGTTACAACAACATCTTTCATTTCTGTTACCAAGATATTCATTTTAATAGTACTTTTCACATAATCAGTAAATTTCTTCCAAGGTTCAATTTCTACTTCAATTTGCCTTCCATCTTTATAGACATGTTCATAATTTTTTCTTTCATACTTATCATAACCTTTTTCTCTTTGCCATTTGTCAAGCATCCTATAGAAATCATGCATATTAAAAAGACCTTGATAATTTAGCCTTAATGTGTCAACAACAATTCTTCTTTCTGACATTTTATTTGTTACTCCTTATGAACATATTATTTTTATTAATTTCTTTTTATTTACTTATTTTTTAAAATTTTAATATAGATAACTCTAGTTCTACCATACATCGAAGTGTTCATTACCTTTAATTTGCATATCTAATGATTGTTTAATTAAATCTAAAACTTTATACTGCATAAATTGGACTTTATCTCCCCACATTGAATCTATTTTTCCCTTTATTATAAAACTCACTAAGAAATCTTTCAATGCTTGTTTAAGTTTTGAACCTTCAAATCTATCATCATAATCAACTTCAACAAAACCATTAACTTGAATGTAAAGTCTTGCTTTTGTTAGAATCTTTTTTTCACCATTTTTAACAACTTCAATTGGTTCAATATTCCAGACTTGAATATGAACTTTAAACCAAGCCTTAATAAAATCTGTAACTTTTCTCCAAGCTTCCCATTTTATTTCTTTTTCCTTGCCTGTATCTTTAGATTTAAGTTTATATTTAGTTTCATGCATTGTATATCCACGAAAATTAAACCAATCATGTAGAGTTCTATATAATTCATCAAAATCAAAAATGCCTTTAAACAATATTTTTTGGTATGGGGCTCCAACACCCATCATTTGTGCCATTATATATTTACTATAATAAGAAGTTTATAAAGTTTACTATAGGTGCTAGATTTTAGATATTAGGTTTTAGGTGCTTGGTGTTAGGAAAAAATTAGTCTTTTGTCATACACTATAATAAAGATATACGACAGACATTATTCTAGCACCTATATTCTAACACCTAGCAACCAGCACCTAGCAACCAGCACCTAGCACCTTTCTAACTCAGAATACTTTTTTTAATATTAAACTTAGTTCCAGGAACTTGTTTCTCAAAATAATCCAGAAATTCAGAGATCAATGTTTTTTTTCTTTTAGGTAATTTAATTTTATGAAATTTTGCCAGTCTTTGTAATTCTTCTTTAGTCAAACAAATATATAATGGTATTTGTTGTTTAGAAAATTTCATTTTAAAGCTTTTTCCATGGAAAAGTTTATCCAAATATAATTCTTCAATATCATCTAAACAAATAGTAAGAATTTCTTTGTATCTTGGCAGTAATTTACCTTTAAATTTAATAGTAACTGGTGTATTAAGAATAGATGGAAATATTTTTTTAGTTAATTCATCTTTTACTAACAAATGATCATTTCTTTTAATATATTGGTTAGCCCTAATATGCTTTCTAAGTCTTTTATATATAACATCAAGGAAACATCCATTACAAAACTCTAGTTTTGTTGATTTATTACATTTCTTACATACTGTAGATTTTACCATCATTTAAGCTATATTTGAGGGGTATTTTATATAATTATGGGTATGAAAACTAAGATTGAAAGAATGAATAAAAATTCCCTCGACAAACTTCCGAAGAAGCTTGCCAGGGAAAGAGGTGTTAAGAGACTATAAAACCCACACAAACACCCCGAAAGGCGCCTGCGCGGGAAAAAGAGGTGATTAGGACAAATTAAAACAAATTTGGCTTTTTTAAGCCTAAATACGTCTTGTTTTTACCAAAAAACAGCTTATCAGAGTGATTTTACCCAATAAGCTTAAAAAATGAACATACGCTCATTTTTTGTCTCTACTATTCAGTAGGTATGGTCATATATAAATCTTTCGTTTTTGTAAACACTGTATAGTGGTATTATGCACTTTAAAGGTAATTTTAATATAATTTTGCTACTTTTTTGCTGATTTTCTGTTAATTTTCAGTTAAATACTGCCCTTTTTCCCGGCAAATGCTAGTAAGTATTATTCATGATTAAATAAAAATGAATAAAAAAAAACAAAGGTAAACACGAACCAAAACACGAACCTTTACTATTATACTTGCCTAGAATGTTTATAAAGCTTATGGAACCTTAGTATAGAAGCTAGAACTATATTAAACTAAGAAAATTATTTTCTTCTTGTTTTTTTGTTTTTTTTAATTTTTATATTTTTAGAACTTTTTTTCATTGATAAATTTTTTTTATCTGCTTTTTTTACTTGTTTTTTCGTATCTTTTACAAACAAATAGCCTATAAACACAAAAGAAGCACACACAAACCCAATAATAAAAGCAACCAATGTTTTTACATTAAAAAACTCACTTAAATAGTCAATAAAAACATCCCATTCATCAACTTCTTCAATTCTTTCAAAATATAAATTCAAATTACTAAATTCCAAAGCATATTGTGAATAAATTAGACCTGAAACCTTATCATTTTCCCCTAATGCCTTTGCATATTCATAATAACTATAACCCTGTATAGGAAATAATCCTTTTAGTTGTTGTTCAAGAATAACTTGCTCAACTAATTCTAATTTGGCATCTAATAATCTTTGTAATTCATCATCTTCTAAATTAATAGTACTAAGAACAGCATCTATTTCTGATTTTGCTTTAGATGCATGCATTAAACAAATTCTAAATTTGTTATTGTTAAAGCTTGTTAAAGCCCTATCAATTTCTTTAGATGTAGAATCAAGTAAAGGTAAAGGATAAGGATACAATAATTTAAAATATTCTAATCTTTCTTGTGCTTCATTAACAATAGTTTGACATGATCCCTTCATAACTTCTTCATCCATTACAAATTCATCATCTGTTGTATTGAAAAAATATGACCAAGAATAAGCACTAAACAATCTTTCAGTAACATAAGCTATTTCATATTCCAAATTTGTTTTATTTTCATTTGCTGCTTCAATTGCTCGTTCCCAAGTATTAAATGCTTCAATTAACCTTTCCTTAACAATCAAGAAAGTTTGCAGATCATTAAATGAAGTTAAGTTCATCTCATCAATAATCACATTAGAATTATTAATTGCATCAATTAATTCATTTAGTTTTTTTATTTTCTTTTGCTCAGTTAGGTTAGCATTAAGTAAAATTAAATTATCCAAATTAATATTAGCCCCAAAACAATATGATGCAGCAGCATATGTTTGATTTAATTCGATAGCCAATTCTGCATTTTTAATTAACTCCATTGATTGGTTATATGAACTGATATTAACTAAATCTTCTTTACTTATTACCCCTTCACCAGCTTCAATAGTTTCAAATAATTTATTTTCCAACTCTTTAGTTCTTGAACAAATCTCTTCACCAATTTTATTCATTGTATCAATATAAAACTCTTCCAACTGAATTTCACCAGCTGGTTTTTCATATTCTTTTCCTGTAAACTCCTTTAATGCATCCCTTAAAGTAAGAACTTCAATAACTTCTATACCTAATTCATTCCCAAATTCCACTAAATCAACTTTATCAGAAACATTTCTTTGTGATATGTTAATTATATCAATAACATTATCTGTTTCATTAACATTATTTGTTTCACCTTGAGTATTATTCAAAATACTTTCATTGTTACTATTACTCCCATTACCACTTCCATTAACATTTTTATTACTTATAACTTGAATAATTTCTTCATATGTATTATTTAATTTTGTTTCATTTAAAACAAATGCACTTCCTATTGGCACCAAAACTTTTGTAATATTATTTGTTGCAGCAGCTTCTATTTTTGCTTTTATACCACCAACATTTCCAATAATACCACCAGTATTAATTGTTCCAGTGATTGTAACAGTTTCATCAAATTCATTTCCTTCCAATAATGCAACAGTCAGCATTGCAGATGCTGCACCTGCACTTGGACCACCAATAATTGAACTTCCAGCTTTGATAGTATAGAAAAAATCATATTTACTACAATCTTTATTTAAGAAGTTACATGCAACTTGTTTAGCAAACCTTGTACTTAACTGAGTATCCATTTTAGTTAATGGAAAAGTATCAATATAAACATTACCATAACCAGGTCTAATTTCTAAATACAGATCAGCTAAGCTGCCTTGTTCTGTTCCTTCTGAAACAGCTAACAGATGAATATGCCCTCTTTTAATCTCATCTTCACTATTATATTTAGCAGAAACAATAGGACTTAAAGCAATAGAAATAACCAATAAGCACATAATAAAGATTAATATATTTTTGTTCATGTTTCCCCCTATTTATTTCACATCACTACGATAATTTAAAAAAGAAAATAAAAAATTATGCCGATGATTATAAAGCTCCTCTTTCATCTCTTTCAAGTTCATCCAACCAATCTTGATTAACTAAAAGCATTTGTTCAATGATCTGTCTTATACGATGAATAACTTTTAGTGTTTCTTGTTTCTCAGGTAAACCAAAATTACCCTCATCATCTGGAATAGTTCTCTCAAAGATAGCTATAAGCTTATGCAATAGATGAGCTAAATTATGTTCATGATCAGCATCTACATCAAGATTATGGTCCATAACAATCTCATTAAATAATGCTTCATCTTTTTGAGCAATTTTTTCATGCTTTTCAAAATTATTCAAAACAACTATCAAAGGAGTGGCTAATGATTTTATTTCGATAAATTCATTATGTCCAGAATCTGGACCAATATCAGCTTCAATTTTGCCAGAAACTTCCTTCATTTTCAGCAATAAATTTCCAATTACTGTTAATTCACGAATTTCTCTTGCACCAGCAGTTCTTGCCTGACTACTTTGTTGTCCAAGTTCTGCTTGTCCACTTTGTTCAGCTGCTATTTCTTCTCCATTAATGGTTATTATATGCTCAACAATCTGTATTGCTTTTCTAATATAAGAAGCAATGATGTGTGATTGTTTTTCTTGTAATGGTCCTGCCTTACCGCCACTATACATTACTTTTGTTTCTACAATAACTTTTTCAAGCATTTCTAATAGATCATCTTCCTCTTCAAGCAGATTCTTAATTTTACCTTTCCCATGAATCATCCTTAACTTTTTTTCATCTTCTTCTTCACGTTTTTCATATTGTTCAAGAACATCTATTCCTTGATGTACTAATTCAATTTTTGCAGCAAAACCAACATGATCCATTGCTGGTCTTCCTTTCAAAGTAGCAGCTAACAAAAACCTTAATTGTCCTAATAATTCATTAGCAGTCTTAATTTCTTGATGTTGAGCATTTTCTGCTTCTTTCAAAGCTTTTTTGTCCTTAACTCTCAAAGTTTTTGCTTCTCCTGGTGTATGTGCTGATTTACCATATGTAGCTAATCTGAATATTTCAAAAAAAAACAAAAAAACAAGTACAATTGAGAGCCATCCTGCAAAATGTGTGAATAATATACCCATGCTTATCATTTTAAAGACCCCCTTCAACAGCAGTTGTAATTATTGCCAAGATAAACCACATGAACAATAATACAAATAATCTTACAATAATCCAAAATCTACCAGGCAAAGCCCAAGTTCTTTGATAAAATAAACCAATTGTAAAAACTACTATACCAAACATAATCACCACTGCAATCGTTGAATAAATCTCCCCTATGGCTAACAACAAACCTATAGGAATAAATATAGATGAAATCGTCGCTATTATTATAGCTAACACAATAGCAATATTTCTTTGGTATGTTAAACCAATTGCCCCAAATATTTGTTGTGAGGCTGCAAACAAAATAGTAAAGATAAACAACCAAATACATATTCTCATAAATGCACCAATTGCTTCCTGCCCCTTATTATGAATCCAATTAAATTTAAATACAGTCAATATCTTATCTCCAATATCTCCCAAAAACTCTCCAGGAGAAACAACTGAAGCGCTTACAAGTGGTACAACAAAAATTGATACTACAAAAAATAGAAGCAATAATAATCCTAATTTCTTATATTTCATCTTTACACCTCATTTATTAGTAATTCAAATATTTTTCTTTTATTATAAGTAATTTTCATATATTAGTAATATCTCTTATAATCTTAATAACTTACACATGTTATTCAAATGCTTATTTATATAATTTTTCATGAATTATATCAAAATACATTTTTTTATTACTTGTTAATCATAGAAAACCATTACTTATAAAAGATGTAATTAATAAAAAAATTAAAGAAGTTTAAGCTAAGATATAATTTTTTCTTGTTTCTTCTCTTCCACAATCAAACTCTTAAGAATATTAATCATTGTAACAATGTCTTTTTCTGCTAAATTAGGATTAGCTGTTAAGTTTTGTTCAGCTCTCATTAATAATTGTTCAATTAATATTGTTAATTTACCTTCTTTTTGTATCTCTAACCATAATCTTTTATGATCAGGTCCATCTTGTAAAAAGTTTTTATAATTTTTTATTTCTTCCCTTTCTAATTTTTCCAAATGTCCAAGCCTAGATCTAATCTTTGCAAAATGCGTTAACAGATGATTAATTTCAGTTGTACCATGTTGTTGTTTTAAATCACCTAATGCCTGTTCTAATAATCCAATCAATGCTTTTTCATCTTTAATTTCTAATTCATCTTCTTGAACTTCTGTTTTTTCTGCTCTTTTCATCCACAACAACTTTCTTCTTTGCTGTTTTTCCTTTCTTCTTGCTTGACGTTCAGTTGCTTTTAGAATAGGAGTTGGATCACCACGCATAATTTGAATTATTTGATAAACCTGCCAAAATATAGCTACAAATAACATAACCTGTGCATACGATACAACTTGTATCATTGTTTCTTGAAATACTTGTTCTACCATTTTTTTTAACCAGCTGTAATATTGACAGCTAACACTGCCATTAAAATAGAGGATATAACATAAATAGCAACTAATATAATTCTATTTAACATTGATACACCAGGAAACCTCCTATGTGCTAAAATAAAAATATAAACAATAAATCCTAACATAAACATAATTGCAAGTGTTGAATATAATGAAACAACTGTTTTAATTAATGTATCAGGAATACCAACTGCCCCAATTAGTGATAAAATAATACTTGATATACCTGCAGTTCTATTATCAATTCTTCCTTGACCAGCTGTTGTTATAGTTAAGTATAAAACTCTTGCAATAAAGACAAATATTAAAAATCTAACAAAAGCAATAACTGATTGTTCACCTAATTGAGTTAACCATTGAAATTTAAAGACTATAATAATCCATTCTACTACTTTTAATAATGTTTCACCAGGACCTAAAACTTCAGCACGTACAATAGGGATTAGGAGAATAACTAAAATAGACACAAATATAGATAAAACTATGTGTTTCTTTGTTATGTTTTTCATGTACTTAAGTTCTATTTGTTTATTGATTAATATATTTTTTGGAAGGCCATTACAGCCCTACAAGCCCAACAAGCCTCACAAACCCAACAAGCCTTTCACAAAAACCACTCTCCAATAGTCCTAAAACCTTATATAAATAATAATAAATTATAACTAATATGGATAGTCCAAAGGCTAATGTGTTATTTGAGGTAAGTTGGGAGATTTGCAACAAAGTAGGTGGGATTTATACAGTTGTAAAGTCAAAAGCAGACTTAATCAATAAAGCATATGAAAATTATTTCTTAATTGGACCTTATGTAGAGAAAAAAGCAAAAGAAGTTTTTAATGAACTTGATCCACCTGAAAATTTTGCAGGAATATTTAATGAATTAGCAGACATGGGGATTAAATGTCATTTTGGAGAATGGCAAATTAAAGGGAAACCAAATGCAATCTTGTTAGATGTTTCAGGTTTTTCAAAAAAAACAAATGATTTTAAAAAATTATTTTGGGATAATTTTGGCATTGATTCATTAAATGCAGGGTGGACATTTGAAGAACCAATGTTATGGTCAACAGCAGCTGGAATATTAATTGAAAAATATGCTAAGCAAAATAATGAAGGGAAAAAAATAGTTACACATTGTCATGAATGGATGGCAGGATTTGCATTATTATATTTAATCAATAAAAAATCCAATGTTGGAACTGTTTTTACAACACACGCAACAATGCTTGGCAGAACATTATGTGCAGTTGGAAGAGAATTATATTCAGAGCTTAACAACCTAAATCCTAAAGAAGAAGCTTACAAATACAACATACAGGAAAAATATTTAACAGAGTTTGCATGTGCACAAAATGCTGATGTTTTTACAACGGTTTCTGAAATTACTTCAATGGAAGCTGAAAAGATATTAGGAAGAAAAGCAGATGTGATTTTATTAAACGGCTTAGACATGGAAAAGTTTCCAAGCTTTGAAGAATTATCAATAAAACATAGAATTTACAGAGATAAAATAAGAGAATTTGTTGCATATTACTTTTTCCCATATTATTCCTTTGATTTATCACAAACATTATTGTTTTTTATTGTTGGCAGGTATGAATTCAAGAATAAAGGAATAGATATTTTCATTAAGGCATTAGGTAATTTAAACAGAATGATGCAGGAAAATGATTCAAAAAAAACAGTAATTGCATTTTTCTGGATCCCTAGAGAGGTCCATGGTGCAAAGATTGAATTATCAGAAAATAAAATGAACTTTAACAGATTAAAAGATTTTGTTAACAGCAATCAGGAAGATATACAACATAAAATTCTTATGCATTTAGTTAAAAGTAAAGATGAAAAGATTGAAGCAGCAGACCATTTTACTTCTAGTAATTTATTTCCAGAAGAATTCTTGTTAGAAGCACGAAAATTAAAATTAAATTTTTCCAAATCTGGAAATCCACCATTATCAACACATAATTTACCAGGAGAAGAACACGATGAGATAATTAATGCATTAAAAGCAGAAGGTTTAGACAACAAAAAAGATGATAAAGTAAAAGTTATATCTTATCCAGTTTATCTAACAGGTATAGATGGCCTTACAGATTTACCATATTATGATGCACTTACAGGTTGTCATTTAGGATTATTCCCAAGCTATTATGAACCATGGGGCTACACACCATTAGAAAGTGGAGCATTAGGTGTTTCTTCATTAACAACAGATTTAGGTGGATTTGGAAGATTTTTAGTCAGTAAAGAAAAAGGAGACAAAGGAATATTTGTATTAAAAAGATTTGGTATAAACGAAGACAAAGTTATCAATGATTTTTCCAAGACATTGCATGATTACACACTATTAAAAGAAAAAGAAAGAGTTGAACAAAAAATGATCTCTAAAAAGATTGCAAATTTAGCAGACTGGAATGAATTTGTCAAATATTATTTTGAAGCACACAATAAAGCAATTGAAAGTGTAGGGAAAAATGACTGAGTTAAGAAAAGATTATTTATTGAATAAGTTTGTAATTATTTCTCCAAAAAGAGGTCAAAGACCTCATCAATTTAAACATGATATTGTTGATTCTAATGAAGACGAAAAAGATGCAATAAAAAAATGTTTTTTCTGTCCAGGAAATGAAAATAAGACCCCAGAAGAAATTTATCGTCTAAATTACAAAGATGATGATAAAAAAAAGAAAAACACATGGAAGATAAGAGTTTTTCCAAATAAGTTTGCAGCTGTTAGTGATGGAGATGCAGAAATAAAAACACATAATGAATTTTTCACATTTGCAAATGCAACTGGAAAGCATGAAATTGTTGTTGAAACTTCAGATCATAAAAAACAATTAGTTGATTTAAATATTGAAGACATAGTTGATATTTTCAAAACATATGTTTTAAGAATCAATGAATTAGAGAAACAAGAGAATATAAAATATGTAATTGTATTCAAAAATCACGGCAAAGATGCAGGCACTAGTATTGTACATTCTCATTCACAAATAGTAGCTTATAATATTGTTCCAACAATCATTAAAGAAAAAGAAGAAGCTGTAAAAAAATATGCAGAAAATGCTGCCAAAAATAATACAGAACCACATTGTGCTTATTGTAAAATTTTAAATATTGAAAAAACAAGTGATAGAAAAGTTTTTGAAAATAACACATTTGTTTGTTTTACTCCATATGCATCTAGAATGCCTTATGAAGTTAGGTTTATGCCAAAAAGACATGTTATTAGTGTAAAAGAATTAAATGAAGAAGAACTTTTTGATCTTGCTGAATTATTAAAAAAGATTTTATTGAAATTAAAAAACATGGATGCATCATTTAACTTTTACTTACATAATGGTACTGGTAAAGAAAGGCAGTTTCATTTCCATATTGAATTATTACCCAGGATTTCAAAATGGGCAGGATTTGAATTTGGAACAAATACAATTATTAATTCTGTTACACCAGAGGATGCTGCAAGTTATTATAGAGAATAAGTTCCCATGATTATAACAAGATATTAGTAAACAAGTTCTACTGATTTCATTTTATTCTATTTTCTCACTTTAATTTTTTCCTCCTTACAATAAAAGGGTAGGTGGTTGGGGGCTCTTAGGAGGGGGGATTATTTTTTCACTAGGGATTCAAGTTATTATTAAAAGAGTTATACTAATAAGAAAATTAAAAAAATTCCAGAGAAACACGTCCCCCGGACCAAGTAAAAGAAAATTAAAAACACACAATTAAAAATCCACAGGGAAAAATTGCAATCTAAAATATAAATAAACTAAAAACAACCCAATTAATATTGCACCATCTCTTTTGCTAATATCTTCATCTTTCCACAAGAAATAATATATTAAAAATGCAGTTGCTAATTTTATTGGTAAATCATAGAAAACAATAACATTTGGAACAGTATATTGAGAAATCATTGCACCTAAACCAATACCAAACAAAGGATTTGTAATATTGCTTCCAATCAAAATCCCTGCAGACATTCCTTCATGTTTTTTCATTACAGCAATAAGTGAAGTTGTCAATTCTGGCAGAGCTGTTGAAATCCCTAATAAAATAATTCCAAAGAATGATGCACTTATTGGTAATGCTGCAACTAATGATGTTGATGCATTCAAGACTTGATCAGAAACAAAACCCATTAAAATAAAACATACAATAACAAGTAAAATCGCCCATGAAACTTGCTTTTTTGTTAAATGGTTTACTGCTTTAAATTTCTCATTAATTTTTCCTGTCTTCAAATAAAATAGATATCCAAGATAAGCAATCAATAATATTGCACCTTCAGTTCTTGATATAAAACCACCTAAAGAAAATACCCACAATAACAATGCAGCTCCAATCAATGCCCCCATTTGAGGAAATAAATTTTTCCTAATAACAATAACTGTACCTACAATACCAATCAGACCAAGAACAAAATTTTGTTGAAAAACATCTGAACCAATATTAGTTCCAATAAGTAAACTAGAGAGTGTGTTCATCTGCGAGGGATCTTTTAAAATATCAATACTCCCAATAATATGTGTCATGATTTCAGGAATACTTGTACCAATAGAAAGTATTGTAAGACCAATGAAAGTTCCACTTAGACCATAATGTTTTGCTAACTCAACAGAATTCTTAATGATAATATGGGCTAAGAAAAGTACAATGATAACTCCAATAATGAATATTAATGATTCTGTTAACATGAAAGTTATGTTTGTTGTTAGTATTTAAAAATGTTATTGGTAATATGTAGGTTATAATAAGAATTTAAAATTATTTAATTGCTTATAGGAAAAATAACAACTTGGCCAGGCGAGCCGTTAGGCGAGTAGGACTTTACATAGTAAAGTCCGTCTGTGCCTTGGTTGTTGTTGTTTTTTCATTAACATAGTAAAAGGAATAATATAATAAAATAAATTAATAACAACAAAAATAGCCTCACGGCCTGTTAAAAAAGAAAAAAAGAAAGAAAAAATTAAACAATTGCAAAATCAACATTAATTCTTAATGTAACTTCAACATTTTCAGCATTGAGTTTAGATACTGAATCAGACATTACTGCCATCTCTGCTGTTTCATCAAAACCACCTGCATAATATCTTGGCACATTATAGTTTGTTTCTGAAACTGAAATTGCTTTTCCAACCTTAATCTCTAAATTTTCGGCTAAAGTTTTAGCTTTTTCCTTTGCATTGGTTGTTGCTTCTGCCACTAATGCATCTTTAACTTGATTTTCTAATTCATCTGAAAGTTGGAAATTGACATTATCCACTTGGTTAATCCCATTTTTAACAGCAACACTTAGATATTCTCCTGTTTTGTCAACATCTGATGTTGTTAAGGTAATTGTTTGTGATAATCTGTAACCCTTATCAATTTGTTTTCTTAAATTATAATCATATTCTTTCCAAGGGTAAAGATTATAACCTGTTGTTTCTATTTCATCTTCCTTAATTCCAACTTTTTTTAATGCTTCCATAACTGCATTCATTTTATTTGCATTTTCATTTTGAACAGATTCAGCTTCTTTACCTTCTGTCACAACACTTAATCTAATCACAACTTCATCTGGCATTACTTCTGTTTCAGCATCACCACTAACACTAATCTTGTTTACAACATTTGTTGTAACTGTTATGTCTTTTGCCCCCATTGAATAAAATATACCCAATAACAGCAATAAAATTGCTCCAAAAGCAAACCAATGTATTATTTTATGTTCCATAATTATCATCCTCCATGAATTTAATAATTACTTAATATACTAGCTGATATAAATACCCTATGAATAGTTCAATTTGAGTTGAAATTATAGTAAAAGTAATAAAATATATAAGTTTTCTTTTCTTTTAGGTGGTTTATGATGAAAAAAATACTAATATTCGGAATAATAATGGCTTTAACACTCCTAATTTTAGGGTGCAACGATAGACATGATAGATATGGTCCTTTAACACCAGAGGAAGAATTAAAGGTAAAATTAGGTGGTGTAAATATAAATATACCTGATGAATATTCAGTTAATTTTGATTTTAGCTATGGCTCTCCAGGTGGAGATAGAAGTTGGGAAGTAAGTTATGGTGTTGCAAGTGGAGAATTTACTGCATGTTCAGGAGAATATCATTTCTCAGGACAGGGAGATGAAAAAACAGAACCTTGCACATTAGAAATGCTGCAAACTAGTGAAATTGCATTATTCCCGAAAATGAATGATATTGTTACAAAAGTAAATACTAATTTTCAAACTGAAGTGTTTGTACTAAATGCAGCAGATAGAGATTGTTATTATGTGGAAAATGAAGATGGTTATGCATATGGTGTTGTTTGTTTCAATTCAGAAAAAGAACTTGTAACTTACCTCGCAAAAGGTGGCTATGGTAGTGCAGAAACAATATGGTTATTAAATGACTATGATCTAACTGATGAAGTCGAAGACTTAATGGGTTAGCTTTTTTCTTTCTTTTATTATTTTTAATATTATTAGTAATATTTATAAACTATAGTTTATATAATATAGAAAATACTATTTATATTAAAAAAAAGGTGATAAGATGAAAAAAAATAATTATTCTAAATATTTGTTAGCAATAGTTGCTATTATTGCAATTGTTGGTATTGTATTAACAGTTAATGGTGCTTTTTCTCAAAAAGCATTATTTGGTGAAAAAGGAAATTCACTTATTACAGGAATGGCTATAAGAGGAGATACCACTGGTAGAGCTTCAACTGCAGCAGAAGATACACGAGATGAAGAAGCGAGAGAAGAAGAACTTGCGAGAGAAATGGAAGAAGCAAGAGAAGAAGAACTTGCGAGAGAAATGGAAGAAGCAAGAGAAGAAGAACTTGCGAGAGAAATGGAAGAAGCAAGAGAAGAAGAACTTGCGA
>Ga0257124_1000208_pt1 | contig 74947 bp, 72 predicted proteins | sample SI106_150metaG_FD_190154 | JGI IMG/M metagenome (GOLD analysis project Ga0257124, IMG submission 190154) | Marine microbial communities from Saanich Inlet, British Columbia, Canada - SI106_150 | ecosystem: Environmental > Aquatic > Marine > Inlet | place: Canada: British Columbia | collected...
TGGGCATGCCAACCCAATTTGTGGAGGAGATGACTGTGACGACACTAACCCCGATATTAATCCCGGAGAAGATGAGATCTGCGGAGATGGAATCGATAATGACTGCGATGGAGTTGAGCCATCTATAGGAGGTGCTTGTACTGTTGGAATCAATGGCTGTCAAGAAACAGGTATTTTTATCTGTGATCCAAGCGATTTAACGGGGCCGGCTATTTGCAATGCCCCTACACCGCAAACACCTCAACCAGAGATCTGCGATGGAATAGATAATGATTGTGATTGGACTTGTGATAATAATGTTACTGATAGCCCACCTTTAAATGATAACCAAGAAGGTGTTTGCCTTGGCTCAACTAAAATCTGCGCAGAAACTTGTGGTAGTGGGGGGAATTGGATTAATAACTATGGTCCTCATATACCAAATTGGGAAGCAGTAGAGGTAAGCTGTGATACGCTGGATAATGATTGTGACGGGGTGGTGGATGGACCGGGCGTTGGAAACTGGGGACGTGGATGTTATCTAGGTGCTTCGTGTCAGAAAGGAAGGATTAAGTGTGATTTAAGTGGAGAATTTTGTCATAATGTTTACAATGATCCAGCTGACCCTGAATACATAGGCGCTGATGTACTTGATTATTGTTGTAGCGGAGTTGCCGGTAGTGCAGAGTTAGCAGATGGAGATATTAACGATATGCCTTTTACCATTGAAAGGGCTCTTCCTGAAGATTATGAGCCAATTGGAGCTTGGATTGCCGATCACGGTGGATTAAGCTGGATTGATAATAGTTATCATTGTGATACTGTTTGTCATAGAGTGGGTGGAATCTGTGTTGGCGTTGGATTGAATAATCCTGCGCTCAGTAGATGTGTGTCGGTACAACACGATGTTGGTGATGATTGTGATAACACTGCGAATCAAGCGGCTAACGATTGCCAGGCAAGATTTGGCACGTATAGTGGCACTGATTGTTTTGATGGTCCAATGGATTTTCAACATACTTTCTATATTGGCGAAACAGCTTGTTACTGTCTATAATTTCATAATATAAAACAATGTTAGAACAAAATAAAAAAATATTTTTTTTCATTATAATATTAATTATTATTTTTATATTATTTGGTTTTTTGTTTTATACTAATAATAAAAAAAATAGTATAAAAACAAAGAAAATTGATAATCAGAAAATCGATGACCAGAAAGTTGATAATCAGCTAGTGTCAGAGAAAATAATAAAATTTAAAGAAAAAAGACCAGGGTCTATTGTCGCCAATGTAATTTTTAAGGATGATTGTAATGATATGGTTGGAGAAATTAAGGAAGACTGCTTAAATGAAGCAATTAGAAATGAAGCTAATATTGCTAATAATTTTAGGATGTGTTTGGGTGTAACTGATTACGATATAAGGAATAAGTGTATTTTTGAAATGGCAAAATTTACAACTAAAAAAAATTGTGAGCGAATAGCAGACCATAAATTAGCAGAGGTTTGTATCGGTGATATAGGTATTAACAATAGGGACGAAAGTTACTGTAACGTTTTTTTAGAAGAACCGCACGAGTACGAAGAATGTGTTGACAGGATTAAAGCTTTTAGTGTTGGTGATAGTGGGGATATTAATGATTGTATAGGGATAAAAACATTAGAATATGTTAATCTTTGTATGATGAGATCCCTTGGGAATGGAACAACCTGCAACGATTTAAAAAATAAAAATTTAATGGATGAATGCATATCTTCTGTTATTTTTAGGCAAGCAACATCTAGTGAAGATTGTTATAAAATGCCGGATGAAATATATAAAGAAGTTTGTCTTTTGAAAGACCCTGAAGGAGAAAGGGTAGACACCGACGGAGATGGTTTCACAGACGTAAAGGAGTTATGGTTTAATACTGACCCATTTAATATTGACACCGATGGAGATGGTTTCACGGATTATGAAGAAGTTATTAATATTCATTCTAATCCAACAGAAAAAGATACTGACTATGATGGCTTGTCTGATTATGATGAAATTCAAAAGGGTACAAGCATTCAAAGACCTGATACCGACGGGGATGGGATATTGGATGGCGAAGACGATGATCCTCTTAATAAATTTCAAGATAACGATGAAGATCGTTTAAGTAATGAAGAGGAAAAGAAATGGGGAACAGATCCAAATAAAAAAGACACCGATGGAGATGGTGTTAATGATCGAGACGAGGTGAGCAATGGAACTAATCCGCTCGGAGAAGGCTGGGCGCACGATACCGATAATGATGGTTTAATAGATATAGATGAAATATTTTACCTAACAGACAGATTAAATCAAGATACCGATGGAGACGGTGTTAATGATCGAGATGAGATAAATAATGGGACTAATCCGCTCGGAGAAGGTGATATGGATTTTGATGATGATGGATTAAGTGATAAAGAGGAATTAAAATATAAATCTAACCCTACTTTAAAAGACACAAATGCAGACGGAATTAATGATAGTGAGGCAATCAAAAGGGGTTTAAGTATAATTAGTAATGACACCGACGGCGATGGGTTAAACAATGATTTTGAAATACAAAAAATAAAAACTGATCCTCTTAACCCCGATACCGACGGTGATGGATATTCAGATGGTGAAGAGGCAAAAAACGGATATAACCCAAACGGTGCTGGAAAGTTGAATATTTAATTTATGATAATATTATTAGTTGCGACAATACTTCAGTGATAATAATAAAAACTAGGTGCAAAAAAATCCTAGCTTTAATATAATTTCATCACAAAATTTAGTAGTTAGGACTTTAATTATTCAAATGGATTTTCTATTAGATTAAAATCAGGTAAAGGCCCGCTATTTTTTTTCTTAATGTTTTCTTTAACTTCTTCAAATAGCTTTGTATTGATATTTAAAATAGCTGAATCTGATTGAGAGGTATATACGACCTCTACATTTCTAAGGGTTAAATAAATTTTTTTATACAAAAAAAACATCAAAAAAGAGACAGCTAAGATAACAATTAAAATAACTGAAAAATAGATAGCTTTAATTAAATTTTTTGTTTTTAAATGCATAATATTAAACTAATCTATTACTTTACTTCAAAAATGCGTGTCCGTTTATGGACATTTTTAATTTATTATTTAAAGTAATGCCTTTTACGATTTTAGAAGAATCTATAGATAATGAATATATATTTATATAATATTTTTCTTTCTCAATACGAGTAAGATATTTTATAAGATTAATATAACTACCTTCTAAATCGATTGATAAAACAATTTCTCCTCCCTTATCCTCCTGGGGCGAATGGCTTATGTCTATATTCTGCTTCACCTCGCAACTCTCAGCTATTTTTTCAAGTGCCTCTATAAATTCCAGCTCCTTTCCGGGAAAAATAAAAGATGAAGTAAAGACAGCTGATTTTTCTATTTCATCTAATTTATTTAAATAATCTTTTATATCTTTACTCAAAGAAGGTTTATTTCTTAGAAGTATTTTTTTATCGTTAATATCTGTTGATATTGTAATTATTTCAAATATAAATGGAATTATTAAAAAAAATAACATTGCAATTGCTAAAAACAACGTTGGTATCAGAAATACAATTTTTTTCTTTAACTTATTCATAGTGTAAATTAGTTAATATTTCGAATTCAACGCTTTCTTGTTTTAAAAGATTTGTTATTGGAAATTCAACTGTTTCGATAAAATCGTTTGAATTAAGGCTATCTTTAAAAACAATTAAATCATCTCTTGTTTCGGCAACTCCTTTAAGGCTAAAAGATAAAATTTTTTTCTTAACATTATCGCCTTCAATATTTAAAGATAAAGAATTTATAGTTATTTCTTTGGGAATTAAGTCTGTAATTTTTAGTAAAATTTGAGAAAATTCAATATTTTCTTTTTGAATATTATGTAATCTTTTCAGCTGAATGTTGCTGTTTTTTATGTCTTGATTTAAATCTTTATAACTTTTAACAATAGTTGCACTTTGTTCGGTTATATTATCAAGGTCGTATTTTATTATATATTTTGAAGCAAATAAAACTATTGAGGTTAATACAGCAACGGCGGAAAATAAGATACTTATCCTTTGAATCAAGAAATAATATCTTTTAAAATTTAACCTCTTTTTTTCTTTTTTAGGAAATAAATCAAGAGTTATCATATATTAAGCATATAAACAATCAACTCATAGCCCTCGTAACGCCATGCCAATGGCAGTAGTGAAGGAGATTGAATTTTTTATTTTTAATAAATTTTTATCTATATTAATAAGCGGATCTCCAATTTTGACCTCCATTTTTAACCTATCTTTTAATAATTTATCTATGTCTTTTAACATTGCCCCTGCTCCGCAGATGGTTATATTATCAATAAGTCCGTGATTTGTATTATTTTCTGCGTAAAATAAAATAACTTTCTTTATGTTTTTAACTAATTCATTTAAATATTCGTTTAATATCTGTTTAGTTGTATCGATTTTATTATTTTTTATTTTTTTTGTTCGAGGTAAAGATAAATTTGATTTTTTAGAAGTAATATTATTTATCATTTGATTGGTAAGAGAAATATTCATAGTAAACTCTATAACATCATTATTTCCTAAAATAATAGAAGAATACGACTCTCCGATATGAATAACTAATTTGCTATTTTTATTTTTTGGTTTATTAACAACGATCGATCTAAGTATAGCAGCTGTTTTTATATCTATTACTGTTAAAGGAAGATTGCTTTTCCCAAAAGCAGTTGTATAATTATCTATAATTGTTTTTGGTGAAGCGGTTATTAGAATTTTATTTTTATCTACTGTTTGCCAATCCAAATAAATATTATCTATTGAAATGGGTATATAATTTTTTACATTATTTAATATTATTTCCGGTATTTCTTCTGTCTTTTTATCTAAATTTTGTATCTTTTCGTTATTATCAACTAAGACAGTAAATGTTTGTTTTTCCGGCGGAGAGGCTATTATTTCGCCTTTTATTTTTTTATTTCCTTTTATATTTTTTATTAATTTGGAAATGGCTTCAGAAAATTTTTGGCTGTCTTTTATTTCACCATTTACTACGATCTCGGGTGCTAAAAAAACTTCACTATATCCTTCAAGGATGATAGACTTTCCTTTTTTAGATAGCATAACCAGTCTAAGCGAATAATCGGTTATATCTATTCCAATGGATTGTGATGAAAAAAGACAAAACATATTTTTTAATTTTCCTCCCAAGATATAAAGGCGTATTCTCCAGTGGTTGGGAAAGATGGTGGCGGAGAGTAAACCAAAGAACTGTTGTAATTTATATTTCTAGTCCAGTATCCTGAGTCCGGACAACACCAATGCAATCCATATCTATCACTCATAGCCAGGCTACCGGTGATAGTTATTGTATCTCTTAAGTTATACGCTCCCGGAGATGGGGTTTCATAGTAATAGTAATAAGGTCTGTAAAACCGCCCGTTTTGCGCTAAAATAGCGGCTTCAATCTCTAAGTTATCCTCACAATAGTAGCCAATCTGAACATGATTCTGCGCCATAAGCCCGATAACATCTGATCCGTCGTGGGATTCACAAACTATATCGTTAACAATAGTAATGTTAGTGTACTGGTTGGGATTTTCCGGAAATCTGCCTGAGGCGACTGTTACTCTTCCATCTACTATACCGTCCACCCACACATCGGCCTCTACAAAAATTAAGCCATTAGCCGGTATGGCGTTAGAAGAGCTGTCTAGTGTCTCGTTTTGAATATCGTAAGAGGTCCATTCCCAATTTCCATCGCCTTCGTAAATCCATCCCTTTGATGTTAGACTATCAACCTCGTAAACATCGAAAGTCCCATCAGTGTTAAAGTGTAAACGATACCCTCTGTTTCTATACGACAAATAGAACCCCTCTGATTGGGCATCGGCTTTTATGGCTGCCAGATCTGCCGTAATACCATCAAAATCAACCGCTGGAACAGGGAAGTCTGTTCCACTTAAAAAAACATCTTCCGGATTAGCCTGACTGGTCCAAACGCCTGGTTGCTCGCAGGGATCAACAGGAGGGTCGGTGTCAGGGTCATCATAGCACGTAACAGCACTTGAGACAAGATTATGAGCCACACCATCAAAACGGATTCCACCGTTAGAGTGGAGCGGACCGAAAATCTCCGTACCTGAGCCAAATCTAACGTTAGAGTTAACAACTACTGAATAAGTGGAAAAAGAAGGGATCCCGTAACGGACCTCAACTACTCTTTTAATATTTGGAAAATCATCTGTCCAACCCGTTGATTTTATAGTGGCGATAGTTGAACCTGTTTCCGGAGGTGTAATTTCTAAACTAAAAACTCCTGTTAAATCACCTTGAGGCGAAATATAAGTATGTTCATACGGTCCCGGGCCACTTCCTGTACCGTCAAAAAAATCTGTTTCTGCATGAGCCAAATGCCAACGATAATAATTTACCCCGGCCTCAGCTATGTGAAGAGCTTGAGTTTTTGAAACTTTTCTAAGATATAATCTATACTCATAAACACCTAAGCTAGCCAACCCTCCGGCAAGCGTCAAAAAAATACCAATCACCGAAAGTGCCGCAATAAGCATAACACCTTTATTGCATTTTAATACGGAATTTCGTAGTGTGTTTTTTTGTTTCATAGATTATCCTTTAAATTTCTTATCTGCGCATCCATTTCTACATAATAATCATTTGGGGCTATTGTTGGAGTAACATTTATTTTAAGGGAAATATGTATTAATCGAATATCGTTTTTATTGGTTACAGGATCAGCAATTAAGTTGTTATCAACATCATAATAAGTAAATACCGGCTCTGCTTCATTATTCATAAAATAAGAAACATCTGTTACTATCTCATTTTCCGGTAAATATTCTGACGGCGTTCCGGTTGCTTCTGTTATTCCTTTCTTAAAAGTAGTATTATCTAAAAAATATCTTATTTTTTCAACGTTTTCATCACTGTCAACGTCACTGTAAAAGCTGAAATTTTGATCTTCCACATCGTCTAAAACATAATCTCCTCGGTCACTTTGAGTAGCCTCTCTTATTTCACTAACCATGGTTGGTGTTAATTTTCTGGCACTGCTCACGGCCATTTCTTGTTCTGAACCAAAATGAGTAGCTTTAAACCCTTGCATAATAAAAGTACCAACACCAAAAGCTACCAAAACAGTAATACTGATTACAAAAAATATCTCAATTAAGGAAAAACCGCTACGGCATTTTAATATTTTAATATTTAAGTATTTAAACATATATTTTAAGCTAACAAAGCTAGTGAAGCTAATCCAAGTATATTGTTACATCTATTGTGTCGCTGGGCATTAAATTTATTGGTCTAACTGGATCTGACATTACTATTGAATAATCTGTGTAACCTGCTTGCAGTTCAATACTATAAGCATCCCACTCAATACTGCTTAAGCCAACATAGCCGATAGCGTTAGTGGTATGATTCTCGCTGTATTTATATATAATAGGGTTTTCACCAACTCTTTTAGCTCCGGAAATAACTAAAGGAACATTAGCAATCAGATTTGTTTCCCCGTAAAGATCTATCTCTGAAGCGTAAACATCAAGATCATCGTTTCGGCCGTCGTACCAGGCGCCGTAAGCGCTATTACTTGACGGATTAAGCGCAATTTTCGAACCCCCCTGAGCAGACGGACCAATGTTGATATTTACTCTTACATCGTCTACCCAGTAACTATTTCCGCTGGAATCGTATTTTTGAGCGTAAATATCTTGATCTCCATTTCGCTCGTCTGTCCAGACAATATAGATGTTATCGCTGGAATCAACTGTGATAGCAGGGGAGTACTGGTTGGTAGCGGTAGCGTCGGTGTTAATTTTGATGTCCGGACTCCAAATATAATCGCCGTTTTCAGCGATTCTAGTAGCATAAATATCCCAATCATCACTCCTGTTATCTTGCCATACCACAGTTGTAGTGGCCGTAAAGCCAACTTCAGAGATAAAAAGCTGGGGATGAGTCTGATCTTTATTACTGGCATCGGTATTTATTTTTTTACTACCACCCCATAAATCGTTCCCGGAGCTGTCTATTTTAACCAAATAAGCGTCTTGATTTCCGTTACTGTTGTCGTTCCAGGTAATATAAGAATTTTCACTTGAATCAACTTTAATATCAGGATTTACTTGATTATTAGCTGAGCTAATAATAACATCTGAAGCCCATAGAGAAGTACCTGATGTATTATATTTACCGGCGTAAATTTTAGAGTCATTTCCGTTGCGGCTATCTTCCCAAACAAAATACATATTTCCGGTTGATGAAATATCTAAATCCGGATTGGTTTGGTCCTCTTCAGTAGTATCAGTATTTACTTGCCAATTTTCAAGCAAATCTTGGTTAATTGTAGTAATATTTAAATTAGCTAAAAAGTCTATAGCAAAACTCACCTCTGTTTTTTGCTGCTCAACCACGGTAGAGTGAGGCTTAGTTGGATTTAGATTTACCCCGTTTCGCTCTGAGGTGTAAGCAGAGCTATAACCTGTTTTTGTAACTGTAATTTCATATGCTTCTGTAGACGTTGGAGCACCGTAAAAAATTAATTCGCCATCAGAGTTGGTATCGGCATCAAAATCAATTATTGGGTTTAAAATATTGTTTTCTATATGAATTTGAGCATCTTCAACTGGAATTCCACTGGCATTAAAGACACTAATAAATAAAGTGCCGCCCCCGGCGCTTGTTTCCAGTCCTCGAGGAGCGATTAAACTTGAATTAATTACACTATCGTTGTCAAAATTAGTGCTCCAAGAGACTGTGATAGTAACTGATTTATAGTCTGTTGGAATAGTGTCTCCAGCTCCATCAAGTCCGTCAAAATCATCGTCTTCATATTTAACAAAAGTATTAACTTGAAAAATATCCCCCCCTTGTGTAACGGTTTCGTTGTCAAATATTACACCGTTAACTATTCCAGCTACTGTCCCAACATCACTATAAGGCAAATTACGAACTTTCTCCATCTTTTGGTTAGCAATAGTGGTTGCTGCTACCCGATGCTTATTTTCAGTAGTAACTTTTATAGAAAAATCTATTAACTTATATATCCCCATTGTTAAAATCGCTACTATTAAGATAGTAATAAGAGTTTCGATTAATGTAACACCTTTATTGCATTTAAACATATGTATTATCGCGTGTTACATGTTACATGTTACATATAGCACATTATATTGTCTCAGTAAGTGAGTACATTGGCATGATAATTGCCATAGCCATTAGAGCTACTCCGAAACCAAGTACTAAAATTAATAAAGGTTCAATAATAGCCGGTAAATTTTTCATGGTTTGATCAACTTCGTCTTCATAAAACTCTGCCATTTCAACTAAAACATCGTCTAAACTTCCGGTTTCTTCGCCTACTGTAACCATTTCTGTAACAACCGGTGGAAAAATATCTTTTTCATTTTTTAACGTAGCAGCTATATTTACCCCCTTGGTAACTTTCTTTGATGCTTCCAAAATTACTTTTTTGTATATAACGTTTCCTAAAATTTGAGAGGTCATACCAAGTGTTTTTGTTATCGGAATGTCTGTCCTCAAAAGCGAACTTAATGTTCGTGAAAATCTGGCTAAATTTATTTTTTTAATAATCTTTCCGAAGATAGGGGAGTGTAGTAAAAAAAAATGAAAATAAAATTTACCTTTTTCAGTTTTTATAAGTGTAAGAAAGCCGGTTATTAAAATTATAAGTCCAAAAGACATTAAAATACCGTGGTTTAGCATAAGATCACTAGCATTAATCAATACTCTGGTTGCTAAAGGCAGTTCAACATTAAATTCAGAAAAAACTTCTGTAAGCTTTGGAATAACAAAGATCATCATTAAAATACCGATTATAGTCATAGCAAAAAGAATAACTGCCGGATAAATCATGGCGCCTTTTATCTTTGATTTAATCTCGTGATCTTTTTTGACTTGAATAAAAATTTGTTCCAAAGAGCTTTCCAATTTACCGCTGATTTCTCCGGCTTCAATCATACTAACAAAAAGATCACCAAAAACATCTTTATGCTTTTTTAAACTCTTTGAAAATGTATTTCCTTTTTCAACCCCTTCTTTTATTTCGATTAAAATATTTTTAAACCTTTTATTTTCACTTTGCGATGAAAGCGCGTTTAATGCCCCGGCCAATGATACGCCAGCCTTTACCATCACCCTTAAATGCTGAACAAAAAAAATCTTCTCTGCCGAAGGAATCTTTTGAAATCTTAATAAAAAATTGTTTACAGAAGAAAGCGTCATCTATTTGTATCGAAGCGCGTCTAATGGGTCTATTTTTCCGGCCCTTCTAGCTGGAAGTACACCTGTTAAAAATCCAATAACAGAGCCAAAAATTACGATAAATAATATAAACCATAGAGGGCTATAAAAAATATCGATTGGTTCTCCGCCCATATTGCGAGCTAAGAAATTAAGAGCATAGTTAAATGTCTCTGATCCGAGTAAGCCAAGTATAATACCTGTAATACTTCCTAAAAATCCCATTATCGATGACTCTGTGATAAATAATTTAGCGATATTCCCGTTAGAAGCGCCCAACGATTTCATTACCCCGATTTCTTGAATTCTCTCAAGTAAGGTTATTGTCATGGTATTAAACATACCAATAGCAGAAACAATAAGAGCAATAATACCAAAAAATGCTAGAACTATCGTAATGGCTTTAAAAACTTTGTTGGCTTGATCCACTATATCGGAGATAGCCGAAACAGCAAAACCCAAATCAACTATTCCCTGTCTGGTTGCTTTTATTGCTTCACTATTTACAGCTTCAACTTTGATTAAAGAGTAATCTCCAAGATTATAGTCTTTAAAATTATCGCTGTGAATAAAAGCAACACTTTGCATCTGTTTTCCCACAACCCCGACGATTTCAAAGTTATTCTCAATTTTCTTAACACCCTCATCCTCGTCTGTTGTTAAGAAGGTAATTTTTACAGTTTTCCCGATACCATCTTGTTCGTTGTTGCCAAAAAGTTTTAGCATTGACTCCGAGACAACGATTTTATCTATTTCACTACTATTAAAAGGGCTACCGAGCTTAAAACTAGAATCTATACCACTTAATTCAAAAAAAGACGGTTTAATCGAAATAACGTCGATTTCTCCGGTTAGATTATTAAAAGTTGCTTGAGCAACAAATTCCTTAACAGGGCTTACTTCTTTTATCCCAACAACACCTTGAATTTGTTCTATATTTTTATCGGTTAATTTTAACAGCTCAGAATCTCCGGGAGTTACATCGAGGGTGACAAAAGATTTATCAGTAGTAATTTCTTTAATTAAAACTTCTTGCAAACCATACCCCAAGGAAACCAAAAATAAAACTGCTCCAATACCAACTCCCATACCCAAAACAGTAAGAAGGGTACGAGAAGTTTTTGTTGTAAGCGCTCTGGTGGACAGAGCAAAAAAATCCGTTAATCTCATAAAGGAATATTTAGTGGAATTTAAGCAACATGATCAACTCCATTTCCCGGGCTATTTTTTTAGCGTTTCTTTTGTCAAGTCCGGTACCGCCTTTATTTAGTGGGTAATCTAGAATCTGACGAAGCTTTGCGCTGTCAATTTCATTTTTTAATCTCATTTCCAAAGCTTTGTCTAATCTCTTTATTATTATCTCTTGAGTTATATGAATATCGTATTTTTCCAAAATAAACTTTCGCAGATGTTGTATTTTTTGAGGACTTGCTGAAACTTTATACTCACTCTGAGCTTGTTTTTCTTGCTCTTTAAGATATTTTACCTCTGTTAAAACTTTTTGTATTTTTTCAGACAATCTTTCAGCCGTTCGTTTATCAAGACCGGCGCCGCCTTCTTCAAGCGGCCTATCTAAGGTTTTTTCTATAATTTCATAGTCTTCAATATGGACATTCATTAAATACTCTTCAACTATTTTTTGGATTGTTTTGATTTGCTCGTTACTCATCTCTATTAGAACATCTTGAACAAGCTGTTTAGCCTTGAAAGGAATAAGCATGCTTCCTAACTGAGAAGAGGAAAGCTCTGAATAAGTTCGCATTAAAAGCTCCAATTCTTGTGATATGTTTGGCATCTCTTGGAGTACCCTAGCTTTTTCCGGTCTAACATCCTCATTAACTGTTTCTTTAATAATAGCCCCGTCTTTCATGTGAAAAACTCTATTGGCTAAGCCAAGATGACGCGAATCATGAGTAACTAAAATAATAGTTCTTTTTTCTTTCTCGTTTAAACTTTTTAAAATCTGTAATACATTTTCAGTTGATTTGGTATCTAGATTTCCAACCGGCTCATCAGCCAATAAAATACTGGGGTCGTTGATAAGAGATCTGGCAATAGCTACTCTTTGTTTTTGTCCACCGGATAGTTGATTTGGTAACTTCTTGGCCTGATTTAATATGCCAAATCTTTCCATAAGAGATTTAATTTTTCCTTCTCTTTTTTTCTTTGAGTTTCCAAGAAAAATCTGCGGTAAACCGATATTTCTTGAAACATTTAGAGATGAAATTAGATGAAAAGATTGAAAGATAATCCCTATATGGTTTCTATGAAAATCAACCATTTTTTTTGATCCACCACCTATCTTTGATAAATCAACGCCATCAGCAATAACGCCCCCTTTACTAGGGGTCTGCAGTCCGGCAATAGCAAAAAGCAAAGTCGATTTTCCACAACCAGATGGGCCGTAAATAATTATATATTCGCCCGGATAGATTTTTATATTAGCATCCTTAAGAGCGGTAAGTTCATTAGGCTTCCCAAGATTATAAACAACACTTAAATTTTTAGCCTCAATTATTGGCTTTATTGTTTTATTTTTATCCTCCATTAGAGTTCGTATTGGGGTTATCCAATTTTTGACAAGACTTAAATTACTTACAGTATAACATATATCAAAGAAATAAAAAACAGTGTAGAGTATGGTTATCCACAGACATTTACAAAAAATAAGGAGCAGGTATTATTAATAATAATACTATGGCTATCGCTTCAAAAAAATATTTTTTAAAAAATATAAATAACATTTTAAATTTTGTTTTAACAAATCAATTTTCTGATTTTTATAGAAAAAAATATAAAGATCAAAACTTTAAAATAAATTCTTACGAGAATTTTCAAGAAATTCCTTTTCTAGAAAAAAAAGAGATAATGAAGACTGCTTTAAGCAAGTTCACTTTTGTTCATCAAAAAAAAATCACACGTTATATGTTCTCAAGCGGAACTACCGGGAAACCTTTAATAACCGCTCACGATGCGCCTAGCCCAATAATCCCGGGGAGAGTAGAGTTATTTGAAAAAATAGGTCTTAAAAAAGCTCTTTTTCTCTTTCCGATAAATATTCAAAACGACAGAATACCGGCGCTTACTCCTCAAGTACTTGGAATTTCCGGGGATATTTACAATCTACCGTTAATGTCGCATCTAACAAAAGAAGGTAGTATCAATGGGATAAGTTCAACTCCGACAATACTGGAATTTTTTATTAAAGAACTTGGAAAAATATCCAATTTTGATTTTAAACAAATAAAATGGGTAGAACTTGCCGGAGAATTTTGTACAAAGCAAAGAACAGAGTACTTTAAAGAAGTGTTCCCAAGTGCTTATTTTGATCATATTTGGGGAGCAACGGAAACAGGGGGGCATAAAGGTTATCGCTGCAAGCATCTATATAACGAAACCGCTAATATTTTTCATACTTTTAATAATTACCATTTTCTGGAAATTTTAGGAGAAGAAGAGGGAGAAATAGTTCACACTGATCTATATCCAAAAGCCACGACTTTAATCAGATACAAAACAGGAGATATGGGGGAAATTAAAAAAATAGACTGTGCTTGCGGCAATAACTATGTAATTGAACTTTTGGGTCGAGCTAACTACGATCGTTTAAAAATTCAAGGCGTAATTTTGCAAACAGAAGCTATTGAAAACTCTTTAGATAAAATTAGGGAATATTTTAAACAAGGATTCAAAATGCATGTTTACGAAAGCAAAGAAGAGAGGAGGATAATGCCAAAATTAAAACTTCAACTTATTTTAAATAATAAGAATAAGTTGAATGAACCATATTTTAAAGAAAAAATAACAAAAAAAATAAGCGAAAATCTATATCTTTCGCCTCAGAGTACTTTAGAAAATTTAGTAAGAAAAAATATTTTTCTACCGCTCGAAATTGAATTTATTGATGAATGGCCCAGAGAAATCAAAAAGAAAAATATAATATCTCATTTAAATTTAAAATCAATAAAAGATATACCTTCAAAATAACAATTCTATTTTTTATTTTTCTTCATTTCAAGAATAGTGAGTGGTACTACCATCAAATATGCATAACTAATTCCAACCCAAATTCCTATAAATACAAACCAAAATATAGGTAATTGTCTAAACTCGACATTTGATACTCCTAAAAAAATCTCAAATAAAACTCCAATTAAACAAAATATTGTTATAAATAGTTTAATATTTTTTGGTTTAATTTTTATATAAAAAAACCAAATTATTGTCATATAAATTAATAAAAATGGAAGTGTAAAGGGGAGTATTGTATGGTTGCAATTAAATGCTCCACAATTAATATTTTCTTCAAATATAATAAATGGTAATGATGATATTAAATATACTAAAAAATTAGGTAAAGGTATTCTTAAAAATAAATTAGATATTTCTAACTTATATTTTATTATAAAATAAAATGTAATTAATAAAACTGGAACATCAACCAATGGTCCAAAATTTTTCATAATAAAAAGTTAAAGTGTTAGCAAATTTGAGAATAGGCACCTAGAAAAAATTATTACAACCAACGTAAGTAAAATCTGTTTCTTCTTCGTTTGTTATAACACAGTTTTCTTCTTTTTCTGTTATCTTGTTATTAATAAATTTATCATTATCCTTGGTCTCAGCTGTGTATTTATCGTTTTTAACCCCAAAAAACGATAAAAAACTTAAAATACCTGCAATTACTAATATTTTTATAGCGGAAAATATTTTTTTATTTTTTATCATAAAATTTAAATTTAACTTTAATTAAATCAAAAAATGCTTTAAATGCTCTGTTTCTGATATTATAGTTGCTTTTACCATGCATTCTTGGTTTATGATCAATTTCTATTTGCTTTACTTTAAATCCTTGTCTTAAAAATAGATCCGGTAAAAAACGATGAATGCCGTCAAAAAATTCTATTTTTTGCAGACATTCTTTCTTTATTGCTTTGAATCCGCAAGCTGAATCAATAATTGGGCTACTGAGCGATTTTTTTCTTATAAAATTTGCTATTTTGGAAGATGTTTTTTTGATCCAATTGTCTTGACGTTTTTTCCTGCAACCACAGACCATCTCTATGCCTTCAAAACTTTCTAGTATTTTTACAATATTTTGCGGATCATTTTGTAAGTCAGCATCCATTGTAATCACCGTTTCTCCTTTAGCGGTTTTAAATCCTTCCCAAATAGCCTTAGACTGACCTGAATTTTCTTTCAAGTTTATTGTTTTTAAAAAGCTATGTTTTTCTTTTAATTTTTTCAGAACGTTAAAAGTATCATCAATACTCCCATCATCAACAATGATAGCTTCATATTCAAAATCAGTCAATTCCATTACAAATTTAATCCTTGGAATTAATATCTCTAAATTTTTATCTTCGTTATAAGCGGGGATAACAATGGAAATCATATAAATGGTTGCGTTATATTTACTAAAGCAATGATTATAAAGTGTAAAATTATCAAACTGGCAAAAAATTGTTTTTTATTCTTAAGAAAAATATATCCACCCAATAAAGAAAATAACAACAAATAATATATCCAAACAAAATTAAGGCCGTAAGGTACTAAAACCGGTAAGAAAACAAAAAAAGTCACAAGTATTCCCCAAGACAACAGTTTCCCGCCTTTATTTTTATAAAAATCATACAACAGTTTGGCTACAATAATCGCAAAGTAGGGGTAAAAATTAATAGCGTAACGAACCCAATTTTGTTGTTTTATGGTCACGAATAAATAAATAAAAAATATAATTAGCAAAACTGTAAGTAGTTTTCTATTTTTTTCCTTCCAGAATATTTTACCTGAGTAAATTAAAGCCAAAACAATCAAAATGCTCCAAGGGAAAAATCCTTTATAAATTGTCCAAGTATAAAAACTATAGTCTCCCGGTCTTTCGTATAGAAAAAGATCGTATTGAAAATTATCGTACATCTCGGGGCTAGCTAGTTTAAGCTTACCTAAAAATTCCTCTTTAATCTGAAATCTTTTAATATTTTCAATGTATTCTTGCCCCCCATAATGATATTGAAGTGCTACCCATGGCAGAACAATCGTTAAAATTATAATAACACCTAAAAACCATTTTTTAAAAAGACGTATCATTTTCTTTTTTGAAAAATATTGGCTAAAATCAACACTCAAAAATAAAAAGAGCAAAGGGATTGTCATAAAAACAGAGCGGGTAAGCCCTGCTAATCCTATTGAAACTGCCCCTAAGTAAAATAACTTGGGTTTATCTTTTTTCTTAAAAAGAAGATAAATCGCAAGCATCATAAAAAATATAAAGATGGTATCAACGCTGACCGCGCGCGCTCCGTCAACATGAATGAATTGAAAAGTTGTAGTTAAAATAAAAGCCGATAACAGCCCAACTTTTTTATTAAAAATATTTCTCCCTAAAAGATAAGTTAAAAGAATAACTCCAAAACCAAATAAAGCCGGCCAAAAACGAACAATAAATTTAGAAAAACTAAATATTTTAGCGGTTATTGCAGTAAGCAAAAAATAAAACGGGCCTTTGTGATAATAGGGAAGAGTATCTTCGAAATTTTTAACCCTTAACGTTCGCCATTCGTTTGTTTCTAATACCTCTTGCGCTACTGTAGAGTATCTATACTCATGATAGTTTAAAAAATGATAGTGCATTGGGGCAGCTAAAAAATCATTATTTAGAGTAATCCATTCTTTCTGCTGAGGAAGCGCATTTTCATGATTTTCCTCACGAAAATGACCTAAGTCAGATTTGCTTAAGTTAAAAAAAATAAGAAAAAAAGAAAAAGCAAGTAAGGCTGATAAAATTATTTTATGACTGTGTTTTTTTAAAAAATCCATCTTTAAATTATATTATGCGCGGAATTTAATCCGCTTAAAATTGAATCGTCCATATTATTATAACAAAATGCGCCAGATCTGCCTACTGTTTGCAGATTTTTAAAATTTTCAAGGTAATCTAATATCACCTTTAAATCATCTTTAAACTTTGGAGTATAAACAGGGTAGGCGTCTTTTGCTTTTATAACTTTACCGGCTTTTATTTCTTCCAGCCAGGAGCTGCCCAGCTTTTGACTGGCTTTTTTAGTAATATTAATTGCTCCCAACTCCTCTTTAGCTAAATTAATCAGTTCTTTGTTGCTTTTATTCCAAAAATCATCGTTTTCCCAGCATACATATTCTACGCCCAAGACAGTTTTATTTTTGTCTTTTACTAAATCAGGACTCCAATTATTAAAATTTTGGATACGAATTGTTTTTAGATTTCTATCGTGAATATAAATCCAATTATCAGGAAATAAATCTTTTTTATCTATAGTTAAGGTAACGATAATAAATGATCTGAATTTTAAAGCTTGAGCCGCTTTAATAATTTCCTTTGGTGGCTGGGGAGATAATTTGAGAATCAGTTTATTTATCGGTAGGGTAGAGATAAAGTTATCACCTGAAATTTCCCGGGTTTCTCCCTTATTTTTTATAACTATATTTTTAATTTTATTGTCCTGATAATTTATTTTTTGCACATAACTATTTAATAATATTTCTCCTTGATTTTCTTTTATTTTTTCAGCCATTTTTTCATACATCTGCCCGGATCCATATTTTGGGTAGTAAAACTTTTTTATTAAAGTTTTTTCTTTTCCCTTTCTAAATAAAGCGTCTTTTATTGCTTTAAATAAAGATAAGCCCTGTATTCTTTGCCTAGCCCAATCAGAGCTTAATTCTTTAGTGCCAATGCCCCAAAGTTTTTCTGTGTAACTTTTAAAAAATATCTTAAAAAGTCTCTTGCCGAATCTATTAGTGACCCATGCTTCAAAATTATCTTCTTTTTGTTTTTTTATCTTGGCTTTCAGAAAACTAAAAATCACCAAAAATGAATTTAGAAGACCTAAATTTTTTAATACATTTTTTATTTTCAAGGGGTAATTAAAAAATTTCTTATTATAATAAATTCTAGACAATCTCGGTCTTTCTAAAAAATCATCTTTTAAAATATTTTTCCATAAATCTAAAACTCGCTTTTCTTTAGTAAGAAATCTATGCCCGCCGATATCAAAAAAATTACCGTTACATTCTTCCGTTCGGCTCAATCCCCCAACTTTTTTATTTCTCTCAATAATAACAACCTGATTTTTACTTCGAGATAATTCATACCCAGCCGCCAATCCTGTCGGCCCGGCACCTAAGATAACTATTTTTTTATGTATAACCATTTTTTTTGTTAATATAAATTCTATATAAAGAATGAAGCGAATAAACAGCTAAAATATAAATAAAAGCTTCTACTGGGTACTTAAAGCGTCCCAAAGAAATAGGTGAAGAAACTATAGCAAAATATAATATTGTTGCATATAAAATATAAAAATTGATTCTTTTCTTCTTAGGAATAAAAAATAAACTTGATAAAAATAATAAAAATATAAAAATTAAATATATTTTTTCCAGTAAAACTATTGGGAAATACCTCGAGTATTCATCATCACTCAAAGAGTAGGCCAGGCTTTTGTTGTTAGTAATTGCAAACCATCTATTAATATCATGAGTTTTAATAAAAAAGTCGTGCATTCCTTTAAGATGAATTTTCGTATATTCGATTGGATTGTTTAATATAAACTCAGTTGACTCTTTCTTTAAGTAATCATTGGCATATAACGATCTGATATAAACAAAATAAGACATATCCTTACTATAACTTCTTTCCGTATAATGCTCACGTGCTTTATCCTGCAAATCCTGTACTATAAAATTTAAATTTTCCGAACCCATTTTAGACCCATATAATTTTGAATGCAAAAAACTTGAATTGTAAAAATATAAATTATAATTTTTTATATTAGATAGTTCAAACTCATTAAAAAATATTTTATTGCGTATTAACCAGGGAAGGATTATCATTGAATAGCTAAAAACAAAAATTAATATTGTTATTATTATTTTTTTCTTATTTTTTGTTTTAAAGATAAAAAAAATAGACAATAAAAAAATAATAAAAAATAAATAATAAGAAACAGGTTTAATTAAACAAGAAAGCGCTAAAAAACAGATTGAAAAAAATAGATCTAAATAATTATAATTTTTAAAATATTTTAAAAGATAATAAATCCCAGCTAAAATAAATAATAAAAATAAAGTTTCCGACATCAGCAAAATAGAAATATACAAAACCCGTGGTTCAGAAATAAAGATTAGACTAGGCACAACAGCCCATTTACCTTTTAAAAAAAACTGAGATATCTTATAAACGAAAACAGTACTTAGCGCCGATATTAAAATCTGTATAAGTGCAATAAACCAAATTTTTTTGGTAATACTCAGGCAAATTGCTAAAAAAAGAGGGTAAATAGGCACTCTAAAGCTCTCCGGCATAATTAAATTACCTGTATTCACGGAAAACTGATGTTGCGATAATAAAGTGCTTGCTAAAGACAGATAATTATGGCTGTCTGCTTTTAAAAGTTTATCTTGTCCGAAAAAATGTAAAAAAACGATTAAAAATATAAGATGCACAAAAAATGATAACACAAATATTAAAATACTAATTTTGTGATCTTTTATTTTATGTAGCCAAGCCATTCTAACTGTTTTAATGTTTCTTCGTCGTCTATATATATATCTTTTATTTTTGTTGTTTCATCTGCTAAGTTATATTTTTCTATAATTTCATCTCTAAATTTTTCAGCTTCAGTTGGTTTTTCTTTTATGATATTATTTTTCTCCAAAGGATCATTTTGTAAGTTATAAAATTCATCTTCTGATTCTTCGTTTAAAATATATTTAAATCTTTTATTTTGCAAACTTGCTTCACCCTCTAGATTAAGATAACTATCTCTATGCATATAGGAAAAAGTATAATTATTGTCTAATAAATCGAATAAAGAATTTCCCTGGATATTTGGAATTCGTGCACTCAAGTCAACCCCTAATAGCTGAGTCATTGTAGGAAAAATATCAACATGGCTGGCAATGACCTCAATATCAACGCTTAAATCATCATCAGGGAAATGAAAAATTAGAGGCGTTCTAATTATTTCATTATAAAGATCAAAGTGACTTTTTCTACCATGAGAGCATAAACCCTCGCCGTGTTCTGATGTTATAACCCAGAGAGAATTATTATTAAAGCCAATTTTCTCCAAATCACCATAAAAATCTTTTATTTTATTGTCAACGAACTTTAATTGATTATCGTAATTTTTAATAGTTTCTAGTATGTCTTCGACGTTATTATATTTTATTTTTTTCCCTTCCTTGAATATGCAATTATTATCAATAACTCCTTCCTTTAATAAAAACTCATATTCTTTTTTTAAATAATAAGGATCAAACTTTTTTAAAGTTAAATTCTCTGATTTTTGTTTCATAAAACCGTGGTGCAGATCAAAAAGATGGATCCATATAAAAATATTTTCTTCTTCTTGCTTTATCCAACTCAAAGCTTTATCTAAAGTTTCATTAGAAGGTCTTATAAATCGCTTGACCGTGTCAGTCATCAAAGCCATGAAACGCTCTTCTTTTGGCGGCATGTCAATTTTGTCAAACCCTTGAAAAATATTACTCTTACTAAAATGTCGGCTTCCAATAAAAGCCGCTGTTTTAAATCCTTTTTCTCTAAAAAATTCCGCCATAGTTACGAAAGAATCATCTAGCCTCATATGATCCTGGAAGAGTTTATGCTGAAGAGGATGCAGGGATGTAAAAATAGATGCGTTAGATGGAACAGTAAGCGTAGTTTGACTAAAAGTATTTTTAAAATTGAAACTTTTCGATGCCAGTTCGTCTAGAAAAGGAGAAGTATCAATCGGATAACCGTTATAACCCAAATGATCAGCCCGCAGGGTGTCTATAGTAATTAAGATAATTTTATTAACATTAGGTATATCACTTTTTATATTTTTATTAGAGATATTTTTGGTTTTATTATCAGGGGATATTTCACTAATACTTTCTATTATAGCGTTAATATTACCTTGATTTACCAAAATGGTATTATTTTGATTTTTATAAAATAAAAAAATAAAAAAAGAAACTGTAGTAACACCCAAAATGAATAAAAAATATTTAATTTTTTTGTTTCTTGATCTAATTGTCATTTTTTTATTTAAAATAACCTAAGTTTTCTAGCTTTTTTTCCAGCTCTTTGTCTTTAGTATTGATAATATTATTAGTATCAGTAAATTTTGCTATTCTTTTTAAAATTTCTTTTTTAAATTCATCTTTTTGAGAAATATTTTTATTAATTAAATTATTTAATTCATGTGGATCATCTATAAGATTATAAAATTCATCTTGCTTATGTTCATTTAGAATATATTTATATTTTTCATTTTGTAAACTAAACATTTTTCCTTTGTCCTTAAAATCAGAATTTTCAGAATAATATCTTCTTTGTGAGAAAGCATATTTATCCGGGAAACTTGGCTTGTCATCCAAAAAAGTTAAAAGAGACGTTCCTTGTATTGATTTAATTTGCTTACTCAAATCAAATCCAACTAATTCAGCGACTGTAGGTAGTACATCGATGTGTTCAACTATTTTATCGATGTTTTTATTAATTTCCATATCAGAAAAATAAAAAATAAGCGGCACTTTTAATAATTCATTATAAATATGAGTTCCGTGATAAGCGTGATTATGGCTGCATAATCCTTCGCCATGCTCTGAGGTTATAATCCAAAGAATATTTTTATTTAGTCCTCTTTTCGTAAGTTCATTATAAAATTTTTCAAATTCATTATCAACAAAATTTATTTTTGCATCATAATCAATAATTTTATCTAAAATTTCTTCCTTAGTATGTTGATAACGTTTTGCTGGAAGGGGTAAGCCATCTGTACAATCCAAATCAATTTTTTGTTCGTTAAATAAATAATTTAAAAATTCATCTTCCCCTGGTTTATTATCAATCATCTTTGAAATTTTTTCATAATATTTTTTTTCTGATTTAAAAAATCCATGCGGATCATCAATATGAGTCCATACAAAAAATTTATCATTTTTCTTAATTTCATCCAGCCAATTTAAAGCAAGTCCAAAAGTTTTATCAGCCGCTCTTATTTTTTTCGGAATAGAGTAGGTGTCAAAGCCTTGAAAATTATTACCCAAAGAAGCATGATCCAGACTGGTAAAAGCAGCAGTTTTAAATCCTTTTTCCTTTAAGAATTCAGCCAGCATTAAATATGAATTATCAGGTTTTTTGGTATCAAAATCAAAAAGCCCGTGCTGTAAAGGGTATAATGAAGTAAACACAGAGGCAGAGGCCGGAGGTGTCACAGAATTATGAGAAAAAGCATTGCTAAAGTTAAGTCCATTTTCTGATAAGCCATCTATAAACGGGGATGTTTCAAGAGGGTAACCAGTAAAACTTAAATGGTCTTTTCTTAAGGTGTCTATAGACACTAATATAATTCTGTCAATTTTTATTTTTTCTCTTGTATTTATTTTTTTAGTTTTTTGAATATCACTATTATCTACTTTGTCAGCCGGGATATTAGGGATGTGCTTTAAAAAAGCAATAGTTAACAAAACACAAAATACAAAAAAAATAAAAAACTTGTTATTTCTTTGCATAAATAAACTTATTTTAAAAATCAAGATGAAATCTTTCAATAGGTTGACGTTTTATGTCTTGATTTTCTAATTTTAATTTTTCAATTTTTTTAAATAAAATATTTTTTAATTTATCTTTTTCTTTTGAATTTTGATTTATTAGATTATTTTTTTCTAAAGAATCTTTTTCTAAATCATAAAATTCATCTTCCACTTCTATATCCATATTGTAAATATATTTAAATTTTTTATTTTGAACCGACCATTTTTTTCCTGTCCAAGGCATCTTTTCTACGTAAATCTCTTCTATAGCGCTTCCAATAGGTGTTTCTGAAATATTGCCGGTCCAGGCGAAATTATAGCCATCTATATATTTATCGACGCCAGTTAATAACGGCAAAAGCGATACTCCAAAAATTGTTCCTTTTTGTTCTTCTAACGAAAACCCAATAATATCTGCGATAGTAGGTAAAATATCAATATTTTCTACAACATCGTTTATTATTTTGGGTTCAACAATTTCTTGAACAGGAGAATAAAAAATAACAGGGGTTAAAAGCTCTTCTTCGTACACCATTTCGGCGTGTTCATAAAAATCATGACTACCCAAACCTTCACCATGATCACCGGTTATAATCCAAAGAGAATTATTATTTATTTGCTTTTCTTCAAAATAATTAAATAATCTATTTAATTCTCTGTCTACAAATTTAAGTTCTCCGTCGTATCCATTCATTACTTTAACTAAATTTTCTTCTTTATCTTTTTTGTATAAATTTAAGTTCACGTTATGTTCTTCTGTCCAAAAATTAACTAGTTTTTCTTTATCTTTTCCTTCTAATATAAATTCTTCTTGAATGTTATTTGGTATATCTATATAAGGATAATGAAGATCCCAAGTATGTATCCAAAGAAAAATTTTGTCTTCACTGGGTTGTTCATTTAACCATTCTATAGCCTCGTCAACTGTTGTTTGGACCGATCTACGCCTACGAAAACCAGTTTCAGAAAAATTATACATATCAAAACCTTGATCCAAATTACTAATATACATTGAATCTCCTCCCACAAAAGCAGCTGTTTTAAATCCATTTTCCTTTAAGAATTCCGCCATAGTTGTGAGGGTATCGTTAAGAACTTCATAGTGATTGGTTGTTTTGTGTTGTATCGGATAAAGTGATGTAAAAATGGAAGAATGAGATGATATTGTAGAAGGAATAACCGTATGTGCATTCTTTAAAAGAGCCCCTTCTCTTGCTAACTTATCTAAAAAAGGAGAGGTGTCGCGCGGGTAGCCCATATAGCCCAAATGATCGGCCCGCAAAGTGTCGATAGTAATTAAAACTACTTTGTTAATTTTATTATTATTTTGTGATATATTGTTTGCTTTTTCTTCCTCGCTAATAACTTTAATTTTTTTATTGCTATTCTCTCCGCCGGTTGGCGGATTAATTTTCTCAGCTTCTATTTTTTTATTTTCAGAATAAATCAAGAAACCGGCTACAATAAAAATGGTTATTAAAAAAGAAAATAGTAAAATTTTTAATATTTTTCTCATACTAAGGTATTTTTATAAGGATATGATTAAAATTATTATCTTCCATATAATTATTAAAAATATACTCATTACTTACATCCACAAAGCGATCAGAAACAACCTTTGGCTTGAATTTTTTTATTAAATCGTAAGTGTTATATTCATATCCACGTATGGAATTATAAGTTGACAAAGCACCATTTTCCTTAAGTCCAAACCAAAAATAATCTAAATCTTTTCTGAATAAATTAAACTGTGCGTCACCGTCGTGGATGTAATCATCTTTGTCGGTAATGGATAAAATATGATTTATTTTATTTAATTGATCTTTATTAGAGTTCTGTAAATTAACTGCTAGAATATTAAATGAAATTGAAGAGGAAATTAATATTATTAATAAAATAATTATCTTATCCTTTATAATAAACTTTATGCCTAAAACAGATATTATGCAAATAAAGGGTAGAGCTAATAAATAATTTTGAGCAAACGGGGTTTTCAATAAAAATACAGACAGTAAAAGCCCGAGAGATAAAAAACCTACACCCCTTAACTGTCTTTTTTTAACTAAAGACAATAATCCGACTATGTAAAAAATAAAAATTATAATATTTTGTTTGATAATTTCTAAAAAATACTTAAAAGAAGAAAAGTCGTTTAAAAAATTAATGTTCAAAGCCCAGTTTAAAAAAAAGTATTCTTTGATATTTCCGGAAAAAAATAAAAATATAGCAAATAAAATTAAAATAAAAAATAAAGTCCCCCAATAAATTAAAAAATTCTTATAAGCTATTTTCTTTTTGAATAATAAATAAATAAAAAAACAACCAAAAAGAACTATTAAAAATAAAGTTTTTTGTAAAAAAAGAAAAGAAATTCCTAAAAATACAGAGCTTAATATTAAATTTTTATTTCTTCGATTGTCAAAATAATAAAACAGAAACAGCACTGAGAGAAGTCCGAAAAAAGTTTGAGGAATATCCGGTCTTACTTCAATCCCCTTATTTGCGAAAACAATAAAAAGAGGGAGTAGAGTGGCGCTGATTAAAGACCATTTTTTATTTTTAAAAATTATTCTTGCCAACAAATAGGTTGTGATAACAATGCCGAGCAAAACTAAAAAAATAAAAAACCTAATCGTTAAAATCGTATTAACATTTTCTCCAAATATTTCTATAAAAGGTACTAATAAATAATAAAATAAGGGGTGGTGGTGCTGGAAAAAATCAGAGTAAATTACTTCACCTTCTGAAATTTTCCAAGCTGTGTGAATCGCCTCGAACTCATCGTGATCAAACGATCTATTTAAAGAACTTCCAAAAATAAGCAATAAAGACATTATCAAAACTGTTAAAATTATACGCAAATAATTTTTCTCTAAAAAATTTAATATAGTTTTCATATGGGGCTGTTGTTAAATTGGTAAAATTTTTAATTCCTTAATTTTTTGCATTAAAATATTTTTAAATTCATCTGCTTTGTTCGATGATTTATTTATTAAGTTATTTTTCTCAAGCGGATCATTTCTAAAATCGTAAAGTTCATTCTTAGTTTCTATATCTATATTATAAATATATTTGTACTCATTATTTTGAATAGATATTTTATTACCATCCCAAATAACATTATCAAAATTGATACTCTCAATTTCCGGGTTTCTTACTCCCTTAGGAAGATTACCTGTCCAGGCAACAGAAAACTCCTCGTCTTTACTTTTGTCTCCTAAAATTTTCCCAAACAATGATTTGCCTTGCATCTCTATGTCACTTAAAGGAAGATCCATAATATCCAAAATGGTTGGCATAATATCAATATTTTCTACCAAAGTATTTATTGTTTTTGATTCCAGCTGAAGTTGACCTGGAAATTTAAAGATAATCGGGGCAAGCAACTCTTCTTCGTACAACTTATTTCCATGTTCAAAAAAATCATGACTCCCCAGACCTTCGCCGTGATCAGAAGTGATTACCCAAAGCGTATTGCTATTTAATCCTTTTTCCTCAAAGTGATTATATAGTTTTTCAATTTGCTGATCAACAAATAAAATCTCCGTGTCATAGGCATTCATTGTTTTTATTAAATTTTCTTTTTTGTTTTTTTTATAGATATCTAAGTTTACTCCCTGATTTTTTATCCAAAATTCTACAAGACTATCGTCGGTATCAGTAAATTTATTTTTAAAATCTGAGTTATAAGTATTAAACGGATAATGTGGATCTAAAAAATGTACCCATAAAAATGAATTTTTCGATGGTAATTTTTCTATAACCTTGTTTATTACAACACTTGCCGGCCTCCCGAAATATCTTTTATTTTTTTGAGGTATTATTTCCTTTATGAAGCCAAATCCTTGATTTAAATTATTTTCAGAAAATAAAAATTGACTAGAAGAAAATCCCAACGTTTTGTATCTGTTTTCTTGAAAAACTTCCGCTATGGTCACAAACTGTTCCTCTAGTTCCTCGTATTGATTTGTTACTCCATGCTGTGACGGATATAAGCCTGTAAAAATAGAGGCGTGAGATGGGGCGGTGTTTGGAATAACTGTGTGAGCATTTTTAAATAAAATGCTTTTTTTTACTAATTTATCTAAAAAGGGTGAGGTGTTACGAGGATAACCCATAAAGCTCAAATGATCTGCGCGCAACGTATCGATTGTGATTAAAACAACATTATCAATTTGTGAGGCAAATAAAGACGGTAAAGAAAATTCTTTCACTGTTTTATTTTCTATTGTAAACAATTTATTTTTTAAACTTTTAAATTCCGGTGTAGAAATTGCTTCTTTTATATTATTATTTAATTCACTTGAATCTTTTTTAATATTATAAAATTCATAATAATCTTTTGTAGAACTATTGTTTTCTAAATCAAAAATCTGATAATGAACTAATTTATTGTTCAAATCTCTAATCATACTCCCCAGTCTTATATCTCTAAAAAATTGGCTGTCTTCTGTGCCCTTGTAAGTAAGCCCGGCGTAAACATAATCATTAATTTTTTTATTACTACTAACCAAAGATGTTATATCTTTTCCTTGTAAATTTTCTTTTTTATAATCAATATTTAACATCCTTAAAACACTTGGCATTACATCTGACAATTGTACAAGTTCATTGATTTTTTGTTTTGTTTTAATAAAGGGGTGCTTAATAAGAAAAGGAATATTTAAAACCTTATCGGAAAAACTGCCAATTACATCTGTTCTCATAAATTGATTTTTTTCTCCCAGTAAATCCCCGTGCTCTGACAAAAAAACAATGATGGTTTTTTTGTCTAATTTTAAATCCGTTATAGTTTTAAAAATTTCTCCTAAATTATTATCCGCTTCCTGGATCTCTTCATTGTAAAGGTTTTTTAATTGTTCCTTGTCGTTTTCGCTTAATATCTTTGTGATTGTCTCATTATTATCACCCTGAGTGTAAACTAAATCTTCTTCTGAATCATGTAAATTCCAAAAACATGTTTTTGTCTCTGGTGAAGATGGTGGAGAAAAAGGGCAGTGCGTATCAAAACCTTGCAAGAATAAGAAAAACTTATCTTTTTCATTAGTGTTTAACCAAGAAATAATATCATCTTTATAGTAATCTAGCTTGGCAAATTTTTTTTCGTCATAATACTCATCAAAGCCTTTATTGAAACCATAACTTCGATCATAATCTCCACCCCCGGTAAAAGCAGCTGTTTTATAGTTGTTATCTTGTAAAATTTGAGCTAAAGTTTTTGCATTTTTTGGCAGTTTATTGTCTTTGTATCTACTTATAACTTTATGTTTAAAAGGTGGCAGGGTGGTAAATAAAGTAGCAGCATTTGGAAGTGTCCAAGGAGAAGGAGAAAAAGTATTTTCAAAAATAAGTGAATTTTTGAAAAAATTATCAATATTAGGAGATGTTATTTCTTTGTGATTATAGATACCGAGATTATCCTTGCGCGTATTTGTAAGAGAAATAATTATTAAATTACAATCCTTACAATTTAACGGGTCACTATCAACAGTTTTACCAGAGAAAAAAAGCGTTATTAAAATAACGCTTAATACAAAAAATAAAATTATAATAAATTTCTTCATACTGAATTAAAACTAATTTTTCAACCTTTCTTGAATCAATTGCTCGTATATTTGTGGCATGTTGTTATTTTCGTTCCAGCTTAGAACTTCTTTTTCACTATATTTTAAAATCGCGCTTTTATAATCAGTAAAGGGAGAGTCAGTTTTTTCTTCTAAAATATTATAATATTTTAACTTATCAGAAATACGCCAAACAGAAGAAGAAAAAGGGAAAAAGGTCAATGAGTAAGCGGTTCTGGTTAAATAAATTTGGTCTTCAGAAAATTTTGTCCCAGCTAAAGAATATCTTTTTAAAAGATTAATATAATAATAGGTAAAATTATTAAACAACAAATCAAAATCGCTTAACCCCCTGTTCACAATTAAATATCTATTTAATAACTCCTCTTGTAAATTTTCATCAAAAAAATTTTGGCTTAACATTTTTGAGTAAACATAAAAATAAACCTCGGATAAATATTCTAAGTCTTTTAAAGTAGGGTAGTCTTTATTGAAAAAGTTATTCTCTGCCTCCATTCCTTCTTTAATTGTTTTTTGTAATTCCTTGTTTAAGTCATTAAAATAATGTTGTCCTTGAATACCCTCAAAAATAAGATTATTTTTATAATTTAAGAAAAAACTATTAATAACAGCCACCTTTGGCAGATACTCAAAATCAACACAGGCATAAGGGTTGGTCTCCGGCATTGGTTTGTACTTTGCATTCTTATTCTTTAACTTATCTAATATTTTTGGATCAAAATTATTAGAATAATAGTTGTTAGTAGCAGACTTAAAAAATTGAATAGGGGTGTTTAATAAATTATTATCAGAAACAGCTGTATAAATTAACTGTTTATCGCCTAATGAAGAGTTAGCCGGTTTTATACATTTGGTTTCTATTTGATAAGGACCTTCAAATAAGCTATTTTTATATTCAATCGGATAAAATAATTTATCTTTATTCATTAAATAAGGTGCCCAACTAAAATCATCTTCACCTGGTCTAATGGGTTTTTCCAGACTAAGCTTCGGTAAAACACAGAAAAAAGAATCTTCGTAAAAACACTCTTTTCTTATTCCTACTTCACTGGAAAGTTTTTTTGCATTTTCCACTATCTTTCCTAGATCATTCATAACGATTGCTCTGTTAGTCATAAGAGAGGGGAGAAATATAAAGTTTTCATCTTTTTTAACACTACTTACTTTTATATGTAAATATTTAGCTTCTTTTTCGTACTCAGTTACAGCTTTGTCAAGTGAGTCTAAAAGACTGACAGCGTTTTGCTCGCTGATATTGTTCATAAAAGCAGAGTGATTACTGGCAACAACTTGCATTTTTGATAAAAAGCTTATTGGAAAAATATTATCTTCTAATCCAGACAATTTAAAAAGTTCTTTTGAGTCTTTGTCTAAAATTTCCAAACTTTTGGCAAAATTTACAAAATCAAAATCAGGACTTGTCAATAATGGATCTTCCTTACTCCATAGATAAAACATAGCCAAACGTTTCAATTTTCCAATTTTTTCTTTATTTTCAACTTTTAGCGAGCTATTTTTAAACACTTCTCCTTGTTTAATAGAATATAAATTATCGTCTTTATTTAATCTTAAATTTTCAAAATCAAATTTTTCAAATCGTGATAAAGGAGCTTCTTTAGCGGTCGATAGAGTAGTAGGAGGTGATTTTTGTCCTTTGTTTTCTAGAAAAATATATTTTAGAAAAAGAAAAACAAAGAGCGCTAAAATCAACCCCAATAAAGACAATAAAATTATTTTTTTATTATTTACTTTTGTTCTGTTACCCATAAGTTTAAATTATTTAATAATTGTTTTGCTATATTGTTATTTTGATCATATAAATTTTCTTTCTCCTCAGAATCTTTTATTGTATTATAAAGTCCGTAAAATTCCGAAATTTGCTCTTGTGATTTACTGTTTATTATTATTTCTTTTAACAGCTTCCATTGCTTGTCTCTAATAAACTCGGTTAGAAAAACCTCGTCTGGATCATAAATAGAATGTTTTCGCTTTACGCCCCCATAAACAAATTCATTCACTTCTTTGTTTTTAGTAATAACCGGTACAATACTTTTACCCTGCATCTGCCCGCCATAGTATCCTTCCAGTCCTAAGATCTGTAAAAAAGTAGGCGCTAAATCAATCAATTGAACTAGACTATCAATTTGCATCGCTCTATCTACCTTAGGATGCTTCATTATAAAAGGAATATTAATTATTTTATCGTTTAAAGTTCCCTGAGCGCTTAAAGAAACTCTCATAAAAAATCCGTTTTCACCAAATAATTCACCGTGTTCTGACAAGAAAACAATTATTGTATTTTTTGTTAAGTCCAGATCTTCTATTGTTTCAAACAAATCTTTTAAATTATTATCGGCTTGGGCTATTTCTCCATCATAAAGCGTTATCATTTGTTCGATATCTTCTTTCTTAAACAATATTTTTTCATCTCCTTTTTCTTTAAAGGAAGACCAGCTTTGCAATGGCCACTTTTTTCCACTATCTGTTTCTATTGATTCAACAACTTTAGGAGTAATATAGCACTCAGAAAAATCTTGTTTACTCTCCTTAGAACTAAATTTTTTATCGTAAGGGCTATTTGGCGTATACGGACAATGAGCATCAAAACCCTGAAGAAGCAAAAAAAATTTATCTTTATAATTTTCTTTCATCCAATCTACGGCCGGACCAACAAGTTGCTTGGTCCCGATATTATACTCCCCGGGATTAAACTTTATGCCATAATCAAAATAACTATTTTTATCAAAGAAAGTATCAAAGCCCCTATTCAGCCCATATTTGCGGTTATAGTCTTCATCACTGACAAAAGCGGCTGTTTTATAGTTATTATCTTTTAAAATTTCAGCTAAAAATTTTATGTTATTTATCTTTGATAAATTAACATTTTTCTTCCTTTCCATTATACCATGTTTATACGGAGAAAGCGATGTCAAAAACGAAACCGCGTTTGTGAAAGTCCAAGAAGCCGGTGCAAAAGTAGAGTCAAACACAATTGAATCTTTAAAAAATTCATCGATATTAGGGGAGGTATCGCGAGAATATCCATAAAGCCCCAAATGATCCTTCCGAACATTAGAAAGAGACACAACAATCAGATTGCAATCCGGACAAGATAAATCAACCCCTAATTCTTGTTTTTCAGCCAGAGACTGACCAGCCTCTGGCTGATTTATTTTTTTAACACTATCTTCGATAGCGCTGGCAATATTGTCTGCTATTAATTTGGCTCCCAATTTTGTGTAATGATTAAATTGATAAGGAAATTTATTTTCAAAATAAAAATCTTCTTGATCTCTACTTTCAAAAACATTTTTATTATCAATAAATGTTATTTTATCATTTTCAGGGAAAATATTTTTTAATAAACCCAAATTATAAGAAGGGTAGCCCATAGCTACTAAAGGTATATTTTTTTCCTCTAAAATTTCTAAAAGCATTTTGTAGTTATGTCCATAAGAGGGAACATTTTTAAGAGCGTCAACAAAAACTTTTTTAGCACCTTCTTCTTTTTCATGATTTTGATAAAATTTCACAAGCTCAAAGTATTCGCCGATTCTCTGGTTAGCAACAATCGCTTGCTTGTAAATATTCTCCTCTTTAATATAATCTTTTTGTTGACTATAAAGATCTTCAAGATTAAGATAACTCGTGTGTTTTTGCGGATTAACTTCAATTGCTTTTAGAAACAGCTCTTCAGCTTTTTCTTGGTTACCAACTTCTTTGTAAAATTTACCGGCTTCTTCAAAAGCGTAAAATTCTTTTTCATTTACTTCAATAGCGCGCAAAAACATCTCCTCGGCTTTTTTATGGTTACCGGTTACTTTATAGAATTTACCGGCCTCAATATAAACATATTCGTTTGCGTCTATTTCAATGGCCTGCAAAAACATTTCTTCAGCTTCTTGTTCTTTATTTATTTCCTCATAGAGCTTTCCTAGCTCAGCTATGTAAATACTGTAATTTGGATTTTCGCTGATGGCCTTTTTTAATACTTCCTCAGCTTCTATAAACTTTTCTTCCTGTGTGTAAACGCTGACCAGCCCCAAATACCCGGCTTTTTTATTTTTCACTTCTTCTTTATATATCTTTTCTGCCTCAGTATACATGCCCCGATCCTCATAAAATTTCCCTATAAGAAGTTTTTTCATTGTGCCTTCATCGATGCGTTCTCCTTCTTTAAAGTGAAAAATCCGAGCGTAAAGATCAGGTGTAAAATAAACATCTTCGGCTAATCCCTCTAAATCTATTTTTTCTTCCAAGGTTTTGTTATTTCCCAAGCGCTCTTTAATAAAACCTACAAGGCCATAGATTTTAAACTTCTCCCAAAAAAAATCGTCTTCCTTTTCATCAATTTTCTTATTTCCGGACAGAATCATTGGTTTATTAAAGAGCGAGGTATGATTTGTGTCTTTTAATCCCATCATAGAAATCACCATATCGGGATTATATTCATTTAAGTCATCTTCTAGTTCCCTTAAGATTTTTATTGAATCACCGACCATTATACCTTTATTGATAACTTTAAATTCCGTATCATCGTATTTTTCATTTAAAATCTCTTCCAACTGTCTTGGAAAAGATTCCTTATCCGTTAAAAAAATATTGGTTTTATCCCCGGCAAGCGCAGTAGTTGATTCTCCGATACACAAAATCGTAAAAACATTTTTTTCTTCACTAACTATATTTCTTTTTTCTTGAATATACAAAAACCCTTTGCCGGCTAAACGCAAACTGATCTCAAGCAAAGTTAGAGATATCAAAACTCCTAAAAAAATTAAAGTTATTTTTTTAAACATATTTTTCAACGATATAATTTCCTAATACTAAAACATCGATTTTAGTTCTTGCGAAGCAATTATAAGCTTCTTCGGGCGTGCAGACTATTGGCTCTTGATCGTTAAAAGAGGTGTTAATTACAAGAGGTAAGTCGGTGATATTTTTAAATTCTTTAATTAAATTATAGTAAAGCTCATTGTCTTCTTTTTTAACAGTTTGGATACGAGAGGTATTATTAGTGTGAAGCGCTCCAGGAATTAATTCTTTTTTTTGGCCCAGACCACCCTCTCTTCCTCCGGAATTCACCTCGTCTTTTTTAACCTTACCGACCAAAAGCATAAAAGGACTATCAATTTCAAGGTCAAAAAAATCATTTAAATCTTCGCGTAAAATACTGATTGCAAATGGTCGAAATGATTCACGGTGCTTTACTTTCTTGTTTAAAATATCTTTTATTTTCGGATTACCGGGATTTGCTAAAATACTCCTATTTCCCAAAGCTCGCGGACCAAACTCCATTCGTCCTTGAAACCAACCAACTATTTTATCTTGAGAAATTTTTTTGGCAACATATTTTGTCAGTTCATCGTTCTCTAGTCGTTTAAATTTAACACCCTTGTTTGATAAAAAGATCTTAATTTTTTTATCACTATATTCTGGCCCCAAACAAGCATTTTTCATAACATGCTTTCTTGGTTGATTTTTTAAAGAATTATACACATAAAAAGCCGCTCCCAAGGCACTACCGTTATCTCCGGCAGCTGGTTGGATAAAAACATTTTTGAAAAAAGACTCTTTTACTATTCTAGTATTAGTTGTAACATTTAAAAAAACACCTCCTGCGAGACACAAATTATCAAGACCAGTCTCTTTGTGAATATGCTTAACCATCTTTAAAATAATATCCTCTACTGTTTTTTGTAAGCTAGCCGCTACGTCCCGATGCCTATCTTTAATATCCTCTTTTTCCCTTCTTGGATCACCGAAAAGTTTAATAAAATTATTGTTATACATCCGCCCACCTTTATTAAAATAAAAATATTTTTTATTTAATCTAAAGCTACCGTCATCTTTGATGCTGATTATTTTTTTAAATTTATCTAAATATTTTGGGTCACCAGTTTCAGCAAGGGCCATAACCTTGCCCTCCCCAGAAAAAACCCTAAAGCCAAGATAAGTTGTTACAATTGAATAAAGAAGTCCTAGAGAGTTTGGGTATTTAATTTCTTTTAACACATTTATTTTATTATCTTTTCCTGTTCCATAAGTTGTAGTAGCCCATTCTCCGACTCCATCCACCGTTAAAATTGCCGCTTTATCAAAAGGAGATGTTAAAAAAGTACTTGCCGCATGAGCCAGATGATGTTTAATAAAAAAAACATCTCCTTTGAAACCCAGCTCTTCTTTAAGTGTTAGTGGCAAGATTAGCCTATCTTTAAGCCAATGAGGTGTTGTATCTAAAAAATTTTTTAAAGAAAAGGGATAAGATCTTAAGTGATTCAAAATTATTCTTTCAAATTTTAAAAAGGGCTTTTCATAAAAAGCTACATAGTCAATATCATAAGAGGTTAAATTAGCGGATTGGAGGCAATAATTAATAGAGTTTATAGGAAAAGCGGATGAATATTTATTTCGATCAAATCTTTCTTCTTGAACAGCCGCAACTAACTTGCCGTCCTTTATAAGACAGGCTGATGAATCATGGTAATAACAAGATATTCCTAATATAGTCATAATTTATTCAAATTTATAACCTAGTTTTTTTGCAATTACGTTTAATAAATCTTTATCAAAATTTATTTCTAAATCTCTTAGAGCTTCTTCTCTTGAGATAATGCCTTCTCTTATAAGTCTGCTCATCTCCAGATCATAGTGAGTGTAGCCATAATGTTTTTTTGAATTATAAACAGAGATAAAATTTAATTCACAATTGGTTGTTTTTGCTGGATAGCTTAACTCTGGATACTTCCAGTCTAATTCTTTTTTAATTGTTTCAACATAAGCATCAGCGTCTATCGGTAAAAACCAATGAGGGGATACAACCATTGACTTGTGTCTTTTTTTAGCCTTTTTTAAAACTTCCTCCATGTTTTGTGGGAAACCTTTATATTTAGGATCATTCTTAACATGTTCCTCTATAAAATCTTTTGTGGCTTTGGCCATGGATGCATATTCAGGTGAATCTGACTTACAAGCACACTTCGACATTACCGGTTGTTTTACTGATTGCCCCTTTGTCCAGCCGGCAATTATTATAGGAACATTATATTTTGCTGCTATTTTATAAGTTAAATCCATATACCACATAGAACATAGATGGCAAATAACCGCTTTTGACCGCGTTTTTAAGATTTTTGCAAACATATCTTTCATAAAAGATGATTTGAAAAAAAGAAAATCTACCCCTAATTTATCCACTGCCTTATTAACGTTTTCCAGGGCATCACTTGTTTCAAAGCCATGATCAAAAGTAAAGGCCAATGGATTTAATTTATATCTTTCTTTTATATAATATAAAGCAGAAGTACTATCTTTTCCTCCACTACACATCACCAAGCAGTCATACTCACCCTTTCCTTTATTTTTTTCCAATATTTTGATAAAATCTGTTTCAAGGGCTCCTTTTTCTCCTTTCGAAAACTTTTTTTCATTTTCATAAACAACACAAACACTACAGACACCTTCTTCGTTCAGCCAAATGTCTGGCCTGGTTTCTGGTAATATACATTTTTTACATATTTTTTTCTCTTCCATAGATTGTTTATTTTTTGATTTCTAAAATCCAATTCTCTCCTTTTTTTTCTTTTTTGATAATTTTATATCCCTCCTCAGTTAATCTCGTTGGCATTTTTTTAATTGGTCGACCATCATCAATAATAATCTCCAAGATCTCACCTTCATCCATTGTTTCAAGCCTAAATAAAGCCCTAGCAAAATTGTGAGGACAAGGAATTCCAGTTAAATCTATTTTTTCATTAACATTCATATGCAATTAAACTCCCGCATAAATAAAAGAAATTATAACAGTAGGGCCTATATAATAAACCAAAAAAGATATAAGAGCTAGCATTACTAAAATCGGCGTTAAAATATAAAGCTTGTGAGCTTTAATTAAACCAAATAATTCTTTTAAGATATAAATTACTTTTTGCATATTAAAATTGTCTTAAATTTTTAGCTGTATCAGTCTCATATCCTTTAGCATCTTCCCAAAATGTATTTTTGTCTCTTTTTTTAAAACCCAAAAGCTTTCTATTAAAAATCAATAAAATTATAGCTGTTAAACCAAATCCAAAAATATACAATAAAAACAAAAGTATTGCAACAATTACTTTTTGCGCTTTCTTAACCATGGGCATTAAAAACTTTTTTTGTTTTTCAAAGATTTTTTTAATCATTTTATTTTTCTAGTTCCTCTTCTTTTTTTTGAAATATTTCTTCATCTTGCCAGAGACTTCAATAATTTCTCCTCCTTATCCTGCTTTTTATCTTCAAGGCAAACATTATAAATCTCTTGATCGTTTAAATAAATATTTGGCCTACTTTCCGGCAAAACGCATTTTTTGCAAATTTTATTCATTGTAAAAAATTTTCATTAAAATATTCTTTTGATTCTTTGTAAAATTCAGGGCGGTTCCCAAAATATTCTTTCATTTTATCCGAGGTTTTAAGCCCGCTATCTCGAAAATGAATTCCTTCAGCATTTTGAATCTGATCACGAATAATTGCGTTAGTAAAACTAAACCTGTCATGATCAACAATGTACCAATTATTTTTTTTGTTAGAAAATATAAGTCTGGTGTAGCCAAACCTTTCTTTGAATCTGTTTATTTTTTCAATACGATCATCGATTAATATCACCGGAAATTCCAGTAAATTTAATTCTTTTGCTAATTGGCTACCCTTAAAACTATTAATATTAATATGCTCAACATCAAATTCTCCGTATAACAAGCTATACCATTCTATAGCATAATTGTTTTCAGTATCTGTAAAATCATCTGTTAGTACAATCATTTTTATTTTATCACCATATTCACATTTATTTTTCATACAAAACGACGCTTTATTTTTCTTGTCTTGACAGTTAGCTTCTCCGTAACACTCTGGTATATCCAAGCACTCCAAACTACTATTATCCAATTTTTTACAGAGCTCAAGTCTAAAGGCGTCCGGCTTAACAGTGGGGAAATTTTTATCATTAAATCGCAAAATCGGCGGAAATTTAGCATATTTTTTAGTGGTAATATAAGCTATAGATTCCCTGTAAAGATCTTTTCCCTCTTCTGAAGAGGCACATTTTTTAACTTCGTCATTTTTATTAACTGCCACATCCTTAGTACACGTCTCCCAACTACCCATTAAATCCGTAATGCTTTCATCTATCTTACTTAAATTTACTTTTTGAAAAAGACAGTCAATAATATAAAAATATTCTAAATTATCAGGGTACTTATCAATAATGCAAAGCTCCAGAATATTCAGCTTCGGCTCTTCTTTACCATGATAAGAGATAAACTTGCCTTTTTCATATTCTTTGCCGTAATAAGATATTTTTATATCCATACTATCTCTAATTTCTTGATTTGTTTTCTTTAAAAAAAGAGCCAGCGCATGCACCAAATCGCGAGTAAAAGGACAACCAGCCACACTGAAAATTTCTATTTTATTTTTATTTGTGTCATTTTGAGAAAACTCTTTCTCTGTCGTGTCATCTTGATTCCGCCCAGCGAGGCTCAGGACCTCGTCGTCGGCTTTTATAGTATTAATAATTTCTTCCATTGAAGAAAATCTTTTTTGTTTTGATATGCTATACTCCAACTCCAAAAAAATATTCTCTTCTTCTAAATAAAAAAATGTAAGCAGTATTTTATATTTTGCTTCTTTTTCTTCACAAGCTCCGTAATTAAAATTTTCTTTAGCGTATAGCAAAAAATATTCCCCTAGTCCATGCTCTTTTTTTATTGGCTTATATTCTTCTACACACTCATTTTTTTTATCTAAAAACTCAGGGTAGGGATAGAGCACGGAATCATACATACTTGTCAAAAATTCTTCCTCTTTAGAAATTAATTTCAACACTTCTATATTACTTACATCTGGAGTAATTTTTATTTTTATTTGCTCATCATTTTTTTTGGCAACAATAACTTGTTCTTGAAAATTGATTTGTTCATCGACCTTAAAGCCATATAATCCTTTTGAGCTTAACCCTATTTTCTGTAAATTATGAGTTAAAGAGCTAGTATAATTTTGATATACAAAAAATAAAATAATAACCCCACTTATGATGATTAAAATTTTAAAGTACTTTATTCGCATCTAAAAGAGTTTATTAATGAATTCATTTCTTCGTGATTTTTTTCTTTTGATGTAAAATACTCAATCTTTATAAAAGAACTTATATTTTCACAGTAAAAATATCCAAGTACTGCCTTATATCTGACTAGATCTTCTTTGCAAATACCGTAGCCTAAGTCTTCTCCGGCATATGTTAGAAAATATTCTCCGTATCCGTGTTTTTTAACTTCGGGCCTATACTCTTCCGGGCATTCTTTTTGTTTTTTCATTGCTTCAGGGTAGGGGTTTTTAGCTAATTTATACAGACTCTCAAAATTTTCTTTTTTATCTTCGATATAGTTTAAGGCTTCGTCTTTTTCAACATTATTTACAATTTTTATTTTTATTTCTTCTTGATCTTTCTTGGCTGTTATAGTTCTTGCTTTGCTCCCTTTTTTGGGATCGCTTATTTCTGTAACTAAAAAATCTTCAGCTTGTTCTATTTTTATACCAATACTTTTAAGATGGTAGGCTAAAAATTTACTTTGGTTTTCTTTATATTTCCAAACCCCAAAACTTACTCCACCAAATATTATTAAAATTAAAATTATTTTTTTTATCATATGCACTTTAAATCTTTAATTATTTTTTCCACTAAATCAAAATTTTGATTTTTATCTATAAAATATTCTAATTTAATTAATTTATTATCGCAATAAAAATATCCCAAAAGAGATTTATGCTTTACCATTTCTTCCTCGCAAATTCCATAGCCAAATCGCTCTCCTGCGTAAAGCAAATAATATTCTCCTAGTTCATGTTCTTTTAAAATTGGCTTATATTTTTCATCGCAACTAACTTCTTGGCCGATAAATTCAGGGTAGGGCGGTGGAATAGGCTCGTAAAGACTGGTTAAAATAACTTTTTGGTCGTCGATATATTCCTCAGCTTTCTCTTGATTCATATCATAAAGCAATTTTAATTTAATTGTTTCTCCGCCAGCTGGCAGATTATCGTTTTTGGCTAAAATAATTCTGCTTTTATAAGGATTTTCTTTTAAGTTATCTTTATTTATCTGAAAATCATTAATCAACTCCAAATTAAAACCTTCTTTTTTAAGAGTAGAGTAGAGGGAGTTATCATTTTGCTGTTTATATATAAAAAAAATACCTACTACTAAAATGATTAATGTAATTGTTGTATATTTTAATTTCATAATAAAAAAATTATTTTTTTACTTCCTCTAAAACCCGTCCTTCAACATAATCAGGGATATCTATTTTCATTAGATTTAAAATGGTTGGGAGTTGGTCGATATGACTGATTGGATTTTCAAGCTGAAAATTTTCTTTGATGTTTGGTCCCATGATCATAAACGGTGCCCAGACAGCGTGCTCTTCAGGATTTATCGCTTGTTTGTAACCGGTCTTAAGCGGGGTTTTAAAAATTTCCATTTCTTTACTGACTTCTTCGCTCCAGCCGTAGCCGATTTTATTTGAGACTATTAAATCACCAACCCGATCGCTTGGTAAATCAAGATAGTCTTCTACGTTCTCCCATTTTACCACATTTTCTACCGGAGACAAGGTTTTTTCGTCTTTTATTTCATTTAATAATTTAATAACTTCTTCTCGTAATTTTTCGTACTCTTCGCCTTTGGCTCTTTTCCAATTTCCACCCAAACCATTCGGATTAATATAAATACTGTTCATTCTAAGGAACGCTACCTTGGTGTTATCCCAATCAATATCATAAATTTTATTTTTCTCATCATACTTTATTTTTAAGAGCCCTTTTTTGGCAAAATAATTATTAAGATAAACTCGTTTATTGAGTGGCGCGGCTCCATGGTCAGAGGTAAAAACAAAATAACTTTCCTCGTCCAAATTATCCATGATCTCTCCCACAATATCATCTATTTTTTTATACATCCAATGAACTTCCTGCCATAATGTCTCTCGCTCTTCTTCACTAACATCGTTATACCGCGCGCTGTTCGGGTCAACATATCCCAGCCACCAACGACTGGTTAACATTTGATTGGGAGTATAAATATCATGCAAAATAACTCCCGGGGAATAGTTTTGAACAATATGTGGAACAGAATTTTTATGCCAGTCAAAAGACATTTCAGCTTCTTCTAAAAATGTTTCTTTGTCTTCTTGGTAATAGATTAACTGCGGCGGAAAATTATCAACAAAATCAACCATTGGTCCGACGTTCTCGGTCAAGTCTTTAGCAACTTCGGAAGGAGCAGTTAAATATTTATTCAAATTATTGTAAAAGAATCTGATTCTAAACTTTCCATCTTTGCTTAACTTGATAATTTTAATTTTAAACTCTGTTGGCACATCGATGGTTGTAAATTTTCTCTCCAGTTTACTTTTTTTAGTGGTGTAAAGATTAAAATCATCTTTTGTCCGCCACTTAACGGTTATCGGCAACCAGTCACTCCAATTCTTGTCTTCTAGATCGGTAATGATCTTTTTTTTATCAAATGAAAAAGCGATTTTATTGTAGTTTGTTTTTTGATCATCAGTTGAGTCGTAGATAAATCCATAAACTGTTTTGTCCCAAGCTTCCAGTTTTATTTCTTTTATCTCTGAATAACTTTTAATAGAATCTAATTTAGCCAAAGTAGGAGAGGATGTTAAAGTTTGCGTTAACTCCGGACCGGTGTAAAAAAGTCTCATACTGCGCGAGAAAAAATCTTCCGCCAGTTCCTCTGTAGAGTCCTGAAAGTTAACCGCATAAAAATCAGCTCCCCAGCCACCCCAACGACCGCGAACAGTTGTGCCGCGTGATAGTTCTGGCGGAGTAGAGCCGGGCATAGAAAGTAAAAATACATCCAGATCGTTATCTTCAAAGGTAAGCCAGGCTGGTGGAACTTTTTTGGCATTAGATTTAAACCCGGAAAAAGGAACAATATCCAAAGGATAACCTTCGACCCGCATCGGTCCATCGGAAATCCCATGTGTCTTAGGATGCGAACCTGTTAAAAGTGAAGCAAAATTAACCGGTGTATGCGAAGGATAGTCCGGGACTGTAAACCCATAAGAACCTTTATCCATCATTCTTTTAATGTTCGGTAACCTTCCTTCGCGAGCCCAAGCATAAATATCAAATAAATCCGGCTCAGCCCGCAACCCATCCGGAATAAACCAATAAAGTTTTACTTTTTTGCCTGTATTGTTTTTTTTCTCCTTAAAAGACGAGTAACCAAAATTAACTACTAAAACAGCGATGATAATTAAAAATAAAATTCGCAGAGTTTTAGTATTGACAAATTGCATAAAATTTGTTAATATTTAATATTGTTTTTAAGAGAAAAACTCTAAATCAATTAAAACTTAGGGGGATAAAATGGAAACCAATGTTCTTTTTTGGGATATCATAAGCAAAATATTTGCCGGTGGGGCTATTATAAATTCTATAGCCTTTTGGATTCAGACTAAAAAAATATCTGACAAAAAAACATCCGCTGGGGTTTCAGTCCTTATGTTAAGTTTGTTTACTATTTTTCAAGGTAGCGGCACTCTCTACTCTTGGCATAAAGGTGATCTCTGGATAACACTCGGGTTTAGCATATTGTTATTATCATGCCTAAATACAATCCGGATAGCCCGCAAATATAGATAAAAAATTTTATCAACCTCAAATCCACAGCCTGCTATTTTACAAAGCAGGCTTTTCTTTTTGCCTTTTTTATGTCCTTAGCTTATAATAAAAACTATAAAATAGCAATTTAATTTAACACAACTTTATGCTTAACAACTTGCTTCAAAAATATTTTGGTTTGGGGATATTTTTTATAATATTTTTAGCGCTTATTTTTCCTTATACTGCTGTTAGCTTGCATCCTTTGGCAATAGTTTTTTTATTTTTATTAATGCTGCTTAATAGCGCTAATATTGATTGGTTAAAGTTTAAAAATATCTTGAAAAATCCCTTAAAGATTATTTTTGCTAATTTTATTCTTTTTGTTGTTTCGCCGTTGATAATTTTTTTGTTTGCAAAATCGCTTTTAGATGACAATCAATATATTTACGGAGCTGTGTTTTCGGCTTTGACTCCAGCGGCTATTGTAGCACCGTTTTTTACTAGAATATTAAAAGGAAATAAAGAGCTTTCTTATTCTATTTTACTTAGTTCGATGATAATTTCTCCTTTAGTAATTCCTCTAATGCTTAAAATTTTTGTTGGTTCGTTAATTCCTGTTTCTGCAATGCTTTTATTTAAAGATATTTTGCTTATTGTTCCTTTGCCTCTTGTGATTGGATTTTTAATTTGGAAATATTTGCCGAAATTAAATACTAAAATTTCAAATAATGGAGCTATTTTAAATTTTGTTTTCTTGGGAACCTTAATTTTTATTTTATTTGGAGTGTCTTTTAATAAATTTAACTTTAACCATACTAACAATATTTTACTGACAAAATTATTATTCCTTGCCTTTGTCCAAGATTTTGCTATCATTATTTTATGGGGATTTATTGCAAATAAATTTAAAAATAAAGAAGACTCTATCGCGCTTGTTTTATCGATTTCAATGAAAAACATCGCTATTGCCGGCGGAATTTTACTATTACACGACCCTAAAGCAGCTTTAGCCCCAGCAATCGGCTTTATCGCCCATGCATTTTTATTTACACCTTTTATTATTAAAAAACTAATAAACGACCTGAATAAATCAAATTCACATCCGAATAATCCGAATGTAATTTAAGATTTAAAGGGATCAAAAAATCTATGAAAAACAATTGGGTTATTGTGATATTGGCTCTAGCTGTTGGGGTCTTTATCGGGTATCAAATTGGAGAAAAAGAGATTGATTCTCTAAGCGAAGAAACAAAAGAGTTAACCAAAGTCAGAATCGGTTGGCAAATTCCTTGGGCTACTGAGGGACAGTTAACACAAATTTTAAAACACACTGATCTTTTGAAGGATAATAATTTAGAGGGTGATTTTAAGGGGTTTTCTTATGGTGGACCTTTGAACGAAGCCGCTCTTGCCGGCGAAGTTGATGTTGTTTTTACAGCTGATCAACCAGCTGCCATGCTTTTAAATAAAAATCCGGAGTGGACTATTATTGCTCGTTTAATGTACAACCGAACCTCGCTCTATGTTCCACCAAAATCTGATATTCAAGACGTAGTCGGACTTAAAGGTAAAACTGTGGCTATGCCGTTTGGAGCAGCCGCGCAAAGAATGGCTTTAGCTGAAGAGCAAAAAGCAGGACTTGATCCAAAGATAGATGTAAATAATATTAACCTGGGAATTTACGAACAAAGTGATTTGGTTAAAGATCCGGAAGCAACAAAATGGGGTGAGATAGATGCTCTAGCCGGCTTTGATCCAACCCCTGCCATTCTAGAAGAAAAAGGACTGGTTAGAAATTTAGCTGTTGGAAAAATTGTTAGCGTAATTTTAATGAACAATGAATATATTAAAAACAATCCTGATGCGCCAAAACAATTTTTAACAGCATTTAACGGAGCTTATAAATTTTACAGAAACAATATAGAACAATCCGATACTTGGTTTGCGGAAGAAGCTAAGCTGGACATCACTCCAAAAGCATTAGAAATCGCCGCTTCAATTGAGCCAAATGTAAACGCTAACTCAGATGAGGAAATTTACATTGACTTTAAAGAAGAAGATTACGCAATCATGCAAGAAGCAGCTGATTTTCTCTTTGGACAAGAAATGATTGACAAACAAATTACTATGAAAGACTATATTGATTTGAGTTATTTGAAGTAAATAAAAAAAATAAAATAGTTATACTCATGCTGTCATCCTGGGCGAGTGGAGCGAGTCGAAGGATCTAGAAAATCTACTTACTGATTCAAATTAAACCGCAATTCAAATAGATTCTTCGACTCCACTTCGTTTCGCTCAGAATGACAAAACCACAAATGAAACAAAAACTTATTACATTTATTACTTTGATTGTTTTATGGCAAGGGGTTTTTTTGATTTTAGGGCCTCAAAATTATATTTTGCCTTCTCCTAAAAATACAGCCTTAACTTTTATAAAAGTCTTTGAATCAGGGGAAATAATTAAGCATATTTTTGTAAGCTTAAAAAGAGTAGTGATTGGTTTTACACTAGCTTCTGTGACCGGAGTTTTTTTAGGTTTAATACTGGGTTACTTTAAAAAAGCAGGGAGTTATTTTCATCCAATCGTTGAAATACTTCGTCCTATTCCGCCGATAGCCTGGATACCAATTGCTATTTTAATTTTTGGACTGGGCAATGGCTCGGCTTATTTCATTGTTTTTTTAGGAGCATTTTTTCCGATTTTTACCAATACTTTTTTCGGAGTTAAGTCTCTTCCTAGAGTTTACAAAAATGTTGCTCTTTCTTTTGAAGTAACCAAATTTATATTTTTTAAAAAAATACTGTTTTATTTTTCTCTGCCTTACATTTTTACCGGACTGAGAATTGGTATCGGCATGGCTTGGATGAGCGTAATCGCAGCCGAATTAATCGGGGCTCAATCCGGGCTAGGTTATTTTATCCAACTAAACAGACTTTTACTGCAAACAGAAAAAATTATAATCGGTATGATTTTAATCGGTATGCTTGGTTATTTTCTAAATAAAATAATTTCTATTTTAGAAAAAAGGCTTATTCCGTGGAAAATATAAATATGCTGAAAGTCCGAAATATTTCTCACAATTTTCAAATAAAAAATAAACAAATTCCGGTTTTAGAGGATGTTAGTTTTGATATTGAGGAACAAGAATTTGTTTCTATTATTGGTCCATCCGGAGCAGGGAAAACCACTTTAATAAATATTTTAGCCGGCTATTTAAAGCCAACCAAGGGGGAGGCGACTCTGTCTAGTAAAACAATTAAAAAGCCCGGCAAAGACCGGGTTGTTATTAGTCAAGAAGAAGACTTATTTGACTGGATGAATATTTATGAAAATGTTAAGTTCGGCGTAAATAAAAACCAAGAAACTGTTAATAAATATATTGAGTTGGTGGGACTTAAAGACTTTGCTAATTCTTACCCCCATCAACTTTCCGGTGGTATGAAAAAAAGAGCCTCTTTGGCTAGAGCCCTAGCAGCCGAACCTAAATTTATTTTAATGGACGAACCCTTCGGATCGCTTGACTACCAAACCAGAGAAACTATCCACAAAGAAGTACTAAACATCTGGCAAAAAACAAAAAAAACCGCTTTGATTATTACTCACGACATAGAAGAAGCGATTTATCTATCAAATAAAATTATTGTTTTTTCAGAAAGACCGGCAAGGATTAAAAAAATAATAAAAATTCCATTTTCTTATTCGCGGAAAAATTCTATAAAAAATAGCAGTGAATTTATTAAGATAAAAAATGAGATTAAAGACTTAATTTCTAACGAATTTTAATGATAGACAAGCGTTCAAAAAAGATATTGTAATATCCCAAACACAAAAACCATAGCCACTGCTACAACAACTCCAAAACCAATTTTCCTTTTCATAAAACCTCCTGTCATGAAATTTGCTTTAATAATCTAACCAATTTAGATTATCTTGAAATGTAAAGATCGTAGTTAAAGTATTAATCAAAAAAAATAAAAGTCAAAATTTAAACAAAAAAACTCTGTTTTTAATAACTAAAACAGAGTTTTTAGCATAAACTATAAAATAATTCAATAGTAAAACAATAATTTTGACCTAAAGGTTAAACCTTAGGCAAAAGAAGTTATAAAATAATATAAGTTTCTAGTGTTTTTATTTTCCTATTATCTGTGCCCTACACAGAGCAACCGATTACTTCGGTGGCAAAAGGTGTCACAGCCTGCAATATTATCTTTTTCTATGTTGGAATATGCACCATAACTGTCAAAATCTCGACCTACGTGAGAATGAATGGTGGTAGGGCTATCAACAGTCCAGCCTTGACATTGATTGAAATTACCACTTGAATACCATGCGCCAGAATTAGTTGAACCTGACCACCAACAGGTAGTCAAGACTAGAGAACTATTTATTCCGGATTCAAAGGTAAGAAAACCGTCTAATAGATCAGCCCAGTTATTACCAATTTGCGTATAGCTTGATGATTTCCATACATACGGTTTCCGGTTAGTGGGGAAGCCATACTTATTAGGTATATCCTTTATTTCATCTGAAGCGGAAGTAGACAAGAAAGCACGAATGTTGCTTGTCGAAAATCCTGAAGGATAACCACCTGCTCGACATTTAGTATCGGCCCCACTCCGTCCGCCTAAATTTCCATCGTAGGTTGAGTTTGAATAATAAAGAACTAGCTTGACCCCACAGGTTCCCCCATCACATACGCCACTGCAACATTCGCTAGCAGAGCTACATGCTTCACCGTCTGCTTTTTTCGTTGAATCCTGACAGTCAGTTCCACAAGAACACACTCCACTTAAGCATTCATTATCTGCTGAGCAACCTGCATCATTTGGTTTTAATAATTTTATACTATTCGAGGTAACCGATAAACTAGCGTCTTTACTGGTATAAGAATTAAAATCTGCATCCGTGGTTTCTGTCCAGTCATCGGTCGGGTATTCTACAGTTAATGTTTCTCCAGCCTCCATATTGGTTTTAGCAGAGTATTTAATCCAACCTGATCCGTCTCCATTGGAGTGGTGGGCAATATCGGAGCTTAGGGTGGTCCAGGTATTTTGGGCTAGACTGTAACCGGCAGCAGCTATTTTTTCGGTTGGGCCCATCAGGAAGTTTGTTATCATTGTACTGAAGGATAACATTAATACCATTGTGGCTAATCCTGCATAGGAGAATACTTTAGCGTGTCTTTGGGCTTTTTTGAATTGGGAATATGGGACAGGGCAAGAGACTGATTGGTGTTGGTTGTAGAGGAGGTTGAAAGCGATGGCGGGGTCGCCGAAGATGGCGATGATTTGTTCGGAGATCGCTAAAGCGATGTCAACAAAAAACGATAAAACTCCAAAATAAATAATTTTAATTTTGGTAAACCTTATTCTAGAGGTAAATATATTTTTCAAGTTCAAGTTTTTTTCAACCTGTTCCTGTCCTCTTATTAGTTCTCTTTTAATTTTTTCGTCTAATTTTAACGAAATTGCTTTCAGTCTTTTATAAGACATAAATTTAGAATTTAAAACGTAGCATATTGAATTCTGTATTCAATATATACCGTATATATATCATAAAAATAAAAAATAAACAACTATTTTTTACTCTTTTTAAAAACTAACATTAAATTCCGGGAATAGATAAAAATTCCAATTGAGTTTCCAAGAATAAAAACCGGGTCTTTAATATGAATAGAGTAGGCAAGTAGTCCTATTCCGCCAACAATACTAAAATACCAAAAATAAACCGGGATAACACTTTCCTTTTTAATCTCAGAGGCCAGCCACTGGATCAAAAACCTCATAAAAAACATCCCCTGCGCAATAAGCCCTAAAATTAACCAATAATCTAACTTCATAAAACTATTCTTTTGTAACTCTCAAGACCTCCTCAATCGTAGTCATCCCTGCTTTGGCTTTTATAAACCCATCTTCAATTATGGAAAGCATCCCTTGTTTTTTAGCCATTTTATTTATTTCTTCAGCCTCTGCTTTTTCGCTGATAAGCTCGGCTATCTCCGATGTTATTTCCAGAATTTCATAAATACCCATTCGCCCTTTATACCCTTCATTGTTGCATTTTTTACAGCCCTTGCCTTTGTAAAACAAAAGATTTTTAAGATTTTTATTTTCAATCACTTTTTCCTGTTTCAAAACATTTAGAATAGAATCAATATCAAGTTTTTTTGAAAGATCGTCTATTGCCTCAGCGGTAAGTTTATAACTTGTCACGCAGTCCTGACAAATTTTTCGCACAAGTCTTTGAGCAATAATGCAGTTAGTGGTAGTAGAAATTAAAAACGAAGGAATATTCATATCAGATAACCTTGGAACAGTTGTGGCAGCGTCGTTAGTGTGCAAAGTTGACAAAACAAGATGTCCGGTCATGGCGGCATGAACCGCGATTTCAGCGGTTTCAGAGTCGCGAATTTCTCCAACCATAATAATATCCGGGTCTTGTCGTAAAAACGCTCTTAAGCCAAAAGCAAAACTAAAGCCGATTTTTGGGTTGGCTTGGCTTTGATTAATCCCCGGCATCCTGTATTCAATCGGATCTTCAATGGTTGAAATATTAACCGATGATTTATTTAAAATATTTAAAATAGAGTAAAGAGTAGTGGTTTTTCCAGATCCGGTCGGACCGGTTACCAAGAGCATTCCATGGGGCTTGCTAAAATTTCTTTTTAAAATTTTCAAAGGTCCTTTTTGAAAACCAAGTTTTTCCAAATTTAAAATTTGCCCTTTTTCATCAAGTAAACGCATTACGATTTTTTCCCCGTCAAAAACAGGGATTATAGAGACACGAAAAGAAACTTGATACTCATTGGCTTTAATTTTAAAACGCCCGTCCTGAGGTAGGCGATGTTCATCAAGCTTTAAATTTGCCAAAACTTTGATACGCGCCACAATTCCAAGTTGAGCGGTTTTTGGTAAGGTCATTACTTTATGCATTACTCCGTCGATGCGATAGCGAACTGTAATTTCTTTTTCAGTTGGCTCGATATGAAGATCAGAGGCTTTTTCAAAAATAGCGTACTCAAGCAAAGTATCCACGATTCGCACAATCGGCAAATCTTCGGCTAACTCTTTTAAGTCTTCTTTTTTGCCGGTACCTTTACTATATTCTTCAGCGGAGATTTCAGCAATTTTTTCAAACTCTGTTTTTAATCCTTTATGGTACTTTTGGATTACACCTCTTATATTTTTCGGAGTAGTAACGGAAACTTTGATATTACAACCGGCTTTTTTTCTGATAAACTCTATTATCTGAATGTCCTGCGGATTATCAGTAGCCACCCGACACTCTTCGTCTGTTTTTTCAAAAGCAATAATTTTATGCGCTTGAGCCACTGTTTCTGGGATTAAATTCAATACATCCTTGGGGATTGCTTGATCCTTTAAAGTAATAAACGGCATTTTAAAATACTTTGCCACGCCTTCATACAAAGATCTTTCAGTTATAATTTTTTTGTCAATCAAAAATTCAACCAAATCTTTTTCATTTTTTTTAGCTTCAAGAGAAAGCTCGTCAAACTTTTTTTCGATTAAAATCTTCTCTTGAATTAATATTTTTCTTAATAATTCTTTAGTAAATTTCATAAATTTAAAAGCTTAAATATTATAACATATAATTTATTAATTTAAAAATTTGCCAAGACAAGAAAAATCAGATAACATAAAAACATATTAACATTTAAGCATTTAAACATTTTAACATGCTGACGACGAAAAGTTTAAAATTTTTTTTAAAAGATAAAACAGTCGCGAGTATTTTAATTGGGAGCATTTTAATTAATCTGGCTGTTTGGTTGAATTTACTTCGTATTAAAAAAACTACAGAGCTGATACCTTTACATTATAATATTTACTTTGGTATTGATTATATTGGAGAATGGCATAAACTTTTTACAATCGCCGGAGTAGGGCTTTTAGTTCTGCTTATTAATTTTTTGTTGTCTTTATTGTTTTATTTTAAAGATAAATTCATTGCCTACACTTTGCTTATTACCGCCTTATTTGTTCAAATCATACTGATACTAAGCAGTCTGGCAATAGTATGGATTAATATATGAAAATCGCTTTGGTTCATGACATGCTTACCCAGTATGGGGGAGCGGAAAAAGTTTTTAAGGCGCTGACAGAAATGTTCCCGGAGGCGCCTATTTTTACTTTGGTTTATGACGAAGCAAAGATGGGTAAGATTTTCCCGAAAAACAGAATAAATACCTCTTTTTTACAAAAAATTCCCTTAGCCGAAGAAAAATACGAATGGTTTTTACCGCTAATGCCAATGGCTACGGAAAAATATAAGTTAGATGGTTTTGATCTTGTGATATCTTCCGCCAGCGCTTTTGCCAAAGGAATTATTACTCCCAAAGAAACAAAACATATCTGTTACTGCCATACTCCGGCGCGTTATCTTTGGATAGATAGTGAAGGTTATATTAACGGTCTGAATTACAATAAATTTATTAAAAAACTAATTTCTTTTGTCTTACCAAGACTAAAATCTTGGGATAAAAAGTCAAATGATCGAGTAGATGAATTTATTGCCAACTCTAAAAATGTACAAAAAAGAATAAAAAAATACTACAATCGAGATAGTCTTATTGTTTACCCACCTGTTGAAACACATAAGTTCTACACATCCAAAAATAAAGAAAATTATTTTTTAGCAGGAGGGCGATTGGTTTCTTATAAAAAATTTGATTTAATAATCGAATCTTTTAATAAAACTAAATTGCCACTTAAAATTTTTGGAACAGGGCCAGATCTTAAAAAGCTTAAAAGTCTAGCTAATAAAAATATTGAGTTTCTTGGTTTTGTCAACGAAAAAGAAAAACCAAGGCTTTATTCTAAGGCTCTAGCTTATATTTATCCACAAAAAGAAGACTTTGGCATCACTTTAGTTGAGTCTTTAGCTTCCGGAACGCCAATAATAGCTTACCGCGCCGGAGGGGCCATTGAAACGCTCCCGGAAGGGGTTGGCGGGGAATTTTTCGACATCCAAACAGCAGAAGAGTTAACAGAAAAAATCAAAAACTTTGATCCAATAAAATATAATCAAGAAAAAATGAAGCAACACGCAGAAAAATTTAAAGTAGAAATTTTTAAAAAAGAAATAAGTAGATTTATTGCATAATAAGCTATACTAAAACAATTGACTTTTGCTCTTAAATTAACTAAACTAATTTATATGAAACAATCTCAACTTTTTACAAAAACCATTAAAGAAGACCCTAAAGATGAAACAAGTTTGAACGCCAAACTTTTAACCAGGGGCGGTTTTGTATATAAAGAAATGGCCGGGGTTTATACCTTTTTACCGCTTGGTTTAAGGGTTATTGAAAAAATTAAACAAATTATCAGAGAAGAACTAAATGCTGTTGGAGCACTAGAGATGAAGCTAACAAGTTTGCAACAAAAAGAAAATTGGGAGAAAACAGGGAGATGGGACGATAAAGTTGTTGATGATTGGTTTAAAACCAAGCTTAAAAATGGAACAGAGCTTGGTTTAGCCTTTACACACGAAGAGGCATTAACAAATATAATGAAAAATTTTGTTTCTTCTTACAAAGATCTGCCAATTTATACCTACCAATTTCAAACAAAATTCAGAAATGAGCTAAGAGCAAAATCAGGTTTACTGCGCGGGAGAGAGTTTATTATGAAGGACCTTTATGATTTTTCATTGACTAAAGAAAAGCACGAAGAATTTTATGAAAAAATGAAGGGGGTTTACAAGAAAATTTTTAATAGAATCGGCATTGGCGATAAAACTTATCTGACAATCTCAAACGGCGGAACTTTTTCCAAATATTCTTTTGAATTCCAAACACTTTGCGAGGCCGGGGAAGATATCTTGGTTTTTGACAAAAAGAAAAATATTGCCATAAATAAAGATGACTTTAACGACGAGGTTTTTAAAGATTTCAATATTAACAAAAAAGATTATAACTTTATAGAAAAAAAATCAGCTGAAGTAGGGGATATCTATAATTTGGGAGATAAATATTCAAAAGCACTAGGCTTGACTTATGCTGACAAAGACGGAAAAGAAAAATCTATTTTTATGGGTTCATACGGCATTGGTGTGCCAAGAGTAATGGCCGTAGTTGCAGAAATTTACAACGACAAAAACGGTCTTATCTGGCCGGAAAGCGTGGCGCCATTCAAAGTCCATTTGATAAGTCTTAACCAAAATAAAAAAGCGGAAAAAATATACAATGATCTACAGAAACAAGGAATTGAAGTTTTATACGACGATCGCGACATCGCTCCCGGAGCAAAATTCGCTGACAGCGATTTAATCGGAATTCCTTATAGAATAGTTATTTCAGAAAGATCTTTAAAATCCGGCGGCGTAGAGCTAAAAAAACGAGATAAAGAAAAAAGTGAAATAATAGATGTTAGGAAAGTAATAAAAAAATTAGGGTAAAAATATAACTATGTTCAACAACTTTAAAAATAAATTTTCTCCTAATGTTAGCATTGACCTTGGTACCTCTAATGTTTTGGTTAGTGTTTCTGATAAAGGGATAATTGTTAACGAGCCTTCGATTGTGGCGATTAACAATAAGACCGATGAAATTTTGGCTATCGGTGATGAAGCCAAAAAAATGCTTGGTCGCACTCCTCCTCATATTTCTGTTTCCAAGCCTCTGGAGTGTGGAATTATATCTGACTTTGAAGCAACTGAAAAAATGTTAAAGTTTTTTCTGGACAAGCTCCATAGCGACCGAATTTTATCGGCGTATCGACCAAGAGTTATAATCGGGGTTCCAATTGGAATTACCGGGGTAGAAAGAAAAGCCGTGGAAGACGCAGTTTTTTCTGCCGGAGCCAAAGAGGTTTTTCTGGTTGAGCAACCGATTGCAGCTGCTTTAGGGGCACAGATAATGATAAACGAGCCAAGCGGGAACTTGATAGTTGACTTTGGCGGAGGAGCTACAGAGATCGCTGTTATTTCTCTTGAAGGGATAGTAAATTGGCGAAGACTGGAAATCGCCGGGGATAAATTAAACCAAAACATTATTCAAACAGTTAAGGAAGAGTTCAATGTTCTCCTGGGAGAAACAATTGCTGAAGAGGTAAAGATAAAAATCGGCTCTGCCGTACCACAGGAAAAAGACTTAAAAATGACTGTCCGGGGCAGAGATCTTATCACCGGGCTTCCTAAGGAGATAACTTTAAACGATACTCAAATTAGAAAATCTTTGGAAAAATCATTAAGTCTTATAGTCGACGATATAAAATCAACCCTGGAAACAACTCCGCCGGAATTAGTGGCCGACATCTATCAAAAAGGAATTATTCTCTCCGGAGGCGGAGCGCTTTTAAAAGGAATGGATAAGCTTATTGAAAGTGAAATAAAAATCCCGGTAACCGTTGCCGACGATCCTTTAACTTGCATTATCAGAGGTCTGAGCGCTCTTCATGAAGATAAAAACATGCTAGACAGAGTTACTGCCCTTATTGACAATGGACCAATTATAAAATAGCCCTAGTTAGCTTTTTATGAGAATGAAAAGTAATAAAAATAAAATTTTAGTTATCTTGGCAGTTATTTTACTGCTTGTTTTTTTATTTGCTATTGATAAAAATAAAATTATAAAAGGTAAATTTATTAATTTTTTTAGTTTTACAAAATTATTTGACAATAAATCATCTTGTGATATAGAAAAAACAAAAGAAATTTATGAAATTATCCAAAATGAAAAAAACAAAATTTTACTAGAAGAAAACAAGCAATTAAAATCCACTTCAAATTTTTTGTCAGAGAACGGTTATTTAAATGAAGACAAGAAAAAATTCTTAACCGCTTATGTTTTAGCTAAAGACCCGATTGATTCTTCTGTTTTTATAATAAATCAAGGGTCAAATAATGGGCTAAAAAAAGGAATGCCTGTAATAGTAAGCAACGGAATTTTAATTGGAAGATTAATAAATGTTAAAGGTGATTTTTCACAGTTTGTATTGATAACCAACAATAGAAGCGAGATCTCCGGGGCCATCCAGAAAGATGAAGAAAAAATAAGTGGGATTGTAAAAGGTAACTATAATTTATCTACAACAATGGAGCTTATTCCAATAGACAAAAATATTAAAGAAGGGGGTATAGTTATTACCTCCGGAACAGAGGAATGTATCCCAAGAGGTTTAGTTATCGGTAGTGTTTCAAAAATTCACAAAAACGATAACGATATTTTTCAAAAAGCCGACATCACACCTCTTATCCCGCTGGAAAATAACAATATAGTAACAGTGCTTATTGAGTGTTAATCGCTATGTTTTTTTTAATTAAACTTTTAACAATTTTATTTTTAGCGTTTGCTCAAGTGGCTGTAATACCGTTTTTAATTAACCCTTTTGATAAGTTACAGCTTTTTTTATCTTTGGCAATAGCAATCTCCTTAATAGCTAAGAGAAAAAATAATTATTTTTCATGGATTTTGTTGTTTGGTGTTATTTTAAGTTTTTATTCTTTGTATCCTTTTTTAATTATAGTTGCGGCTCTTTTTTCTACGGCTTTTATGTTGTTCTTTTTGTCTTCCACTATATTTACCAACAAATCCCGCTACTCAATAATAATTCTCTCTGTTACAACAACTTGTTTCTATAATATTTTTCTCACTTTTCTAAAATTTTTAACAGACATCACATATTTTAAAAACAACACTTTTATTCTAAGTTTATTTTTAAACAGTTTATTTTTACAAGTTATTTTAAATACTATCGGTGCTATGATAATTTTTATAGTGTTTAAAAAATTATATGGACGATCAAATTTTTCCAAAATTTAATACTATCAAAAAAGGAGGGAAGGGCTCCCCGATAATAGATGAGTTTTCGTTTAACATGGGCAAGGGTGGCAAGCACAGAGAACGAGATACAGATGGAAATTTTATGGGCTCGTCTTTTAAAAAAGATAATCTAACCTTGTTTTTGGCAAGCGTATTTTTTTTATTGGGGATTTTATTTATCAGGCTTGGGTATTTGCAGGTTATAAAGGGAGATCATTACTTTAAAATAGCCGAGGGTAACAGGATAAAAACAAAGATTATTAAAGCAAAAAGAGGTGTAATTTACGATAAAAATAAAAAACAACTGGTTTATAATCGACCCAACTTTATTTTAAGTATAGTTCCAGAAGAGCTTAAAAGAACAAATGAACTTGTGGAAAAATTTTTGTGGGAATTTTTGGAAGAAAATTTAAATGAACATATTGATAAAGAGCAACTCAAAAAACTTTTGATTGACATTAATTTAAATTCTGAAGAGAAAATTATAGTTCAGGAAAAAATTCCTTATGAAGAAGCACTTGCTTTAATGGACGATATAAAATTTATCCCCGGGCTTTATCTTGATAACGGCAATTTAAGAGAGTACGACAATCTTTCTTCTATTTCACACTGGATTGGATATACCGGAAAAATCAACGAAGAAGAATTTAAAGAAAAAAAAGATCAAGGGTATTTATTAAACGATTACCTAGGCAAAATAGGTTTGGAAAAATATTATGAAGATACTTTAAAGGGAAAAGATGGGGAACGAAAAATCGAGGTAAACGCCCTGGGAGAAGAAACAGGGACAATCAGTAAAATTAATCCTGAAAATGGAAATAATTTATTATTGTCAATTGACTACGACTTACAGGTAAAAAGTGAAGAGGTTCTTAAAAATAAACTAAAAGAAATAAACAAAAACAGCGGAGTAGTAATCGCGCTTGATCCAAGAAATGGAGAAATATTATCGATGGTAAGCTTACCAACATTTTCCGCTAACGACTTTGCCTATAAAATCAATCCGGGGATTTACGCTTCTCTTTTAAACGACCCCAATAAACCTCTTTTTAATCGAGCAATTATGGGAGAGTACCCATCAGGATCCATAATAAAGCCAATAGTTGGCGCAAGTGCTTTAGAGGAAGAAGTAATAAGTCCTTGGACCACATTTTTAAGCACCGGTGGAATATCTATTGGCCAGTGGTTTTTCCCTGACTGGCAAACCGGAGGGCATGGAAGAGTTAATCTAAGAAGAGCAATCGCCAACTCTGTAAATACTTTTTTCTATATTACAGTTGGGGGATATGATAATTTTAAAGGTCTAGGCATGGAAAAGTTAAAAGAATACGGAGAAAAATTTGGTTTGAACAATAAAACAGGAATAGATCTTCCAGGCGAACAAACAGGTTTTTTACCAACCAAACAATGGAAAAAAGAAGTTAAAAATGAAAGCTGGTATATTGGGGATACCTATCATTTATCTATCGGGCAAGGTGATTTACTCGTAACGCCTCTTCAGGCAGCTATTTTTACCTCCATAATCGCCAATCAAGGAACATTCTATGAGCCTCATTTAGTGAAAAAAATTTTAAACGAAAATCAAGAGACAGAAAAAAATATAGAAGCAAAAATTATCAGAAAAGATTTTATCTCCAAAGAAAATATCGGCACAGTTTCACGCGGAATGCGAGACTGCGTTACCTACGGCAGTTGTGTGGCTCTTAATAATTTACCTGCAAAAGTTGCCGGAAAAACAGGCACAGCCCAACACTCCTCAAATAAAGACCCACACGCCTGGTTTACCGCTTTTGCGCCCTTTGACAATCCGGAAATAGTCTTAGTGGTTTTAATAGAAGAAGGAGAAGGGGGTTCAAAAACAGCCGCTCCGGTAGCTAAGGAGATTTTAAATTGGTACTTTTCAAACTAAAAATCCCGACTTATCCACAGATTTTGCTGGAAAATAAGTATTGACAAGTTTTTTAAAAAGAATTATACTTTTTCCATTGATTTTTATTTTTTAAAAAAATATTTATGAGCGAGCAATTTTTGACCCCAGAAGGGCTAGAGAAACTAAAAAATGAACTAAAAAATATAAAAACAGTTAAACGCCCGGAGCTAATTCAAAGAATTAAAAACGCTAAAGAGCTTGGGGATTTGAGTGAAAATGCCGATTATCAATCAGCTAAAGAAGATCAGGGTTTTATGGAAGGTCGTGTTTTAGAATTAGAAAACTTAATAAAAAATGCTACTATTATTACTAAAAAAAAGAATAACAAGATAGTAAGTGTTGGCTCTCAAGTAAAAATCAAAACAGGTAACCAAGAAATTGAATACATGGTTACAGGGTCAAATGAGGCAGATCCTTTGGCTGGAAAAATATCTAATGAATCACCACTTGGTCAAGCTATGATGGACAGAAAAAAGAATGAAGAATTTACAATAACAACCCCAAACGGTGAAATAAAATATAAAATATTGGAAATTAAATAATTTTTTGTACCTTAAAATTTCTGCTAAAGGGAGGGAGTGACATGCACAAAACAAGCGAAATACAAACAAGATTAAAAAAGATTATTTTAGACAGCACAGACATACAAAACGCTACCAGCAATACAATCATTAAAGGAGAATGGCTTTCTCAAACATCACTAGAATACTCTATGAGGGATTTTAAGGATGACCTGTGCCTCGGTAGTCTGGAGTTTTTTGCTCTAATCGCTGATGTTGAAAAAGAATTTGATATCGACATAACCGATCTTGAAATAATGAAGGTAACAACTGTGGGGGATTTTGTCTCTTTAGTGGAAAAATTAGTTCCCGCAACTAATTAAAAACTATTTTGGCTCAATAATAGCTTTTTGTTTATACAGGAAGCTATTTTTTTTGACTTTTTTCTTATATTTATGGTATTATAAGGTTAATTTTAAAAATAATTATACTAAATTATGGAACACATACAAGAGCGCGAAGATAGGGTTAGAAAGCTTGAAAATTTGAAAAAATTAGGCATAAATCCTTATCCTGCAAAAGCTAAAAGAACTCACTTAATTAAAGAGGTTTTTGATAGTTTTAAAGAATTGGAGAAAGGCCAAAAAAAAGTATCTATTGTTGGGCGACTTAGAAGCGTACGAAGTCATGGTAATTTAACTTTTGCTAATCTAGAAGATGAAAGCGGGAAAATTCAACTGGCGATTAGTAAAAAAGAGGTTGGCGTTGACCAGTATAAATTATTTGTCAAAAATTTTGATGTTGGTGATTTTATTGAAGCTAAAGGAATAGTTTTTGTAACACACAAAGGCGAACAAAGCATAAATATTAAAAAATTTAAACTTTTAACAAAAGCTCTTTTACCGTTGCCGGACAAATGGGCAGGGCTTAAAGACGCTGAGGAAAAATTTAGAAAAAGGTACTTGGATATTTTAATGAACCCGGAGGTAAAGGAAATGTTTATTAAAAAAGCTAAATTTTGGAACTCTGTTCGCACATTTTTGTTGAAAGAAAATTTTTTAGAGGTAGAGACTCCGGTTCTAGAGAATACTACCGGTGGAGCTGACGCTAAACCATTTACAACTCACCATAATGCCTTAGATATAGATGTTTACCTTCGTATTTCAATGGGGGAGTTATGGCAAAAACAACTAATGGTAGCCGGGTACGAAAAAACTTTTGAGATTGGAAGACAGTTTAGAAACGAAGGAATGTCGCACGAGCATTTGCAAGATTACACTCAAATGGAATTTTACTGGGCTTACGCTGACTATGAAGATGGCATGAAGTTAGTGGAAAAACTATACAAACACATAGCCAAAGAAACCTTTGGAACCCTAAAATTCAAAATCGGAAAATTTAATGTTGATTTAGGGAAAAAATGGGCTAAATATGATTACCGCGATACGGTTAAAAAATTTACAGGTGTTGATATATTTAATACTAGTTTAAAAGAAATTGAAAAAAAACTAAAAGAACTAAAAATAGATTACGATAAAAAGGGCTTCAGCGAAACCAGGGCGATCGATAATCTGTGGAAATATTGTCGAAAACAAATTGCTGGACCAGGGTTCTTGGTGGGAGTACCATTGACTGTTTCTCCTTTGGCTAAAAAACAAGACGATAATCCACAAATGACCCAAAGATTTCAGCCTCTTATCGCCGGCTCAGAGCTTGGTAACGGCTACAGCGAGTTAAATGACCCGTTAGACCAAGCTAAAAGATTTAAAGAGCAAGAAGCCCTTAGAGAGGCAGGGGACGAAGAAGCGCAAATGTTTGATCACGAATTTGTAGAAGCCCTGGAGCATGGCATGCCCCCAACCTGTGGCTTCGGAATGAGCGAGCGAGTTTTCAGCTTTTTAATGAACAAGCCAGCCCGTGAATGTCAAATTTTCCCACTGATGAAACCGAAACATTAAATTATGGTGAATGATTTAAAAACTGTAATGGTTTTTGGCACTTTCGATGGATTGCATAAAGGTCATATTCATTTTTTAATGCAAGCTAAGGATTACGGAGATGAGTTGATTGTTGTTGTAGCGCGAGATAAAACAGTTAAAAAAATAAAAGGTAAACTTCCACGACTTAAAGAAGAAGAAAGGCAAAAAGAAATTATTAAAAGTAAACTAACAGAAAAAGTTACTTTGGGAAGACTAAACAATAAATATAAACTAATTAAATATTATAAGCCGGATGTAATTTGCTTAGGATACGATCAAAGTTGCTTTACTGAAAATTTATCTGAAAAATTAAAAGCCCTTGGTCTATTGAACACAAAAATTGTTCGACTCAAAGCATACAAACCGGAAAAATATAAATCATCGTTACTTTAATAATCAATAAATATAAAAAGGTATGTTAGACATAAAAATCATCAGGGAGAACCCTGAAAAAATAAAACAAAATTGTAAAGATAGACAAGTCGATATTGATATCGATAAACTTTTAAGATTGGATAAAAAAATTAGAGGCAGCGAAACTAAAATTGAAAAATTGCGCGCTAAAAGAAATATCGGATCCAAAACAAAACCAACCCCAGTGCAAATTAAAGAAATGAAAAAGCTTGGTAATGAAATTCAAAAACTGGAAGAAAAACAAAAACCACTTAGAGAAGAATTTAGAGAGTTAATTTTACAGGTTCCAAATTTAACTCATCCTAAGGTTCATGTAAGTGATGACGAAGACGATAACCCGGTTTTAGATACTTTCAAAGAGCCAACAAAATTTGATTTTAAACCACTGGACCATGTTGAGCTTGCTAAAAAGCATGACTTAATTGATTTTGATCGTGCCACTAAAGTAAGCGGGGCTAAATTTTATTATCTAAAAAATGAACTGGCTTTAATGGAGTTTGCTTTAATTCAGTATGCTCTTGAGGTAGTAATGAAACATAAATTTATTCCTTTTAGTACTCCGGATCTAGCCAAAAGAGAGGTGCTAGAAGGACTGGGCTTTAACCCCAGAGGAGAATCAACTCAAGTTTATAATGTGGAAAATTCTGACTTAAGTTTAATCGGAACAGCGGAAATTACCATGGGTGGATACCATATGAATGAAGTTTTAGAAGAAAAAGATTTACCAAAAAAATATGTAGCTGTTTCACATTGCTTCCGAACAGAGGCCGGTAGTTATTCAAAGTTTTCCAAAGGAATTTTTAGAGTTCATCAATTTACAAAAATAGAGATGTTCCAATATTTAACTCCGACTACCGCAGAAAAAGGACACGATGAAATGTTAAAAATAGAAAAAGAAATCTTTGAAGGACTAAAGCTTCCTTTCAGGGTAGTGGATCACTGCACAGCTGATCTTGGCGGACCTTCAATAAGAACTTACGACTTGGAGGCCTGGATGCCCGGCAAACCAAACAAAGATAACTCAATGGGCGACTGGGCAGAAATCACCTCAACATCAAATTGCACCGACTACCAAGCCAGAGGTTTAAATATTAAATACAAAACCAAAGCAGGCAAAAAAGAATACATCAACATGCTAAACGGAACAGCCATCGCTGTTGGGCGAGCAATCATCGCTATAATGGAAAACTACCAACAAAAAGACGGCTCAATTAAAATTCCAAAGGTTTTACAAAAGTGGATTGGGAAAAATAAAATTGGATAAAAAAATATGAAGTTGATTAAAGAAATTTATCAAAATGAAATAGGGGAATCTAACAAAGATAGCATTTGTTATAAAATAAGAAAAGCCTCGAGAGCAATTGTTTATAATAACGATAGAAAAATAGCTTTACTTTTTGTTTCCAGAGACAATTATCATAAATTACCGGGAGGCGGGATTGAAAAAGGAGAAGATATTAAAATAGCACTTAACCGAGAGATTTTAGAGGAAGTAGGGGCTGAAATAAATGTTTTGGATGAGATCGGTGCAACTATTGAATATAGAGACGAGTTTGAGCAATTACAAATTTCTTACTGCTATGAAGCAAACCAAAAAGGAGATCTTACTGATGCGAATTTTACAGAAAAAGAAAAAAATTCCGGGTTTAAAATAAAGTGGGTTAACCTAGATGAAGCAATAAAATTATTAGAGAAAGATAAACCGGTTAATTATGTTGGTAAGTTTATTAGACACAGAGACCTGTTATTTTTAAAAGAAGTAATTAACAAAAATGTTTGAACGAACTAAAAATATTAAATTATCACCGATTAAAGAAATGGAGCTCCGGGCTAGTAAAATTCCCGGGGTTGTTTCTTTGGCGCAGGGGATTCCTTCTTTTGATACAGATGATTTTATTAAAGAAAAAGCCATTGAAGCCATAAAAAAGGGAAGAGTGGCTAAATATTCGCTTTCTCCAGGGTTACCTGAGCTAAGAGAGGCTGTGGAGGAGAGCTTGGCCGAAGAAGGAATGTTTTATGACTTTGACTCAGAGATTATTATTACTGCCGGAGCAATCGAAGCAATAACCGCTACTTTAATTGCGATCTTAAATCAAGGAGATGAAGTTTTAATACCAACTCCAACTTACACTTCATACCAAGAAACAATAAAAGTTGCCGGGGGAACACCTGTTTTTGTTGATTTAATAGAGGAAGAGGGCTGGGCTTTTTCTATAAAAAACTTTGAACACAAAATTAGTTCAAAAACCAAGGCAATATTTTTTTGCAACCCTAACAATCCAACTGGAACAATTTACACCAAAAAACAACTTTTAGATTTAGCTGAACTGGCAAAAAAACATAATCTTTTTATAATAACCGACGAGGTTTACAAAGACTTTATATATACAGATGAAGATTTTTTTACTTTAGCGCAAATTCCTGAACTAAGAAAAAAAGTTATCAGAATATTCAGTTTTTCTAAAGGTAACGCCATGACCGGTTGGCGGGTTGGTTTTTTACATAGTGATTCATCCATTGTTAAAGAAATTTTAAAAATTCACGACAGCCTTGTTACTTGCGCGCCGGTTGTCTCGCAATACGCAGCTTTAGGGGCTTTAGAGGCAGACAAAAATGTGGTAGAATATTATAAACAAGAATATTTAAAGAGAAGAAAATTAATCTGTGATCGACTGGATATTTTAAAAGATATTTTTTCCTACCAGAAACCAAACAGCTCTTATTTTGTATTCCCAAAATATAAAACCGGGGAGGATAGTAAGACTTTCGCAGTTAATTTACTAGAAAAAGCGCGAGTAGCAGTTGTTCCGGGAGTTGCTTTTGGCCCAAACGGAGAACATCACGTCCGAATGTCTTTTGGACGAACAGAGGAAGATATTAACAAAGCCTTTAATCGAATGGAAAAATATTTTAAATAATTTTTATGAAGCAAATCATTAAAAAATTAATTCAATGTTATCTTAAATTTTTAAGTAAAGCTGCTATTTTAAAATATAAACCAGAGATAATCGCTGTGGCCGGAAGTACGGGGAAGCACCCGATAAAAGAAGAGATAAATAATCTTTTAAAAGATAAATTTAAAGTTCGAATGGCGCCTAAAAAATATAATGCTGAGCTTGGCATACCACTTGCTATCTTTGGACTAATAACAAACTCCAATAAAATTAGTGTTTGGGTAAAAACAATTATTAGAGCAACTAAAATAACTATTTTTACTACAAAATTTCCACAAAAAATTATCTTAGAAATAGGAATAAGTCACCCTAACGATATAAACTATTTCTTAAGTATTATAAAACCTCAAATAACTGTTTTAACCGACATAAACGCTCAATACCTTGATAATTTTGGAGATCTGGACAAGATAGCTCTAGAGTACAAAAAACTGGTTCAAGGTACAAAAAAAGATGGTTTGGTTTTGTTAAACTGTGATGATCTTCGAATAAAAAATTTGCATACATTTTCTAACGCAAAAACAATTTACTACGGACAAAAAGAGGAGAGTGACATTAAAATAAGCGATATAAAATCTGAAAACAACAAACAGCTGTTTACAATTAACTATAAAGATAATCAAACCAGTTACTCAATGGATAAATTTGGTATTCATCACACCAGAGGTAAAGCAGTAAAACAAGCTATAAAAAATTATTATAAAATATAAGTAATATTTTACGACGCATAATAATATTAACACCTTGCGAATGAGGCGAGACTACTCACAAAATAAACGCTCAAATTCATTGTTTAGAAGAAGAGAGAGAAAGATAAGAGCAAAAAGCATCAAGGCTAAGATCAAATTAGTTATATTTTTTATATTTATTCTAACTATAATAGCAGGCATTTTTTATTTTATATTCGGAAGCTACTTAAGAGTTACAAAAATTAAGGTAAATGGTAATCAAGAGGTAAAATCTCCGGCAATTTTATCTTTCATAAACGATGAATTAAATCAAAAATCTTTAATTCCGAAAAATAATTATTTATTTATTAAGGAAGATGATCTAAGTCAAAAAATAAAAGAACATTTTTATTTTGAAGAAGTTACCTCAAAAAAAACATTTCCAAATGAGTTATCTATAAACTTAACCGAAAGATCCCCTAAATTTATTATTGTAATTGATAATAAAAATTATTTTTTGGATAAAAGCGGTATAATCATACGTAAAGTTACTGAAGAAAATAATAATAAATTAATTCATATAACGGACATTAGTAACACAGAAATACTATTCAACTATCCATTAATTTCCACAGAAGAAATTAACCATTTTAACGCAATCACAGACTATCTGTTAAAAACCGATTACAAGGTCCAAACACTGGAAAAAAATAAATTTAACGACTTAACAGCCATAATGGAAAATAACTTTAAAATTTATTTTAATCTTAATCAAGACATTCAAAAACAAATAAATAAATTAGATAGTATTTTAAAAGAAAGCAAAGAAAACTCAGAATATATAGACGTAAGATTCAGCAATAAGGTTTATTATAAGTAAAATTAGCTAGTTTTATGATGATTTATACGCTAAAATTACGCTAATTTTATATGATATATGTTATAGCGTCGTGAAATATACCTTGTGCGACGCATAGATAACGTTTAAACTATTCACTCTATTCTGTATAATCGTTCTATTCTCTCTATCTCGTCCTAATAACTGTAAAAATAAAAAGAGCCGCCTTATCAATTCTAGGCGGCTCACTGGTTTGTTAAGTAAATTACTTTTTTTTCTCAGGACTATCTACTGAGCTATTCCAAAATAATTACAATAGGCAATTTTTTCACCTTTATTTTTCTCTTGTTTTATACTAGCTCCATCATAAGCGCACCACACACATATTATATCCTCAACAGGGCAAGTTTTATAATTTAAGGTACACTTCTCCCCTACACAACTTCTTTCGCTTCCATTTCTGGAAGCCACTAAAGATAACTTCATTTCCCTCTCCAAATACTTGATGATTAATGATTAATGGTTTTTATTTTTTGTTTTTTGTTTTATTGACCCAAGCCCTCCTCCTTATTTTTTCCAAAAAAAGAAAACTGCTTTTTAAAATATATTTTTTTTGTTAAATATACCGCTAAGAATGCAGCGCCAGCTTGCCAAATATCAGAATAATTAAAATCCCCGCTCATTTCTTTAGCGATTACGACCACAACTAGAGCAGTTAAAAAAGCTAAAGCGTCGTTTTTCATTTCATCTTGCTTAGATACGTAAATACAATAATACTCTTTAAGTCTTGGACTCCCGTTCTTTTCTATGTCCTTTTTAGCTTTTTTAATTCTTTTTGTGGTAATAAGAAGATACAAGGCTCCAGCAAAAAATATCGGTGCAAGTCCTCCGGCACTTTTTAGCAAGGAGAAAAATACCTCTTGAAAAAATATATAAATTATAATTACCGTAATAGATAATAAAATTACAATAATTTCAATAATCTGTGCTATTAAAACAGAAAACATTTTTTGTACTTCTTTCATAATGTTAAGTTAATTTCAAGGTAAATAATCAAGTGGGTCAACCGGAATTCCGTTTAAACGAACCTCAAAATGAAGGTGCGCTCCGGTTGTAAATCTTCCAGCTCCTGGGGTACCCGGCGCCCCCCCGCTCTTCCCAACTATCTGACCTCTGGTTACAAATTCATCTTCTTGAACAAAAATTTTACTAACATGTCCAAAAACAGTTGATACCCCATTGTCGTGAATAATCATAATATAGCTATATCCCATTCCAGCGTCTCTGGCTCGTCCTACATAACCGTTTGCCGGTGATTTAAGCGGAGTTCCCTGAGAAACCCTAAGGTCAATTCCGGGGTGTTCGAATAAATATCGATAAGGATAATCAGGGTCGTGAAAATAAGCAGTTATACCGCGACTTGGGTCAACCGGCCACGACAACGTTCCGGTGTCATCCAAAAGCTTTCTTCTGCTTTCCTCTTCTTCAAGCAACTTTCTTTTTTCTCTTTCCAGTTGTGAAATATCCCGATCGACGTTAATTTGATCTTCTTTTGCTTTTTGCAATAACCTCTTAAATAAACTTTCACTGTACCTTGTTTCTCTTAAAATTGCCTCTTTGATTTCTCTTTCTTCGCTTAACTTGTCGTTATCCTGAACTAATTTTATCTTTAATTTTTCTAAATTTTGTTTTTCACGCTCCAATAAATCTTTGTCCATTTCCAATTTTTCCTTAAGCGCAATAACAGAGTCTAAAACTTCTTTTAATTTATATTGAATATCTTCGGTAAAAGTTAAGTAATTAAAAAAATCGGAAAAAGAATCGTTCAATATCAAAACTTCTAAATAACTAACTTGGTCGTTTTTATAAATAAGCCTAATAAAATCAGCGACTTTATCTTTTTGCTCTTTTATTTCTGTTTCTTTATCCTTTATCTCTAAAGTTTTTTGTTCAATTTTTCCCTTTGTTTGGACTATCTCTTCCTCAGCGATTTCAATATCCAATTCTTTTTTAGCTATTCTATTGTTAAAAACCAATACCTGCTCTTCTAAACTGGATATTTGCATTGTTTTTTGTTCAATATTTTTTTGATATTTTTTTGCTTTTTCTTTTAACTCCTGAATTCTTTTTTCCTGATCACTAATTTCTCTCTCAATTTTTTTTACCTCCGTAGTGCCATCACTAGGATAAGCCAAAACATTATAACTATTTTGAATACCGAATCCAAAAACAACCATCACAATAGCTAAAACAAATATTTTCTTAATTTTACTAAAAATATTTTGCGATAAAAACATAGTTATTTTACTTGTAAATATTATAGCATATTTAAAAAAATATGAAAAACAAAAAAACGCTATTCAAAGCGTTTTTTTGTTTTAACTGTTGCGGGGGTAGGATTCGAACCTACGATCCCGCCGCGGCGGGATTATGGGCCCGACGAGCTGCCACCTTCTATTATTTTTTTCAATCCGTTACCACCCTTCTGTTTCTTCAAATAAATTTCTCTTTTTCTGGCTTCACTATAGTTAGGAAAACTCTCTTTATAAACCATTCTCCAATTTTGATACTTACTTGTCCATTTTGATATACCTGCGTTATGATTTTTAAGCCTAATATCAGCATTTTCGCTCATTCCAGTGTATAATTTACCACATTCACTCTTTATAATATAAACTTCGTAAGGTTTATTTGTATCCATGTTGCGGGGGTAGGATTCGAACCTACGACCTTCGGGTTATGGGCCCGACGAGCTGCCACTGCTCTACCCCGCGATAATAGTTTCTATACTACAAAAAATATCAACTTATGTCAATACTTACTAGAGCTAATTTTAATAATTCTTTTATTTATTAGCGCATTCATTATTAATACAAACACACGTTGATGTTTTACATTTACATTCTATTTTTGACCCGTTTTTCTTCCACCACTCATAATTAACACATTGACCGTTACAACAATCTACACAATCAGAATCTTTTGTGCATAAAAATTGATCAGAATTCGATGAATAATTTTTGTTGCTATTAGTAAACTTGCTACTACAGCCGGTAAACACTAATAATATAAAAAATATAGAAATTATTTTTGTCATATAATTTATTTATTGTTAATAATATCTTTACATCTTTTTTTTATACCAGAATCATCACACAAATCTATATCAAACGTTTCTATCGCTAAGCCAAAAAAACATATTTGTTTATTTTCTTCGAAAGATATTTCATTGCACATTTTTGGATTTTTTGTTTCTATCGCCACTCTTATAAAACATAATTCCTTCATGTGCAAATCATCAATAATATCACAAAAATCTTTGCTTTTTGCTGACTCTGCCACTGACGACAAACATAGAGAATATCTAGGCTTATGATTAATTTGTTTACAAATTGATATATCTTTAGTCGCCATAGCCAATTTAATCAAACAAGAATTTTTAAAACCTTCTGACTCATCACATAGCTTAATATCTTTATTTATTGATACTCTACATTTTAATTTTGTTAAATCACTGTCAGTGATTTTATTGCAAATATCGATATTATTCTCACTTATAGCTAAATCCTCATAACATTCACTTTTATTAGGACTAAATTTATTATTTATTTTTTCACATATTTGCACATCTTTTTTTGCTATAGCTTGTTTAATATAACAATCATTTTTTATATTAGGTGCTTTTATTTTATCGCATTCACCCATATCAAACAACACTTCTAGTGCGCTTTTTGGGTTAGCACCCCCTTTGTTTTGTTGATGTAAATTATCTTGTTTTGTACAACCACTTAATAATATTATTGAAAACAAAAAAAGAAAATAATATTTCTTCATAAAATTTTACCCGTTAAAATAGATTAAAAAAATTTTAAACCAATTAATTATCTTTTCAAATACAGTTATTTCACAATCTTGTGGGCAATTGCATTTAGATTCATATTTTTCATCGCATATATTGTCTCCACATTTTATACAAGCTGATAAATGTATTCCAATTGGAAAATTATGTTTACAACTTTCTGTGAAGTATCCTTTTCTATAAGAACACTTAAGGTCATCACAGCACTTATTAAAAGTACGGGTTTCTCCGAGTTTAGCACAAGGCATTTCAGCATAATTTTTACAAGGAGCAATAAATTCATTTTCAATTTCAAATCCTTTATCAGAAGGATCACATTTTTCTCTTGTCTCTAAGTGGCAAATATTTTGATCACCTAAGTCGCCACCATAAAGCTTACATATTGTACGTCCTGGATATTCAATAGCCATTACTTGATTAGCATTTACAATAAAAAAAACAAAAAATATGGTGTAAATTAAACTAAAAAATATCCAGTTTCCAGAAAAAGAAAATATATCCATTATTCTTTTTTGTGAGAGATCTTTTTCTTCACTATTTTTTCTTATCTCAATTATCTTCATAATGTTTTAATTTATATATTTTAAAATTATAAAATTTAATATTTTCTAGACCAGCACAATTAAAAGACCAATGATCATTACAAGCCACCACAAAATAGACCCTTCAAGTTTGTCTAACAACCAAAAATACAGCCACACCAAAAAAATCGTAATTATTGAACTTATTATTACCTCCAAAAATGGACTAAATATTATCCCAACTAAAAAGGACAAAGACGCGTAAATCAGGGCAAGCGATAAAGGCTTAGCAGTATCTTGAAGCTTAATTAATGAAATTAACAAAAAAATTTTAATTATAATCATAAATTTCTAATCAACCCTTTTTGTGCACCCATTTTTGTTACCACACTACCTCCGTTTTTTATTCCTAATTTTAAACTTTTTTTAATATCTCCATTTTTTACTAATCCGCCGATAAATCCTGAGGAGAATGCGTCTCCGGCTCCGGTGGTATCAACGGCTTTTACTTTTTTGGCTTTTTCAAAATAAAATTCTTTGCCGTCGTAGGCATACACTCCACGGCTACCGTCGGTTATAATTATTAAATTTGGACAATATTTGTATAGCTTGCTTAAAAGTTCTTTGATGTGTGGGGCTTGATTGTAATGATGCTTTGACAAAACAAGTTCGATGGCCTCATCTCTGTTCACTATTAAAACCTCTGTTAACTTTAAAATATCTTTTAACTTGTTAATACCGGATTCAATTTGTCTGAAACCTGGGTTAAAAGCTAATTTTATATTTTTCTTTTTTACAATCTTAACAATATTTTTAAATTGCAAGACCCACTCTTTACCGGAAAACGAAGAAAGATAAATCCATTTTGTCTTCCAACTTTCTCGCGGATTTATCTTTAAAAATTTATTTGTGCCCCGACAGCAAAAAGCAATGTGATCTCTACTCTTAGAATCACTGTTTATAACAATTGAAGAAAATCCGGATGGCTCTTTAGTGTTATTTTTTATATATTTTACAGAAACTTTTTCCTTGATCAAAACCTTTTTAATCCATTCCCCTTCCAGTTGTTCGTTAACACAAATTTTAGCTGCAATTTTAAGTCCCAGCCTGGAAAATCCAACGGCTGTATTGCAAGCTCCTCCGCCCAAGCAAGTATATAATTCGTTGGTATAAATTTTTGCGCCATATTCAAAAGCCAAGAGCTTTTGCTTGGTTAAACTTTTTTTATTTCTAACTATCTCACCCTTATTAGTCAAAATAAAAAAATCCTTCGTAGCTCCACCGATTGTTATGATGTCGAACATAGCTTGTAGTCGAAAGCCTCTAAAGTTTATAAAGTCGAAAGTCCTTCGATAACTTTATGGACTTTAGACTTTACGACTAATTATGACTTTATGGACTTTAGATTGATATTGCTTGTACTGGGCAGGCGTCGATTGCTTCTTGGATACAGCTGACATTTTTTGGCGCGTTTTCTTTTACCTTGGCTTTTCCGGCGTCTTCTAATTTAAAAACTTCCGGGCAAAGACTCTCGCAAGTCCCGCACCCAATACATACATCTTGATTTACTTTAGGCATATTTTTCATGAATTATGAATCAATTATAATTATATCAAACTTTTTAATTGGCGTAAAATTTCCGGTAGCAATATTGTTATTGGTTTGTACAGCGTCAGCAAAACTGGGGCTATTTCTGAATTTACAATTAAATTTTCGAAAAATGAATTTATCGGATAGCGACTGATTAAATATATCAATGATCCAACGATGAAAATACCGATAAAAGACCCAACTAAAGCTCCAAGCAATCGATTAGCTGTTTTTACCAAAGGAACAATGGAAATAAATTTAAACAATAAACTTATACCAAAAACTACCAGCCTTGTAACAACAGCTAAAATTATAAAGAAAGATAAAATCTTTAAAAGATTATCACCTATTGGTATAAAATCCAAAAAATCAGACAACAAAAGATAATACCTGCCAGAAATAACTATTGCAACAATAAGACCGATAAAAGAACCCAGAATCCTTACAAACCCACGGAAAACTCCCCAAGCGATAAACCCTAATAAAATTAAAATTAATACAATATCAAACATTAACATAACTATTTGTTTAAGGGGTCAAATCCATTTGCCACTTCCACTCCGTCTAAATGACCATCTCCGTCGGTGTCCGGATTATTTGGATCAGTGCCAAGCTCTACCTCACGCTCGTCAATTAATAAATCTTTGTCGGTATCAATCCCTCTTTTTGATCCGGAATAAGTTATAGCCTGCATAACATTCCAGTCTTCAGTAGAATCTGGATGATAGCCATAAATATCCATAAATATTTTAATTCCTTGACGCTCTGAATCTAAATTCCTATTTTCTGCTTTTTGACGCAAACCATAAGCCATTACCGTAATAGCCGCATTATCACTAGAATCTTTCATATCCGGGACTTTTTTATATATCTTCTGAAAATGACTTTCCGCTTCGTTTTCAGCGTCTTGATTTCTTTTATTTGGCCAACGTCCATTGGCAATTTTTATAACATCAGCCATCTCATCTTCATTTTCAGGCAATTTTTTAAACGCACCTTTATAAGAAAACAAAACTGCGGCTCTTTCTCTTTCCCCTATTTTCTTTGTATTTTCGTCAACCCCGTAAGTAATAAAATCACCAAGCATGCTTTCTACTTTACTTGTAATCGTCTCTAAATTATCTTTTAATCTAGTTAAAAACTCAATTTTTATCTGTTGTTCTTTAACTAAATTTCTAAGCTCTTTTAATTCTTCTAAAATTTTATCAAATCTGTCATCGGTAATATCTTTAGCTTTATTTTTCATCTCAATCACATCATTATCCTGAACACATTCCTTGGTTACTGCAAAATAATCAACAGCGCTATCACCGCAAAATTCTTTAGCATATTTTTTCCAAGTTTCTTCTGATTTACAAGATGATTCTTCTTCGTGTTTTTCTATTTCCCCGTTAGCGCACATCCAGTTAGCGTAACTATATAACTTAAGGGTATTAAGCTCATCTTTACATCTACCATAATATTTAAAGCCATCCCCGCTCTTTTTTAGCATGCATTTATTAGAATAAGTCTTACCGTCAATACTACAAACAGGATTATATTCCATTGTACACTCTAAATTATTGTCATCGTCTAGCTGCATTTTAATTTCATTACTGTACCTTCCACATTTACCTCCCAAATATTCACAAACTCTAACATAATAAACTCCATTACCGGAAAATGATGTCAAAATATCTTCATTTTTGTTTGGATTAGAAAAATAATGATATTTGTCTCCTGGTCTGGTTGGATAAGTTGGGTGCTCTTTCTTTGACCAAATAACTTTAAAGCCTTTAATAACATATCCATCAGCTGTCCAATTAATCTTATTTCCTTCACCGCTTAAAATTATTTCTAAAAGTACTTCAGGAGAGTCAGGTTTTACCCACTCATTTTCTTCCTTTCCTAATTTAACCATTATTTCATTACTATACTTTCCACATTTTCCGCCCAGATACTCACAAACTTTAACATAATAAGTCCCATCACCGGAAAACGGAGTTAAAGTGTCGCTTGATTTACCTGGACTTGAGTGATAGTGGTATTTATCACCTGATCTGGTTGGGTAAGTTGGACCTGAATTTTTTGACCAAGCAACTTTAAATCCTTTAGAGGAATATCCTTGCGTACTCCAACTGATATTTGCCCCCTCACCGCTTAAAGTAATAGAAGTTACCGGGTTGTCGTTAGTCTCCGCTACAGGATCCGAATAAGTGGCCAGACCGAAGTTAGCCAGACTAAAAGAAAAAATAAATAAAACAACAATTAAATAACGTTTTTTCATTTTTAACATAAATTTAAGTTATGTCATCCTGAGCGTAACGAAGTGAAGTCGAAGGATCTGCTCGAAAAAAATAAATAGCTCAAGCTTACACACAGATTCCTCCACTACGCTTCGCTTCGGTCGGAATGACAAATAATAAATTTTTATATAAATTATATTCGCGGAAATAAAATATCTATTTTTTTCACTTTGGCTTTTTCGGATAGTCTCCCCCACTTTGTTAAATCTTTAAAGTTTTTTTTCTTTTCTTTAGTTGGATCAATTCCTAGGCTTTCTAAAATTTTATCACTTGTCTCCGGCATGAACGGTAAAAGCATTAAAGAGATGTGATAAATTGTCTCCAGTATATTATACATTATTTTTTCAACTTTTGCACTCTTTGTTTTTATTAATTCCCAAGGCTTAGTTTTAGTGATAAGTCCATCTAAATACTGAATTTGTTCATTGACCATTTTTAAGGCTTTGTCTATCTCTATATTTTCCAGTTTATTGCTATAAGATTTCCAGGCTTTATCTATTTCCTGAGAATCATCTGTTTTTTTCAGCTTAAGTCCGGCGTCAAATAACTTTAAGGTTAAAGTTAGCGATCGCGCCACTAAATTTCCCAACCCATTAGCCAAGTCAGCGTTGTATTTTTCATCAAATTTTTGAAAACTGATATCTCCATCGTGTCCAAACGGCGTAGCACTCATTAAAAGATAGCGACTACCGTCAACGCCGTATTTTTTAATAAGTTCGTCTGGGGAAATTACATTACCGATTGACTTGCTCATTTTATGCCCATCAACCAAGAAAAACCCGTGAATAAATAATTCCTTTGGAAGTGGCAAATCAAGAGCCAAAAGCATCGCCGGCCAAATTGTAGCATGAACCCGTAAAATATCTTTACTCATTAAATGAACATTAGCCGGCCACATTTTCGGGGCTTTCCCTGCTGTACCACTCCAATCAAGACCGGTTAAATAGTTTAAAAAAGCATCCGGCCAGACATAAGAAACCTGCTTTTTATCCCAAGGCAACTCCACTCCCCAGGTAGTATTTGTTCTGGAAAAAGAAATATCTTTTAAACCATCTTTATAAAAAGACAAAATTTCTTTTTTCTTGCTTTTTGGTGTAATCAACAGCTCATCTTTCTCAATAGCTTTTTTAATCTTGTTAGAAAAAGCACTCATCTTAAACATATAACTTTCTTCACTTACTACTTTTGGTTTGGTTTTATGGTCTGGACAAAGTCCTTTGTCCAGATCTTTTTCAGTTTTATACTGTTCACAGCCGGGGCAGTAAAGACCGGAGTGCTCACCTTTATAGATATAACCTTTGTCGTACATATACTGCAAGGCTTTTTGAACCGCTTGCTTATGTTTTTTATTTGTAGTTCTAATGAAATTATCATTACTGATATTCAAACTATCCCAAGTCAATTCAAACTCAGCACTCATTTTATCAGAATATTCTTGCGGATCTATATTTTCCTTTTTAGCAATCGCTTCATTTTTTTCTCCATGTTCATCGGTCCCGGTTAAAAAGAAAGTATCATCCCCTATCATCCGATGAAAACGAGCCAAAACATCCGCCGCAATAGTAGTATAAGCACTCCCAATATGTGGCTTAGCATTAATATAATAAATCGGTGTTGTGATGTAAAATTTATTTGACATAAATATTTTGTTATGCTATTCTTTAAATAGAATTACGATAAGGAGCGTTCCTGTGGGCTAGTCCCGCTTGAATTCTCCTTTTTTTTATATTCAAATTTCTTTTTATGATCACTGACAAAAGACAAGTGACCCCCACTTGCTTTTTTCAAAAGAGAAGAATATCTATAACGATCTGGCACAAAAACCGTTTCTAATTTATTATTTTTTAATAAATGCCGAACTAAACAATAAAAATCACCGTCCCCACTAACAATAACCGCTTTATTGTAATCATCAAAATCAATCATTGCTTGCAATACTAATTCCGCATCACAGTTTCCTTTTATTTTTCCGTTTTTATAATGCAACATAGGTTTAAAAATCAAAATAAAGCCCGCTGCCTGCAAAGATCTGTATAAACCGTTATTTCCTTCGATATACCCCAAAAACATATAAGCCATTGAAACATTATATTTATCTTTCAAATAAACTCTAAATCTTTTCCAATCTAATTTCCAACCCAAACTCTGAACTCCTAAATTTAAGTTTTGGCTATCGATAAAAGCGTATGTTATTTTTTTATTTTTTTGCATATTTAATAAACAATAATTGTAAACTCTCCTTTTATTTTACCTGCTTTATTTTCAAAATAATCTAGAATCTCTTGAATCTCACCCCTGACAACTTCTTCGAACATTTTTGTTAGCTCTCGACCAACAATTACTTTCTTATTACTAAATTTTTTTAGTAATTCCAGATTTTTTATAACCCGATACGGTGATTCATAATATACTATTGGAATTTTGCTTTCAGCTACTTTTTTAAAATAAGTTTCTCTACCCTTTTTATGTGGCGGATAACCTAAAATAGTAAAATTCTGCATATTTATCCCGGCAACTGA
>Ga0257124_1000233_pt1 | contig 70332 bp, 67 predicted proteins | sample SI106_150metaG_FD_190154 | JGI IMG/M metagenome (GOLD analysis project Ga0257124, IMG submission 190154) | Marine microbial communities from Saanich Inlet, British Columbia, Canada - SI106_150 | ecosystem: Environmental > Aquatic > Marine > Inlet | place: Canada: British Columbia | collected...
AAGAACGGGAAAGAATAAGAACGATCTCAACAATCCGGGACAACATAGACTCTTTTAGTAATAAGCTTTCTATGAAACTCATTGAATCCCATTTAGTTGAGACTGTATCAAAATCAAGTGTTGAAAATCAAATCGCAAGATGTTTAGATACGCTCTGCAAAGCAGAAGATTTTGATATTGATTATATGGTCGCCCCTTTTCGAACCCTTATTTCAAATCCCAATATTGCCAGTTTATACCTGACAGCATTTATTGTAGAGAAACTGATCAACCATAAAGATGTCATTGATGTCTATGGTAGTGACGAAGATATTTATTTTTGTATCCAGAAAGAGCTTGGGGCAATGCTTACAAACTCCTGATCTATATTTTTTACCTTAAATCTCTAATTTTTCAATCAATATTTGATTTGGAATGCCATCCTTGTCATATCCTCTTAATCTATAATATTTATTAAGCATTATTTCTAAAGGAACAAGCCTTTTTTCAGGATCATCATTCTGGGGTTCAAAAAGAAATCTTTCAGGCAGAGTATCATCAGCTTTTCTAATACCTTCATTTGTGTTCATAAGCCTTTCAAGAATATGAATTCTTTCACCAGCCCTTAAAAATTGTTTTGAAGACAAATCAATACCGGAAACTGCAGAAAAAAATTCAGGGTATATTGAGATATCGAACAAAGCAAGGGTAAGTGCCGGAGTATTCTGCATTAAGAACTTTAAAACAAAATGGGGCATAAGTCTTGGCAAAATCGTTTCAAGGGTCAGTCCATAACCTGTAAACTGGCAGATATCCAATGAATTAAAAGCTGCATAAATATTTTCAAAAAACTTTACAAACCTATGCTTTCCACGAGTACTATCCGGTGCAAGAAACCTAAAAAAATTTTCAAAACTTATGGGGAATGAAGACAGATGGCAGGCTCCTCTGTTGGCTACTGCATATCCCAGACCCTGGCCATAGGCACCTCTCGGATCATACCCGGCCATCTCAAGTCCTTTCACCTGGATGGCAAAATCTTTACCCCCAAATTTTTCTGAAAGTGTTCTTGATCCCATGGCCAAATGTTTGCCAAAACCTTCAAGATTTGCAATATTTTCCAGGGCTTTCACAATTTTCTCAGTATCGCCAAACTCAAGGTCTGTTTTAATAAGACCTTTCTGGTTTGCTTCCATGGCCCATGCCAGGGTTCCACCGGCAGATATGGTATCCATTCCTTTCTTGTTGCAAATTTCATTAAATCTTGAAATATCATTTGGATCAAATACTCCTAAATTCGACCCCAAAAGGGCAAGGGTTTCATATTCAGGAACATTTACCTGTTCCCCGTTAAACAATCCCTTATGTCCGCAAAGAATTGAGCATGGTTTACAGGTATGGTAACTGGTTTTATGATTTTCTTTAATCTTTGGGCCTGTAATATTGATAGCTTTTGGATGATTGCCGCAGGTGAAATTATGTACGGGCAGCATGCTGTTTTTAATAATCGGCTCTGCATTGGCAGCCGTTCCAAACTGCCTCATTAATAATGTCATATGGTTTCGATTAATATACTTTTTTGCTTTTGCTTTAATCTTTTTAAACCTATCATTAAAAAATGGAACCACCTTGTATTGTCCATTCTTAGCAACAATGGCTTTGAGGTTTTTCGATCCCATGACAGCACCAAGCCCCCCCCTTCCAAGATACCTGCTGCCTGATGCCGCATTGGCAAACCTGACAAGGTTTTCTCCTGCAGGTCCGATCACAAGAATTTCTTTTTTTTTTGTACCAATAGTTTGCTGGGCTTCTAAAATATCTTTTCCCCAAAGAATTGCAGCATCTGAAAACTCAACTTTATCATTATGGATATAAAGTACTATTGGTTTATCAGATTTGCCTTTAAGGATAATCCCATCCCATCCGTTTGATTTAATTTGACGTCCAAAAGATCCGCCACAGGAAGAAGATCCCACAATTTTTGTAAGAGGCGACTTGAAAACTGCATGAAATCTTCCAGAACAAGGAGCAGCTGTTCCTGCCAGAACACCTGTCATGAGAATGATCAGGTTATCTTCACCAAGAGGATCAATTCCCGGCCTCAACCTGTCATACAATAATTTCAATCCAAGCCCTTTCCCCCCGAGATACATCCGCCTTATTTGCTGAGGGATTGGAATCTTTGAAAATGTTTTTAAAGACAAATCTATTTCCAGAACCCTGTTGAGAGTTCCCTTAATTTCTTTAACAAACATCTCATCTTCCATGAATCAACCTCAATTTTATTTGTGAATATGGGGATGTTTCCCGTGTTGGTGTACATGCTCATGGTGATGAATATGGATTTCATCGTCTCTTAAGATCCTGCCGTTTTCCATGGAATATATTTTATCTGTTACTGCGTTGGCAAAATCAAATTCGTGGGAAATGACAAAGTAAGAAATATCAAGGCTATTTAGAATATGAATCAATTTTTTCTTTACTTTATTATCTAACCCTGCTGTGGGTTCATCAAGCAGCAAAACTTCAGGTTCCATTGCCAGCACGGAAGCCAGTGCGACCAACCTTTTTTGTCCGCCTGAAAGCTTGTGGGTCACACTATGCTCAAACAATTGGATTCCAAGCCTTTTAAGGGTCTTTTCGGCAATATCAATGGCCTCAATCCTTGAAAATCCAAGATTCAGCGGTCCGAACGCCACATCCTCCAATACGGTTGGACAGAACAATTGATCGTCAGAATCCTGGAATAATAATCCGACTTTGGAACGGACCTGTAAAAAATCTTTTTCATTGTTTAAAATCTTGCCAAACACTTTTATGGTTCCTGAATCTGGTTTACAAAGCCCCATTATAGTATGCAGTAAAGTGGTTTTGCCGGACCCGTTGGGAGCGATAAGTCCAATCCTATCTCCTTTGTTGATCTCAAGATTCAAATGATCTAAAACCTGTATGTCTGAGCCTGTATAAGAAAAAGAAATGTCTTCCAGCTTGATTACACTATCATTGTCTATCATATTTAAACCCAAATAATTTCAAGTATGACAAGACTCACGCTTGCCCCACAAATCCCCATTAAAAAAAGCAAGTTTAGTCTATTTGGCGGGTAATCGTCAAGGGTATGAAACTTTTGATTAAAGCCACGGCACAACATGGCCTGATGGACTCTTTGGGCCCTGAGTGATGCCCTGACAAAAAGCATTCCGGCAAGATAGGCAAATGTTTTATAGGAATGAAGATTGGTCCCGGGATTAAATCCCCTGAATTTTGCAGCTCGCAAAAGTCTTTTATATTCCTGCTCAATAACAGATATGTAACGATAGGTCATTAAAACAAGAAAAACCATTTTATCGGGCACATGAATTCTATGAAGCCCGTTTCCAAGAGAAGCCACTGTCATTGTTGCAATAAGAGCCATAAACAAGAATAATATGGAGATGGATTTGATGGTGATCTTAACGCATAATATCACTCCCTGGCCTGTTATTTTAAACCCATAAAACCTGTACAATATGTCGCCTTCAAATGTCAGCGGAAGGATGATCCAGATCATCAAAAGGAACCAGAAAAGAGGCTTTAAGCGTTTAAATACATCAATCGTGTTCAATTCGGCCATTACAATTAAAAAAATTGAAATAAATAAATAAATCAGCGCCAGATAAAGGTTGTCGCAAAGTGCTGTAGCAAAGGACAAAACAATTGATGCGATGATGCGGAATTTTGGATCAAGTTTATGGATAAATGACCTTCCATATGCAAATTGTTCTTCTACCATTTCAGGATGTTTTCCTTTTTAAAAACTTCAAGGCCATGGCCAAAAGAAAAATGATTAAAATGCCTGTGAATATTTTATAGATAGAAGGTTTTTTTTCCAGGTTTTCTTTTTTTTCCATTGCAGTTGAAATATCCTGTTCAGATGGTTCTGAAAAAAGCTCATCTTTCAAAATTTTCCATTGGCCCTGATGTCCTGTTCCTGCCTCAAGCTTTAAAATAAGATCTGAATCAATATTTTCAGGTATTTTAAATGAATAATTTCCTTTTTGATCGGTTTTAGCCGTATGGATAACCACACCTTTTTCATTAATAACTTTTATGACACAATTTTTGGCTTTCTTTTTTGATCCAAAACTGCTTTGGGTGTAGATCATGCCGTCTTCCACCCAGGCAAAAATGATCACCTTGTGGGCAAAGGCAATGCTTGCAGGAATCATGACAAGAATGAGTGAAGCAATAAATATTTTTTTTATTTTCATTATTTTTTCTTTGGTATAATTTCAGGATATACTTTTAAAAGGAATGTGACACAAAAGCCGGTCACAATACCCTCAATTATCATTACCGGTATGTAGGCTGTAATAATGGCAAGGCTGGTTTCAAAAAAATTCTGGTTGGTGAACCACAAGGCCAGCCCCAGTAAAATGGATGAAAATAATATGGAAAAAAGACCTGCCAGAAATCCGGCTATAAATGTAAATGTGGGTGATTTACCAAGCATTGGTAAAAAAAGATAGTGCGCCAGAACTGCCGGAACAGCCATTACCACAACATTAACCCCTAATGTGGTGAGACCTCCATATTGAAAAAAAACAGCCTGAAGTATTAAGGCTGTCAAGATTGCGGGGATTGCGGCAAAACCAAGCAGTAATCCTACAATCCCGTTTAAAATCAGATGAACACTGGCAGGCCCTATATTAATATGGATCAATGATGCCACAAAAAAAGCAGAGGCCAGGATAGCCACATGAACAATTCGATCATAATCAATTTTTTTCAGGCCCATTCCCGTTCCGGCAAAAGCGAATACAGCTCCTGTGGCAAGTACGGGACCTGAAAGGACACCCTCTGATATATGCATGTTATTTCTCCTGCCACCTCTCAAATTTGACCCATAAAACCGCACCTAATTCTATATCCTTTTCTTCATTATTATATATCATTTTTTTATCAGATATATTTAAAGCGGCAAATCCCCACCAGCCTTCTGCCGGCGCAGCATAAGTAAACACACCATTTCCATCTGTCTTTATGGTTTGAGTTATCATAAAGTCAGACTGTGCCTGGATTTTTTTATCTTTATTAAAAAATTCCACTTCAACTTCTGCATAGGGCACAGGTTCACCATTAAGCTTTACAATTCCCTGGAACACGTTCCCCATATAAAGGCCAAACGGTCTGGACAAGGGAATAATTTCCGTTTTCAATCCAAGTTCATCATCCCAGCCTTCATCATCGCCAAAGGCTGCAACAATTGTCTTTGTATAGTGAATAATAAAGCAATCTTCAGCAGGTTCCCAATAGGGTTCGGGCACCATGACAAATGTATAAGCACCCGGCCTTTTTATGTTATAATCAGTCTTCCAGGCTTCATGATTCATCACTTTTATCTTTTCAAGTCCAATATTCAAATCCTGGTTTTTACCATTTTTATTCACAAAAACTTTTTGGGGTCTTACAAGCGGCATCCCAATCATTTCAAATGGATGAGAAAAAGAAAACCGGATATCAATTTTTCTGGAATCCTCCTGCATAACCATGTTGTCGGAAGGGATAACCATTCCAAAATGTCCAAAGGATAACCCACAATAAAAACAAATTATTATAATGATCAAAAAGCACAGTTTAAAACATTTCATTTCAAACTCCTAAAAAATAAAAAACCACCAAGGCATCAGTATTTTTTATACTGATATTGCAACCTTCGTGGTTTAAATTGGTTATTAAAATTGAATCATTTCCTTCAGACTTCTGTCTGAATTTATATTTCTACTACCTTTTCAAATCCAATATGTCAATAAATAAAGTAATTATTCACAGGGCAATCGCATGTAACTTTTTTATGATTACTCCATACCCGTTCAGGTCAGTTTACCTTTCCTTCGCTGGATGGGACATGTTGACAGGCTCTATGTCTGGCTACACTTGTGGCGGAAAAACTCGGTTCCCTCAAACAGTTCCCGCCACTTAACGTTACACCCGACAGAGCCTGTAGCAACAGACCCCAAAATGCTCATCCAAGGCAACCTGACCTGAACTAGCTACTTTGCCAATAATTACAATCCTTGTTGAGGATACTAACCAAATATTATTTACATGCGATTGCCCTGTAATTATTCAGCTCTTATGCTTGAATCCGCCCTATCTGATGGATATTTGTTTCGATGCTAAACGCTTAACCTCCTGCAAATATCCATCAGACAGGGCTTTGGGGATAATTTTTATGCAATATCAGGGTTTATCTTTTATGCCATGACCCATCCTGGTTTTGGAAAAATTCTCCGGTTTTTGTTCTTTCGGCTTTTCGATTTGCCTGAATTTTTTCAACAACATTTACAGTGGTTTTCTGCTGTTTTGCAAAATGCATGTAAATCATTTCTCTATCCTTATTTTCCGCTGCAATAACTCCTTGGTGAGGCTTTTCACTGGTTACAAATCCAAGATAACCCTGGTTATCTTCTCCAATAATCCCTTTTGCTTTTAAATCGGCAATCACTGGAAGCCGCTGTTTCATTCTTTCTTTAATTCCATCGGCAAAAGCAAGTTGAGAGGAAAAGATCAGACAAACAATCAGCAAAACATATATTTTAAAAATTTTACGTATATTCATACTTCCTCCTAATTTTTTATTTTGTCTTCCGCAGCTTCAATATCGTCAAAAAAGTCATCCAAAGCTCTTTCAACTCTTACATTGATATCAATTGTTATGTGGATAGGTTCGACTTTTATGGGCTTTACTTCAACCTGATGAGTTGATTCAACAGGTTTAACCTCTATTTCATGCCTTGTCTGACAGCCTGAAAAAATAAAAAAGCTAAGGAACAATGCGATGAAAAACAAATTTCGGGTCATACGCTCTCCTTTTTAATTTAAAATTGATTGTATCTTCTTACCAAATTTCATCACATCATTAAAGGGAAGTTTTAAATTTACATCAAGTTTTATCCCCTCAAATTGTGATCCCCTGCTTGATGCATCTACCCTGACAAATTTCCCTAACTCTTTTTTATACTCAAAGGGTAAAACTTTTGAAGGTTTTCCATTCAATTCCATTTGGATATCAAGTGTGCTTTCAAAGGTGTTAAAAATAAGTTTAGCCCAATGATAATCAAAATCTTTTAATGCCTCCTGTGCCAGATCAAGCTGGGCAAATTGCGGAGTATCCATGGGAATGCCCGCAGTTATCCTGTCTGAGTTTGCAATCACCACTTTGCCGCCACTGCCCGGGGTTGAAAACAAGAACCCATTGTCAAATGAAATGTTGCCGTCTGAATAAATCACGGGAATCCGTCCGTTCAAGGTGCCGCTGCCTTCTGCATCAAATGCACCCATCTGTTTTAAGAGTTGTGTCATTTCCAGCCGGTCACAATAAAAGGTCAGGAAATAGCTATTGTTCGCCTGGGGAAATCGAATGGATTCTGTTGAAACAAGCCCGTTACACCACTTGAACCGAATATTTTCCACCAGCAGTGATTTGCCATCTTCAATGGTGTATCGAATCTTTGTATTCTCTATTTTTACCTTATTCACTTCTATTGAATCAATGCTCAAAACTTGCCCTGGAATACTTTCCAATACCAGCAGGTCATTAAACTCCACTATTGTGTTGATGCCGGCTGCAGTGAATTTCGTATCCGGCATATGGATTTTTCCATCTTTTAAGGCAAGGTGCATAGACGTTTTTAATTGATGATTTAAAAATTCCAGGTTCCCTTTGGCAGAAGCGGTTACTTCAACATCTGCTGCCTGAATCTTTTGCAGACTTAATTTTTCAATATCTGCAAAATTTAACTTAATAGGATCTGTATTAAAATTCAGGGATGAATAAAGGCTTTTTTCAAACCCTACAATTGATTTGAATTGTGTTTTTAAATCCGGCAGTGTCAAAAAACTGAGTCCTCCGCTGACCTGAAATTCTTTTAAATCTGTTTGAAGTATTTTACCGGCAGTGCTGAAGTGATATTGATTATTGTATGAAATTTTCGAGATGGAATACCGGCCATATAATTTTTTATCGGTGTGTGGATATTGAATCGGAATTTCAATACTCAAACCAGACGCTTTAGTCTTAAATTCAGGAGCAGTTATTTCTCCGTCTGAAGCCTTTAATATCATTTTAACCAGAGGGTTATTATATTTATCAAGGAGAAACAATCCGGAAAGATTGACAGCAGGAAAGGTTGACTGAATTAAATCTGATTTGATCCTGATATTATTTGCGGTTAATGCTAATTTTGAGCTTACGCCCTTCCCCTGTTCGGTAAAATCTGCAACAATATTCGAGCTTATTTTAGCATCCGCAAATATCAGGCTGTCTTTTTGATGTTCAATGTGGCCTTCATTCAAACCAATGATGATTTCCCCACTGGCGTGAGAGGATGTGCCATTAAACCTGGCATCCAACTTAGGATTTTTCAGGGTCCCGGCAATTGATTCATAAACAATTTGATAGGGTTTTGTTTTGCTGTTATTAAATTTCAAATCAAAATAATGATTGTTTTTAAAATCAACTGTTAAGGCATATTCCATCTGAGTGAGTGGCAGGTAAGAATTGGACAGACTGAATGTGCCGCTGGCATTTATCTTCTGATCGTCGATTAAAAGCGTGCTGGACAAATCTTTCAGGTTTGCCTCAATTGGGTGTGCAAGGCTTGCCTGGGATAAATTTATTTTCCATTTCTTTTTAGGGGAATCTGTTTCCAGATTAAAGTCAGCCAGTCCTTTCAATTGTATCCCATTGGTTTTCTTTGAAATAAACCGGGTAATATGTCCTAGATCAAAGGACTTTCCTTCAAATTTTAAAAACTCAACACCCGTGTTCATGTCATAGGTGACAAGGGTGTTAATTTTTTCTCCAAAAGGATACAGGATAGTATTCGCAACTATCTTGCTTTCCTTTGAATCAATTGTGGACAGCACATCAAAAGGAATTAAAAATTTATCATTCAATGCATGCAGGACGAGTTTAGCATTCTGTAAAACGATTTTATCCGGCAGAAATGACAAAAATGACAAATCAGGCGTGTGGGTTTGATCCTTTGGTGTATTGGGAAATTTAAGGCCATCAAATTTGATTTCATTATTCTCATCAAGGCTTGCATGAAGCCTTAAACCAGATAGGGTCACCTTTGTAAGATGAATGGATGAAAGATTTTTAATATCATAGTCAATGTTTATTGAATCAATAAATATTGCTTTGCTGACCTGAATTTTGGAAATAATGGTATTAAAAATCCCTATTTTCTGTATATCAAATTCAACATCATTGGGGCCTGAAAATTGCGCTATTTTTTTTTGAATCTGCGGTTCCACAATATAGGGAAGATTGATGAACAAAAAAAGACAGATAAAGACAAACCCCAGGCTAAACCAGGCCATTATTTTTATAATTTTTTTAAATCGCATTTTTCACATTCACCACAAGATACATGTCCCCTTTTACTCCATCTGGAATGGATTTACCCATTCCGGAAAGCTTTAACCTTGTTCCCTGTTTAACTCCGGAAGGAATTTTAACCCTGTACAAAGGTTTATAAAAACCCCATGGGATTGTGACCATTTTATTCGTACCGGCAATGGCCTCAATAGATGTAATATCAATATTGCCGTAAAGATCCGGGCTGTCCGCATTGCCGGATGTAACAATCATCTGAAGCCTTGGGGTATGTTTTTTAGTTGTAAACTGTCTGATTTTCTCTTTTGAACCTGTTTGTGGAAGCTTTTTATTCAGCCTGACCATTGCAAGCCCGGCTACAAATCCGCCTATATGTGCCCACCAGGCAATACCAGATCCTGCACTACTGCCCGCAGCATTGATAAACTGAATAAAAAACCAGATCCCAAGAAAAATAAATGCCGGTATTTCAACAAACCAGGGGAAAATGATGATCGGGATAATAGTTAAAATCCTCGATTTTGGATACAAAAGAAAATATGCTCCCATAACACCTGCAATAGCCCCGCTTGCCCCAATGGTCGGCACCATGGAAACAGGATTCAAAATAAAATGGAAGAGCCCGGAAATAATGCCGCTAAGCAAATAAAATCCTAAGAATCTTAACGCACCAAAATGCTCTTCTACATTATCACCAAATATATATAGAAACCACATATTCCCTATAAAATGTAAAAACCCGCCATGCAGGAACATATAAGAAAAAATCGAAAAAAATTGGTTCCCCGTTGAAAAATGGCGTGCCATCTCAGGGACAGTATATTTGGCCGGAACAAGTCCATAAGAATAAAAAAAGACTTCATTATTAAATCCTATTTGAATCTGCAGAACAAAGATCAGCAGATTAATTCCCATCAGGATATAGGTCACGACAGGAATACAATTGGAGGGTTGATTATCTCGAATCGGTATCATTTAATCACCCTCAATATATGATCTGTTTCAAGGTGCAGTTTTATTTTTTTTAAAATCTCCATAACTGCATCTTCAATTGTACATGTGCCACACCCTATTATTGTTGAACAATGTTTTAAAAGAACCTGGTTTTCAATATCAAATCCAAGCCGGTGCCTTAAATATTCCAGGACACTGAAATAAAGAAACCCTATATTATGAGGGTCAAATTTAGCAATAAATGTTTTTGTTCTGAGCGGCAGATCATTACAAATCAAGTCAACTGCATCCTCCATGGTCTGGGGGAATTGCTCTATAACTGATTCTGTGGAAATGTATTTTTTAATCTCAGTTTCTTTGTTTGTATCAAGAAAAAAAAGATACAGCATGGTTTCAAGAACAATTTTCACATCCATGTATATCCCGGGGCAATTGCTCAATCTTGGACCGGCTACGTTTAAAATATCAATTTGATTTTCCATTATAAAAGATCTTAAAATAATTGCTGCTTCAAACTCCTCGTGGTTTAAAAGGTCCAGAGAGCAATTTGGTTTACCAACAACTTTTGCAAAACTTTTGGTAAGCTTTGACCCGCCGGTAAGTTTACCACGGAAAATAATTACAGTACCATGTGAATCCATTATATTTAATTTTGTTCTTTCCCTGTAATCCGTTGTATCCATTTCCTTTAATTGATATTTATCCGGCAAGGGACCTTTTTCCGTTCTGCGCCCTCTTGGTATCCATCCACCATGGTCAATATTAAATTTAATTGCAACATCTAGTGCTGCCTGATCTGCTCCGGTTTGTCCGCCTGAAATTATTTTTTTCAACATTTTAATCGTATCCAGCCTTTACAAAAATCCTTTTCTATCATAACAGTAAGGGGTATAACTTCAATAGTATTTTATCATTATTTAAAAAAATTAAATATTGGAGCCATGAACATACCTTCAAAAAAAGAATGTTTTAAATTGATAAAAAAAATGACTATGATGGATCATATTATTGACCATTCCATCATGGTTTCCAATGTGGCATTATTTTTAAGCCTGAAACTAAAAAAGCATTCTCCTGATCTTGATTCCCGGCTGGCAACTTCGGCTGCATTGCTTCATGATATAACAAAAACCAGAAGCTTTGATACAAAAGAAAATCATTCTGAAACAGGCGGTCTTATGTTAATAAAGCTTGGGTATCCTGAAGTAGGGGATATCATCCGCCAGCACGTTATACTGGACTCTTACGAGGATAATTCCCGCGTTTCCGTGGAGGAAATCGTCAATTATTCCGATAAAAGGATATTGCATGACAAGGTAGTATCTCTTAATAAAAGGCTGGAATATATAGAATTTAGATATGGGGCAAACAAAGAATTTAAAAATCGTATTCAGACCATGTGGAAAAACACATTAGAACTGGAAAATAAGATTTTCTGCCAACTTGATATAAAACCCAATCAGTTATCAGCCTGTGTTTCCAAAAAAATCAAAAAAGAAGACTGGATTTAAAGCATTGATATTTCCGCACAGGATTCAATGTCACAGGACAGTTTATTAATTTTAAGTTTTATGGCCTGTGCTTTGATCTTCTGTTCTTCTTTTTCAGTGTCCTTTAAAGAAAAAAGGCGGGTCATTTCTTCTTTAAAAGACTGATACTGGTTAAATCGTTCCTTTATTTTTTCTTTAAAATCTCTGGTGGCAGCCTTAATCAACCTCTCAAAATAATCCGTGCTCAAACTCATGCGGTATTCTTCAAATTGATTTTTTATAATTTTTTGATTTTCCTTTTTGATTTTCAGGGCTGCTGTTTTTAATCCTGGAGAAAATGAAAACTTGGATTTCTTGTTAAATAAGGTGGACAAAATCTGCAAAATTGTGTGCAGACTGAAATCTGCAAACACATTAGTTTTTATTCTTTTTGTATATTGTGCTTCAAATATTTTGTCGGGCAATTGAAGACCTAAGATTTTTTTTATTTTCTCAATATCAACAGACGTATTAAAATTGATCTTGTGATTTGCCGATTTTGAATCGATTTTAAATTGAGGATAGTGATCAGGTTTTAATAAGTCTACCTGGTATGAATCAAATAAAGATTGAAAATAGGAAATGATTTTTTCTTCCTGGGTTTGAATAAATCTTTTTAACTGTGGCCTGATCTCCTCAATAACAAATAAGTCCAGCCTGCGTTTAAATTCCTGAAACATTAAATACAAAATTTGCCTGAATCCTGATTCTTCTGTAATTGATTTATATTTTTCCACATCAAAAGAAATAGTTCTGATAAAGTCCTGAACCTTTTTTAAGATGAGTTTATCATCATGAATAAAGGTATTTTTTAAATTTGCTTCAATTTCATCTTTTATACCTCTGACAGCCCCATCAAGAGAGTTTTCCACTATGGCTTCCAGACGCGAGGCATTATTGTGTAAATCATTCAATCTTTGTATTGCCTTTTCTTCCTTTAATCTGTCTGAAGAAAGCAAATCAATGAAAATATCTGCTTTTTGATCCAATTGACCCATTACCATATTGAGACGATTTAAATGATTTGAGATTAAAAGTCTGTGCTTGTTTTGATCCACCACTTGTTTAAAAAAACAATTAAATTCCCTTGTTTTTAAGTCACTATATTGAATAATTTTCTTTTCTTCCTGCCAAAATTTCAAACGGTGTTTATCTTTTTTGTTTAATTTGGATTCAGTGTTTAAAAAGAGATTATAAAGTGAAGATAACGAAAATATCTGGGGATGAATCTCTAAAAATTCAAGGGTCTGTTGAATACTTGTTTCTATTTTAATCAAATCATCAAGATTTTCATGCTCGGTTAAATCACAATTATTGATAAAAATAATATTTTCCAGAAGACCTGAATTTTTAATCTGTTTTAAAAACGTAATATCTGACTGCCTTAATCCTATTCGTGAACTGATGCAATAGATAATCAAATTTGATGATTCAAGATAGTTTAAAACTTGTGCCAACTGAGCAGGATCAGTTGAATCAGAACCCTGGCAATCAGCAATTTCTATATTGGGATGAATTGCTTTACCAAAAACATCAAGGCAGGCATCCTTGATATAAAATGCAATATTAGGATCAGAGGTATAGGCCTTGTGCCTGTCGAATTCTTTTGAATTAAAACAGATAACAGATTCATCTGCCTGAACCAGATCCTTACAGGTATCAAACCCTTTAAGTGCATATTTAATTAAAAGAGTTTCAGGCCTTATTTCAACTTTTGTATCAAAAAAATCTCTGATAAGAATTTTATATATTTTTCTTAAATAATCCCTGTCTCTTTTTCTTCTTATATCAAAATCTTTCATTATCTTATTGTCTGATCCATCATCCGGGAAAAGCAATAAAGCGTTTTTTAATTGAGAATTTATCTCATCCCATGATTTTAAATATAAAGTTGCCTGATTTTTCCTCCCTTTTCGAATCCTTGTGGTAATCGAGGTTATAACCCCTGCCCCGCGCTTCACCAATTCCTTTCCAACCAGAGAATTGATAAAGGTACTTTTACCGGATTTAATAACTCCTACAACAGCTATTTTCAGCAAATCTTCCCTTATATATTCCGGAATCATTTGACAATTTGTCTTGTAAGCACTAAATGAGCGATCCCAGAGTTGCGGAACATCTTCGACCAATTGAAAAATGCTTAAAGCATCTTTAACTATTTTTTCAATTGAATTTTTTGATAATTTTTTATCTGTCATGATTTTAGTAAAAAAAATTTATATCATCATCAGTGCTTTCTCATATTTCAATTCAGTATCATTGGAAAAAATTATTTCTTCAGATAAAGGGCAGGTCAACCAGGCTGAATCAACCAATTCATTATCAAGCTGCATAGGACCCCATCCAGCACATCCCAGAATGACCATAAAAGATGCAGGTCCTTTTTGAATAGCTATAGCCTCAAGGATATCCCTTGAATTACTCAAGGCCATTTTTTCTGTAACCCTTAAACTTTCATTCCAGTCAAAGGGAGGGCCGTGAAGGACAAACACTCCACTGGGCTGGACCGGCCCGCCAAGATATATTTCAAGAGAATCAACACTATTATCACATTGAATCTCCAAATCTTCAAATAATTCCCTTCCCGTAAGAAGCGGATGCACTTTATTCACAATAAAACCAAGGGCACCGAATTCATTATGTTCACACATGCATGTCACTGTCTGGGAAAAATTGGGATCAGGAAGACCGGGTATTGCCAGGAGAAATTTTCCTTTCATGCTTTGTGGGATGTCATCAGTCATGGAACAGCTCCGTAATTAACTTGGATATTACAATCATAGTGCACTCACATTTATTGAAAAAACAGTGTTAAATATTTTTATTTGCTTTGCAATAGTTTTTGTCATCAAAAATGGTTTATAAACAGGATCAATCCTTTTTTCTTCCATAAACATCATCAAACCTGACAATATCATCCTCACCCAGGTAGGAGCCGGACTGAACTTCAATGAGCTCAAGAGGTATCTTGCCTGGATTCTCTAATCTGTGCAGGGTTCCTAAAGGGATATAAGTGGATTCATCTTCTTTGAGAAGCATTTCTTCATCTCCCCTGGTTATTGTTGCAGCTCCGGAAACAACAGTCCAGTGTTCTGCACGGTGAAAATGCTTTTGCAAAGAAAGCTTTGCTCCGGGCTTAACAGTAATTCGCTTAACCTGAAACCTGTGTTCAGCATCAATGGTCTCATAACTGCCCCAGGGTCTGTAAACTTTCCTATGGCTGACAATCTCATTTCTGTTATGATCCTTTAATTGCTTTACAATTTTTTTTACATCCTGAACCCTGTCCCTGGGAGATACCAAAATAGCGTCCTTTGTTTCAACAATGACGAACTTTTCTATACCAACAGCAGCAATAAGACTGCTTTCAGAATTAATATAAGATCCTTTGACATCATGGGTCAGAACATCTCCCTTTATGACATTCATGCTTTCATCTTTTTTGCCCGCCTGCCACAGGGCATCAAATGATCCCAAATCATTCCACCCTGCCTTAAATGGAATAACGATTCCTTTTGAAGTTTTTTCCATTACAGCATAATCAATAGAATCAGACGGTATATCTTGAAATCCTTCACGACTTAACCTTAAAAAATCAAGGTCCTGGACTCCTGCCTCTATTAATCCTTTACACGGCATCATAATATCCGGTGCATGGGTTTCAAGCTCCTTTATGATTTCAGATGCCTTGAACATAAACATTCCTGAATTCCAGCAATATGATCCTGAATCAAATAATTTTTTAGCCGTCGCCAGGTCTGGTTTTTCAACAAATTTCTCTATTTTAGAGGCACCCGTGCCAGATTCCAGTAAGTCTCCTTTTTTTATATAACCATATCCGGTTTCAGGAGAATCCGGGATAATCCCAAAGGTTATCAAATTGCCTTTTTCAGCTTCTTTAATCCCAGCCCGTATTGCTGCATGGAAATCCATTACTTTCTCAATCACATGGTCTGCCGGTAAAACAAGAAGTATGGGATCTTTTTCATGTTTCATTGCTTTGAATGCGGCAAGGGCGATTGCAGGTGCTGTATTTCTCCCAATGGGTTCAAGAATAATGGCTAAAGGATCTATATTAATTTCTCTTAATTGTTCGGCTGCCATAAATCGATGATTTTCATTGCATACGATAATGGGAGGAGCCATCATTTCAAAGCCTTCTATCCTTAATACCGTATTTTGCAACATGGTTTTTTCATTATATATATCAATCATCTGTTTTGGATAAAGCTGTCTTGACAATGGCCAGAGTCTTGTGCCTGATCCGCCTGCCAGAATTACCGGAATGATCATAATTCCTCCTTGAATCATTTATTTTTGTGCAGTGAATACATTAATCGTCAACCCGTGATTAACAGGGTAAGCGTCGATTGCCCTCAAATGAAAGCCTGTGTCCTTAAGCCAGTCCTTAATTTTTTCTTTTTCAAATCCAAGCCATGATCCTCCCATAATTTCATTTATGTTTTTCTGATCATGTTTTTGAAAATCAGACAGGATAAAATACCCTTCTGGTTTAAGGACCCTGTAGGCTTCAGCAATTGACAATTCCGGCTGGGAAATGTGATGGAGCACCATATTCATAATAGCCGTATCAATTTCTTCATTTTTCATTGGAAGATGTTCAAGTTCACCCAGTCTTAACTCTGCATTATTAGTTCTGAAAAGCCTTAACCTTGCCTGCTCCAGCATCTCAGGAGAATAGTCAATGCCAATAAGATTATGAGATGTGTCTTTGGCAAGCCCTTCAATGAGTTCTCCGGTTCCACAACCTAAGTCTGCAACATAGCCGCTGAAAATCACCCTGTTTTTAATCATTGCCTTAAGATCTAAATCACCCAATACCTCTTTTTTCAATCGATCCCATTGAGGTGCAATATGTTTAAAAAATCTTTTAGTTCTGTTTTGACGTATCTTGATCATTTCGCTGGATTTTTTCAAGTCCTGCCTGGTAATATCTTTTTGGCCAAGGTTTTTTTCAAGCAATTGGATCAAAGATCCGGCCATATCATTTTTAGCTGCACAATAATATGTAAAACTGCCGTCCCTGCGGGATGTTAACAGTCCTGAATCCAAAAGGATCTTCAGATGCCTTGAAACACCGGACTGTATCATATCCACAACAAAAACAATTTCATTAACATTGAGTTCATATTGCTGCAAAACATACAGCAACCGAAGGCGGGTGTTATCAGAAAGTGCCTTAAAACATTTAATCAATTCCATTTTTAAAAACAACTTACCCTAATGGGAAAAATATTTTAACCTCATACCAATAGCCTCTATTTTACAGTGAGAACCGGGCAATGAGCATCAAGGATAACAATTTGTGCAGTGGACCCAAAAATCAATTTCCCCACTTTTGAACGGCTTCTAACACCAATAATAATTTCATCAATATTCTTTTCTCTGGCAAAGGTAACTATATCTTCCCCTGCTTCAAATCCTCGAATCAAAAGATGAGTTTCACTTTTAACTCCAAAATCATCAAAATAAGCCTTTGCCTGGGCAAGATTTTTTTCAGCATCAACAAGTTTCTGAGTTTCCGTCTTATCTCCGCCGACCATCGAGGTTATAATCAAAATTTCACCATTAAAGGCCTTTGCGTGCTTCACTGCTATATCCATCAAATCCTTACCAACATCCGTTCCTCTGTATCCTACTAGAATCTTCATAGTTAACACCTCTTTTTTGATTACCACCAATCTGCTGATTAATTGACATTCCTAAAAGATAGTATGATGTTTTTATCAACATTATCAATAGATATTATGCAAAACCCACAAGATAATACAAAAAATTAAGGAGTAAAAGTGCCCTTCATTGTTGCCGAATCTATAATATAAGGAGCATAAGCATTTGCAAACTGGCTTCTGGTCATTGATACACCGGAACTTATGGCTGGTATGCCAGTATCCAATGCGTAAATCGTAAAGGTGTAAGTGTGCTTGTTGGGCGGACAAGGTCCTGCATACCCGATATTACCTTCCCAGTTCTCCCCTTCTGTTAAACCCGCGATTGAAGTAATATCCAGATTAGCCTGAAAACTATTAACAGAGCTGGGTATATTAAAGACGGACCAGTGCTTGCACGCATTATCTCCTGTTCCACAAGGACTGTCTTCGTCATCCATGACCAAGGCAAAACCGGCAGTACCCTGGGGAGGATTTTTCCAGGATAGCTGTGGAGAAATATTTGACCCACCCGTGGAAATGCATGCATTTTGCAGCGGGATAATGCCGTTGTTTGTAAAATCCTGGCTTGATAATGAAAATACTGTATTCGTCTTTGGTGCTGCACTTCCTAATGACCAATAATGTCCAGTCGGATCTAAAGAATTGGGATAATAATTTAATGTCACCAAATATTTTGACCCATTCACGTCAACACTGGGTATGGTGAGCATAAAGTTAGTGTCTACACTGGCGCAATCCCCATCATCACTGGCCGGCAGTACATTGCCGGAAAGCTGCCAATACAATCCTGCCAAATCAGCTGAATTGTCGTATTTTGCTAGATCGCATTGAAAAAAACTGCCGTTAACATTCACGCATGGCATGCTTAAGCCCAGGTTCGCATCAACAACTACTTCAGCATTTGCATATATTATCCCTATATATATGCTTAATACAATCAACATTAAACTTGCTAAAAAATTTTTTAACATTTTTCCCTCCCTGTTTTAATATCAAATTATCGTTAATTTAAAATTTACACATCGTAATATGGTGAGAAGCAAAGAAAACAACTAACACAATAGATTGTCTCATATCAGTCTCCTTTGTAAGTCCTTGCATTCATCAGTTTTGGCTTCATAAGGGAGTAATATCGCTTAGGATTGAGTACTAAATCTGAATTTATTTGTCAATCTCGGGGGAAACCCTATTTTTTAAGAACCTTATATGTTTTTTTCCAAATTTATAAAAAAAGAACATTGATTTGGAGATGGGCAAAGACCCATGGTATTTGACGGGTGGTAAAACACCCCTTAAAAGGGTCCATAAATTGCTGTCAAAGCTCCAATCTATAAGGGTTGCAAGGATAAGGATTCCCAGGTTTCCAGGGGCGCAGAGGCATTGTTGAACAAATATGTACAACCGGTAACGTCAATCTTTAAAAACCTGCCTAAGACATTGAAATGGCGGTCTTTTTTGATGAATGACCTGAATTTATTAACCGACATTCCCTTAATAATCCGGAAAGACTCTGAAAAGCACGATCTGAATAAAATCATACTGATGTTAACTTATGCGAAATTGCTTGAAACCTGCGGATGGAGGATCACTCATTTACAGGACTGTCCCCTCCTGTTTCATATCCGGATGAACAATAACGGCTTGAAGAATTTGATGATGATATCGAATTTTCCCCTTGGACTTCTTTGTAAGACAGCCAGGACAACAAACCTTTGTCGAAAAAAAAATTCGCCGAGTATTGCTGTTTTTTTATCGGAGCTTTTATTGATCAATACAATTTAAGATATCTGTTCAACCTTTACCTGGTAAAGCAGATGTCTTTTTTACCTATATCTAAAAATACTTATACCTTTACAATTTCATTAACTATCAATTATATATAGAAGACAGATTTTAACCATATATCGATCAGGATAAATATTTTTATGCAGGATCAAAGAGATAAAAGATTCTCCTCACAAAATATCTGCAGGATTCTTATCACTGCAAAAATAATTTCAAAGGAGCAGGCTCAAGACCTTTTGAAAAAAGAAATTCGTGTAAAAAACAGTCTATTAAAACAAGTCAAGAAAACATCTGATAAGAGTATAACAGCGGGAGTGCAGCCAGATTCGGTTTCTTTTATTGATGTCATCTTATATCTGAAAATAGAACGCCTTGACCAAGCTGGTAAAAGAATAGATGAGGATTTAATTTATAAGGCCCTCGCCAATGCCTGGAAACTTCCACACAAAAAGATAGATCCATTGAAGCTTGAACTGAATCTTGTGACAGGAACCATATCAAAAGCATTTGCCTCAAAATATTTGCTGCTGCCATTGATGATCGAGGAGGGCAAGCTCATCGTTGCAACCCCTGATCCCTTTAATTATGAGGCCATCAAAGATGTTGAAATGGTATCAAAACTAAAGGTAAAAGTTGTTATCAGTTCAAAATCAGATATTAAAAAACTGATTAATGAATTTTTCGGATTTAGGTATTCCATTTCAGCGGCTGAAGATCTTTTTTCGACAAAAGGGATTGATATAGGCAACCTTGAACAATTTGTCAGTTTAAAAACATCTGATGAGTTTCCCTCAACAGACCAGCATATAGTGAATGCGGTTAATCATCTTTTTTCCTATTCGTTTGATCAAAAGGCCAGTGATATCCATATCGAGCCCAAACGGGATATCTGCCTTGTGCGGATGAGAATTGACGGAGTGCTCAATACTGTTTATAAGCTTCCCAAAAAACTTCACAACGCAGTGGTCAGCAGGATTAAAACCCTTTCCAGGCTGGATATGGCTGAGAAAAGAAGGCCCCAGGACGGCCGGATAAAAATGAAAAAAGGTAAGACCGAGGTTGAGATCAGAGTTTCTACCATACCTGTGGCATTTGGCGAGAAAGTGGTATTAAGAATCATGGACCCGGACATATTATTTCAGGACCTTGAAATGCTGGGATTTTTCAGAGACGATTTTGAGAGATATAAACAATTGATTAGCATGCCCTTCGGTATTGTTCTGGTGACGGGTCCCACAGGATCCGGGAAGTCTACTACTCTTTACTCAACTCTCAGGATGCTTTCTTCACCGGAAGTCAATATTACGACAATTGAAGATCCCATTGAAATGATACATGAAGAGTTTAACCAGATAGCTGTGCAACCTGCGGTCAATGTTACATTCGGTGCTGTATTGAAAAGCATACTCCGCCAGGATCCTGATATTATCATGGTGGGTGAAATCAGGGATCTTGAGACAGCTCATGCAGCGGTCCAGGCAGCTTTAACAGGCCATCTCGTTCTTTCCACCCTGCATACGAACGATGCGGTTTCAACCGTTTTCAGGCTGCTTGATCTGGGGATTCCCCCTTATCTTATCCATTCATCGTTAATCGGAATTATTGCGCAAAGGCTGGTGAGGAAAATCTGTCCCTATTGTGCCCAGGAATTTGAAATGGATGCAAAGGAATTGTGCGATCTAGGGCTTAAGATTAAACCCAGTGGCCTGGTTAAACTAAAACATGGAAAAGGATGCGTGAAATGCAGGAACACTGGCTATAAGGGCCGCACCGGGATTTATGAAATTATGCCGTATTCTGATTCTCTTAAAATGCTGACCACTCAGGATGCCAGATTGGAAATCTTAAGGGAAAAAGCACTGAAAGAGGGACTAGTCCTTTTACGCCAGAACGGTATTAAAAAAATGTTGAAAGGGCAGACCACCTACCAGGAGATTCTAAGGGTAACATGGGACCAGAAATAGCAAGGGAGAATGGAATTGAACAAACACTTACTTATCGTGACCTGCGCCATAATATTGCTGATATCCGGTTCTGCGCAATCTCAACCACAACCTCCGGTGCTAAGCCTATTCACTTCTGGAACTTGGGTTGACCTCTCCTGGACTCCTGTTCAGGGGGCTACTGGCTTTCTGTCTGCGCAAGCATCATGCTCCAGCTTTTTTTCAAAAATGGGTTTTTACTTTCATATTTTTTAAAAATGGGATTAAAAAGTTCCGATGTGTTAATTCTGCTGTCACTTCCTTCAGTTATTCTGTTTTTCTTGTCAGTCCCATTTACTTATTATGCAGATCGATACGGTAAGAAAAAATTGACTTTGGCTATATTATAATCAGTGTATTCAGAATTTTTCTTTTTTAACCACAAGATATTGAATCAGAGTTTAATTAAAATAATCATAAGAAGGCTCCTGCTATTCTGCAAATTGTTGAGAACCTTGAAAAGCGAACCCTAGGCCATTATTATTTTGCAGACACTGTTTTTTCTATTAACTTATTTATGCAGTTTACATAATCTTTGTTCTGACAGGGCTTTGACAGATGATCGACTTTAGTATCTTTTTGTTTCAAGGTTTTTATGGACTCTAAAAATTCAATATTACCGGAAATAAATAGTATTGGAATGGTTATATTTGTTTTCCTGATATGATTATATACGTCCATCCCGTTGGTTTTCCCTGGAAGAATATAATCCAGACTTACAAAATCATATTCATTTCTATCAAACAGATCCATTGCAACCTGTCCACTATTAGCAGTATCAACTTTGTGGTTACAAGGATCCTGGGTTAATATTCTGTATTGCACATCTGATATTGCCGGTTCATCCTCCACCAGAAGAATATACTTTTCAAAATGCGCCATTTCTTTTCTGATTTCTGCTTTTTCTTTGTTTGTTAATTCTTTTTTAATGATTGGTAGACCTATCGTGAATTTTGTGCCCAAGTTAAATTCTGACTCAACTGAAATATTGCCCTTGTGCTGTTCTATATATTTTTTTACATTGGCCATTCCATAACCAGTTCCCTTAATACTTCTTTCATATGAACCTGTCGTATCCTTGGTTCCCTTAAGGGTAAAAGAAGGTTCATAAATGCTTTCCATATGTTCTTTGGGAATTCCACATCCATTATCCTCAATATCAAAACAGATATTTTCGCCTGAACAATATGTACGAACAATTATTCTGGGATTTTCAACTATACTTGTGGCATGGATTGAGTTTTGTATCAGATTTACAATAGCATGTTCGATCATTCCCGGGTCAGCGAGCAACTCTGGTACTCCTGCTTTATTTTCCTTTATCAGCTCAATTTCTTTTAAATCCTTTTTCAGCAGATCTAGAACCAAATCTATTTTCTCATTAATTCTGAAAAATTCCTGTTTTGGTTCCTGATCTTTGGCAAAGGCAACCAGATTTCTTGTTAAATTTTTACCCCGCAGGGTCTGTTCAAATATTAATTCAAGCGTTTTTTTTGTCTCTTCATCTTTGCAATCCATCAGTGAAAGCTCAGCATTTCCCATAATAATACCCAAATATTATTAAAATCATGGGCCATTTTTCCTGCCACTTGTCCAACCAAAGCTAGTTTTTTTTGTTCTCCGGCAATTTCTTGAGCCTTAATTTTTTCCTTTTCTGCAAACTTACGGTCTGAGATATCCCGGGCCACACCATGAAATCCGCAAAGGATACCGTTTTTATCTCTTAACCCGCTGATGATGTTTTCAAACCACAAAATGGAACCGTTCTTATGATAATATTCGACTTCTATTCTATCGATCCTATCAGGATTAACCCCTGGTTCTTTTTCTTGATTTAATTCTTTAATAAGAAGTTCTGCTATGTTCTGGTATGATGATTGAGTCATCTGATCTGAAGGATTCTGATCCATTCTCTCTTTGGGAGTAAATCCAAGATTTTTGATAACTGAAGGGCTCACATAGGTGGTGTTTAAATTTAAATCAACCGTCCAAATAATATCATCCAATTTCTCTATGAGATGTCGGTATTTCTCCTCACTCTCTTGCAGTGCCTCCTCAGCCTGCTTGCGATCTGCAAGCATCTTATTGGCGTTTTTCGCCATCAGGTCAAGTTCAAGAAATTTAACATTTCCCCGATCAATTTTTTTTTGAGAGTATACCGCTCTGTTAAAAAATGATAAGAAAAGTTTGAAATCATTCTTAAGTCTGCAGTTCAACCAATTGAAAAACAGAATGATAATTACGGATATGCCCATTACAACCAGAATAGAATAAAACACTTTTAGTTTTGTCTGATGCCTTAATCCGGTCCGCATTAAGGCAATATCCGTTTCTACGTCATCAAGATAAACACCTGCACCAACAAGCCATTGCAGATCCGGAATACCATAAATAAAAGATGTTTTTAGAGATTCTTTATTCGAGTTGGTTAATTTAATATGCGAATAATAAATATAATCTCCATCAGGTTTTAGGGCAGCAATGTACTCTTTTTCAAAAATATTCTTCATCTTTTCAGGATTGTCATTAAAAACTTCCCATAGTTTTTTTGTTCCGGAAAAAAATTTTCCATTTGAAACCAAAGCATCCCCATTCAACCTGTTAATAAAAATATATCCTTCTTTTCCAAACCGTATCCTGCTGATGGTCGAAAGCAGATCTGCCTTTATTTTATCCTCAACATCAACCACATACAAACCCGTACCAATAAACCAGTCGTATGGCTCAAACCGTTTAACAAAAGATATTTTTTTGAAATCGTTCCCTTCAGCATCTGGTTTAGTCCAGTGATATTCATAAAATCCTTCACTGGATTGTTCTACAATTTCAATCATGTCTTTTACAACATATTGTCCTTGTGTATCTTCAACATTTAAAAAACTTAGTCCTTCCATTTCAGGCTTGTTCGCAAATAAGATCTCAATGCCATCCATACGGGTGATAAAATAGTAGCCACTTGTCTGTTCAAACCGGATGGGTCTTAATGCATCTATAATCATCTGCTGAATTTCAGTATCGTTTTTGGTGAGAGTATTGCGTTGATAAATATTTTGAGCGATGGAATACGCCTCATAAACCCTTGATTTGATTTTTTCTTTTGTCAATATCTCACTTTGCAATTTTTCATAAGCGATCAAATCAACAACACTGTCAACTTCCTGTTTGATAATTTGTTTCTGACGATTGGTATAATCTGTGCGCATAAGGGCGGCGTGAGAATTGAAAAAATAATACGAACTGATCACATCAATGGTGATAATACTGATACCAATGCCGATTGGAAATATGATACCCCAGAATTGAATGAGTTTTATAAAACTGCTTCTTTTTCCCATGATTATTTATCCCAGAGAACCTAATTGTGATAGACCTGTTTCAATAGGTCTATGGTTATTGATAATTTTTACCATACGTTTGATTACTTGCCATATTCCTAACACGCACCAAGCTATAAACCATCAGGATACGTTTAGTATTCTATCCAAATTTATATAAAAATCAATATAATAGATATTGTGGTACAAAATAAATATTTTTTAAAATATAATTCAAATAGTAAATGAAACAATCAAATGAACCAAGCCCCCATTATTTTTTATTGCCAGGGTTTTGTCCTGACTTTTTCATGTTAATGCCTCCTTAGTTGAAGGCATAATATTTCATGGCAGAATTTTTTAAAAGATGGAGTTTATTTAGAGCTTACGATTAAATGCGTGTTACCATTTTTCGATATTTTTCAAGGATTTGACTCATAACGGGTTCAAGCTCATCCGGTTGAATGACCAACAGATCGCCTTGCCGTGCTCTTGAGAAAATAATATCCACCGCCTTGTCCGGCTCCGGAACGATTTCAATATTCTCTTTCTTAAAACCACCCTGAATCAATCCTTCATAAACCAAGTCCGGCGTTTCCCCGATTGGTCTGTTTCGGGGGTCAAAATCAGTCAACAGGATATAATCGTAAACCGAAGCCAGGGCCTTGCCATACTCAATGATTTGTTCGGAGGTTCGGTTCCCGGTCCCATGGCACAGGGCGACCTTTCTTCCGGGTGAAAGTCGTGGCAATAAGCTGGCCATGGCACGAACTGATTCCGGATTATGTCCATAGTCTAAAAGGACTTTATATTTCTGGAAATCAAATAAATTCATACGGCCGGGGTTTTGATTCGGGCTAGGATAAAATGTCATAATTCCATTTCGAATCTGATCAATGGGAATGTTCACACCATGCAGAGCACCTATGGCAGCAAGCGTGTTTGAGATATTAAAATCTATCATTCCGCCAAAGGTGATGGGGATTTCTTCAAGCGTGCATATGTTGATATTTAATTCATTATTTTTAATAATGACATTTCGGTCAATCAACGTGACAGCGATGCCTCCATTTTTTATATGCGCTTTAATCTTTTGATTATTTGCATTTAAAGAAAATAAAATAATATTTCCACGGGCACGATCCATAATCGTCATGGTCGTTTCGTCATCTGCGTTTAAAACAGAAACGCCTGTTTCTTTGACCACCTCGACCACCGTGGATTTTACCATACTCAGATCTTCCTGGGACTCTATCCAGTCAGTACCAAGGTGATCTTTCCCAATGTTCAACACAACACCCACATCAACCTCGCTGACGCCAAGACCGCGTCTTGCGATTCCCCCACGTGCCACTTCCAGAACAATGTGATCAACCGATGGCTCCCTGACAACAATCCCGGCACCCTCAGGGCCGCTGTAATCTCCGGATAAAATGGGCTTCCCGTCAATTAAAATACCGGTAGTGCATGTCAGGCCGACTATTTTCCCCGAATACTTTAAGGTATGTGCAATAAGTTTGCAGGTGGTTGTTTTACCATTTGTTCCGGTCACAGCCAGAACTGGAATTTGTGCATATCCCATTGGGAAGAGCATATCCACAACAGGCTTTGCAACATTCCGGGGTTGCCCTTCTGTGGGCTCAAGATGCATTCTGAATCCAGGTGCGGCATTCACTTCAACCACTTTAAGGCCGGAGGACTCAAGGGGTAGAGATATGTCTTTTGCCAACACATCAACACCGACACAATCCAGCCCGATAATCCGGGCGGCCCGTTCAGCCATGAATTTGATATCCGGACTGACCTCATCAGTAACATCGGTGGCAGTACCCCCCTGGCTCAGATTGGCCGTGGCCTTAAGGTAGACCATCTCCTGGTTCCCCGGGACAGAATCCAGGCAAAGGCCTCTTAAGGACAAAAGCCTTTCGGTCATGTCATCGACTTCGATTTGTGTCAGCACCTTTTCATGCCCAAACCCGCGAAGCGGATCGGCATTGACGGTTTTAATAAGATCGTGGATAGTGGATGTTCCATCCCCAATGATATGTGCCGGTTCTCTTTTTGCTGCAGCAATAAATTTTCCATTAATGACTAAAAGACGAAAATCACCCCCATGGACATACTCTTCAACGATCACATCGGGGTGATAGGCATACGCAGTTTGAAACGCCATCTTTAATTGCTCGGGATCGGTAATATTGATCGTGGATCCGTTACCATGATTCCCCACATCCGGTTTGACAACAACGGCAGAGCTGAGCTCATTAAAAACCAAAATGGCTTCGTCTGCAGTGGAAACCACCTTGCCGTTTGGAACCGGAATGCCTGCTCTTTTTAAATATGTCTTTACTCGGGTCTTTTCGTCGGCAGTTTCCACGGCAATGGCCGATGTATGACAGGTTATGGAGGCTTGAATCTGTTTTTGATTCGCACCATAGCCCAACTGAATATGGCTGTCTTGGTTCAACCGAATAAAGGGAATACCTCTGGATTGCGCCTCTTTAACAATACTCCAGGTCGTAGGCCCCAACATATCTTCTTCCCGCAAGACCTTGAGATCAGACACAACCTGGTTGATATCAAAAGGGTTTCCTTCGGCAACTTTTTCATATAGAGATACGGCAACTTTGGCTGCCTCTAAACCCGCAGATTCTACAAGGTATTGGAAGACCACAATATAAACCCCCTTTTGTGATGTCCCCAGGGTTTTGCCGTATCCGACTTCCATTCCGGCCAAACATTGAAGTTCAATGGCAATATGTTCAATAATATGACCGGCCCAGGTTCCTCTTTCAAGCCGTTGGATAAAGCCCCCGGGTTTTCCAATGGAGCAGCCGTGTTCTTGCAAGCCCGGAATAAGTGTCAATAAACGATCTGAAAAACCGTCTATTTTATCCGAAGGCAGGCTCTCAAACGCTTTAATATCCAGGACCATAGATATGGCAGTACGTCGGGTATGTCGATTGGGGCCGCGTAATGCTCTTAATTCTTTAATCTCAATCATAGTTACTCCTGCATTGATTTTGACGATGGCTTAAGGAACCGTCTTTTTTTAAAATTATACCCATATCCATCCACCAACGAATGAATTCGAACATTTTCCACAGCTATTGGCTCACCCGGCTTAATATTCATTATGTTGGAAGACAAGATACTGCAGCCATCAACAATAATCACCTGTCCTGTACCTACGACCTCGGCAATCCCATCTCCCTTGAGAATAACGCCTGAATCTTCACCAATACCAACTCCGATGCAGGTTGGATTTGAGGCGACAATCTGAATCAAGCGCCCAATACGCCCCCTTGCCATAAAATGAGTATCAAAAATGATATTATTCACAAAACCGAAGCCGGATGTTGAAAGGACACTGCCTTTAAACAGTCCGTCTTCACTTTTACCTTCATAAATCATCGTGTCGGAAAACACAGCAGCCCCGGCACTAGTGCCTGCAATGAGCGCTCCATTTTCGAGACATTTCCGAATGGCATCAAAGATCCTTGTCCCTCCCAGAATGGTTGTCAGCCGCAATTGGTCTCCACCCGTAAAAAAAATCAAATCAAGATCTGCGATAATTTTGGCTGATTTTCTGTTATTTGCCTCAACTCTTTCTCTAATATTAAATATGTCTATCCTGGTCGCACCAAGGGTCGTAAATACGCTATGATAGTCTTTCCCGCGCTGTTCAGGATCTTCACTTGCCGTGGTGATGACCCCGACCTTGTAATCGGTTTTCCCGATTTCTTGAACAACCCGTTTGAGTACGATCAATTCATCTGCCTTGTCTTCATTTCCGCCAATGGCAATCAGGCGACCCAGGAATATAGGATTTAATGCCATTATTATTCGTTCTCCGCAATATGTGACCACGCCATGCCGTTACGGGCATTTGATGCAAATCTATTCCGTGTTAAAATGATGAGTCCGATATCCACACTCTGGTCAAACAAAGTGATTGCCTTTTTTGCGGCTTGCTCAGGACTCATGTTGTTTTCCAGCCAGGTGTAAACTTCTTTTGCCAGAAGCTTAAGGGCGATAAATTCACCGTCCCCTGTGCAGGCAACTGCCCCTGATTCACCACAAAACAGACCGCATCCCGGCAGAGGCACATCCCCCACCCGTCCCATGGCTGATTTTTCAAGCCCGCCTGAGCTTAAAGCCGCAGCAAAGGTGGTTCCGTCAAAGGCAACAGCGCCCACTGTATCACATGATGTGCCGGGCGTTTCTCTGTCGCCGGAACCACTTAAACCTGTAACCGGAATATTATATTCTTCTGCAAAAATCCTGGCCCCGTCTCCCACCAGAAGGATATGTGGAGAATGACGCAACACCCCATGGGCTATAGCAATAGGGTTTTTAATATTTTCCACACAGGCAACTGCTCCGAATTCATTGTTACTTGTCATACAGGATGCATCCAGCTGCATGGTACGGCCATCGATCCTCACCTTTGAGCCCAAACCGGCATTAAACCGGGGATCATCTTCTAAATACTTCACAGCATCAACCACAGCAGTCAAGGCTGTTTCACCATTCGCCATCAGATCCATTCCTCTGTTGGCGGCAGATTTTGGTCCATCAAAATCTTTGGGATCAGAGCCTGCTCCCCCATGAGTTAAAATCGCACGTTGAAAGTTTGGCAACGATTGTCTCCTGTTTTTATTTTAATAAGTTACACCTATAGTTCGATTGTATGATAGGCTTATACTCATTCGTATGCAAGGTATTTAAATGAACACAGGTTTCAAGCTCGACAGGGCTGTTAACCCCAAAAAATTTTCAGGCAAGGATCACAATAAAAGAAAGTGTCCACTTTTTCTCTACCAGATAAGTATGCTTTTGCTTAACTGGAAAAGATTCCCTTGAATTTTAAACCGGATTTGTTATAAGTTTGCCATAAAGCTGCTTTACCGGATAAGTGGTATATTTCTTCAGGAAACTTAAATATTTAATGTTTTGGATATTTTTTATGAATATATCAAAACCGCAACGATCTAAATTATTTATTGTATTATTGATTTTTTTTTTACTTACAGCAGTTGCAATATCTTCTGCAAGTGCCCAGGCTCCTTTTGCAGACATGTTTAACCAGAATCAGTCCCAGCAAAAAAAACAATTACCCGAATACACACCACAGGAACCAGGCCCGAAAATTGTTCTACCTCCCCTGCCTGCCCCTGAAAAGGACAGACTTTCCACAATCGGATTTGTTTATGTTAAAAAATATCGTTTCAACGGTAATACAATAGTCTCTGACAAAGAACTGGATAATATTGCAGGACCATTTACCAACAGAAAAATAAGCACCCAGGAGCTTCATGAGCTTCGTTATAAAATCACCTTGCATTATATTAATAAAGGATACATCAATTCCGGAGCTGTGCTGCCGGACCAGAAGGTTGAAAATGGAGTGATCACTTTTAAAATTATCGAGGGAAGACTAACCGATCTTGAGATTATTGGAACAAAACGAATCAAAAAAGGCTATGTCTTAAAGCGGATTGATCCGGGCCGGGAAAAAATTTTAAATATTAATGAACTCCAGAAAAATCTGCAATTGCTGCACCAGAACCCTCTTATAAGCAAAATAAACGTGGAACTGAGCCCGGGATTGATGCCTGTAGAAGCATTCTTAAAAGTTGCGGTGACTGAATCAAACCCTTTTAAATTATCTGTTAAATACGCAAATGACTATACACCCGCTTCCGGCAGTCTGGGATTGGGAATTTTCATTCAATACCTTAATCTTTCAGGCTGGGGTGATTCCATTTCAGGTCGTTACGAACATACAAAGGGAGCTGATGAATACTCAATTAATTACACAATTCCAATCAATTCCAAAGGAACCATGATTGCCTTAACCCACAATAATACTGATTCACAAATCATTGAGGAACCATTTGATCTGATTGATATTACAAGTGAAGCCAGAAATTTCGGAATAAGTTTGAGCCATCCTATAATTAAAAACCCTGTTCAGGAACTTTTATTCACCATCAGCGGTGAAAAACGAAATACAAAAACATATCTGTTTGGGCAGTCATACTCCTTTGTCGGCAATACAAATACCGGGCAAATTGATATCACCATAGGACGTTTATCCACGGATTGGACTATTTTCAGACCAACTCAGGTTTTTGCAATCCGCTCAGTTATATCCAGTGGATTTGATATCCTTGATGCCACTTCATTTACCATGGAACCAGATGGCGAATTTGTGAGCTGGCTGGGCCAGCTTCAATGGAGTAAGCGGCTTGATATTGTAAAAGGGGATCAAATGATCCTGAAATACAGTTTTCAGATCAGTGATAATGCCCTGCCTTCCATGGAGAGATTCTCCGTGGGGGGAATGAATACTGTCAGGGGTTACAGGGAAGATCAGCTTGTCAGGGACAACGGCCAGGTGGCCTCCATAGAATATCGGTTCCCCATATTCAGACTTCCTCTTTTGTCGGTGAGCAAAGACTTAAAAGACGGAATGGTTCAGCTTGCTCCTTTTTTTGACTGGGGAAAGGCCTGGAACAAGCAGGGTCCTTTAAAATCCGAAATAATTTACAGTGTTGGTGCCGGAATAAGATGGGACCCGTCAAAGAATTTACATGCCCAGATTTATTTTGGAAAAGGGCTAAAAAATATTGAAAATGCCAGTCATGATTTACAGGATTCCGGAATACATTTTTTGTTCCAATGGGACCTTTTTTAAAAAATGTTGTAATTATTCAGCTCTTACGCTTGAAACCGCCTTGTCTGATTGATATTTGTTTCGAGGCTATTCGCTTAACCTCCTGCAAATATACTTCATACAGGGCTTTGGAGATAATTTTTTTTAACGGGCTGAACAATTACAAAATATTTTCATTGACCAAGTATTACATTGGAAAACAGCATGTCATCAAGGGTGGGAGTCAAGCCGCCCTGGCCCGTGATCACCAGACTACTGGCCTCCTCCTTTTTCCTGGTAGCGCAGGTATCCTGACTGAGTTCTGGAATATTTCCAGACTCGGGCAGCATCACCAATACATTGCTCAAATCAATATTGGGGGTATTGATTACAACCTGGCCGTCAATACCAAGTTGGGATGATGCAGTAACCTGGCTGCCAGGCCAGGCCAGGTAGTAGTCGGCAACAATACCTATATTGCCACCGCTGCCTCCATAGGCATTTGCGATTATCTTACTGGTATTGTCCAGAACTACAAATATCGGGTCAATGGTGATATTGCCGCCATTACCGAGCCCGCCTGCCACGGAGGTTGAAATTGTGCTGTTGAATAGTTTGAGCAGGTTTGAAGTGTCCACGATTATATTTCCACCATCTGCGTCTTCCGTGCGAGTGGTGATTTTGCTGTTGTTGAGATCTACGTCATCAAAGGCCTGAATCCAGATGCTGCCGGCCTCACCCGGGGTGAGGCCCGGAGTTCCTGCACTGGAAAAAGCCGCGCTTCTGGAGGATATCCAGGAATCACCGGACATGGACAGGCTGTTGACTATAATCTCAATATCTCCGCCAAGGCCCTGGGCATCGGTAGCAGCCTCGATTGCCCCCTGGTTGGCAAGGATCAGATTCCCGGCATTGACGGTCAATTTGCCGCCATCCCCGGTTGAGTGGGCATTGACTGCAAGGCCGCTGCTGTTGAGACTGCCTGCCCCGGAGATCAGGATGGATTCATTGGCTGCAATATTGATATTTCCGGCATTACCGGCTCCAGTGCTCTGGGAGACGACCAAGGCGCCGTTGGCAAGGGACAGCCAATCAAGGGCAAGGTCAATATCACCGGCTTTGCTGCTGCTGTCCGTGGAAGCCTCAATCCGACTATCCTTGCTCATGCTCAGGTTTGGAGTCTGGATGTTGATATTGCCACCTTGACCGCCGTCCTTGCCAGTTAAGGTGAATATGCCGCAATTATTATCGCCGTCCCGGCCATTGACTGAAAGGGATGAGGAAGCATTAACCACGATATTTCCAGCTGCACCTGTTCCTCCGGAGGCAGCACTTACCCGGCCTCCGCTTGCAATGGTCATGTCCTTGGTGTCAAAGGTTATATCACCGGCATTGCCCGTGCCAAAGGTGGCAGCCTGGATAACCCCTTCATGATCAATTGTAAAGGTCGGGGTGGTGATGTTGATATCCCCCCCTGGCCCTGACGCGTAGGCATTTGTGTACAAACCGGTAATATAGCCTGCATCATCACCTGTAATGGAAAAAGAATCCGCGGCAGTGATTGTGATCTTGCCTGCGGCAGCAGTCCCATAGCTGCTGGCATTAATCTGGGAATAATCAGACATCTCCATTTTTTCAAGTTCAAGTGTAATGCTGCCGGGAGAACCGCTGCTTTGCATGGTATTGGAAATGGTAGCTCCCTTGCTGAGTGTTAATTGCGGGGAGGATAAATAAATGATTCCTCCATCACCCGTTGCGTAACTGTCCGCCACTATGCCGCTGGTGAAATATTGGCCTGCACCAAAGATGGTAACCCAGTCTGCAGCATTAACTCTGACCTTTCCGGCATTGCCGCTGCCCTGGGAACGACACGAGACCTGGCCTCCGCCGCTTATTTCCAGGGTGTCAACCAACAGATCAATGGCATATTCGGTCTGGTTGTTGGCATTTCCCGGGCCAAATACCCCGATCTGGATGGCAGCCTGATCTTCAATAATCAGAGAGGGAGCTGTTACTGAAATTTTACCGCTTTGTCCCGTGCCAAAGGTGTTTGAATAAAGACCGCTATAGTATAGATTCTGTGATCCTGAAATGTTGACTGATTCCGTTGCAATAACCTCGATATTGCCGGCAAGCCCGCTTCCATTTGTGGGGCTGGTAATTTGTCCGCCCGTGACCAGATTAACCTCTCTTGCCTTAAGAGAAAATGCCATCTGATCCTGATCGCCGGAGTTGCCCGTTCCATATGCCGCCGCCAGAATCTGACCTTCCTCCCCAAGGGTAAATCTGTCGGCCAGGACCGTTATACTGCCGCTGTTTCCCTGGCCATACGTCGAAGCGCTGATAAAGCCGCCGCTGATGTTAATATCCTTGTCAACATTGAACAGGATACCGTCTGAATCCGTGGCGCTGTAAGTATCTGTCCGAATTGAAGCATTGGTCATCTTGAGCTGGCCTGCAACAATGGAAATACTGCCCCCGTCATAGCCACTTTCCATTCCCCCGGCTTCAAGGTCGGCCACCATCATATTTGAGTTGTAGCTTGGCGGGGTTTTAGTTCTATTGATTGTAACCGTGCCGCCTGGTGCGGCCAGGGAAATATGACCGCTCTGGCCAAATAAATTGGCATTGTCAAGGGTGATATTGCCACCGGAAAGTGAAATATATTCTCCCTTTGGTACTGAAAGCAGACTGCCGGATGCAGTCAAGGTGGCAGGGTTGTCGCTCAGAAGGCCAAATGCGGCCGGAGGAGCAATGGTCAGGATGGATACCTTGGCAGGATCAGCATAAAAAAAGCTGTTATCAGTGAACAGCAAATAGTCCCCCGCGCTGGCATGAAAGGAACCTGTGACATCCAGGGAGGCATTGGGGCCGAACATAATCCCGCCAGGGTTTAAAAAATAGAAATTCGCGTCTGTAATGGTGGACTGTATTTTTCCATCTATGAAACTTGTTTTGCCGTCTGTTACCCGGCTTATAATGTTGGAAATTGAATTCGGGCCACTGAAAATAGCGGTTTCCAAGGTGTTAATATCAAATGTATTAAAACTGTGAAAAAGGTTATTGCCCTGTTGAAGACCCAGATCAGCCGTTATGGCATAATCGGGACCTGATATAGAGCCTTTTATGCCTAGACTACCGTCAAGAACAACCTGGGCGTTGAGAATTGCACTCATACCTATCTGTGCATATAAAAATAGCAATAATAAGAATGAATTAAAATATTTTATGGACCCCATACGATATTTCTCCACAAATAAGAATCATTCCCCGTGAAATATGTTTACAATATATCGCGGCGCAAGGCAAATTAATTATAATGGGTAAACCCTCGGCTCTGCCGGGGGACTTCCAAAGTTTGGCTTTTACGGGAATATATTAAAACCTCTTATTCAGTGAACAGTTCAAAGTTCAATACTTTTGGGAGCTGCTCAGTAACCCAAGGTCAACTCCGGCGGCTTGTTCGCTTTTTATCTTGTTTTGAGATAATTTTTCAAATCTCTATAGTAGTTTTCATGTGGACCAATTATTATCAATTCAAAATCATTTCTGATAAACCGATATGAAAGTAAGTATTCAATGCTTTTCAATTTGAATTTATGAATAAATACGCCACGAAGGTCGCCTTTTTTTTCTGTGCCAATATATGGAGTTTTAGCAATTTCAATAACCTGCTTATCAAGCACCTTTTTTTCTTGCTTACTAAATTTTTTAACTTTCCACTTAAATGAACGGGATTGAATAATTTTCATTGAGTGCTATCCAAATTCATACTCTGATGATTCGCCTTGTTCCAGCTCTACAAGGCCGATGAGAATGTCTTTAATCATGCTGTAAGTTAAATCAGGATTTTCTTCAGCACATTTTCCAATATATGCCCAGTGTTCAATTTGTCCAGTTAATGAACGTTTGTCAATTTTACTAAATATTTTTGCTTCTTTTGCCAAATTATCTGTAATTCTTACTGCGGTCGTCATAATGGTTGCCTCCATAAGTATCATTATATATAACAAAATAACACAAAAAATTGTATTGTGCAATATACTGTTGCGAATTGTATCAAAATTTACTTTGAAAGCGAACGGCCAAGCTCACCTTTGGGCGATCCCTTTAATTCTATAGAAAGAGTGAAGAAATTTCACAAAAAGATTTTGCCATGATGTAATGAATATATATTGGTGCTTTAGAAAAAAAGTAGATAAGGTTACTCTTTAAAAAAAATTTTATGCAATGTCATCAGCAAAAAAACCATCCCAGGCAGCAATACCCGGGGTGGATGAAAAAAATTAAAAATGTTGCGGTGTATTAGGTTGCATCATTTATTCCATACCATATTTTTTTTTGATTAATAAAAATTGTTTATAAAATTATATTTAAGAATAAAGCCCGATCATTTATTTGGCTATTTTTTTATTAGATGCCTTATGGGTTGGAAATAGGGTTGGAAATCAAATTTATTCAATAAAAAAAGGGTCTCGAGAAAACCTCGAAACCCCTGATTTTATTATGGAGGCGGCTTCCGGATTTGAACCGGAGAATAACGGCTTTGCAGGCCGTTGCCTTACCCCTTGGCGAAGCCGCCTTGTTTTATGGAGCGGGAAACGGGAGTTGAACCCGCGACTTCGACCTTGGCAAGGTCGCACTCTACCACTGAGTTATTCCCGCCCAGCAAACAAAAGAGATTTATATACTTAGACACTTAATTTGTCAATATCAAATTTGTCCATATCAATTTAAAGCATTAAGAACTTTCTGGCCTTGATAAAATAATCAAGCCCGGACCAGATCGTAAAAATCAATGCACCATAAAGAAAAAATATACCTATGGCATTTAAGTTGATGCCCAGATAATTGTAATGCATTGTCAATGGTATGATGGCTGCAATCTGAAAACCTGTTTTATATTTGCCTAACCATGAAGCTGCAATATCCTGACCATTTTCAATCAAAACACACCTCAAACCAGTCACTGAAAGCTCCCTTCCAATAATGACACAGGCAATCCAGGCCTGTAAAAACCCTAAAGAAACAAGCATCACCAATGTTGAAGAAACCAGAAGTTTATCTGCCATGGGATCCAGGATTTTACCTAATTTTGTAACCAACCCTCTGGTCCTTGCAAGATATCCGTCAAGATAATCTGTAATAGATGCCAGGGAAAAAACAATGGCAGCACTAAAGGTTGTGATTTTTGTTTCATATATTAAAAGTATCACAATCAAAGGAACAGCAACAATTCTGGATATGGTCATGAAATTGGGTGTCAGGACAATGTTTTTTACTCGATCAAACCTGGCCATCTTTAATTATCCGTTTTTTTTATTCCAGTCTGCCAGGAAAGCATCAATTCCTTTATCAGTCATATGATGGGTTGCAAGTTTCTTTAAAACCCCATAAGGAATTGTGGCAATATCAGCACCCAATAGTGCTGAGTCCAGAACATGAAGCGGACTTCTCACACTGGCCACTATAATCTGGGTATCAAAATCATAATTAGCATAAATTTGAACAATCTCTTCAATCAGCCCCATTCCTTCCTGGGCAAGATCATCCAGCCGGCCTATAAAAGGGCTTGCAAACGTGGCACCTGCTTTTGCTGCCATCAATGCCTGAAGTGCTGAAAAAACCAATGTCACATTTGTTTTAATGCCCTCATCCGAAAGGGTCTTTACAGCTTTTAATCCATCAACAGTCATGGGAATTTTAACAGTAATATTATCAGCTATTTTTGCAAGATCGCGGGCTTCTTTTAACATACCTTCATAGGCAAGACTGATGACTTCAGCGCTGACAGGCCCTTTAACAATCTTACAAATCTCTGCTATAATTTCTTTAAACTCGCCGTCTTCTTTAGCAATTAAAGAAGGATTGGTGGTTACACCGTCAACCATGCCCATATCATTGGCATCTTTGATTTGATCAATATTAGCTGTATCAATAAAAAACTTCAATTTAAGCCTCCTCGTCCAAAAGAATCACCTTCTGGGTTTTTTGTATTTTAATTTTATTTAATAATTCATCTGATCGTAAATTTAAAACCGGATGGATTGTATGGGCTCCTATATCACAAATAGGCGTTAATACAAAACATCTTTCGTGCATTCTTGGGTGTGGTATTTCAAGCTGACTGGTTTTGAGAACCAGATTATCATAATAGACAATATCAATATCAATAATCCTGGGACCAAACCTGAATGGTTTCCCATCCTTATCCAGATCTTTTTCCAAATTTTTTATAACAGCGATCAAATCCTCTGGATTCAATACCGTCTTTATTTTCAAGGCTGCGTTTACAAACCAGTCCTGATCTATAAAATTTTGGGGTTCTGTTTTGTAAAAAGATGATATAGACAGCACTTCAATCTTATCATGGCTGTTTAAAAGGACTGCTGCTTCATTGAGATTCTTTTTCTTGTCTCCAATATTCGAACCTATACTCAAATATGCAATATGGTGGGCAATTTTCATTTAGATTCAAATTTAACAGATTTTGAATATTCACTTCTCATACTGCCTTCCCCTTTGGCCTGAACCCTGAGATAATATTTAAATCCTTTTTCAATTTTAATAATAAATTCCATTAAAGGGGCAGTGACAACTCCAATCGCCTTAAACTCAAAAGGACATCCAATACAGGCTTCCAATGTTTTTTTTGCCATAAAAATTTCAAAATATTTGGGTTTTATAACAGCTATCTCATTATCAACCTTATGGTTCCATGAAAAAATGATTTCTTTGTTGCCGGGAATAATTTTCAACTCAACAGGTGCTGCAATTTTTTGCCCTTTTATTTCAGGGGCAAGTGGAGGTCCTTTTTCCCCGCATCCTGACAATATCAGGATAATGATCCCGGACAATATTATTAAGGACTGAATGACAGCTCTCTTATCTTTCATTGTAAGCCAAGCTCCACTTTTGCATTTTGAATTGCCTTTTTGACATTGTTAAAACTGGTTCCCCCATAAGAAATCCGTCTTTCTATCATTTTATCAATCTCAAGATACCCATAGACATCTTTTTCTATCAACTCACTTAAAGTTTTAAACTCTTCAATTGTCATATCATTTAGTTCTTTTCCATGGCCCAGGGCAAAGGCAACAGCTTGTCCTGCAACAGAATGGGCCCGGCGAAAAGTCATACCTTTTGAAACCAGATAATCGGCAAGATCAGTTGCATTTAAAAATCCCTGTTTGCAGGCATCATACATTCTGTCTTTATGGACCAAAATATTTGCTAACATCCTTGTATAAACATCAGTACATATTTTAAGCGTATCCACTGTATCAAACAAGGGTTCCTTGTCTTCCTGCATATCCTTATTGTATGCCAGGGGCAATGATTTCATCAGGGTAAAAATATTAATAAGGTTACCCAAAACTCTGCCTGTTTTACCCCTTACCAGTTCTGCCACATCAGGATTCTTTTTTTGAGGCATGATACTTGAGCCTGTGGTAAAAGAATCTGAAATGGTAATAAAAGAGAATTCAGAACTGGACCAGAGAATAAGCTCTTCGGAAAGCCTTGAAAAATGGACCATGGTTATGGATGCATGGGAAATGAACTCCATGACGAAATCCCTGTCCGACACAGAATCAATGCTGTTATCTGAGACTTTTGAAAAACAAAGCAGTTCTTTTGTAAATTCACGATTCAGAGGATATGTCGTACCTGCAAGTGCTGCCGCACCCAAAGGCATTACATCTATTCTTTTAAAGCAGTCTTCAAATCTTTGGATGTCTCTTTTAAACATTTCATAATATGCCATGAGATGATGGGAGAAAAGAACAGGTTGTGCCCTTTGAAGATGTGTATATCCCGGCATGATCACATCCTGATGTTTTTGGGCCATTATGACAAGAGATTTTTGAAAGCCCTTTAAAAGGTCTATAATAAGTTCTGTCTCTTTTTTTAAATATATCCTCACATCCAGAGCGACCTGATCATTTCGGCTACGCCCCGTATGAAGCTTTTTCCCCACTTCACCAACCTCTTTTCCCAAGGCATCTTCAATATGCATATGAATGTCTTCAAGAGCGGCTGAAAAAGCAATTTCATTATTCTCAATTTTCTTTCGCACCTTTTCAAGGCCTTCAATAATTATCCCTGCATCATCCTGGGGTATAATGGATTCTTTTGCCATCATTTTCACATGGGCTATACTTCCATCAATATCACTGTCATAAAGACGTTTGTCAAAATCAATTGATGCATGGAATTTTTCAACAAGTTCATCCGTACCCTGTAAAAATCTTCCGCCCCAGAGTTTTTCATTCCTGCCTTTTTTTTCCATTGTCCTATGAATTCCCTGCTATTTAATTGGACCTAATATCAAACTTTCCAGAATGGCTTTATGCATATGTCTTTTATTTTCCGCCTGATCCCAGAATACATTGTTTTCATCCTCCAGAACATCTTCTGAGATTTCTTCACCCCGGTGAGCCGGAAGGCAATGCATCACCATCACATCCTGTTTTGCCCGGGATAAAAGATCTTTATTGACCTGAAACCCTTTAAAAGCAATTATCCGTTTAGATAATTCATTTTCATCCCCCATGCTTGCCCAGACATCAGTATAAACCACATCTGCATTTTTAACTGCCTCTTTGGGATCATTTGTAAAAACAATATTGTTTTTATTTTTAACCAATGCCGCCTCAATGATATGATGATTTACACCATAATTATCCGGGCACGCAACAACCAGGTCAAGCCCTATAACGCTTGCAGCATTGATCCATGAATTAACAACATTATTTCCGTCTCCCACCCAGGCAATTTTTAAATTCTTATATCCACCCTTGTGTTCAATAATGGTCATAATATCACTCAATATCTGGCAGGGATGAAAAGAATCTGTAAGGGCATTGATCACCGGGATAGTTGAATTTTGAGCAAACTCTTCAACCAGGGAGTGGTCAAAGGTCCTCATGGCAAGACAATCAATATATCTTGAAAGAACCCTTGCCGTATCCTTGGCAGGTTCGTTCCTGGAAATCTGAGTATCCTGCGCACTCATGTAAATTGGGTGCCCGCCAAGCTGTATCATTGCGGTCTCAAAGGCTACCCTTGTCCGGGTTGATTTTTTGTCAAAGATCAAGCCCAGACTCTTGCCGGCCAATAATTTATCAAGGATACCCCTATTATATCTTTTTTTTAACTGTAGCGCCCGGGTAAAAAGGGCCACAAAATCCTCTTTTTCAAGATCCAAAAGAGATAATAAATCTTTTTTCACAACAATCTCCTCAATTATAACAGGCTGTCCAATGCCAGTATCAGCTTGTCAATTTCTTGTTTTTCTATAATTAAAGGTGGGGCAAATCGTAAAATTTTATCCTGAATTCCATTTATGATAAAGCCTTTTTCAAATAATTTTCCTACAAAAAAGCCGGCATCCTTATCTATTTCCAATCCCAGCAAAAGGCCTTTTCCCCTTACTTCAACAACTTTTGTGTGTTTTTCTTTGAGTTTTAAAAGTTCTCCCTTAAAATACTCACCGATTTGATGTACTTTATCCAGAAATATGTTCTGGCTTATAATATTCATCACCTCTAGGGCTGCTGCCGTGGCAAGGGGTGTCCCACCAAAAGTCGTAGCATGACTTCCATAATCAAACCCGGTTGCAGCATTTTGGGTTGCAAGCATGGCTCCGATGGGAAAACCATTGCCAAGCGCCTTTGCAATGGTCATAATATCCGGTGTGATACCATAAAGTTCATGTGCAAACAAAGTGCCGCACCGGCCCATACCACACTGAATCTCATCAAAGATCAATAAAATTTTCTTATCATTGCAAAGCTGTCTTACTGCGAAAAGATAATCAGGATCTGCCGGAATAATCCCGCCTTCTCCCTGAACCGGTTCAAGCATTATGGCACAGACTGTTTCATCGATTTGGTTTTTCAATGCATCAATATCATTAAAGGGAACATGGGAAAAACCTTTAAGAAGCGGATAAAATCCATCTTTTATTTTATCCTGGCCCGTTGCAGTTAAAGTTGCCATGGTCCGCCCGTGAAAAGATTGTTCCATGGTAATAATCTTAAACCGATCCTTTTCCCCTTTTTTTTGAAAATATCGCCTGCTAAGTTTTATAGCTGCTTCATTGGCTTCCGCACCTGAATTTGCAAAAAACACCCTGTCTGCAAAGCTTTTTTCACATAGTTTTGATGCAAGATCTGCCTGGGGCATGGTATAAAAAAGGTTAGACACGTGAACAAGGGTGGATGCCTGTCTGCTGATTGCCTCGGTGATTTTCGGATGACAGTGCCCAAGACTTACGACAGCAATCCCCGCTAAAAAATCTATATATTTTTTTCCATCCTCATCCCAGAGATAAACGCCCTCACCCCTAACTAATGCTTTGCCCTGCCTTTGATAAGTTTGAAATACAAAATTATCTGTTTTATTAATTGAATCCAATTTTAAACCTGCTTTATTTAAAAGTTAATCCAAAAAGACCTGTGTACCAATACCGGAATCCGTAAACAGCTCAAGCAATACTGCATGGGATAATTTCCCGTTGATAATGTGAGATTTTTTTACACCGGCTTTTAATGCATCCACTGCACATTCAACCTTGGGGATCATACCTCCAATGATATCACCTGCAGCAATCATTTCCTTAATACTTGCGGCATCCACAGAAGAAATCAGTTTTTTATTCATATCCAGCAGACCATCCACATCTGTGACAAGCATCAGACGTTCTGCATGTAAAGCTGATGCAATCTTTGATGCAACAATATCAGCGTTAATATTATATGTTTCTCCATTTTTGCCAAAACCCACCGGGGCAATAATTGGAATAAATCCTTTGTCAGTCAGGGTGTGAATAATATCAGGATTGATATTTACCACTTCTCCAACCATACCGGGATCTATTATTTCAGGTGGTTTGCTTGCATCCTCCTGATGATAAATTGTCATCTTCCGGGCTGTAATCAACATGCCGTCTTTTCCGGTTAAGCCGACAGCCTTTCCTCCCTGGTGGTTAATCCTTGCTACAATATCTTTATTCACCTTGCCGCCTAAAACCATTTCAACTACATCCATTGTTTCATCATCAGTATATCTCATTCCCCGAATAAATTTAGACGTAATCCCCATGGAATCTAAAACTTTATTGATCTGGGGTCCACCACCATGAACCACAACAGGCTTCACCCCTATGTATTTTAACAAGGTGATGTCATTGGCGAAATCCTTTTTCAGATTTTCATCCTTCATTGCATGACCGCCATATTTGACCACAATCGTCTTGCCGGAAAATCTTTTTATATATGGTAAGGCCTCAATGAGTAAATCTGCAACACTATTTTTCATAGGATATACCTTGTCAAATCTTCATTTTCAACAATATCCATCAATTGTTTTTCAACAAAAGATGCATCAATGACAATCTTTTTTTCTTCTATATCAGGTGCTTTAAAAAGAATATCTTCCAAAAGCTTTTCCATCACAGTATGAAGTCTTCTTGCACCTATATTCTCTGTTGTGGAATTAACTTCCTCAGCGATAAAAGCAATTTTTTCAATAGCACCTTTAGTAAACTCAATTTGTATACCTTCTGTTCTTAGCAGGGCAATATATTGGAGTACAAGAGCATTTTTAGGTTCCGTTAAAATTCTTGTAAATTCATGGGCAGCAAGAGAGTGGAGTTCCACTCTTATGGGAAATCTTCCCTGGAGTTCCGGAATTAAGTCAGAAGGCTTTGAAACGTGGAATGCTCCTGAAGCTATAAATAAAATATGATCGGTTTTTACAATACCATACTTTGTTGGAACAGAACTTCCTTCAACAATGGGTAAAAGATCTCTTTGAACGCCTTCTTTCGAAACTTCCGGCCCATGGCTCTTTTCTTTACTCACAATTTTATCTATTTCATCAATAAAAATAATTCCGGCCTGTTCCACCATTGTTACTGCATCTGTCTTTATTTGCTCCATGTCTACAAGATGGGCAGCTTCTTCCTGGGTCACAAGTTTTAATGCATCCTTAATTTTTACCTTGCGGCGCTTTGTATTTTTGGGCATCAAATTACCAAGCATATCTTTGACATTAATCCCCATTTCCTCAATGCCCGTATTTGAAAAAATCTCGACCATGGGGGAGGATTTATCTGCCACCTCAAGGTCTACCTGTCTTGAATCAAGCTTCCCGTTCCTAAGCATTTTTCTTAGCTTTTCCCGGGTAGATGCCTTGGTTTGATTCTCTTCATCCCCCTGCCCTGTTGCAATAATATCAAGGTCATTTGAAAGGGCGGGTCCGGTTTTTGACGCTGGTGGCAGCAAAATATCCAAAAGCCTTTCTTCGGCTATTTTGGATGCTTTTTCCTGTACCGCATCCTGTTGCCGGGACCTTAAATCGTTTACAGTCAATTCCACAATATCCCTTATCATGGATTCAACATCGCGGCCCACATATCCAACCTCTGTAAACTTGGAGGCTTCTACCTTATAGAAAGGCGAATCCGTCAAATTGGCAAGCCTTCTGGCTATCTCTGTTTTTCCCACACCAGTGGGGCCTATCAATATAATATTTTTTGGAGCGATTTCATCTTGAAGGTCTTTCTCAACCTGTCTTCTCCTCCATCTGTTTCTAAGGGCAATGGCAACTGATTTTTTGGCATCTTTCTGACCAATAATATATTTGTCCAGCTCTGTAACAATCTGTCCTGGTTTTAAATCTTTCATTTTTTTATTTTCTCTTATTTATATATCATATGGGATCAGGCTTGCGTAGTTGCGTTTATTAAACGATAAAAGCAACTACGCAAGCCTGACCCCGATCATTCGATCATTACAATTCTTCCACTATGATATGATGATTTGTATAGATACACAAATCCGCTGCTATCTTCATGGCTTTTTCTACAATATCTTTTGATTCCAAATCCGTATTTTCAATCAGGGCAATTGCTGCAGACTGCGCAGCTGTACTTCCTGAGCCAATACTGATCACTCCGTCATCGGGTTCAATAACATCACCGTTGCCGGACAAAAGGTATGTGTTGTCTTGATCCGATGCAATCATCATGGCCTCAAGCCGCCTTAAATATTTATCCGTTCTCCAGTCCCGGGCAAGTTCCACACAAGCGCGTGTTAAATTGCCGTTATACCTTTCAAGCTTTGTTTCAAGCTTTTCCGACAGGGTCAATGCATCTGCAGTGGCTCCTGCAAAACCTACAATAATCTTGTCATTATAGATCCTTCTGACTTTTCTTGCCTTGTGTTTTGTGACAACACTTCCCAATGTCACCTGGCCGTCTCCTGCAACTACGACTGAGTCTTTATGCCTTAAAGCAAGAATGGTTGTTCCATGAAATTTTTCTGTATTCATTTTAATTACCCTGTATTTTTCAGCTTCTTGGATGTGCTTTGTCATAGACCTTCATGAGTTTATCCATACTCACATGGGTATAAATTTGAGTTGTAGAAAGGCTTGCATGTCCTAAAATTTCCTGAATACCCCTTAAATCAGCACCACAATCAAGCATATGGGTTGCAAAGGAATGCCTCAATGTATGTGGTGAAACCGGCACATTCAATTGGCAGTCTCTAACAAGTTTATCAAGAATCCGCCGGATGGACCGGGAACTTAATCTTGTAAAATTTTTATTCAAAAAAATCGGAATATAATTTTCTTTTAAAGATGCCCTGTAATCATTTATTGCATTTACAGCTCTTTTGCCAACGGGTACAATCCTTTCTTTTGAACCTTTTCCAAAGACTTTAATCATTTGACTTTTAAAGTCAATATCTTCAATATTAAGTCCTTCCATTTCCGATACCCGCATACCAGTAGAATAGAATGTTTCAAACATGGCAAGATTTCTTTTGTCAAACCAGGTATTCGTCTCTATGGAATCCAAAAGTCTTACGACATCATCAATGCTTAAAAACTTCGGTATTGTTTTCTCAAGCTTTGGAAACGGAATAGTTTCTGCAGGATTAGCCCGGATCTGCCCTGATTTGACCAGATAATTAAAAAATGCTTTTAAAGAAGACAGCTTTCGTGCAATGGTTCGTTTGGTTTTTCCAAGCCTTACAAGCTGGGCAAGGTAATTTCTAATTATAGTTTTATCAAGTGTATTCAAATGCTGCCAAAATAATTTTTCCGGATCAATTTCATCAATATCCTGTTTGTCTAAAACGAATTGAACAAAATCAAAAATATCTGATCGGTATGCTCTGCAGGTGTGGACCGAATAACCTTTTTCAGCCATAAGAGTATCAATAAAGGTATCAAGAATCATGTTTGGACCCTGCATTTTCCATCACAAGTTTCATATCTTCCCATACCTGGCGTTTATATTCCGGGTTTTTTAAAAGAAGGGATGGATGAAAAGTGGGCATGACCTTAATTCCATTATAGTCATAAAATTTTCCCCGAAAGTGTTCCAGGGGCTTTTCAATCTTTAAAAGGGACTGGCCAGCCTTTGTTCCAAGAGTGATGATAATTTCAGGAAAAACGATTTTTATTTTTTCTTGAACTGATTTCAAGTCATCTGAATTGCAGATAAAGATGGAATCATAAGAAAGATTCATGGCCTTAAGAATCTTTTTGAGCAGCACACCACTGTCACCTTTAAAAAAACCTGTACCACTGTCTATGATAAAAATATCCGCATTTTCAGGACCTTCAAAAAAAAAATTGTGCGACTGTGTTTTGATTTCCCAGTTATTTATCAGGCTTTTAGATTCTTCAGAAAGATTAAGAAATGTATTCCCTGTTTTTTTTTGGTAAAGAAAATATTGAGAAAAATCTTTTATCACCCGGACCATCTCAAATTTGATTGAAGCCGGGTCAGTCGAAATGTCTGATTCCATTTTAAAATCTATTCCATTTTCTCAATCACTTGATCAATCAAGATATCTGCAACCTTGTCTTTTTCCATTAATGGGATATCAAATGATGAGCCATCCTTAAAAAAAAGCTTTACCTTGTTTGTATCTGCCTTGAATCCTGAATCAGATGATCCCACTATATTGGCAGCAATCATATCCAGATTCTTTTTTTCCATTTTTAATAAAGCGTTTTTTTCAAGGTCATCTGTTTCAGCGGCAAATCCTACCAGAAACTGGCCTTTGGTTTTCTTTTTTCCAAGAAGCTTTAAAATATCAGGATTCTGAGTCATTAAAATGGAAAGATCTTTATCCTTTTCTTTTTTCTTTATTTTGCTGGTTTTGGGATCCATGGGTTTATAATCAGCCACTGCCGCAACCTTGATAATGATATCAGCCTGATCAAACCTTGAAAGCATTTGATCTCCCATTTCTTCACAGGTTTGAACGCAAATACACTCGACACCCACTGGCGCACTAAGACTGACAGGCCCGGACACCAAGGTAACCTGCCCTCCTCTTTTCTCCGCTGCTCTGGCAATGGCATATCCCATCTTGCCGGAAGAATGATTACTGATATATCTGACCGGATCAAGGGGTTCAATAGTCGGGCCGGCTGAAATAAGAATATTTTTGCCTTTTAAATCCTTTTTAACAAGCATTGCTTCAACCCTGTCAAAAATAAACCAGGGCTCTGGCAGTCGTCCTGTTCCAATAGTTTTGCAGGCCAGAACACCTGAATCCGGATCAAGAATTACCCATCCATCCTTTTCAAGAATATCAAGATTTCTCTGCACCCTGATATTCTGGTACATGTCTGTATTCATAGATGGACATACCAGGACAGGACAGGTCACTGCAAGCAGAGTTGTGGACAATGCGTCATCTGCTATGCCATGGGCAAGCTTTGCAATTGTATTTGCCGTTGCAGGTGCAATAATTGCAGCATGGGCTCTTGTTGCAAGCTCAATATGCTTTACAGAAGATTCAGTGTCAAAAAACAAATCCGACAGCACTTTATTTTCAGATAAAACTTCAAATGTTGTTTTACCGACAAATTTTTGTGCGCTGTCCGTCATTATGACATTTACGTTGGCACCCGTCTTTTTCAAAAGCCTTAAAAGCTCAACAGCCTTGTAGGCAGCTATCCCCCCTGTAACTCCGAGAAGAATATTTTTATTTTGTAATTCCATCAGGCTTTAATTTTATTTTTAAGGTCTTCTATTAATTTTTCAAAAGAGTTTTTCTGCAGCATCTGGTCAAACTGGGAGCGATAATTCCCCACAAGACTGACACCTTCAATAATCACATCATATACCATCCAGGAGCCGTTATTTGTTTGATACAATCGATAATCAATGGGGATTTCAATAGTCTCTGTAATAACTTTCGTATCAACCTGTGCTTTCTTATCTGTCACATATTCCTTTAAAAAAATCACTTTTTCATTGGAATAGGATTCTATTTTGGAGATATAGGTTTGTTCAAGGAGTTGTCCAAATAAATCAATAAAGGTTTTCTTTTCCTCATCACTTCTTGCTTTCCAGTGCTTGGCAAGACTCAATTGTGACATTTTATCAAAACTGAATTTGTCATGGATCAGTTTACGAAGGGAGGTTCTTCTTTTTTCAGTAGCGTCTTCTCCCTTAAGAGACTTATCTTGCAATATCTTTAAAATTTGATCCAGAGTGACTTTCAGCTCATCCTGAACAGATGACGCACAAGCGTTATTAACCGGGGGAAAAATACAGACCACAAAAAAAATAAGGATAATTATCCTAAATTGTTTCATTAAAACCTCCAAAGTAAAGCAACTCTTTGTTAATATTCACACAATTTTTTATATGCATCATCCATATCTGATTTTATGGTAAATACATTATCCAGTTTTGTCAGGGAAAGCGCATTCTTCACATTTGTACCCAATCCTGTCAATATAAATTCTTTTTTTTCTTTTTTACTCCATTGAAGGCCTTCCACAAGGGTTGCAATACCTGAACTGTCCATGAATGAAACCCCTGAGAGGTCTACTATAACACCTTTAATCCTTTTTTTAAAAAAAGGAACCAGTTTGTCCCGTAAATTTGGTGAGGAGAACATATCAATCTCGCCTTCTACTATGATGATACCAATGTTTTCTTTTTCTTTACTTTTAATTTTAAAGCTCATAGGGTCGTTATTTTTTAAAAATATATTTGCTGACCAGTTCTTCAAGGCTAATTGCCGACTCTGTGTCCATCAGAACATCCTTATCTCCCAGTAAATTATCAGAACCGCCTGGTGACAATTTGACAAACTTGTCTCCTATAATGCCTTTTGTACGAATAGAAGCAATAGTATCCTCTGTGATTTTCGTTCCTTTTTTTATCTCCATCTGCACAAAGGCTTCATTTTCTTCAAGGGTTATTCTTTTCACTTTTCCCACGGGCACTCCGGCAATTTCCACGGAAGCTGCAACCTCAAGACCTTCTATGGAGCCAAATTTCGCATCAATCATGAAAGAATCAGACCCGAAAAGATCAACGTTGCCAAGGTTAATGGATAGATATACCAGACAGGCAATACCCACCATCATAAAAATACCGACTGAAATTTCTGTTTTTCTTCCATACATGATGAATAATTTAAATCCTATAGCAATAAAGATGTCAAGATATAATCCACAATAAGAATTGAAAGCGAGATAAGAACAACCGCATTTGTAGTTGCCCGGCTCACCCCTTCAGTGGTTGGTTCAGCTGTAAACCCCATAAACGATGCAATCCAGGTTATCAAAACTCCAAAACAAAGCGACTTTAAAATCCCGCCATAAATATCTGTAAAAGTTATGGCCAAAACCATCTTACCCAGATATGCACCTTCATTAACTCCTAATAATTTTACACCCACAAGGTATCCGCCGGCAATACCCACGAGGTTAAAAAAAGCAGTTAAAAGTGGTAAAGAAAGGATTCCTGCAATAATTTTAGGACTGATCACATATTTTAAAGGATCAATGGCCATCATCTCAAGAGCTGGAAATTGATCTGTAATTTTCATAATACCAATTTCAGCAGTAATGGCAGAACCTGCCCTTCCTGCCACCATCAGGGAACAGAGCACCGGTCCCAACTCCCTGATAATGGAAAGGGCAACCATGACACCAAGGGCGGCTTCCGCTCCAAACTGGCTTAAAGAGTAATATCCTTGAATACCCAGTACCATACCGGTAAAAAGGGCTGTGACAAAAACAATTAAAAATGATTTTGAACCTATAAATTCGATTTCTTTTACAAGTCGCCTTATTCTGAATGGCGGAAGAAAAGCCTGAAAAATTGCAGCCAACAAAAATATGCCGCTCCTGCCAAGAATCTGAAGCCGATTTAAAGTGAATCTGCCAAATTTAGCTGTAATATCCAAATTCAAAAGGCTCCTTTAATCAAATAATATTTCATCTAAATAGTTCTTATCTGTACGTGTAAATGGAATCGGGCCCTCAGGTTCCCCATTGATAAACTGTTTCACCCTTAAATCTTTGCTGTTTTTTATTTCTTCCACGGTTCCTTCTGCTATAATATCTCCGTAAAATAGAATAATAATATTATCTGCTATCCTGAAACAGGATTTGATATCATGGGAAACCACAACAGATGTAATATTCAACGCCTGGTTAAGATCCTTGATAAGTTTGTCAATCACCCCTGTTGAAATCGGATCAAGACCGGAAGTCGGCTCATCATAAAATATAATTTCAGGATCCATTACAATGGCCCGGGCAAGCCCTACCCTTTTGGTCATCCCGCCGGATAACTGGGAGGGCATCAATTTTTCCGTCCCCCTTAGTCCCACCATTTCCAGTTTCATGGTCACGATTGTTTTGATAATATTATCAGCAATTTTAGTATGTTCCCGTAAAGGAAAGGCTATGTTTTCAAAAATATTCAAATAGTTAAAAAGAGCAGAACCCTGGAAGAGCATACCCATTTTTTTTCTGGTATCATATAATTTTTTTCTCCCCATGGTTGTAAGGTCCAACCCATTAAAATAGACAGAGCCTGAATCCGGTTTTTCCAATCCTGTGACCTGCCTTAGCAGAGAAGTTTTTCCAGATCCGCTCCCACCAAGGATAACAGTAATTTTCCCTTTTTCAAAATGACAATTTAAATTATTGGAAACCATTAGACTGCCATACCTTTTTACAAGATTTTCTACTTTGATCATATATTCTGCTGGTTACCTGTCTGTTTAGTGTTTTCGGTCAGGTACAAATTATGAATGATCATAAATAACTTACCGGTTTTAGCGTGTCAACGATAATTACAAAGATTGACAAAGCCAGAACTCCTTTATATAAAAATAAGACTATGACAACAAATAAAAACATACCTTTCCCTGTTTCCACAAATTTTTCATCTGATCTTAAATCCTGTCTTCGTAAAGTTGAGCGCCTGTCTACCTGCATTAAAATTGCCAATTTGATCAACTCGGAACTTTCCATTGGAAAACTTCTTTCCAGCGTAATGGAGACGACAAAAAAAACCTTTGTGGCAGATGCAGTCAGCCTGCTTTTAATTGATGATAAATCTGGTGACTTGACTTTCCAGATTGCCCTTGGTGAAGTTGGCGATGAAATCAAGGAAATCTTTCGATTAAAAAAAGGGCAAGGCATTGCAGGAACAGTTGCCATAACAGGGATTCCCCTGAACCTTGAAGATGTTTATCAGCACCCTAAATTTTCTCCGGAAAATGATAAAAAGACAAAATACAGAACCAGGGCAATGCTCTGTGTACCACTTAAGGTTTCAGGCAAAATCATAGGCGTCATACAAGTGATTAATAAATTGACCAAACCCTTTGTTTTTTCTCATGAAGAACTTGAGATGCTGGTTACCATCAGCAGCAGCGTTGCAGTAGCCATTGATACGGCTAAAATGCATAAAATCATTCTGCAAAGAGAAACCCTTGAAAGGGATTTAAAACTTGCCAGGGAAGTCCAGGAAAGTTTTCTGCCTAAAGAGCTTCCCATGGTTGAAACATATAGATTTGCCGCATTAAATCAACCTGCCCTTGAGATAGGCGGTGATTTTTACAATTTTTTCAAACTGCCTGAAGATAAACTGGGAATAGTTCTGGGAGATGTTTCCGGAAAAGGGATTTCTGCTTCTCTTTTTATGGCCCGGCTGACCAGCGATTTGCAATATTATACCCTTTTATACCCCGAACCCAGAGACCTTTTAACCCAAATAAACAAAGTTTTATGTGAACGGGCAAAAAGAGGCATGTTTGTAACCCTTATATACATGCTTTTAGATACTGCCGGCAACAATATCCAGATTGCCAACGCAGGTCATGTATCCCCTGTTTATTGCAATGATGGAGAAAGCCAGCTTTTGGGCCATGATAATAAAAAAGGCCTGCCGCTTGGCATTCTTTCGGATGCCCAATATGAACAGGAAACATTTGAACTTCAAGAAAATTCAAGCGTTACCATTTATACAGATGGCGTTATTGAGGCAAAGAACACTGGTGGAAAATTATTTGATATAAAACGACTTTTAAAGGTAATTAAAATGCAGCCCAATGATCCTGATTTGATTATCAAAGGGATAATAAATTCTGTGGATCAATTCACCTTAACAGAAGGCAGAAGTGATGATTTGACCCTTCTTGTATTTACTACAAATTAATATTTTCAATAATTTAAAAAGATACATAATTTATGAAATTTGAATCCATTTCTTTAAGTATAATGTCGCATCCAAAAAACTTGAAAGATGTAAGAAAGGCGATAAAAGAAATTATGTCAAAGACCAGTCTTTCAAAAGAGGATTCGGGTTGTATTATTCTTGCTATTGATGAAGCCTGTTCAAATATTATAAAGCACGGTTACAAAAATGAATATAACCGGAAAATTGACTTGAATTTTAGACTGGAGCCGAATCTTCTTACCACCTCAATTATTGATAATGGCATCAAATTTGATAAAAATTCCATCAAAATAAGGAACATTACTGAAATCAAACCCGGGGGACTTGGCATGTATATCATAAACCAGGTGATGGACAAGGTTGAATATACTCGTACACCGGAAGGTTTTAATATAATCAAAATGGTGAAAAAACTTAATTGTTGAATATTATAGGACTCAACTTTTGGAGTTGCCAGATTTGAGTAGGGCCTACAAGAACTTAAGATCGAAAGTTGAGTTTTAGGATATAATTTGGGATTAAAACTTATTAAAAAGGATGTAATATAATGAAATTTGAAAAAATTCTTATTAAAACAGGCGAAAACCATGTTGCAACACTTACTTTAAACCGCCCTGAAAGCATGAATACCTTTAGCAGCCAGATGGCCCTCGAACTGAATCAGGCACTAATTGACCTGGATTCAGACCCATTAGTCAGGGTCATTCTTTTAAAGGGGGCCGGCAGAGCGTTTTGTGCTGGAATTGACGTAACAGAGCTTTCCGGAAAAACAGCCATAGAATACCGCGAATGGATAGAGAGAATGGAACAACCCCTTGTTACCATCTCAAAGTTAAAAAAACCAGTTATTGCCCAGCTTCAGGGGGTTGCGGCAGCAAACGGCATGGGCCTTATTGCTGCAGCAGATCTGGTTATTGCTGCTGATAATTCCCGCATGGGCCTTACGGCCATCAATGTGGGCCTTAATTGTGTGGGTCCTGTCATTCCCGTTGCCAGATGTGTTGGCCGGAAAAAAGCATTGGAATTGTTACTCTATGGAAAATTAATAAAAGCACCCGAAGCGCTTTCTCTTGGCCTGATCAATAAAATTGTCCCAAAACAAGACCTTGATTCCCTGGCACTTCAATGGGCAGAAGAACTGGCTAAAAAAAGCCCCATTGCAGTGCAAATTGCAAAAACTGCATTTTACCATTCAGAAGATATGAGTTACCAGGCACAGTTTGCCTATATGAATGAGGCCTTTGCCAGACTTTGCACCACAGATGATGCAAAAGAAGGGGTTAACGCATTTTTTGAAAAACGCCCCCCGGTCTGGCAGGAAAAATAAAGCATATGCGGGCACTATTTATAAATCATTTTGCTGGTGGTATACACTCTCTTGTTTTCAAGAAGGATAAACTTTCCACCATAGGGATCATCGGGAATTAATTTAACAAGCCCCTTGTCAGTAAGATCAGATAACCGGTCAGGGAAAGTTCCAAATCTTTTTTTAAATTCATGAACTTTTTTTTCAAGCCTGTCCATAATCATCAGGGTTTTAAGCCTTATTTCAAACTGCTTTCGAAGTTCCGGGTTTTGGGTGGATTTAATGATATCATTTAAAAACATAATGGCGGGCCTGTACTGATTTTGATACATTGAAAGTCTTGTGGCAAGGGAAGACAAATAACCTGGTGCTTTGGGAAGCCTGGCAGCCTGCATTAAATACCTGGCCCCATTAAGGTTATCCTTTAAAAAATAAAAATAATTAAAGCCGATATAATACGGCACCTTAAAATCCTCTTTTCTGTGTGCCATTGCCTTTAAAAGAAGTTTATTGGCAAGATCAATCTTTCCGAAATCCCAGGTCAGAATCATGTCTGCCATCAGATAAGCATCCCAGAACCAGGGATCCAAATCCGTAAGAATATTCATTGATTCATAAAGAAACTGGGCATATTTGTTGTCAATAGGTTCATTTTGATTAAATTCACCCCCAAAAAATGTAGTAATTTTCAAAAAAAGAAAATCAGCAACAATACCTGAAAATTCCAGGGATGCTGGACCTGTAATCTTTGAAGGCAGTATATATCCTGCATAGTTTTCTTTAAGAAAAATTTCTCTTTTTTCTATTAAATTTTTTTGAAACATAAAACAAAAAAATATTGACACAAAAAGAAATAACACCAGGATGAACTGCCGCTTCATCGAAGCTCTCTTTTATTAAAGATAAGAGATGCCATAATCAGCAGGACTATGGAGTATACTATGCTGTAACCCGTGACGGCGGCAAGGTAGTCCCATGATATGGTAATGGCGTGGGCAGACTGTAGTTTAAGATCAAATACAGACAGATTGGGCAGGATATACTGAACAATACCAATAATAGTATTTATGCCCTCGGACATAAATATTTCAGCAGCATGTTTTGTCTTTAAAAACAGAACCACTTCTTCAATTGTCTGGCCGGCAATATAAGTGGATATGCTGAATAAAAGTGTTATAAATGAGCTGGTTGTGATTGTGGAAAAAAATACTATAAGCGCATTCAGCAGAAAAAACATTAAAAGTTCAGCATACACGGCTTTATAAAATTCCATCCAGGAAAATCCCTGAAAATACAATGAATACTGTGATTTGGTAAACCAGATGGCAAGACTGCTGCAAAAAGTCAATATACCCATTGCAGTAACGATCAATAGCATGATTCCCAGATATTTTCCCCAGATATACTGGCTTCTGGAAAATGGTTTGGACAGAACCGAGTAAATGGTGTACCTGTCAATATCCTTTGACATCAGGTTAATTGAGACAAAAAAGCTCAGTAAAAGACCTGCAAAAGTAATGGCTGAAAGATTAATATCCACAGTCACCTTGTGAAGTTCCCGCATGAACATGCTCACCACAACAATGGAACCTGCCATTAACAACAATGAAAAAAGGCCAATCCCAAACAATGCCCTGTCCCGGACTCCTTCTTTAAATGTTAAAATGGTCAGGGCAAACAATTTTCTCGTCATCATTGATTTCTACCTATTATCTTTAAAAATATTTCTTCCAGGTTATTTTCTGCATCAACACTTTTAAAAATTTCCTCTTTGGTATAAACCCTTTTCAGACTTCCGCCATCCATGATGCCCACACGATCACAGATCCTTTCCACATCATTTAAAATATGAGAGCAGAACAAGACTGTCTTCCCTCTTTGTTTAAGATCACAAATAAGATCAATCACGATTTTCCTGCCAAGTGGATCAAGGCCGGACATTGGCTCATCAAGGATAATGATATCCGGGTCGTGGACCAGGGCAAAGCAGATGCCGGCCCGCTGGGTCATCCCTTTGGAAAAGGTCCTCAGTTTCTGATTTTGCTCTGCAAAAAGCCCTACTTTTTTTAAAAGAATTTCAATCCGCCTTATGGAAGTTTTTTTATCAAGCCCCGAAGCCTGGCAGCTGAACATCAAGAGTTCCCTGGCTGTTAAATTATCATAAAAATAGGGATTTTCAGGCAGATACCCTAGATTACGCCGGGAATCAGGGTCCAAAGGCGTTTTTCCAGAAACAAAGATCTGACCTGAATGAGGTTTGATAAACCCCATGATCATCTTGATAATGGTGCTCTTGCCGGCACCGTTCACACCGATAATCCCGAAGATTTCTGCTTTTTCTATGGACAAAGAAACATTGTCAACCGCTGTTTTTCTCTTCCTTTTAAAATCGGAAATATATTCTTTGGATACATTTTTTATCAAGATTTTCTGCATAGGTTTACATATCAAGTTTCATGAATAAAAAACAATGAAAAATGGAATAGCCAATTAATCAGCTTTTTTTATGAGCCAGACAGAAAGAGCTTCCCTGGTATTGTTATTTTTCAAAATAATTCCAATTGTATCTCTGTTTTGAAATGCAGAGGGGTTCGTGAAGATCGAATCAGGAGCATGATAAGTTGTTGATGAGGAAAGTTTGACTAGAACATCATCTATAACCAGTTTTTTATCATAAATTTTGTCAAGCTTGCCAGTCATGTCAAAGACAAAAGGGTAACCAGGGTGTATCGGGTCTTCTGCAAAAGATATTACAGTGTAAATAGTGAGTAAACAAAAAAAACTGCTTAATATGATTAAAAAAAATTTTAATATTTTCATCTTTTTATCCTGAAAATTTTTAATTTTTAATTTCCCGCCAATAATAAAACCCACCTTCAGCATTTTCAAAAAGTCTTTCCGTTGTCCCGGCTGAACTGCTGAATATTTTCATTTCAACCGTCTTATTAGGCATAGTCACAATAATCGGAGGATGTAAAAGACCATCATATCCTTTTCCCGTTGGGGGTACCAAGATCATCTGTCCAGGATTGTCGGGATCATCTATCTCTATCATATCACTTATGTCTATAATACCATCCTCATTAATATCAAATTGTGGTGAACTCAGTCTGCTACCGTCGCAGGCATCTAACTCATGCACCATGGATGTACCCCCACCTGTACATGGTGAATCATTGGGAGTAAATGCAATAGCAATAAGATGTCCGTCACGAATCATGACATTTTTAATTACTCGTTCTCCATCTAAAACCAAATCATTGTCCATGTCCATGGGTAAATCAAAATACCAGCCAATATGGGTGCCGGATTCTATAAGTCCACTGGCTTCATTAACTTCAACCCAGGTGGCTTCATTGTCACTCAATGTCCTCAAATAATGATCATTCAGATACTGGAAATTAATTTCTGTCTGCTCAAGCAGAGTAGCTCCGGCCATTTTTGATAAAGTACCAAGTGTTTCATTCCATTCACCCACGGGGAAACCCGTATCCCAAATTCCATAAATTGTTTGCTGGTCATTATTGGTTCGGTCGGATTCAGCAATAAATTTGCCCGTGCCAAAAAGGACCATATAGCCTTCATCATCGGCGCAATGATTCATTACATCCGGTGTAGATGTAATAGGCTGACTCGGAGATGAAAACAACGGGGCAGGAGAGCTGTCAGTCTCTGTGTAGGCAACTTTCCAGTTTGCAGAATCATCACTGGTCAAATCAAATTTCCACATGTTGCCCAAAAGATCCCCGGCATAAGCATAATCAACTTTTCCATCATTGTCGATGTCAATCAGGGCCGGGCTTGACAAGCCATTATTTCCCGCAGCACCTGTATCAATTTTTTTAATGAGTTCGCCCGTATATGCATTAAGAATGTAAAGTATGGCACTCCCATTGACAGAATCGTAGCCATTCCCAAAAATGGCTACCCAGTTGTGGTTGCCAGGATCACTGTCGGTTTTATAAGATTCAACAATAAAAATATCACTAAAACTGTATCCCAAATCATCATCACTTGCAAAAATTGCTCCGGCTGTTGTTAACTGCGGATACTCCCATAAGACATCAATCCCATCAGTATGGGCAGGGGTTGCCAGCTCATCTTCGGAAAAAGTGGTGTTCTGATATAAAATTTTGGTGATATCCAGGCAGAAATATCCTTTGCCTCCCTTTTTAAGTCCGCCGGTTAAAACAACCAGTTCATTATTGTTTACATTGATAGTCTTTGAAAAAGGTGTGGCATCAACATAAAATTTATGGTCATAGTCAACTAAAGTCAAATCGGTTAAATGCTCAAAAACAATGTGGGGGATATACGCAAACATTTCATCACCGGTTTGTGCGTCAAATGCATGCAGCATCCCGTCATTTCCTCCGGTAAAAATAAGGCCTGATTCTTCATCTTCTTCATCAATATCTGAGTCACTATCATTATCCATACTGTCCCCAATCACCAAAAGTGGAGCAGAATGGACAATATCCCCAAGTTTTTTCTGTCTGGATCTAAATCCTGATATTTCTTTACCCCGGATAAAATCCACCACATCGGGATTGCTGTCAATGGATGTTTTCTGAAGAGCTGTCAAATTATCATATCTGAAAATTATAATATCATCATATCCGTTATAGGTTACAATTTTTCGCCCGGTATCCCAATCCTGTGATTGAAGCTTTTCTGATGCATGCCAGAGAATATCACTATCTTCTGTTTTAATTTCACCTGTGTGTGAGTCTATGGGATATGCTGTCACATCTCCTTCCCAATCTCCGGATGTGTATGTAGACTGATACATGACTGACCCTGTGTTCAGTTCATCACCATTTACTGAGACAGATGCACCGGATGCAATTCTGGATGCCAGATTTTCAAAAACTGAATTTAATGAAGAGACCAGTTCTTCAGGATCATCAGCACTGAAAAATTCTCCCCTGCCATTTACAGCAGCATGCCAGAGGTCATCAATTTTCTGCGAATCTCCACTGTCCGGATTAGGCCAGGTCGGCTTTGGGGTGTTAGAATTTAAAAAATATGGGTCATCTTCATAACTCGGGTTGTCAGTGATTCCATCATTATCCATATCGGTTTGATCAATCGTGCCCGTAACTCCGAATGAAACAGAATATGTGATCATATGCTGGGATTTTTTATTGTCATAATTGTTAGTGGGCAGATTGTCAGGTAAAGTATCGGCTAAATCAGTATCATAATATTTAATAGCCATGTCTGCCAGGGTATCTGAATACGAGTCTGCATAGGGTGCTCCATCATCCCCGTCTTCATTTCCAATTCCAGGATCACTGCCGTTATAATATCCATCCGTCATTAAAACCGTAAAAGCCTGTTGACAGGCACCTCCATCTGCCTCATCCTTAAAGGGAGAGGTGCCAAGATTCCCCGTATACCCGTCATCCTGATCATAATATCGTCCAACATCTCTGAGAGCAGCTCGCAAAGGTGTCCCACCACTGGAGTTCATTTCGTATAATAGATTCAAAAGCGTATCCGTGTCATCAACCGTTGTACCGCCGGATGTGCCTTCAAATTTTATGGCATCTGCACTGGCATATTTCCTAGTGCTTCCTATGTTTTTTACAGTTACATATCCTGAAGTTCCTGCATTAAAAGAGTAAGTTCCTAAAAGCTGCCACTGAAATGCCTCGGTTTGAATATTATGATTTTTAGTAATAGTTGAAGTTCCGCCACTATGATTTATGGTATATTGTGCCTGGGTGGTACGACTACCGGCATACCCCCACCAGGCATAGACTTTATATGAGCCTGCAGTAAGACTGGGAGTCCATTTTGCAGTACCCCTGCTTGAATAAAGAGAGCTTTCATTATACTCCTGGCCATAATTTTGGGCGCTTGATTCCTTCCAGGTACCGCTTTTAGTAAATCCGCTGTCTTTATTATCAACAATAATCGAGTTTGATTCTACATTTATGGGTAAAACCGTCTGTCGAAGTCCGCTGTTAATGGTATAAAATCCTGCATATACCCAATCAAGGTCTAAAATGGATTTTGCAATAGCTGCCTTTGCTGCAAGTTCCCTTCGCCGATAGTAAGAGTACCAGTTAGCAAAATTTTGAAGGTCTTCTTCATCTGTTTTGTATGTAAAATCACTCCCGTTTTCATCATAATTTTTGGGTTGTATATCATTGGGAACTTCATCATTTCCCTGATCATCTTTATGATAGGATAGAGGCCTTAACTCCAATGACTCAACTTTATCGTCATCAGTATTGTCCACCTGGTAATAGAGCCTGTGATCAAGAATGTCATCAGCATCCGTGTCTTCCCATGTAACAAGATAGACTTCCAGATTGTCCACTGTCTCATTGCTATTCTCATCATACCATGTGAAATAATGGGCGTTCTTGATTAGGATGTCTGCATCAGGAGTGCTAGTTCGAATAAACTTGATGGCATCGGCAATGGTAGAATCTCCTGTACTGGCGCCGTGGCGTTCGATAACGACATTTCCGCTGTCATCACTGTTAAAATTATAATCACCTAAAGATATCCATTCTCCACAAACACCAGGTTCATTTTTAGTGACAGCAGAAGCCTGCTGAGTTTTGAATATTATTGTTGGACCTCCAATGTGGTTAATTGTGATTTTTGCGTTGGTATCACGGCTGGAATAACAATTCCACCACGCATAAACTTCATAAACATCCGTATTGGGAATGTCAGGTTTGAAAACAGCCGTCCCACTGCCATTTGTAGATAAAGAGCTATGAGTTGCATCTGGATATGGCCACTCATTTTCATAGGATGATTCAGACCAGGTACCCGTTGTGGTAAAATCAGGTCCACCGTCAGCATTATCCACAATGATCGGTGTTCTATAGGTAATTGTTTTAAAAGTATTTTTTAAAGTTATGGATGGATCTCCACCGCTGACATGAATAGGATTGGAATAAGAAGTTTTCAAATCAGCATCATCCATGGTATAGGTTGCTGTGCCGGGCCATGGGGTATAGGTAGATGAAGGATTGTAATAAAGTTTATTGTAACCAGACCACTGGCCTTTCCAATACTCTTTATCTGTGTTTGATAAAATAGTCCCATTAGAGCTATAGGACGAGTAGACATTATCACCGGGATTTGAGAAAAGGTATTCATGCGCGGAGCCTGAAATCGTAAATCTTCCGTTATTCTCTTCTGTCATGAACTCCCAGTCCATACTGCCTGAATTATCAATGACAAACATGATATTGGGTGGTGCTGCCTGTACTTTTGTATCCATTGGATCATCACTTATATCTATGCATAATCCATTGGTGGTATAGTATAAAAGAAAGAATAAAGATAGCATGATGAACTTGCATTTTCCAGTAAAGCCAGCGATTTTTTTTTTAAAAACCATAAATCACCCCTCTTATAGCCGTTTTGTGTATCCCATGACAATTCTGACAGTACTGTTGTTCTCAGTGCTTTGACCATATAAATCAAAAAAATTCATCCTACCTCCGGAACCACTGGTTCCTTCAACCTTTAAAGAATGACCTGAACCTAATATACCTGAAGGGATATCATTATCAACAACACCATAATTTGTATTGGCACTCAGTCCGGAGGTTTGTGTAAAAACCTGGTCTACGTCCACTTCTCCATTACCATTATCAGGAAAATCATTTTTGTTGAATTCCCATACCCAGGCGGATTCAAGATTTTTGCTGGCAGCTTCATTGGCTGCCCCTTCAGCCTGATAAAAATTTTGTTTATAGACTTTTTCATTACCTGCAATACTGATTTCAATGGAGGTAGTGTTTGTTGCTGCAATTCCAATAATGGTCAGAATTACTAAAAAAAGCAAGGTGGTAATTAAAGCAAACCCCTCCTGATTATTTAAAGTCTTGATCCGCATATGTTTACCTCCTTGACATTCTATCTAATTCTTATAGTATTGATAGTTAAGGTTGTTGCTGAGCCATAAGAAGTTACGGCAATGGTCAGTGCAATGGTCTTTTGACTTGAGGTGTCATCTGTAATATTCCAGGTGACAGAATATTTTAATTCACCGTCATCATCTGGTTCATCTGTAACACCATCTCCATCATTATCAACACCGTCATTTTCCGGGTCATGATTTCCAGCTGACAAATTGGAATCATTAAAAGGTAGATTTAAGAGATATTCTATATGGTTGGATGCGGTTGTGGTTCTTTGTGATAACTTGTTTGACTTGGCATTCCCACGGATTGCTGATACCTGCATAGCAGCAATACTTAATAAGCCTATGGATAAAATGGCAATGGCAATCAGGATTTCTATCAGAGTGAATCCTTTTTGAACCTTTGATGTTTGTTTTAATTTTAAAATAAAATTTTTCATAACCCCAGGTTTCGGCATTTAATGGTTGTGCTTGAAAGCCTCATCAGTTTGTTATTGTTTGGTGTAATTACATATTTTCCAACGATATAGGTGTCTGTTGAATTTAGGCCGGTTTGTATTTGGTCGGTTTCTGCAAGCAGCCAAACTTTTACGGCCCGAATATTGGCAATGGGAACATCAGTTGAAAGGGCAGTTCCCACAATTATACCATTACTCCCAGCCCCACCGGGGCTGTCAGCAACATCAATAATCCCATCAAGGTTTGTATCAAGATTTGTATCAAGGTCATTGTCACCGTCTGAATCTATGGCCCAAATAATATGCTGGGTTGCACCGGGATTTGTTGCAGTATAGGTGTCCATTTCATTGTCAAGATCATCGTCAAAGGCAAAAGCAAGACCAAATCCCTGGATATTTTCGGCCAATAGCCGTCTACCATTACCACTATTTCTTGCCAGATCAAGATTTCCATCACCTGCGACGAAATCATAAACTGAGTAGTGAATCCTTTCTCCAGTACTGATTTGCCCGTCATCATCTAAATCTGCTGTGATCTCGATACCGCTTTTTCCAGTATTCCCGGCATCTACGTTGTTATTTATGTCTCTGGGAGTGATATCTGTAATTCCAAAATTATCGCTGAGTTGGCTGTCATATCCTGCCATCCTGATATCATTAGTCAGAAGAAGCATTGACGCCCTCAGCCCTTGCTGCATTGTTGCAACATTCTCCTGGATCAAATAACTTTTTTGCTGGGAGTCGAATGTCTGATAAGCTGCAATCATCACAACGCTTGAAATTAATAAAGTGATAAGAATTTCAATTAATGTAAAACCTTTGGATTTATTAGAATTATAAATATTATAGACCATTATTGAATCCAATTGTTAGTACTAAACGGCAGTAATCCGTTATATTTTCTGACTTTTGCAGTACCGGCAATACTGGTAGTTACTGCATAACAGACAGCTGCATTTTCATTCTGCAGAAAAACACTTGCCTGGTTTGCCGTACCACGGCTTCCAAAACCTATGGCTGTAGCCTGGGTACAATTATTTCCACTCCAGTTAAGACTGGCATTTCCTGTGCCATAATCAACTCCACTGCTGTAGGATGAGAGATTAACCCGGAATTCTCCGGCTGTGTACGCATCATCGTCAATAGTATCAAAATAATAAAAACCCGGTAAATTTGTATTGTCAAATCGTATCTGAACTGAAAGGTTTCCTTTTATTGCCATAACTCTTGCTTTTTGCATATTTGATTGTAAATCACTAACAGCTGATTTAAGCCTGTACCCTGGAAGCCAGGCATTGAATCTTGGAACTGCAATAGCAGACAAAATACCAATCATGGCAATCACAATCATAAGCTCTATTAGCGTGAAACCCGCCTTTGCCTCTATTTTATTTCTCAATACCATACTAAAATCCTGATTTCATGATTATCCATCTAAAATATTATAAGCAAGAATAATGCAAGCATTAATTTATTTTCTAATAATCCACATAGTAAACTCTTTACAATAACAAATTATCGTCGAAAACACTGTCAACGTAGATTGATCAATTATGAATACAGAATATGGCTCACTGAGAACAAATCATTTCATTTAAGATTATAAAATTGTTATTTTACAAAACTTGTCAATTTAACATAGTGATGTCCGGTTAGATACTTGCATAGCACATCTAACACATTTTTTTTAATTAAAACTTCATTTTTTTGTTGACAAAGGGGCGGCAAAATGCCGCGCGCCTTGAAAATATAACCTTTATTTTCAAGGAGTTAAAGCATGACTTGCATATCGATCCCTAAAAAACAGCTTCAGTCTCTGACTTTTGACAAATTTAAGATTCCTCTGGTAAAGTTATTTCCATTTACGCCAGAATTATTATCAAGAGGAGATCGACCTTTAAAAATGACATTTGAGGACCAATTAAACGCCCTGATATACTTTCATCTTCAGGAACACAAATCAGCCCGGCACCTCATTCAAGATCTGAAAGAAAATGAATTTGCCAAACAAAACATCTCCCCGGATGGGGTATTAGTCGCAGCAGCTTTTCTGAGGCAGTCAACCATAGGGGGCTTGAACAATTACAATTCATTTTTGAAAATCTTTATAAACAGGCTGCGGGCGTTCTTCCTAAAGAGCATTCACAGTTAGGAAATCTTGTATCCATTGATGGCAGACTGATTGATGCAGTTCTTTCAATGTACTGGGCTGATTACAGAAAAGGTTCTAAAAAAGCCAAAGCTCATTGCGGATTTGATATCAATCACGGCATTCCAAACAAAATATTCCTTACTGACGGTAATGGTGGAGAACGTCCTTTTGTTAACCTTATTCTTTCAAAAGGACAAACCGGTGTCATGGACCGGGGGTATCAATCTCATAAGGATTTTGACCTGCTTCAAAAAGAAAACAAACATTTTGTTTGCCGTATCAAAACCAAAACAACAAGGACAATCCTTAAAGAGAACTGCGTTATCCCTGGCAATTATATTTTCTATGATGCTGTGGTACTTATTGGCACCCCTGGACAAAATCAGACCCGGAAGCCTGTTCGAGTCGTCGATTATAAGATTGCCGGGGTTAAATATTATGTTGCGACTGATCGGCATGATCTGACAGCTGAACAGATAGCAACGATTTATAAACTCAGGTGGACCATAGAAAATTTTTTCAAATGGTGGAAAGAACACTTAAAGGTATACCATTTGATTGCCAGAAGTGAATATGGGCTCATGGTTCAAATACTCGGAGGCCTCATCACATATTTGCTGATGGCTATATACTGCCGGGAACAGTTCAGTGAAAAGGTTTCTATCAAAAGAGTTCGAGAATTACGGACCACAATCTTAAATGAACTATTCAGTGGCACTGATGCTGCTGCACCGAATCCAAGTAGGGACAATGTTGTCAAAGATCAAAAAATAATAACACAAGCAAAAACCTAACCGGACATTACTGAATTTAACCAACAGTTTTTGTCAATTACACAGTTAGAGGCCTTTGAATAACCCACTCTTTTGCCCGATTGCTGCGAAATAGAAAAAAATTATAATTCTCAAAATATTCAATATATTCAAACGGTTATAATTTGCATCTTACTTGCATTAAAACAGAATAACACATTATGCAAGATTTGTTATCGAAAAGTTTTGCTTAAATTGAACTAAAACTCATAAATTGTCAAAAGATGTATTAAAAAATTGTAATTATTCAGCTCTTACGCTTGAAACCGCCCTGTCTGATGGATATTTGTTTCGAGGCTATTCGCTTAACCTCCTGCAAATATCCATCAGACAGGGCTTTGGGGATAACTTTTTTAACGGGCTGAACAATTACAAAAAATTTTATATTTTTTTTAGCTGTATACCTGCATAAAGAGCATATTTCGACTTTGGATGTTTATGAATCACCTTTTTAAAAATTTGTATTGCCTCAGCCTGCCTGCCTGTTTTTTTCATTAGTATTCCAATTTCATACAGAACAAAGGCGGTCTTATGTGTTTTATATGCAGACTTATAATATGGTATAGCCTGTGCTGTATATTCTTTTTCAAGATGTTTATTCTCTAGTCCTATTGATAAAATAATTTCAGCCGCTTGACACAGATTTTCAAAATTTTTATTAATAGCCAATGCCTTTTCAATATTTTCAATTGCTTTATCATAATTCCCGACAGATTTTTCATATTCTGCAATCTCAAGAAGAGTTAGATCTTTAAATTTGAAATTATCTGAAATAGCTATAGCTTTTTTGTAAGCCCATATTTCTTTTTCTCGTCCAAAAGCCTGACCATATTTAAACAATACCATGCTGGAATTCGGATTTTTTTTCAAGGTATCTGCCCAGAGGGTTTGATTATTTCTCCACACAAATTCTCTGTTAAAAGTTGTAATAGAAAAAACAAGTATCAGGACAATGAAAACTATCCATTGGTTTTGAAAACTTATAAAACCTTTTTTAACAAAATAACGGCCGCAGGCAGCCATGCAAATACCTGCCACACTGACGGACAGATACAAGTATCTTTCAGCAAAAGGAACCCATGCTATTGTTCCAAAAGCAATTGGCAGGGCCGGAACAAAAGATATGACAAGGATCATGCTCCAGAGTGCTAAAAATCTTTTTTTTTTAAAGAACCAAAAAATATTCAGCATACAAAAAGCAAAAAAAACCATTGAATAAATCAATGTATTGATCTGGGATATTGCAAAATTAAGCGGAAACGGGATTATAAGCTTTTTAAGATAAAAAGCGATCACTGGGAAAACTTGAAAAAACTTAAAAAAACTTATTTCACCGCTACCCGTATCAATTGTTTTTGCAGGCACGAAAAAAGAAACATTAGTATAATACTCCCACCCGCCCGTTCTTAAAAACAGGTATAAAAAAAGGGGAACTGCCATGACAATGCTCCATACAACAAAAGATTTTAAAATATCTTTAACCCGATGTTTATGGATACAATTGATGAACAGATCCATGAGTATAATAATTGGAATGCCTGCTAAAGCGTTTTCCTTGCACAGCATTCCCATAAAAACTGCAAAGGGTGTCAGTACAAATCGAAAAGGTTTCCTTATAAAATAAAAATAAACCCCCAAAAGAAAAAAGAAAACCCCGGCAATATCTGAGCGACCTGAAACCCAGGCCACTGATTCACAGGTCAATGGATGAAGGCCGAATAAAACCATGGCAAGACTTGCATAAAACTTTACTTTCTTATCCTGCTTAAAAAGCTGCAAAGCAATCAAATAGACAAGTATGGCATTTATGATATGGAAAAAATAATTGGTAAAATGATATCCTTTCATTGACAATCCCCAGATCTGGCCGTCAAGATAAAAGGACAGGGCTAACAAGGGCCTGTAATATGTTGTTGCTGAATCACGAAAGAATGTTTTGAAAAGATCAAAATTAAAATCTTCATTTAAAAATTTATCAAAATGTTCTGCATCATCCATGCTCACAAAACCAAAATAATTAACGGGAAGGTAAATGGCCATGATGAGCAACAGGCAGATAAGAAAAGGCTGGCTTTTAAATGAACCGGTTTTAATTTTCATACATACCTTTAAAAAGCCAGACCCCAAGAATTTGGGGTCTGGCTTTTAAACGCAAATTAACTCTTTATGTTTTGGATCAGGTTCCGCCTTTTACTGTATAACCACTTGGTACAGCACCGGCAGTTCCAGCTGCAGTACAAGCGCCGGCAGTTGCTTGAGCCTTCTGGTAAATAAAACCATTGGCTGATGTCATTGCATATTCAATCCCGTTACTTGTAGTAGTTCTGGTGCTGGCAGCAGCAATATAAAACGCAGTAGCCGTGGTTGCAGTATTCATTGTTGTATTGGGAGAAGTGGTAAATACCAGATCTGTCCCCCCGGAGTTGCTTCCGTCAATAGTCACTGTTTCTGCCCAAACAGTTGAAGTAAAGGCTATCATCATGAGAAGACCTAAAGCTATTATTATATTTTTTGTCATTTTATCTCTCCTGTATTTTGGATTAAGCTTGAATCTAAAAATTTTGAATTCTTGAATTATCCATATTGATTAATTAGGATATTCATCCCATTCTGCATAGTATGCTTCAAGATCGGTTCTCAGGTTCCTGATATCGCTTAATCCTGCCGAGTTATAGGACTTTGCCCGGTAGCTGCTGAACTGTGGGATAGCAATTGCAGCAAGGATACCTATAATTGCAATAACAATCATAAGTTCAATCAAGGTAAAACCTTTTTGATTTCTTCTTTGTCTTAGCCAGGTCAACATTCGTCACCTCCATTTTTTAATGTTAATTAATTCTTACTTTAATTCTTACTTTAATTCTTTACTTAAGATCGTATTTACTAAATTTATTTATCAAAAAAGGTGCCAGCCTGAATAAAAAATCTAAAAAACATGGAACATTCTGATATGATTACCTTTTTTAGACTATTAAAAAATTGCAGCTTTATTTTTGAAAAAAACTAATTAAATTACAAACAATTTTTGAAACATTTTACCAAAAATTGTCGCATAAACAAAAAAATATCTCTGATATTATTTTTATAAAATGATTTTAATCATTTTTGCAAATAATACCTTTGTTCTAAATACATATGGTGATATATTCATTTATCCTATTTAGACTTCTGAAAATAATCAGGAATTTTAGCTAAATGGCTGAAAATAAAATTAATATCATCTTATTTTGCAAAACCCACATTAAACTGATTCGGCCAAATCAGTGGATCAAAAACCTTCTTTTATTTTCGCCTTTGTTTTTTTCCGGCAACCTTTTAAGTGAAACTATCTTTATTACCGGTCTAGGTTGTTTTGTTTTCTGCCTTGTTTCAGGATTGGGGTATATAGTTAATGACTGGGTAGATAAAGTAAATGACCAATTTCATCCTGAAAAACAAAATCGCCCCTTTTGCGCCAGGACCGTTTCTGGAAAAACTGCGCTGGTTCTTTCAGCAGGCTTGGTTTTCCTTATCATATTGATATCGGTCTTTTCCCATTTCCCTTCATTATTTTTGACCTATCTTCTGGCCTATTTGCTTCTCTCCTTAAGTTATAGTTTATACTTTAAATCTATTGTAATTTTTGAAATTTTTGTTATTGCCACAGGTTTTGTATTAAGGGTGCTTGCAGGGGGAGCTGTCTGTAATGTAGCAGTATCAAGCTGGTTATTTTTAACTGTTTTTTTCATTGCCATGATGATCTCCATTGCCAAGCGGTTAAACGAACTCAAGGAACTTGGGAAAAAGACAGCAAGGCTTCATCGGCAAAGTCAGGCAGGATATTCTTTGACCTTTCTTAACAACATGCTCTGGGCATGCGGAAGTGTAACCCTGGTGGTCTACTCCCTGTATGCGGTTGAACATGGCAAATTTGTTATTTTCTCCATTATACCGGCAGCCTATGGCATATTTAGATTTATTTATCTTGCAGACTTTGGTAAAGCCGCTGATCCAATCAAAACACTTTTTTCAGACAGTCAGCTCTTACTTTCCGCATCAATCTTTCTTTTATTTTTAACAATTATTATTTATAGTACATGATGAATACCATCAAAATCATAAAACAAATTGATCAAATCATTGGTCCGATTTTATTAAAATTATTTCCCAAACCAGCCATATCTAAATCCAAAGATACACCAATAAAAAAAATTCTGGTAATAAGGCCAGGAGGAATGGGAGATGCCCTTTTACTGCTCCCAATTCTGAAAGAGATTGCCTTCTCATTTCATGTAAAGATTGATATTTTATGTGAACCAAGAAATATAATTGTATTTAACAGCGTTACATTTTTAAATCAGGTCTTTTCATACAAAAAATTTTTATCCATGCTGTCTGTTTTTCAAACTAAGTATGACCTTGTTTTTGATACGGAGCAATCTCACTTTTTGTCTGCAATTATTACAAGGATAGTCTCTGCAGATATCAAAGCCGGATTTAAAACCAATGGCCGTGAGAAAATGTATGACAAAGCCATATCCTACAGCCAAAATATCTATGAGGCAAAGATATTCTGGGAACTTTTTTCAATGGTGTTTGACCTTAAAAAACCATTTCATTTTAAATTTCCATATTTTATTCCCCAGGTTCACAATCAGCCTAAATCATTCAAAAAAGAAAAAATTATCTGTTTATTCCCGGGTGCAACAATAGATGAACGGCTCTGGCCTGAAAAAAAATGGGCAAAAGTCATGGACTGGATAGCAAATAAAAATATCAAACCAATTTTAATCGGTGGTTCAAAAGAATATAATCAATGCAAAAAAATCATGGAGCTTTGTAAAACAGATGCAGGAATAAATCTATGCTCCGCACTTTCAATTATTGAAACAGCGGCTCTGTTTAATAAATCAGAATTATTGATCAGTACTGATTCCGGAATACTGCATATGGGGGTATTGAGCAATGTTCCAACAATTTCTCTGTTTGGTGCCGGGATTGCTGCCAAATGGGCGCCAGAAGGTCGGAAGCACCTTGTCATCAATAAAAACCTTAAATGCAGCCCCTGTACAAGGTTTGGTTCTACCCCGCCCTGTTTGAACAACCTGTCATGTATGACTCAAATTTCAGTTGATGATATTATTATTGGCCTGACAGGTAAATTGTGATGAAAATCTCACTTGAAGTTTCAAACATAGGGCAAGGTCAACTGGACCCAACAGGAAAGACAGGTTTATATCGTGTTGCGACAAGCCTATCAAAAGCTCTGTTGGACAGGGCTGAATTAGATCTTTATTTCGCCCTTCTGGAACTGCCGCATTCAATTGAGCTTACAAAAAAATATTTCTCAAATAAAAATCATCACATTCAATGTATTTTTGAAAACACAAAACTTGAAAAATTTCTTTACAGAGTAATGACTGGATCTCCCTGGTTCAAACATAAATATGGACTCATGCTTTATACCGCTCTTTTGCTGCAATTGCCCAAGAATAAATTTTTACGGGAAGATATCGATATTTTCCATTCATTATATTTTCCTATTCCTAAAAATATTTGTAACAAAAGCCAAACCAGGTTTATCACAATCCATGACATTATTCCGATTCTGTTCCCGAAATACTGCACTGGTTTTCAATCCAAACGTATGCATAATGTTGTAAAAAGTATTGATATTAAAAATGACTGGGTTATTGCTGTATCTGAATGTTCAAAAAAAAATATATGCGAGTTTTCTGGTATTTCAAAAGACAGGGTGTTTGTAACCCATCTGGCGGCATCAAAAAAACTATATTTTCCTATTAAAGGGTGTTGAAACCGTCCAAAATCTGACAAAATTATAATATCCCTATTAAATTTCAACCAATTTTTCAAATTTTTTTGCTCAAAGCGTTTGCATTTTACCTGATTTTG
>Ga0257124_1000241_pt1 | contig 69011 bp, 60 predicted proteins | sample SI106_150metaG_FD_190154 | JGI IMG/M metagenome (GOLD analysis project Ga0257124, IMG submission 190154) | Marine microbial communities from Saanich Inlet, British Columbia, Canada - SI106_150 | ecosystem: Environmental > Aquatic > Marine > Inlet | place: Canada: British Columbia | collected...
CCGCGGGGCTGATCCTGGACTCAATAGCCAAGGGCCGCCTGGAGGCCAAGCGCCTCGCCTACCTGAATCTTCAGTAGGTACTGCCCCTATTCCTGTCCCGGCTTGCCGATCTGTCTGTGGCGCAGGCCCGCCGCACTCACGGCTTCCGGGTCGAGCAGGTTGCGCAGGTCCATCACCAGGTCGCCCCGCATGGCGTCTGCCACCTCGGTCAGGTCCTCGTCGGCGAACTCGGGCCACTCCGTCGCCACCACCAGCACGTCGGCGCCAGTGGCGGCGTTGAGCGCCGAATCACACGGCGTGAGCGGGTTGGCCTGCCCGCCGTCCGTCCCGCCAACAGATGCCTCCGGGTCGTAGGCCTGCACGGTGGCACCGCGGGCGGCTATCAGCTCACCGATGTTGAGTGCCGGGCTCTCACGGGTGTCGTCGGTCCCGGCCTTGAACGCCAGCCCCCACAGGCCCACCACCGGTTCGAAAACCCCGGCCACCTCGGCCAGCACCGCCTCGGCCATGCGCACCTGACGGTCGGCGTTCACCTTGACGGCGGCAGCCAGGATCGGCACCTCCAGGCCGTGGTCGGCAGCCAGGTCAAGAAGCGCCCTGGCGTCCTTCGGGAAGCACGATCCGCCGAACCCCGGGCCCGGCTGCAGGAAGTGCGGGCCGATGCGGTGGTCGCGGCCGAGGCCGGTCGTTACCGCCTCGATGTCAGCCCCCAGGGCCTCACACAGGTCCGCAAACGAGTTGGCCATCATCACCCGGGTGGCCAGGTAGGCGTTGGTGGCGTACTTGACCAACTCGGCCGACATCGGGTCCGTCGATGTCACAGGGCAGTCGCTGTCAAACAGTGCGCCAACCTGTGTCACGGCCTCCGGGTCGTCGCCCCCCACGACCACGTGGTCAGGTGACATGAAGTCCGCCAGGGCCGTGCCCTCACGCAGGAACTCCGGGTTGGAGACGACCGGCGCCGGGCAGCCGGCTGCCCGCAGGCTTGCGGTCACATCCCGGTTGGTGCCCACCGGCACCGTCGACTTGAGTACCAGCACCCGCTCACCCAGGTGAGGGGCCAGCTCGTCGACAACGGCGTGCAGCACGCTCAGGTCTGCTGAACCATCGGCAGACGAAGGCGTCGGCAGCGACAGGAACACGAACTCGGCGGCGGTGACGGCATCGGTGTTCGAGGTGGTGAACGTCAGCCGCCCCGAGGCCAGACCCTCGCGCAACAGGTCGCCCACACCGGCCTCGAACAGGGGACAGTGGCCCTTTGTCAGGTCGGCCACACGCTCAGCGTCGGCCTCGCCAACGGTCACGTCGTGGCCCATGCTTGCGGCCCCCACCGCCAGGGTCAGCCCCACGTAACCGGCGCCGATAACCGCGATGTCAGCCATGGTTGATTATTCCGTCTTCAGATCCAATCCACACCGGCTCCACCCTCGGGTGCTCGGCCAGGTTGAAGTCGTTGCCCGTGAGCGTCAGGTTCGGACTGTAGGCCGGGTCGACGTCCAACTGGTCGCCCCAGCGCTCCCGCATCGCCGCCACCTCGCCGGCCAGGCGCTCGTTGCTGGCCGGGTCGTCGTCGAACCCGCGTGACACCGACTCGTGGTGGTGCAGCACGGCATGCGGCGTGAGCACCACCCGAAGGCCGGCTGCGCGGGCACGCAGGCACAGGTCTATGTCGTTGTAGGCCACCGCCAGGTTCTCCTCGTCAAGCCCACCCAGGCGCTCCCAGTTGGCCCGGGTGACGCCAAGGCATGCACCCGTGACCGCAGCCACCTCGTGGGCCACGCTGAGGCGCCCGAAGTAGCCGGGGTCGTCGCCACGACGGTGCTTGTGGCCGTGGCCCATCAGGCCACCCACGCCCGGGTGCACACCCGCGTGCTGGATGGTGCCGTCGCTGAAGAGGAGAAGTGCCCCCACCACGCCCACCTCGGGGCGGGAGAGGTGGCCCACCATTTCGGTCAACCAACCGGGGCTGATGGCCTCGGTGTCGTTGTTGAGGAGCACGAACATTTCGCCGGTGGCGACCTCAGTGGCCCGGTTGACCATGGCGGCAAAGTTGAACGGCCCCGAAAAGGTGACGACCGTGTGGGCCGGGTCGGCGGCCAGGGCGTCGATCACGGCACGGGCCCGTGGCTCGGTGGACTCGTGGTCCACCAGCACGATCTCGATCTCCGGGTAGTCGGTGACCGCGTCATCCCCGATCAGGGAGGCAACACACCTCTCCAGCAGGCGCCCCTGGTCGCGGCTGGGAATGAGCACCGAGACCTTCGGGGCCGGGTCTGGCAGCGGCCATCTGATGTGGGTACCCCGGGTCCAGCTGAGATCAGCGCCGTCGACCCTGCTGCTGTAGAGCACGTGGGGAACGTGGAGCACCTCTGCGCCCGTGAGGCCGCCTGTGGCGCGCAGGGCGCGTTCATGGGCCGACTCCACGCCAGCGCCGGCAACCACATCCCCCCGGTAGGCCACCAGGCCACCCAGGTAGTCCTGACCCAGCAACAGGTCCGGGTTCCAGTCGGGCTTGTTGTGGGGGAGCGAGAAGCGCCCCCTGGCGTCCACGTGGTCGTTGTCGGTGTAGGCAACCCCAGCCCCGGGGGAGCGCCCTATGCCATCGGCGAGGGCGAACAGGCAGGCCTCGTGGAGCAGGTCACCCACCGGGACCCATGCCACCCAGTCGCCCAACGCCTGAGGCTCCGGGCCGGTGATACGGATCCGCGGGTCGCCCACGGCTGCGACCGCGGCCGTTAGGTCCCCGGTCAGGCCGTCAGCCAGGTCCGCATCGGTTGCGAGGTACGCAACCCACTCCGGCCAGGCCTGCGCGGCCGCCGACTCGAGAGTAGAACCCAACAGACCCGGGTCGGTGTCGGCGCCCACCTCCACAACGAGCGTGAAGCTGGGACGCTCCGACAACCCGGCAGCCAACCCGGCGATGCGGGCCCTGTCCTGGTCCGTCAGCACCACATGAGCGTCACGCCACGGGCCGTACCGCACGGGCCTGTTGCCACCCAGGCGGGTCACACGGGCCACGATCCGCCTTCCCAGACCGGCCAGGTCGCCGCTGCGCAGCAGGCGCCAGGCGTTCACGAGGCTGCGGGTTCTCATCCGGGCTCGATAACCACCACCACGTCGCCGCTGCCGACCGAGTCGCCAACGGCCACCTTCACCTCGGTGACCGTGCCGCCCACGTCGGCCACCACGTTGTTTTCCATCTTCATGGCCTCCAGCACGCACACCGTGTCGCCGGCAGCAACGGTGTCGCCCACTTCGACCACCACCTTCACGATCGTGCCCTGCATCGGCACCGCAACCTGCCCGTTGCCCACACCGCCGGCAGTATTTGGTCCGGCGCTGGCACGGCGCGGTCGGCCACCAAGGGTTCCCACCTCGGCCGGATCCGGAACCCAGATGGAGACCTCGATGCGGCGCCCGTCCACCTCGACGGTGGTGTCACGGCGCACCGAACCCGGTGGAGCATCGGCATCTTCGCCGGAGCCTCCACCCACGCCCGTGAGGTCCAGGGTCTCCTCTACCCACTTGGTTGAGTGCGTGGCTGCCACAAAGTCCGGGTGTTCCAGGATCGCCACGTCAGCCGGAGCAGTCGTCGCCACACCGGTGACCTCCAGCTCGCCGAGCGCCCGCAGTATCCGCCGGATGGCAGTGTCACGGTCGGCACCCCACACGATCAGCTTGCCGATGAGGTTGTCGTAGAACTGGCTGACCTCGTCGCCCGCCTCAAAGCCCGTGTCAAACCGCACCCCGAAACCGTCCGGAGCCCGCAGCTGCGTGATGCGCCCCGGCGAGGGCAGGAAAGCCCCACCGGCCGGGTCCTCGGCGTTGATTCGTACCTCGATTGCGTGGCCACGTATCTCCACGTCTTCCTGGGTGAAGGCCAGCGGCTCACCGGCGGCGATGCGCAGTTGCTGTTCCACCAGGTCCAGCCCGGTAACCAACTCGGTCACGGGGTGTTCCACCTGCAGGCGGGTGTTCATCTCCAGGTACCAGAACCCGCCGTCCTCGTAGAGGAACTCCACGGTGCCCGCATTCGTGTAGTCACAGCCCTCGGCGACCTTCACGGCGGCCTCGCCCATGGCGGCACGCACCTCGTCTGAGAGACCCGGTGCCGGAGCCTCCTCGATGAGCTTCTGATGGCGGCGCTGGGCCGAACAGTCACGCCCACCCAGGTGCACGACGTTGCCGTGGTTGTCGGCCAGCACCTGCACCTCGATGTGGCGCGGGGCCGTCAGGTAGCGCTCCATGTAGAGCTCGTCACGCCCGAAGTAGGCCAGCGACTCCCGCCGGGCCGACTCCACGGCATCAGCGGCTCCGTCGGCGTCGGCCACCACCTTCATGCCGCGGCCACCACCCCCGTAGGCGGCCTTGACTGCCACCGGCCAGCCGTGCTCGGCTCCGAAGGCGACCACCTCGGCCGGGTCGGTGATGAAGTCCGTGGTGCCCGGTACGCAGGCCACACCAACCCGCTCGGCGGCGTGGCGGGCGCTGATCTTGTCGCCCATCACCTCAATCGCCTCGGGCGGCGGCCCGATGAACGTGACACCCCGCTCGGTGATCGCCCGCGCAAAGTCGGCGTTCTCAGAAAAGAACCCGTAGCCGGGGTGCACCGCATCGGCACCGGAGCGCTCGATGATCGAGAGGATGGCCTCGGTGTTCAGATAGCTCTCGGCAGCCGTCTGGCCCCCCAGGGCGTAGGCCTCGTCGGCCAGGCGCACGTGCAGCGCGTTGCAGTCAACATCGGAGTAGACGGCGACGGTCGCCACGCCCTGCTCACGGCAGGCCCGGATGATCCGGACAGCGATTTCGCCCCGATTGGCGATCAGAACCTTTGAAAACACGACATATGGTTACCCGAATGGAGCCCGGAACGCATCATTTCCCCGAATCTCCCGATCCTGGCGGCGATTCGGCCTCAACGGCCAGCTGGGGGACCGCCCTGCGTGGCACCCGCTTCGGCCCATTCGAGATGGTCGGCGCCACCGGCTCCACCAACGACGACCTCGTGGCCCGCGCCGGAGGCCACGCCGACGACGGCCTCGTGCTGGCAACCGACCACCAGAGCGCCGGGCGGGGTCGCATGGACCGACGCTGGGAGGCACCCGCCGGCACCAACCTGACCTTCTCCGTTCTGCTCCGTCCGTCATGGCTGGCAACAGCGGGGAGCAACACCGGCCCAGACCGCCGTGGGCTCGTCACATCGGCTCTGGCCGTGTCGGTCGCCGAGGTGCTCGAGACCATGGGCCTGAAGGCAGCGGTCAAGTGGCCCAACGACGTGCTGCTCGCTGGTCCGCAGGCCGGCAAGGTGGCAGGCATCCTGGCCGAACTGGTCACGGGTGAACGGCCCGCCATCGTCGTGGGCCTGGGCCTCAACGTGGACTGGCCGCCACCCGAGTCGGTCATCTCGGACGAACCGGTGCCACCCGGGGCCACCTCTCTGGCCCGTGCCGGAATCCGGGTCGACCGGTGGTGGCTGATGGTCGACGTGCTGGTCGCCTTCGACCGACAGCTGGCCGCCCTGGAGTCGACTGATGGCCCCGAGCGTCTACGGGCGGACCACCTGGCAGCCTCGGCGACCGTGGGCAGCCGGGTCAGGGTGGAGCGCCCCGGGGGAGACCTGGTGGGCGATGCCGTCGACCTCACCGTCGACGGCGCCCTTGTGGTCGAGCCCGATTCAGGCGATGGAGAGCCCTGCGGACCGGTCGTGGTGAACGTCGGCGACATCACCCACCTGAGGGCCCTGTAGCGCTGGGCGAGACCCCTACGGGTCAGGCGTGGTGGCGCAGAGGTCGGCGAAGGCGGCAGCCAGCGCAGCCGTCACCGGGCCCGGAGCAGCCGGCAGGTCAAGGGCCGTGTGTGCCCCGTCTGCCCACGAATCCACCCCCGAGATGGCCATGGCGTCACGGGTCGTAGACGTCAGGAACGCCTCGGATGCCCGTGAGAACTCGTCCGGGCTGATGTCGCGCTCGACCACATCACCGTCGACCTCGGGCAGCGATTCGGCCATCTCCATGGCCAGAGAGCGGGTAACGCCGGCCAGGCAACCCGACGCCAGCGGGGGAGTGACCACCACGCCGTCGACCACCAGGAACACGTTGGTGCCGGTTCCCTCACACAACAGCCCAGCCGTGTTGGTGAACAGCGCCTCGGTGCACCCGTGGCGGTGAGCCTCGGCCAGCGCCAGCACGTTCTCGGCATACGAGGTGGTCTTGAGCCCCACCAGCGGACCGTTCTCGTTGCGGGTCCACCTGCTTATGTGCACCCGTCCCGACTCGGGCCACACGTTGGCACTGCTGGTTGCCACGATGAGCGTGCCCGGGCCGTCACCGCGCCCCGAGCTCAGAGGCCCAGGGCCACTCGACCAGGTGATACGTATTCGCCCCGCACCAGGGTCGGCCACCATCACATCGGCCAGGGCGGCACGCACCCGGTCCTCGTCGGCCGGTTCCATGCCCAGGCCGTTCGCAGAGTGGCGCAGGCGGTCCAGGTGCCGTGTGACGGCGAAGGGAACGGGGCCGTCGGGCCCGTTCACGGTCTTGAGGGTCTCGAACACGCCGTCGCCCACCACGATCGAGTGGTCCATGGCCGACACCGAACCGTCGTCGGCATCAACGATCCGGCCGTTCACCCAGCAGACCCCGTCATGGGACCCGGCGGGGTTCTTAGCACCTGTCTCAGCCATCGCCGCAGGCTAGTGCCCACCCGCTGAAACCAAGGGTCGCCCCGCAGTGGCGCCCCGGTCCGCAGGGGCGCACCCGGTAGCCTCGCTCCCCGTGGACGACAGACCCGCAGCAGGGCTGCAACAGAGCCTGCAGCGGGCGTGGCAGGGCCTTCGCGACCACCTGCGCGCCTGGACCCGACAGGTCAGCGCGGGCGTCGGAGACAGCTTCGGCAATGGCCACCAGAAGGCCCCTGTCTCCGAGGCGGTAAACGAACCGGTCGACCAGCCCGCTGGCCCGGACGAACCGGACGAACCCGCCGGGCGGCGCACATGGCCCCAGCGCATCCTCATCGCCACGAGCGTGCTGTTCGCCATCGGCCTCATCTACGGCTCCGGCCGCCTCGACTCCTTTGAGGAGGCCATCGGCTCCATAGTCCGCATCGACGTACCCGCCGGCGTTCTGGCCGACCCCCACGCCCCGGCCACGGCCGACAACGGCACCGGCGCCCGTGAACGCCCCGCAGTCAGGCCCGGCGAGACCCCTGCCGGCCCGGCCCGCAACTTCCTCATCATCGGCACCGACAGCGCCGTCGGCCTCGACGACGACGACCCGGCAGCTCACCGGGACCGCACCGCCAGCGCCGCCCTCGCCGACGTCATCATGCTGCTGCGCCTCGACCCCGGCCTCAGACGGGCCTCGCTGGTTTCGCTTCCGCGGGACCTCTACGTGCCCATCTGGCGCGGCGGCGTGCCCGTCCGCGAGGAGAAGATCGCCTCATCGCTGCTTGTCGGCGGCATGGAACAGGGCGCACCAACCCTCGTCGAGACCATCACCAACAACTTCGGGGTGCCCATCCACAACTTCGTGGTCATGGACTTCCACGGCTTCGAGGCGGTCGTCGACGAGCTGGGCGGCGTGCCTGCATGGTTCCCATACCCGGTGCGCGACGTCGGCTCGGGCCTCAACGAGCCCTACGGCGGCTGCACGCTGCTGGACGGCCAGGAGTCCCTCGCCTTCGTACGCAGCCGCAAGATCGAGGGCTACTTCGACGGCCGCTGGCGCCGTGTCGGCGTCTGGAACGACCTTGAGCGCAACCAGCGCCAGCAGAGCTTCATGCTCATGGCCATGGAACGCGCCATCGACAAGGGGGCCCGCTCGGTGCTCGCCCGCAACGACCTCATCGAGGCCGGAGCCGCAACCGTGGTGCTCGACGACCGCCTCACGCTTCGCACCCTCCTTGACCTGGGCCGGGCCTTCTCATCGTTCAAGCCCGACGACCTCGACCGCTACGTGCTGCCCGTGATCGACGACAGCGTCGGCAACTCGTCGGTGCTGCGCCTCGGAGACAACGCCAGCCGGGTCTTCGACGTGTTCCGCGGCACCGCCCTCCAGACCGAGGACGTGCAGGTCTCGGTGGTCGACGGCCGTGGCGTCGACGACGAAGCCGTGCCACCCACCGTGCACCTGGGCCGCCACGGCTTCTCGGTCGACATGCGAACCGGCCCCATAGCCGCCCGTACCACCATCAGGGCCGCCATCGACGACTACGAGGCAGCCGTGCTGCTGGGCAGGTTTGTTCGCAGCGTGCCCGTGTTCGACTTCAGAGACGACCTGGGCCTTGAGCCGGGAACAGTGGAACTCCGCATGGGAACCGACTTCACCGAGTTCCTCACCGAGCCACGCACCTACGAGGCAACAGACGCCATCGCACGCGACTACCTGCCCGGCGTGCTCATGGAACAGGCTGCCAAGCTGGCCCCACGCCGCGCCCTCCAGGACGACGACCCAACGACGACGACAACGACCACGACCACCCTGCCGCCCGAGGAACCCACCACGACCGGAGCCCCGGAGGAGTCAACGACCACGACCCTCGCCCCGGAGGAGTCGACAACCACAACGACCCTTCCGCCCGATGAGACCACGACCACGCTGGCCCCTGACGAGGAGACGACAACAACGACCCTGCCGCCAGAGGAGTCGACCACCACGCTCGCCCCGGAAGAGGAGGTGACCACCACGACCCTGGCCGACGAACTCCTTCCCGCCGAGCCCACCACCACCCTTGCCGAGGGCGAGACCATCGAGGAGATCACCCCCGAACCCGACCCCGACGCCTACAACCTGCCGCCCATCCTGGACGCCCGCCCGCCCGCCGGAGTCAAGTGCTGAACCCCATCCACGCCGCCTTCCTGGTCGAGCAGTGCTGGCACACCGTCCCCGGCGGCACCGCCGTCGCCGCCGTGGGCCTCGCCGGGGCACTCGCCGACCTTCCCGGCGTCGAGGTCACCGGCATCGCCGCCCGCCACCGGGAACCACCAGTTGGACCAACGCCACCCGTGCCCGTCGTGCACTCCCGACTGCCCCGACCAGCCCTCTACGAAGCCTGGCACCGCCTGAACCGGCCCCGGGTCGAGAACATGGGTGCAGACCCCGGAGGCGACCCCGGCTTCTCCATCGTGCACGCCTCCGGGGGAGCGGTTCCCGCCACCCGCCTGCCCCTGGTGGCCACAATCCACGACCTGGGCTGGCGCCACGAACCCGGCCACGCAACCAGGCGGGGCAGGCGCCTCTTTGAGGCATGGCTGGCCGACGCCCGCCGAGCCGACCACGTCACCTGCCCGTCCGAGGCCACCCGCAGCGACCTCCTCGCCGCCGGCTTCGAGCCCGACCGGGTAAGCGTCATCCCGCTCGGCGCCGATCCCGTTGCGGTCGACCCGGGCGCAGCCGCCGCCCTGCGCAGCCACTACGGCATCGACGGCCCATTCGTCTTGTGGGTGGGAACCACCGAACCCCGCAAGAACCTCGTCAGACTGGTGTCCGCCATGGAACAGATACCTGACGTACCCCTCGTGCTGGTCGGCCCCGCCGGCTGGAAGGAGGACGCAGCCCGCGTCACCGAACCGCTGGGGGAGCGGGCCCGCATCGTCGGCCGCGTCGACGAGGCCACCAAGCACGCCTGGTACGCCGCCGCCGACGTGTTCGCCATGCCCAGCCTGCTCGAGGGCTTCGGCCTTCCGGTGCTCGAGGCCATGGGCCACGCCACGCCGGTCGTCACCTCGGCCGGAACCGCCACCGCCGAGGTGGTCGGCGACACCGGAACCACCGTCGACCCCACCGACACCGACGCCATCGCGGGTGCCATCTCGGGGTTGCTGGCCGACCCCGACGAGGCCTCCCGCATGGGTGAGGCCTGCCGCCAACGGGCCGCCACCATGACCTGGGCGGTGGCAGCCACAGCCACCGCCGACGTCTACCACCGGGTGCTGGCATCGTGAGCAGCCCCGCCCGAATCGCCCTCAACTTGTTGCACCTGGTGCCCGGTGGCGTGGGCGGCACCGAGGAGTACGTGGTCCGCACCCTGTCGGCCTTCGCCCGCCACGGGCCCGCCGACATCCACCCGGTGCTCTTCGTTCTCAACGGCATGCCCGAGGCCCACCCTGAACTGTGCGAGACGTTCGAGACCGTGGTCTGCCCGCTCGACGGCACCAACCGGCCCCTTCGCATTGCGGCCGAGTCGACCTGGCTGGCGAACCGCACCCAGGACTTCGCAGCCGTCCACCACCTCGGAGGCCGTCGCCCCGCAATCACCACAAGACCGGCGGTCGTAACCGTGCACGACCTGCAACCCCTCGACCACCCCGACTGGCTCAGCCCAGCCAAGCGTGCGTTCCTGGGCTGGTCCCTGCCACGCAGCCTCCGCACCGCAGACGTTGTCGTGGTGCTCTCCGAGATGGTCAGCCGCCAGGTCGTCAACCAGTTCGGTGTCGACCCCGAACGGGTCGTCGTGGTCCCGTGCGGAACCGACCACCGGGCCGACTCGCCCGCCCAACCCGGCCGGGCGCCCGTCATCATCTACCCGGCGGTCACGCACCCCCACAAGAACCACGCCACCCTCATCGAGGCCTTCGCACGCGTCGCCGGCCGCCACCCCGATGCCAGCCTCGTCTTCACCGGAGCCCCCGGCCCAGCCGACGCCGAGGTGCGCGCCGCAGCCGAAGCCAGCGGAATCGGCCCCCGCATCACCTTCACCGGGCGCATCCCCGCAGCCGACCTGGCCTCGCTCATGGCCGGCGCCACCGTCATGGCCTACCCGTCGCGCTACGAGGGCTTCGGCATCCCCGTGCTCGAGGCCATGGCCGCAGGCGTGCCCGCCGTGGTGGCCGCTGGAACCGCAGCGGCCGACCTGGCCACCAGCGCCGGCGTGGTCCTCGAGCCGGACGACGTGGCCGGCTGGGCCGAAGAGATCGACCTGCTCATCGCCGACCCCGGCTACCGCAGCCAGGTGGCCCGGTCGGGTCTGGTGCGGGCCTCGAACTACACGTGGGAGGCCTCGGCAAGGCAGCTGGAGAAGGCCTGGCGTATCGCCCTGGAGGTTCCCGCCTCCGGCCCCGAAGCCAACGATGCCGCCTGAGCACCGTGCGCCTCCTCGTAGTCACACCCCACTTCCAACCCGACACGGCCCCCACCGGTGACGTCGTCGCCATGGTGGTCGATGCCCTCGGCCAGATGGGCCACGAGACCCACGTGGTCACCTCGCTGCCCTGGTACGAGCACCACGCCGTGGCAGACGGCTGGCAGGGCAGCCCCTGGCGCACCGGCCGCCACGGGCACGGCACCATCACCCGCCTCCACCCGTTCCCGACCGACAAGACCAGCCTCGTCGCCCGCTCGCTGGGCTACCTCGGCTTCAGCACCATGGCCGCCGGAGCCGCCGTCGGCGCCAAGGGGCCCTTTGACGCCGTGCTGGCTCTCTCGCCTCCGCTCACCCTGGCAGTTGCCGGATGGCTGGCCGCCGAGCGGCACCGCTGCCCGCTCATCCTCGACATCCAGGACGTCTTCCCCGACGTCGCCATCGAGGTCGGCGCCATCACCTCGCCACCGCTCAAGGACCTGTTCCGGCACCTGGAGCGCTTCTGCTACGGCAGGGCCGCAGCCGTGCGGGTCCTCTCAGACGACCTGGCAGCCAACGTGGAGGCCAAGGTCGCACGCATGAGGCGCCCGCCCCGCATCGAGGTCATACCCAACCCGGTCGACACCACGGCCCCCACGCCCACCGGCACCGACACCGCCTACCGTCACGAGTTGGGGCTGGGTGACGCAACCGTGTTCATGTACGCAGGCAACCTGGGCCACTCCCAGTCACTGGACCTCGTCATAGAGGGTGCCCGACGCCACGCCCACCGCAGCGACATCGCATACCTGGTCAACGGCGGCGGGGTCATGGCCGACCACATGGCCCGGGCCGCAGCCGACCTGCCCAACCTGACCGTCGTGGGCTACCAGCCCCCCGAACGCGTACCCGAGGTGCTGGCCACGGCCGACGTGCACCTCGTCCTGCTCAAGGCCGGTCTTGGCTCCTCCAGCGTGCCCTCCAAGGCATTCTCGGCCCTCGCTGCAGGCCGCCCGCTGATTGCCTCCATCGACCCCGGAACCGAGGTGGCCAAAGTCGTCGCCGAGGCCGGAGCCGGACTGGCCGTACCGCCCGAGGACCCCGACGCATTCGTGACAGCAGTCGAGCGCCTCGCCGACGACCCCGACACCCGGCACTCGATGGGGGAGTCCGGTGCAGCCTGGATCAGCCAGCGGCGCTCGCCGGCGGCCGTGGCAGCGGCCTTCACTGCCCTTGCAGAGGACCTGACGGCCGGATAGTCCGGTTGGCCCCACGGGACCCATCCGGCCCGCATAATCGCTTCCAGCCACCGGTAGCGTGTTGGCCCTATGGCACGAGGAGATTCACGCAGCAAGGTCGCGCGCGCAGCCAAGGCCGGTTCGTCCGGCGGCAGCGGCGAGCCCCGCAGGTACGGCTTCCCGGCCGCAGTCACCATCGTCGTGGTGCTCGGCGTACTCCTCGTGGGCTGGGCCCGCGAGAACCGCGAGGCCACCTCGGCCCCACGCGTGGGCGACCACTGGCACTCCATCTACGACATCTACGTCTGCAATGCCCCCGATGCCGGCACCTGGCGGGCCAAGGTCCTCAACGAGAACGATCCCAACGGCATCCACACCCACGGCGACGGCCTCATCCACATCCACCCCTTCAACTCCCTCGCATCGGGCGACGACGCCACAATGGGTGAGTTCTTCTCGTCCTTCGGCGCCATCGACGACACCTCCATCACCCTCGACACGGGCGAGGTCATCACCGAGGGCTTCGACTGCGGAGGCCAGCCGGCCGTGCTCAAGGTGGCCCGTTACGACACCCAGGACCGCGACCGCGACCCCGAGGTCTTCACCGAGGGCCTGGCGGACATCAGGTTCATGAAGGACCTCGAGGCCTTCACGATTGCCTTCCTGCCCGCCGACGAGGTGCCGCCCATTTCGCGGCCCGAGCGCTTCACCTTCCTCGAGTCGGTCGACCCCAGGGCGATTGAGTCCGAGGTGCCGTTTGTTGATGCACCCGCCGAGGCCGACAACACCGAAGAGGCACCCACCACCTCGACGGACGGCTAGGGACCTTCCCTAGAGGGGGTCACACCGTGAGGGCAATAGTGCTGGTCGGCGGACACGGCACCCGCCTCCGGCCACTCACCAACGACGTTCCCAAGGCCATGCTCCCCATCGGGGGCGTACCCATGATCGAACGCATGGTCGGCCACCTCGCCGGCCACGGCGTCACCGAGGTGGTGCTCTCCCTGGGCTTCATGCCCGACGCCTTCGCCGCGGGGTACCCCGACGGCACCTGCGCCGGAATTCCCCTGCACTACGCCGTCGAACCCGAGCCACTCGACACGGCCGGAGCCATCGCCTTCGCCGCCGCCCACGCCGGCATCGACCCCAACTCCCACGACAGCTTCCTCGTGCAGAACGGCGACATCCTCACAGACCTCGACGTCGGTGCACTCGTGGCCAGCCACCGTGAGGCCGGTGCCGAGGCCACCATCGCACTCACAGCAGTTGACGACCCCTCGCGCTACGGCGTCGTCGCCACCGATGGAACCGGCAGGGTGCTGGGATTCGTGGAGAAGCCGGCCCCCGGTGAGGCACCCTCCAACCTGGTCAACGCCGGCACCTATGTGCTCGAACCCTCTGTGTTGCGGCGTATCACCCCAGGCGTGCGGGTATCCGTCGAGCGCCAGGTGTTCCCCGAAATCGCCACCGACGGAACCCTCTACGCCATGGCCGCCGAGGCCTCCTGGATCGACGCCGGCACCCCGGCCACCTACCTGCAGGCCAACCTGGAGACGCTGGCGGACCCATCCGGCTCCGTGGTCGACGAAAGCGCCCAGGTGGCTGCCAGCGCCGTCGTGGAACGCTCCGTCGTGCTGGCAGGTGCCTCGATAGGGGAGAATGTGGTCGTGCAGGATTCGATCATCGGCCCCGGGGCCACCGTTGGGGCCTCGGCCCACGTGACCGCCCACTCGGTGCTCGGAACCGACGCCGTCGTCGCCGAGGGCGAACACCTCACCGGCCAGTGCCGCCCCGAGGTGGCCTGACATGTCCGTCCTCGTAACCGGAGGCGCAGGCTTCATCGGCTCGGCCCTCGTGGACCTGCTCGTCACCGGGGGCCACGAGGTGGTCGTGGTTGATGATCTCTCAACCGGCAGCGAGGCCAACCTTGCCGGTGCCATGGCCACGGGGCTGGTCCGCCTCGAGGTCTGCGACATCCGCCGGCCCGAGGTCTCAGACCTGATCGCCGAGGCGTCACCAGAGGTGGTCATGCACCTCGCCGCCCAGGCCGACGTGCAGGCCTCGATCGACGACCCGGTGAACGACGCCGAGGTGAACGTGATCGGAACCATCAGGGTTCTGGACGGTGCCCGAAGGGCCGGCACCCGCAAGGTCGTGCTGGCCACCAGCGGTGGAACCCTCTACGGAGCCCCCGACCCGTCGCGCCTGCCCTACACAGAGGCTGAGCCCCACGCCCCCATGTCGCCCTACGGGCTCTCCAAGAAGGCAGCCGGCGACTACCTGGCCGCCTACGGGCCGCTTCACGGCATCGCCCACACGACCCTGGCGCTCGCCAACGTCTACGGACCCCGCCAGGACCCCCACGGCGAAGCCGGCGTGGTCGCAATCTTCGCCCGCAGCCTCCTGGAAGGCGAGCCCTGCACCGTGTACGGCGACGGCAACCAGACCCGTGACTTCGTCCACGTGGCCGACGTGGCCCGGGCATTCGTGGCTGCCATGGACGCCGCCGACGGCCTGCTGCTCAACATCGGCACCGGTATCGAGACCACCGTCAACGACCTCTACTCGGCAATGGCCTCGGCCGCCGACGGTGCCGCGGAACCCCAGCGTGCGCAGGAAAGACCGGGTGAGGTCAGGCGCTCGGCGCTGGATGCATCCGCAGCAGCAGCGGCCCTCGGGTGGGAGCCCTCACTGGGCCTCGCCGACGGCGTGGCTGACACCCTTGCGTGGTTCGACAGGGGCTGACCCGGTCACCTACCCTCGGTTCCATGAGGCGCCCGAGGTTCGGGACGGCACTCGTCCCGCTGCTGGTACTGGCGGTCGCCTGCGGTTCAACCCAGACAGCTGAACCCGCTGCCACAACGGCTACGGCAACGACGAGCACGGCTGCACCAGCAACGACCGCGGCTTCGGCAACTACGGTGGTGCCCGCCACCACGGTTGCGCCAGCAACGACGACCACGGCTGCCCCTGCGACGACTGCGGCTTCGGCAACTACGGCGGCGCCCATGACCACGGCTGCCCCTGCGACGACTGCGGCTTCGGCAACTACGGCGGTTACCACGACCACGGCAGCCCCCTACGACAATGCTCCCTACCTGACTGCAATCGAGGGCTTTGTGGCCACCAACTCCGACTGGAATGCGGCCCCTGTAATCGGAACCTGCATGGCTGCCAGCGCCGACCAGCTTCCCGAACCGTCCAGGGACCTGGTGGCCTCCGACGGCCTTATGGATTCCCTGGGGCAGATGGGTTCACTCGGACCGTCGGCCTCAACCTTCTACTCGATCTGGAACGGCTGTATCGCCGAGGGCGAGCAAGCGACCGCCAGCGGATCCTCGAGATCGTCATCCTCTCAGGCTCCGTGCCCCGGCTCGCTCAGCACCCTCCCGGTCGACAGGTCCAAGATCATGGGCGTGGTGCCGTTGGGCCACCTGGCACCACCCAGTCATACCCAGTCGACTGACCACGTCTACTTCCTACTGTCCGGCTACGAAACCCAACAGGCTCAGAGCGTGGACGTCGTTGCTCCCGCCACCGGCAGCGTGGTCAAGCTGGCCAGCTACACCAGCGAGTACACGGGGTCCACGTTCACCGACTGGCAGGTCGAGATCAGCAACTGTGCCAACGGGTCGATCCGCTTCGGGCACATTTCCACTATCTCGCCTGACCTGCAGGCGCTTACCACCGGCCCGGCCAGGTCCTGCAACACCTACGGATACACCGGCTACATGCACACCGAGTGCATCTGGATGGGCCAGTCGGTCGACCTTGCAGTATCAGCAGGTGACTTTCTCGGGACCGCTGCGGGCCTGGGCACTCCCAACACCCAACTGGACCTTTGGGCCTACGACTGGGGAGGCGACCTGGCGCCCGCAATCGACCAGAGCGCCCAGCCAGAGAGCATCCTGCGGGCCGCCTGCCCGCTTGACTGGTTCGCAGACGACCTGCGCACGGAGCTCTACGGGATGCGCATGGAGTCCAACGGAATACGCTCTGACGAGGCCACCGGCTGCGGCAAGGTACTCCAGGACGTGCCCGGCACCGCCAAGGGCTTCTGGTACGCCACCGTTCCTGTCGACGGGAAGTGGTTGGACCACCTGGCACTGGTCGACACCAACACCCGCAGTGACCATCAGGCCATCTCGGTTGCATCCCTGGTGGCCAATGCCGGGTACTGGATCTTCTACAAGCAGTCATCAGGAACGACCAACCGCGACTTCGCCCAGGTCACCGCCGGGTCCGGCATCCACTGCTACGACACCTTCACCGCCGACTCTAACGGCCCCGGCGAGGGAGGGCCCGACCACTTCCTTATCGAGGTCGTCGACGACGACACCCTGCGCATCGAGCACAAGTCGGGCAACTGCAGCGGGTCGGAGGCCTTCACGAGCCCCCACACCTACTCCCGCTACCAGCTGTAGTCAGCGGCCCCTACCTGAAGAGGTCTTCGGCGGGGCTCCTCACCACGTCTTCGACCACGCTGCCGTCACCGAACCACGACGGGTCCACGCCACGCACCACAGCAACCGGCACACCGGCGGCCTTGCCCATCACCAGCTCGGCCGCGGCAGCTATCTCGTCAACGACGGCCACCTCTGTCACCATCAACTCGCGCCCCAGGGCGTCGCTGGTTCCCCGCAGGTCCACGATCGGGCGCAGGCCCGCACAGCCGATGGCCACGTCGGCCACGCCCCGTCGCCACGGCCGCCCGAACGTGTCGCTGACAATGACGGCCACGTCAAGGCCCAGGCGGTGACGCAGCGCATCACGGATGCGGCGGGCCGACCGGTCTGAATCCACCGGCAACAGTGCAGCCCGGCCGTCAGGCACGTTGGAGAGGTCCACCCCGGCGTTGGCACACACGAAGCCGTGGCTGGTCTCGGCAATCACCAGGTCGCCACGGCGGCGCAGCACCCGAACCGACTCGGCCTCGACGATCGGCTTGTGGCCCAACTCGGGGTCCACATCCACCAGACGGTCCTCGGCCTTTGAGACCACCTTCTGTGTCACAACCAGCACGTCGCCGTCGACCAGATCGGCAGCCTCGGCGATCATGCCCGCCAGGTCGTCGCCGGCGCACACCTCGGGCAGGCCGGTCACCGGAATCACCCGGATCTCACCGCTCACGAGGCCGCCCCCAGAACCGTGCGGGCCAGCTCGGCCGCCACCTCGGGTGACGACATGACCGTGTCGGTCACCACACACGCCATGCCCTCGGTCTCGACGGCCCCGGCCAGGTCGGCATCGGCCGAGTCGATCACCAGGCACGAGGCGATGTCGCGGTAGATCCGGGCCACGCCCACGACCGAGGCCTCATGGCCCAACTCGCGCATCAGGCGGTCGGCCGGCCCCTTCAGTGCAGCCCCGGCGATGATCGGCGAGACGGCCACCGTTCGATCCCGCCTGGCCCTGATGGCGTCGGCAATGCCGGGCACTGCCAGCAGCGGCCCGATGGACACGATCGGGTTGGAAGGCGCCACCACGACCACGTCGGCCCCGCCGATCGCGTCTAGCACCCCCGGCCCCGGAAGCGAACTCTCGGCGCCGGCGAAGCGCACCGACGAGACAGGAACGGCGTGTCGCAGCCGCACGAAGTACTCCTGGAAGCCCACCTCGTCGCTACCGCCCCCGGAACCGTCGGCCAGCGTCATCATCGTGGCAACCCGGTCCTCGGTCATCGGCAGCAGCGTCGGCTCCAACCCCCAGCCGGAGCTGATCCCGGCGGTGATCTCGGCCAGACCCACACCCGCGGCCAGGTTGCCGGTGCGGTAGAGGTGGGTGCCCAGGTCAACGTCGCCCAGGTTGAACCAGGTCTCACCCCCGTAGCGGCCGAGCGATCCCATCGCCTGCCAGGTCTCGCCTGCAAGGCCCCAACCGGTCTCGGGGTTGTCGGCCCCGGCAAGGGTGTAGGTGACGGTGTCGAGGTCTGGGGAGATGTGCAGCCCGTGCATGACCACGTCGTCGCCGGTGTTCACCACGGCTGTCACCTCAGCCGGAGGCACCACCTGCACGATGCCCGCCAGCAGCCGGGCGGCACCGACCCCGCCGGCCAGCACGGTTATCAACGCAGGCTCCTCACCCCGGAGGCCGGGGCGCACCCTCGAGGAGGGCCAGGTCGGCGTCGACCATCATCTCCACAAGGTCGGCGAACCCGGTCCGGGGCTTCCAGCCCAGGTGCTCGGCGGCCTTTGAGGAGTCGCCCACCAGCAGGTCCACCTCGGCGGGGCGCAGGAAGGCCTCGTCGACCACCACGTGATCCTCCCAGTTCAGGTTCAGGCGACCGAAGGCCAACTCGCAGAACTCCCTCACCGAATGGGTCTCGCCGGTGCACACCACAAAGTCGTCGGGCTCATCAAGTTGCAGCATCAGCCACATGGCCTCCACATAGTCGCCGGCAAAGCCCCAGTCGCGCTTGGCGTCCAGGTTGCCGAGCCGCAGCTCGTCGGCCAGGCCGAGGGCGATCGAGGCCGCACCGTGGGTGATCTTGCGGGTGACGAACTCGAGGCCACGGCGTGGGCTCTCGTGGTTGAACAAGATCCCCGACGAGGCGTGCAGGTCGTAGCTCTCGCGGTAGTTGATGGTGATCCAGTGGCCGTAGACCTTGGCCACCCCGTACGGGCTGCGCGGGTGGAACGGCGTGTCCTCGGTCTGGGGAACCTGGCGGGCATGGCCGAACATCTCGCTCGAGCTGGCCTGGTAGTAGCGGATGGAGGGGTCGACCAGGCGGATGGCGTCGAGTAGCCGGGTCACGCCCAGGGCAGTCGTCTCACCGGTGAGCACCGGTTGCCCGAACGAGGTGTGGACGAACGACTGGGCGGCCAGGTTGTAGACCTCGTCGGGCCGGTGGGTCGCCAGCACGTCGATCATCGAGGCCTGGTCCAGCAGGTCTCCGGGGACGAACTCGACGCTGTCGGCCAGGTGGGCCACCCGCTCTGTGTTGACCGTGGAACTGCGTCGCACCATGCCGACCACGTCGTAGCCCTTGTCCAGCAGCAGCTCAGCCAGGTACGAGCCGTCCTGGCCGGTTATGCCCGTGATCAGTGCCCGCTTCGCCATGGCCCCCATTGTGCCGGTCAATCCCCGTCGGGAGGCACCCGGCCCGACGACGGCGCCCGCGTGCGCCAGTCGGCCATCACGTCGGCAAGGGTCTCAGACAGGTCGCAACGGGGTTCCCAGCCGGTGTCGGTGCGCAGCGCCGTCGGGTCTCCACACAGCTCGGGAACCTCGACAGGTCGAAACAGCTCCGGGTCCGGAACGAGGCGCATCGGCCGCGTGGCCAGTGCCACCAGGTGTTCAGCCACCTCCGAGATAGGCACAGCCATGCCTGAACACACGTTGTAGGCGGCGCCAGCCCGACCGTCCACGGCGAGCATCCGGTAGGCCCGAACAACGTCTCGTACATCGGTGAAGTCGCGCAGCGGGGTCAGGTCGCCCACCGGCACCTCGTCGTCTCCCGAGAATTCGTTGGCCACGATCCGTGAGGCGATGGCAGGGCACACGAACCTGTCGCTCTGGCCCGGACCCAGGTGGTTGAACGACCTGGCCCGCACGACGTCCTGTCCGAACCCCAGGTGGGCCTGTTCGGCAACCATGTCTGCGGCCGCCTTGGAGGCCGCATAGGGCGACACCGGCCGCAACGGCGCCGACTCGTCGACCGGCAGGTCGCTCGGGTCGACCACGCCGTAGACGTCGGCGCTGGTCACGGTCACCACCCGGTCCACGCCGGCCTCCCGGGCCGCAGCCAACACGTTGAAGGTGCCCTCCACGTTCACCCGCAGGGTCTCGACGGGGGCCTTCCAGGACCTGCCCACGTCGGCCTGTCCGGCCAGGTGGAACACAACCTCTGGCGAAGCCTCGGCCACCAGGGCGACCATGGCGTCGGCGTCCAGCACATCGGGTCCGCCGTGGGAGCGGTCCGTCTCGACCACCTCGTCACCGCTGTCGCAGAGGTGGGCCACGAGGTAGCACCCCACGAAGCCGGCGGCCCCCGTGACCAGAACCCTCACAGGGTCACCCATCCACCGTCGGAGTCGAGGCACCGGGTCCCGACGTCATGTCCTTGCACGGGCGCACCATAGACCCTCCCATCGGCGGCGATGCTGCCTGACGGGAGGGTCCGCAGGGCTAGGGTCCGTTCACCGTGGACGCCGCCGAGACACAGGGCCCCAGGGGAGCGCCCGCCCCGCCCCAGCAGTCGCCGGCCCCCCCTGCGCCGCCGCCCCCTCCCACGCCGCTCGTCAGCCTGGTGCTCGTGGCCCACGACCCGGGCGAGTGGTTCGACGACGTGCTGGCCGGCCTCGCAGCCCAGGACCACCGCCTCCTGGACGTGGTGGTTGTAGACGCCGGCCGCAAGGCGGGTCTGTCCGACCGGGTGCTCAACGTGTTGCCCGATGCCCGCACCGTCGAGGCACCCGGGTCACCCGGCTTCGGAGCGGCAGCCAACAGGGCCGTCGTCGGCGCCTCAGACGGCCAGGCCGACGGCGGTACCGGCCCCAACCGGATACCCAGCTACCACCTGTTCATGCACGACGACGTGGTGCTCGACGGCACGGCCGTGCGGCGCATGGTCGAGCGCGCCGTGGCGGCCAACGCCGGGGTGGTCGGCCCCAAGGTCCTCGTGGGAACCGACGGCCGCATCCTCCACGACATGGGCTCAACCGTCGACCGCTACGGGTCGCCGGTGCCCCGCCTGCACCCAGGCGAGGTCGACCAGGGCCAGTACGACGCCACGCCGGACGTGTTCGCCGTTGCCGAGGCCGCCCTGCTCGTACGCACCGACCTGTTCGCCGCCGTCGGGGGCTTTGACCCCGAGATCCGCTTCCTCGACGGACACATCGACCTCTGCTGGAGGGCACGCCTGGCCGGCGCCACGGTCACAACGGCCCCCACCGCCGTCGGGCGCACCGTCAGCAGAGACGCCTCGGCGAGGCGCGGCACCAACCCGGTCATCCTGCGCCCCAGGCACCGGCTGCGAATGTCGCTCACCAACCAGGCAGCCGGCAGGTCGGCGACGGTCGTGGCCGAGCTGGCTGCAGCCACCGTCCTGGGCGTCGCATACGGCCTCCTGACAGGCCGCTTCCGCCACGTCTGGGGACTGGTCAGCGCATGGCCCTGGAACCTCGGACGCCACTCCGGAGTCCGCAACAGGCGCCGCATAATCGCCAGGCACCGACGGGTCGACCCTGCCCGCGTGGTGGCCGGCCCCGACATGCCCCACCACGCCATCAGGCGGGCCGTAACCGGCCGCGCCCCCTACGGCACCGGCGACGAGGCACCCGGCAACATCGCATTCCACAACATCTGGAGTGCCCTGCTCGGGCCCGGCGGCATCGCCCTCATGGCCAGCGCAGCCGTCCTGGGCTTCGGCTCACGCCACCTGCTCACCCGTGGCCTCCCGGCCGTGGGCCGACTACAGGCCCTACCCGCCGACCCCATGGACCTGGTGCGCTCCTGGTGGCACGGCTGGCGGCCCACCGGAACCGGCGTGGCCACGACAGGCCCCGACGCCCTGGCGCTCCTGGGGGTTGTCGCGCGTCTGATGCCCGGCAGCGACAACCTGATCTGGACCGCCGTCGTTCTCGCAGCACTACCGGTCGGGGCCCTCGGAGTCTGGCGCCTCGTGCGGCCCGTAGGTGGCGGCAGGTCACGCGCTGCAGCCGTGCTCACCTACCTGGCAGTTCCCCTTCCCTACGACGCACTCCGCGAGGGCCGCCTCGCCCCCCTGGCCGTCTACGCATCGCTGCCATGGATCGCCCACCGCCTGGCCGAGGCCCAGGGCGTCGTTCCCTACGGCCACCGCGGAGGCGACCCGGGCCCGGGAACCCGTATCCGCAACATGGGTTCCGACATCCTCCTCACCGGCCTCGTCGTTGCAGCCGCCATCGCCATCGACCCCACGGTCGTGGTGGTCCTTCCCGTGCTGGTTGGCGGCCTCGTCGTGGGAAGCCTCCTGGCAGGCAGCGTCGCCGGCCTCACGAGGCTGGTTACCGTCGCCGCCGGCGGAGCGGTCGTGGCGGCCATTGTCCAACTGCCGCTGCTGTTCAACCTGGTCGACAACCATCCCCTCGACTCCCTGGCCGTACCCACCACCTGGCCGAGGGGCAGCCTCGGCACGGCAGCCATGTTCACCCTCGACACCGGTTCCCCCCTCGGGGGTCCCTCATGGGCCGGCACCTTCGGAATCGACCGCATCGGCTGGACCGTTCTCGTCGTACCGGCCCTGGCCCTCGTAACCGCCACCGGATGGCGCCTGGCAATCAGCATCCGTGCAGCATTCGTGGTGGCCGGCGGCTTCGCCTCGGTCTGGCTGGTGGACCAGGGATGGTGGCAGGGCCCGACCCTGCCCCCCGAACTGCTGCTTGTTCCCGTCGCCCTGGGCCTGGCATGGGCTGCTGCAGCAGCAGTGGCCGACATGGGCACCACCAGCTCCATGCCCCGCCGCGGCCCCAGCTGGAGAAACGCCCTACCCGCCGTCGCCGGCCTGGCCCTGGCACTCACCGTGCTGCCCGTGGTCGTCGGTTCCCTGGGGGGCCGCCTCGGCATGCCCGAAGCCGACCTTCCCTCAGCCCTTCCGTTCATCGCCGAACCCCGTGCGGGCATAGGCGAAACCACCAGAGGTGGCGACGGCAGGGTGCTGTGGGTCGGCGAACCAACGATCCTCCCCGCAGTAGGTGTGCCGCTGTCTGACGACCCACTCTCTGGTGAGGTTGCGGTGGCGGTCACCGACGGGAGCCCCGACCTGCTCGACCAGTGGCCCTACGACCTGACAGGCGCCCCTGGTGTCGCCGAGATCAGGGACGCCCTGGCCGAGGCCCTGGCCGGCCGAACAAGCCGCCTCGGAGCCGCAATCGGAGCCTGGGGGGTCGACCACGTCGTGCTCGTCGAGCGCTCCGCACCCGCACCCCACGAGGCGATAGAGGCGCCCCTGCCACCCACCTACGCGGCGGCCATCACACGTCAACTCGACATGGCACGCGTCGAGGGCCTCAACAGCGCCGTGACCATCTTCGAAAACATCGCCACCCGACCGGTCCACGCCGTGGTGCGAGACCGGACAGGCCGCGTAGTACCGGCCGCCGTCACGCCCCTGGCCTACGACCGCCTCCAGGTGCAGGCATCAGCCGACGGCGCCTACCGCTGGATCCTCGGCCCGGAGGGGTCCTGGTCGTTCAGCGTCGACGGCATCACCAGGCCGCTCGTACCCGCCGGCGAGGCCGGAGGCGTACCGGGCCGGCCATCGGTGAGGGTGGCGTCAGGAACCATCGGCGAGCTCGTGCATGACGGCGCATCGTCAAGGTCCCGGCGCCTCCTGCAGGTTGCAGCACTCTGCGGGGTCCTGCTCCTGGCCAGCTGGCTCCGCACCGACCCTGAACCGGAGTGGCCATGAGCGCCATGAACGCCGTGCGGTATCCGGCACTGGTGGTGCTGGCGGCCATGGTCGTAGGGGCAACCCTGTTCGCCAGCCCTCCCGAGCCGGTAGGCAGGGCCACCCTGCTGCCACCGGTGCACGCAGCGCTCTCCACCACGCCCGACTCCGGCGACCTCTGGTTCTGCATGGGGCCCACCGCCGACATGGACGGAATCGCCGAGCGCATCGTGACCCTCACCAGCATCTCCGACGAGCCGACAATCGGACGGGTCACCGTAAACGGCGACAACGGAGCCGAGGTGGAGCGGGCCTTCCAGCTTGAACCCGGAAGGAACATGGAGATCAGGCCAGGCCCATTTGTGCCCGGGGCCTTCTTTGCCGGAGTCACCGTCGAGGTTCCAGGTGGAAGGGTGCTGGTCGAACAACGCATCACCGGCGGCGCCACCGGAGACGGGGCCGGCGACAGGCCCGCACCCGGCATAGGCACCGGGGTCGACGAGGCACCCTGCGGCACGATCACGTCAGCCTCGTGGCAGGTGCCGTGGGCAACCACTGCCGAACCCGGCAACACGGCGGCGCTGCTCGTCTACAACCCGTTCCGGGCACCGGCCGTCGCCAACCTGCGTTTCATCGGCGACCTGGGCCGTCGCGAGACCCTCGACACGAGGGGAGTGGTCGTGGCCGGCCGCTCCCTCGCCGTATTCGACCTGAACGACCTGATTCCGGACTCGGCGGTGGTGTCGGCAAGCGTCGACGCCAGGGTCGGCCAGCTCGTCGTCGCACGCCTCCAGATCGCCGACCTGCCTGCCTCTGACACCGGAGGCACCCGGGGCAGCACCGGCCTGGCCGTCACACCCGGCCTGCCCGAGACCTCAGACCGCCTGTTCCTGCCCGGCGTATCCCGGGACTGGGGCATCACCTCATCGGTTGTCGTGATGAACCCGGGCGAGGACACCACCGAACTCGAGGTGCTCGTGAGGCCCGAGGCCATCGGCACCTTCGTCGAGCCATGGCGGGTGACCCTCAGGGGTCGCCAGCGCCAGGTGGTCGACCTCGGCTCTGGCCGCATCGCCGACGCCGGACGCTTCGGAGTCGAGGTCCGCTCCCTCGACGGCGCACCCCTCGCCGCATCACTCGTCAGCCGTCCCGAGGGCGGCACGACAGCTGCCGGCCTCGTCGTGCTCCCGGCCGTGGGTGCCGCCGCCACCGACTGGATCGTGCACCTCACCGGACCAGCCGACCAGGCGGTCCTCGTGGTCTCCAACCCGGGCGAGACAACGATCGCCACCGTGCGCCTCTCGCTGCTGGGTGCCGCATGGCCCTCAGACACCCCCGACCTCTACGAGATCGACCCCGCCGGCCACATAGAGGTGGAGCTCGGAGCCGCCATCGCCGCCGAGGCCACGGTCCTCGTGGACTCAACCGTGCCCGTGCTGTCGGTCATGCGGCGTGTCGACCCTGCAGGCCGGTCGTCGTCGTTCGGAATGGCCATTGCCGGAACCCAGGCCCGCCCCTCCTCGTAGACCGGGTCCAGGCACCCGACCAGCGGAGTCAGTGGTTGCCGCAGCCCTCGGGTGTAGAGCCGGGTTCACGGGCCTCGGCCAGCGAACCCCACAGATGGGTGGCACTCACTGGACCAAGGTGGTGGGCACGGGTGACACCGTCGGCATCGGCAATAACCACGAGCGGCACGGCATCGATCCGGTAGCGGTCGTGCACGACCGCGTCGGCGCCCACCTCCACCTCGACAACCGCCACCTCTGAGCTGTCCAAAGGAAGGGCACGTTCCAGCACGGCCGCACACGACTGGCAGGTGGCCGACGTGAACACAGCCACCAGCCACGGCACCTCGGGCCGTGCGAAGTCGGCCCGGTCAAGCTGATCGGGAACGGTCCAGCCGGTGCGGACAGGCGCATCGGGGCCACGCCGCTGCACAAGCGCCGCAACAACAGAGGCGGCCGCCGCAACGACGATCAGGAGCAGCAGGCGGTCCATGGAGTGCCCGGCGGGGGAGGGACCGTCGGACCGGTCAGTCGACCGGTGTGGGAGACGGCTCCTCGACGGCGCCGGTGGCCTCGTTGGCCGGCTCGGCAGCAGATGGCCCGGCGTCGCCACCTGAACCGGTGTCGGTGGAAAGGCCCACCAGCCTGTTGACCTCTTCGCCCGAGATGGTCTCTCGCTCCAGCAGGGCACGTGCGATGAGGGTCAGCGAGTGCCGGTTGTCGGTGAGCAGGACCCTGCAGCGGTCCTCGCCCTCTGTGAGGATGCGCTGGACCTCCTCGTCGATCATCGTGGCGGTCTCGTCGGAGTAGTCACGCGTTGACATGAGGTCATCGCCCAGGAACACCTGGTTGTGGCTTCCCCACGCCATGGGACCGACGCGGTCGCTCATGCCCCACTCGCGCACCATCTTCCTTGCCAGTTCGGTGGCGCTCACCAGGTCGCTGCTGGCACCGGTGGAGACCACGCCGAAGACAAGTTCCTCGGCGATGCGGCCGCCCATGTTGACCACCAGCTTGTCCTCGATGAAGTCCTGGCGGTAGATGTGGCGCTCCTCCTCGGGGAGCTGCATCGTGACGCCGAGCGCCATGCCGCTCGGGATGATGGTGACCTTGTGCAGCGGGTCGGCGTTGGGCAACAGGGCGGCACAGAGGGCGTGTCCGGCCTCGTGGTAGGCGATGGCCTCCTTCTCCTCGGCCGTGAGCGCCATGGACTCGCGCTTTTGGCCCATGAGGGTGCGGTCGCGGGCCGACTCGAGATGGTCGGCGTGGATGGCGTCGGCGCTCTCGCGCACGGCCACCAGGGCGGCCTCGTTGATGAGGTTCGCCAGGTCGGCGCCGCTCATGCCGGGCGTGCCACGGGCCACGAGGTCGAGGTCGACGTCGTCTCCCATCCGCTTGCCCTTGATGTGGACCTCGAGGATCTGTCTGCGGTCCTCGAGCTCGGGCAGGGGCACAACCACCTGGCGGTCAAAGCGGCCGGGGCGCAGCAGGGCAGGGTCCAAGATGTCGGGGCGGTTGGTGGCCGCCAGCATCACGATTCCCTCGGTGCTCTCAAAGCCGTCCATCTCGGACAGCATCTGGTTCAGCGTCTGCTCGCGCTCGTCGTGGCCGCCGCCCATGCCGGCACCCCGCTTGCGTCCAATGGAGTCGATCTCGTCGATGAAGATGATGGCCCGCTCCATCTTGCGGGCCGACTCGAACAGGTCTCGGACCCGGCTGGCACCCACGCCCACGAACATCTCCATGAAGTCGGAGCCGGTTACAGACAGGAAGGGCACCCCGGCCTCGCCGGCGACGGCCCGGGCGATGAGGGTCTTGCCGGTACCGGGGGGGCCTACAAGCAGCACGCCCTTGGGCACACGCGCCCCGATCTCAGAGAACTTGTCGGTCTCCTTCAGGAAGTCGACGACCTCGCGGATCTCCTGTTTGACACCGGCATATCCGGCCACGTCGTCGAACGTGGTGCCGGGCCGCTCGCTCGAGTAGGTCTTGGCCTTGGAACGGCCCACCGACATCATGGATGTCATCTGGCCCTGGGCGCGGCGGTTGATCCACCAGAAGAACAAGATGATCAGGCCAACCGGGAGCAGCAGCGGCAACCAGGTCTGCAGGAAGTTGGGCTGGGGGGTGTCGAACTGCACGGCGGCGTTGCTCTCGGCCAGCACGGCCCTGTCGGCATCGGACAACTTGAGTGGGCCCGTGGTGTCAAAGGCGACGCCGTCGGCGGTGGTGAAGTGGATGCGGCCGGTCTGGTTGTCGACCTCTACCTCGGCCACCTCGTCGGCGGCCACCTGGGTCAGGAACTGGTCGTAGGAGACGACCTCAACCTCTTCGGCGGGCAGGAAGCTGGGAAAGAACAGCGCAGCACCGATGAGGCCCATCATCAGCCAGATACCCCAACGCGGCCATCCCTGGTCGCGCCCGGCGGCACCCCCCTCGGGGCGACCCTTTCCCTGGCGTGGCCTGCCCTGACGGGGCTTGGTGGGCTTCTTGCGATCAGCCATGGGTCCATCGTAGAGGTACGGTCCGACAGTCGTGGTTCGGGTATCGGGTGCCTCGGTGGTCACCGTGCGCCGAGACCGGGGGCCGTGGCGCCGTGGGTAGGGTTTCGCCGATGATCGGCGCAGATCCCCAGCCCACGGCCGAAAAGCGCCCCTGGGGCCTCCCCCATGTGGTGGCGGGCCTCTTCCTCAGCCTGTTCGCCAGCGCCGTGTTCAGCGTTGTCGTGTTTGCAGCCGGCGGCTACGACTCACAGGCCGACCTGCCGCTGACGCTCATCGCCCTGCTCCAGGTGCCGCTCTGGACCGGCCTGCTGGGGGTTCCCTTCTGGCTGGCCCGCAGGAGCGGCGTCTCCTGGGCCACCGACCTGGGCTTCACGTTCCAGCGAAGCGACATCCTGTCGGGTCTGGCAATCGGCGTAGGGGCCCAGGCGGCCCTGGTGCCGCTGCTGTACGCCCCGATCCTCCTGTTCACCGACGACCTCGACGTCTCCGAGCCGGCCCGCGAACTGGTCGACAAGGCCGACGGCCTCGGCATCGCCCTGTTGGTCCTCGTCGTCGTTGTCGGCGCCGCCGTCATCGAGGAGGTCTTCTTCCGGGGCCTCATGCTGCGTGCCTTCGAGGACCGGTGGCATCCCCGGGTGGCGCTCGGTGCCTCGTCGATCGTCTTCGGCCTGATCCACTTCCAGCCCCTGCAGTTCCCGGCACTGGCCATGTTCGGCCTCATCTCCGGCTACCTGGCCCAGCGTTACGGCCGCCTCGGGCGGGCAATCTGGGCCCACGTCGGGTTCAACGCCTGGACCGTCGCCATGTTGCTGGTCCTGTGAACCTCCAGGAAGGCACCCGCGACGCAGCGGTCCGACTCCTCGCAGCCACCAGGCGGGTTCCGCTCGCCACCTGGGTGACCGTGGCCGTGGTGGGCCTCTCCACCCTGTTCGTGCTCTGGGTGGTCAACCCTGCCGGAGTGCTGTTCACCGACACCACGCCAACCGGTGGAGACCTCGGTGCCCATGTCTGGGGCCCGGCGTTCATACGCGATGAGCTGCTGCCGAGGTTCCGCCTGACCGGCTGGACCCCCGACTGGTACGCGGGCTTCCCCGCATTCCACTTCTACATGGTCGTCCCGATGCTGGCCGTGGTCGCCGTGAACATCGGCCTCGTCGTGCCCCTTGCCGTGCCAACGGTCCTTGCCGCCGTCGCCGGCGGGGTCTGGCTGGAACGCCGCCGACCCACCGGCTGGATCCCGGGCCTCTGGACACTCGGGGTGCTCATAGTCCTGGTCGTGCCCGTCTCCTACGGCATCGCCTTCAAGTGGGTGACCGTCGCCGGCCTCGTAGCCATGCCCGTCGCCGCCTGGCTGATGGGTCGCCTGGCCGGCCTGGTGTTTCCAGAACCCGCCCTCATGGCTGCTGCCACCCTGCCGTTCATCTTCGACAGGGCCTTCAACATCATGGGCGGCAACCTCATGTCCACCATGGCCGGCGAGTTCGCCTTCGCCCTCGCCGTGGTGGCACTGCTCATCTACCTGGGCCTGCTCGTACGCGGGATCGAGACAGGACGGGGCCGCGGCTGGGCGGCCCTTGCGCTTGCCGTGGTCGGCCTCTGCCACCTGCTCGTGGCGTTCTACGCCCTGCTGGCCTCGTTCGTAGCCGTGCTCACCCGACCCAGCCGGGCCGCCTTCACGTGGCTGCTCACCACGGGCATAGTGGCCGGCCTCACCTCTGCGTTCTGGGTGCTGCCGTTCTGGTGGCAGCGGGACCACCTCAACGACATGGCATGGGACAAGCTCGGCGACAGCCGCTCGTACCTGTGGAACCGCGGCAACCTGGCGGCCGACTTCCTCACCAACGATCCGCCACTGCAGGTGGTCATCGTCACCGCCGGTGTCGGCCTGCTGGCATCCCTCGTGTTCCGACGCCGCCTCGGCCTGATCCTGGCCGGAATGGTCCTCGTGCTGGCGGCGGCGTTCACGTGGCTGCCCGAGGGGCGCCTCTACAACGGCCGCCTCCTGCCCGGCTACTACCTCAGCCTCTACCTGTTGGCCGGCCTCGGTGTCGCCGAGGTGCTGCGCCTGACCGGCCGCCTGTTCGATGGCCTCAGGGCCCGAAACGGCAGCGGCGGCAGATGGATCACCGGCGGGGGAGTCATGGCCGTGACCCTCTACCTGATCGTGTTCCTGGGTATGCCGCTGCGGGCCCTGCCGTTCGGCTCCATGGACGTCAACACCTACCGCTGGATGGGCCTCGGCACAGAACAGCTGAACCTGGGGCGCTCCTGGGTCAACTGGAACTTTGCCGGCTACGAGGCCCGCACCGGCGACGACAGCGGCGGCGGCTGGGACGAATACCGCGACATGGTGACCACAATGTCCGACGTCGCCGAGGCCAACGGCTGTGGCCGCCTGCTCTGGGAGTACAGCAGCGAGCTGACCCGCTACGGCACACCCATGGCGCTGATGCTGCTTCCCCACTGGACCGACGGCTGCATCGGCTCCATGGAGGGCCTCTACTTCGAGGCATCCACCACCACCCCGTACCACTTCCTCATGCAGTCCGAGCTGTCCACCGGTCCATCACGGGCACAGCGCAGCCTGCCGTACCGGTCACTCGACATGGATGCCGGCGTCGACCACATGAGGCAGTTCGGCGTGCGCTACTACTCGCCGTCCTCGCAGAGGGCCATAAACGAGGCCCGCGATCACCCCGACCTGACCGAGGTCGCCACAACCGGCCCGTGGACCGTGTTCCTCGTGGATGGATCAGATCTCGTCGCACCCATGGACTTCGAGCCGGTGGTGTTCACAGACGTGGACCACTCAAGCTGGCTGGACCCGTCCGTCGAGGTCTTCCAGGAGGGCTCCCAGGCAGTCCAGTGGACCGTCGGTGGCCTGGCTGCATGGCAGCACCTGGCGGCCGGTGAGGAACCAGACGAACGCGCGCTCGAGCCGGTGCAGGTCTCAGACATCGTTGCCGACGTCGACTCCATCTCGTTCCACGTGGACCGCATCGGCGTGCCCGTTGTCGTGCGCACCTCGTTCTTCCCCAACTGGGAGGCCGACGGCGCCGCCGGCCCGTGGCGGGTCACACCCAACCTGATGGTCGTCGTGCCGACAGGGCCCGACGTCACCCTCAGGTACGGCCGCACCCCGATTGACATTGTCTCGATGCTGCTGACCCTCGTGGGCCTGCTCGGACTGTTCCTGCTCAGCCGGGCAGCGCGGCCCGAGGAAGGGTCGCTGGCTGGCCCCGATCTCCTCTCTGTGGGGTCAGACGCCTCGGCCGGCCTCGACGCATGGGTGGTCGGCTGCGCCGAGAGGCGCCTGGCCGCACGCGAGGCCCTCGCCAACCTCGAGGACGTTCCGGTCGACGATGGTCTTCCCGTCGACGAGACCCTCCCCGGAGGCTGGAGCGTCGACATCGATGAGACCGAACCCGACCTCGACGAGCCCGTGGACCCGGCGTGAGGACCCGCATGAGGCGCTTCGCCGTCGTGGGAGTCCTCGCCACCGCAGTGGACATCGGCGTGGCCGTGGCCCTGCTCAGACGCGGCTGGTCCCTGCCTGCGGCCGACCTCGTCGCCCTGGCAGTCGCAGCGGCCTTCGCCCACCCGCTCCACCGGGCCATAACCCTGCGCGACGACCCCTTCACACGATGGATGCGCTCACCCGGCGTGTTCGCAGCCGTCGTCACAATGGCCGGTCTCGTGGACATGCTCGTGCTCTCGTGGGTCTACGCAGACGGCACAGTCACCGACGACATCCTCTCCAAGGCCACCGCAGTCGCGGCTGCAGCGATCGTGCGCGCCGTCGCCTACCGCACGCTTCTCTTCCGGGTGGTGCGCCGCGAGCAGGAACACCCCGTGCAGCGACCCGTTCCCGATGGCACCCACCGCCTCACCGTGGTGCTGCCCGCCTACCGCGAAGTCGACCGAATCGGCGAGACCGTGACCCGGGTGCGTACCGAGCTGGGAGAACGCCTCGGCGGAACGCCCGACGCCCTCCAGATCGTCGTCGTCGACGACGGCTCCGACGACGACACATATGGTGCCGCCGCTGCGGCCGGAGCCGACACGGTCGTTCGCCTCGAGGTCAACAGCGGCAAGGGGGCGGCGGTCCGGGCAGGCGTCGCAGCTGCGACGGGGCGCACAATCGCCTTTACCGACGCCGACCTCGCGTACTCGCCGGCACAGATCGCCGACCTCGTGACCCTTGTCGAGGACGGCTACGACATGGTCGTCGGCAGCCGCCGCCACACCGACACGCGGACCCTCGTGGCCGCCGGTCGTATCCGTGAGGCGGGTGGGCGGCTCGTCAACCTGGCCACCCACGCCCTCCTGCTGGGCCAGTACCACGACACCCAGTGCGGCCTCAAGGCCTTCCGGGCCGATGCCGCCCGGGACCTCTTTGACGCCTCCCGTCTCGACGGCTTCGCCTTCGACGTGGAGCTGTTCCACCTGGCCGAAAGGTGGCGCCTCTCGCTGGCCGAGGTGCCCGTCGAGGTCGAGCACTCCGACCGCACCACGGTCAGCGTCGTGAACGACGGGCTGCGCCTGGTCGCCGACCTGATGCGGGTCCGACAGGCAGCCCGACGTGGCGACTACCCGAACCCCACCCAGCACGGAGCCCCGACCGATGGGTGACCCGTCGGCGGTGTTCCTGGCCTACGACATCAGGGGCCTCGTGCCAGAACACCTCGACGCCGACCTGGCCCGCCGCATCGGAGGCGCCTTCGCACGCCTGGTTCGCCGTCGCGAACCCGACACAGGGCGAGTCGTCCTCGGCCGCGACATGAGAGAGAGCGGAGTGGAACTTGCCGGCGCCTTCGCCGACGGTGTCACCGCAGAAGGCCTCAACGTGGTCGACCTGGGTCTGGTGTCCACCGACCTGCTCTACTTCGCCTCCGGCCACCTCAACGCACCCGGAGCCGTGTTCACCGCCAGCCACAACCCGGCCGGCTACAACGGCATCAAGCTCTGCCTCTCAGCGGCCAGACCCGTCGGCGCCGACTCAGGCCTGGCCGAGATGCAGGCCGACCTGGACGGCCCCGACACCGGCGGGGGAGCGGTGGGCGCCACGACCCCGCTCGACCTGCTCGACGCCTTCACCGACCACGTCCGCTCCTTTGTGGACGCCGCCTCCCTCGCACCCCTCAAGGTCGTGGCCGACACCGCCAACGGCATGGGTGGCCTCGTCGTACCCGCCGTGTTCGACGGCCTCCCCTTCGACCTCGAGGTCATGTACGCAGACCTCGACGGCACCTTCCCCAACCACCCCGCCGACCCCCTCCAGAGCGCCAACCTGGTGGCCCTCCAGGAAAGGGTTCTGGCCACCGGCGCCGACATTGGCCTGGCCTTCGACGGCGACGCCGATCGGGTCTTCCTCGTGGACGAACAGGCCCGCCCCGTCTCCGGCTCGCTCACCACGGCACTCGTCGCCTCCACCGTCCTCGGTCACCAACCCGGCGCCACGGTCATCCACAACCTCATCTGCTCCAGGACCGTTCCCGAGGCCATCGCCGAACACGGCGGCCGGGCCGTACGCAGCCGTGTCGGCCACTCCTACATCAAGGAACTCATGGCCACCGAGGGGGCGGCCTTCGCCGGCGAACACTCGGGGCACTACTACTTCGCCGACAACTACCGGGCCGACTCCGGCCTCATCGCCGCCCTGCTGGTGCTCGAGGCGCTCTCGACCTCCGGAGGCACCCTCAGCGACCTGCTGGCACCGTTTGACCGCTACGCCGCATCCGGAGAGGTCAACTTCAGCGTCGACGACCCGGCGGCGGTAGTGGAACGGGTCTCGCTCGCCTACGCCGCAACCGGGACCCAGGACACCCTCGACGGCCTCACCGTCGACATGGGCACCTGGTGGTTCAACCTGCGCCCCTCAAACACCGAACCCCTGCTGCGCCTCAACCTGGAGGCCGCAGGCGCCGACGCCTGCACCGCCCGCCTGGCCGAGGTGTCGGCGCTCATCACCCAATAGCGCCACATTCCAATAACCTCACGGTCATGGCACTAGACCCCATGCTCCTCGAAATCCTGGCCTGCCCCGACGATAAGGGCCCCCTCTACTACTTCGAGGCCGAGGACTCCCTCTACAACCCGCGCCTGCGTCGCCGCTACTCGATCACCGACGACATCCCCGTGATGCTCATCGACGAGGCCGAGATCGTCGACGACGCCGAACACGAGCGCCTCACCGCCCTCGCCGACACCGAGGGCATCACGCCCACCTTCACGCCCTGACCGGGTCCGACCCGTGCACCAACTGGCCGGCCGGCTGAAGCACTACGACTGGGGATCCACGACCGCACTGGCCGACCTTCGCGGCATCGAACCCTCAGGACGGCCCGAGGCCGAGCTCTGGTTCGACTCCGACGACCTTCCGTGCCTCGTGAAGGTCCTTGCCGTCCAGCGGACACTCTCGATTCAGGCCCACCCCGGAGCCGAACAGGCACGCCGGGGATTCGCCGCCGAGGAGGCAGCAGGGCTGCCCATCGACCACCCGGACCGGTCATTCGTTGACGACCGCGCCAAGCCCGAACTGGTCTGTGCCGTCACGCCCTTTGAGGCCCTCTGCGGGTTCCGGCCAGTGGAAGAGGCCACGGAGGTAGCCGGTGCGCTGGGCCTTCCCGGCGACATGGTGGCCGTGCTTGATGGCGGCCCCGGTGCCTGGCCGTTACTGCTGGCAGGAACCCTCAGCGGTCGCTGGGACAGCACCATCGACACGCTTGTAGAGAGGTGCACAGCCGGTGTTGACGGACCCCTCGCCGACACAGCCGACCTCGTCGCCCGCCTGGCCAACCAGCACCCCGGAGACCCCGCCCTGCTGGTCGTCCCGTTGCTCGCCCACCACCGCCTCCAGCCCGGTGAAGCCCTCTACGTGGGCCCCGGCGTCCTGCACGCCTACGTGGCCGGCATGGCCGTCGAGGTCATGGCACCCGGCGACAACGTCCTCCGCGGTGGCCTCACAACCAAGCACATCGACATACCCGCCCTCGTCGAGGCCATCGACCCCGCAACCGAACCACCCCCCGTACAGGCACCAGCGGCCGACACCGCCGACCTCCACCGCTACGACGTACCCGTCGACGACTTCGCCACCTGGAGGCTTGCAGCCACAGCCGTCGACGTCGACGAACGAATCGGACCGGACCTGGTGCTCTCCATGGCCGGTACCACCACCGTCGGCGACCTCACCCTCGGGCCGGGCCATGCTGCCGTGGTCCCCGAGGCCGACGGCCCCTACACGATCGACACCGACGGCCTCGCCTGGATGGCAACCGTGGGAGCCACCTGAGCAGGCGCCCCACCTCGGTAGGCTCCCAGCCGGAGGCTGCCTGAACCGGCGTCAGACGACCCCAGCCCCGTCCAGACAACCCACCCAGTCCAGACACGCAACAAATCAGGAGTCGTCATGTCCCTTCGGGATGATCACCGGGTCGCAGACCTGTCCCTCAACGAGTTCGGCCGCAACGAGATCCGCCTCGCCGAACACGAGATGCCCGGCCTCATGGCCCTACGCGCCGAGTTCGCCGACGAACAACCGCTGGCAGGCGCAGCCATCGCAGGGTCGCTCCACATGACCATCCAGACCGCAGTGCTCATCGAGACCCTCACCGCCCTCGGTGCACGCGTCCGCTGGGCCAGCTGCAACATCTTCTCCACCCAGGACCACGCAGCCGCAGCCGTGGTCTGCGGACCCGACGGTTCACCCGACGACCTGCGCGGCGTACCCGTCTACGCATGGAAGGGCGAGACCCTCGAGGAGTACTGGTGGGCCACCCGCCAGATCCTCATGTGGCCCGACGGTGACGGACCCAACCTGATCCTCGACGACGGCGGCGACGCCACCCTCTACGTCCACAAGGGAGCCGAGTACGAAGCCGCCGGAGCGGTACCAGACACCACCGACGACGACTCCGAGGAGTGGGGGGTGGTGCTGGCCAGCCTCCGCGAATCGCTCACCGAGGACCCGCAGCGCTGGACCAGCATCCGCGACGGAATCCGCGGCGTATCCGAGGAGACCACCACCGGTGTGCACCGCCTCTACCAGATGCGTGACGCCGGCACCCTGGCGTTCCCCGCAATCAACGTCAACGACGCCGTAACCAAGTCAAAGTTCGACAACCTCTACGGCGTACGCCACTCGCTCATCGACGGCATCAACCGCGGCACCGACGTAATGATCGGAGGTAAGACCGCCGTGGTCTGTGGCTTCGGCGACGTCGGCAAGGGCAGCGCCGAATCGCTGCGAGGCCAGGGCGCCCGTGTCATCGTCACCGAGGTGGACCCGATCTGCGCACTCCAGGCCGCCATGCAGGGCTACGAGGTAAACACCCTCGAACGGGTCCTCGAGACGGCTGACATCTTCATCACCACAACCGGGTGCCGCGACATCATCACCGCCGAACACATGGGCCGCATGAAGCACCAGGCAATCGTCGGCAACATCGGTCACTTCGACAACGAGATCGACATGGCCGGCCTTGCCCGCATGTCCGACGTGCAACGCATCACCATCAAGCCCCAGGTCGACGAGTTCGTGTTCCCCGACGGCCACTCGGTGATCATGCTCTCCGAGGGGCGCCTCTTGAACCTGGGCAACGCCACCGGCCACCCCAGCTTTGTCATGTCAGCCAGCTTCTCCAACCAGGTCCTCGCCCAGATCGAGCTCCACGACCACGCCGAGGCGTACGGAACCGACGTCGTGACCCTGCCCAAGATCCTCGACGAGAAGGTCGCCCGCCTCCACCTCGGGGCGCTCGGAGCCAGGCTCACCGAACTCACCGACGAACAGGCCGCCTACCTCGGCATCAGCCCCGACGGCCCGTTCAAACCCGACCACTACCGGTACTGAGCAACGACGTGGGCGCCGACGTGCGCGTGGTCGGAATAGCCGGCGGAAGCTGCGCAGGCAAGACCACCCTGGCGAGGGCCCTCGCCGAACGCCTCGGCGACGCCGCCACCTACCTGGCCTTCGACGAGTACTACCGCGACCACGGTCACCTCACCATCGAGGAACGGGCGCTCGTCAACTACGACAACCTCGACTCACTCGACCACGAACTCTTCCTGCAACACCTCGACGACCTCGCCGCCGGCCGGTCTGTCGAGGTACCCGTCTACGACTTCGCCACCCACTGCCGCACCGACCAGACACGCACCCTCGATCCACGAGCCCTCGTGGTGGCCGACGGCATCCTGTTGTTCGCCGTACCCGGCATCACCGAACGGCTGGACCTCAGCGTCTTCGTCGACGCTCCCGAGCAACTCCGCCTTGCCCGCCGCGTCTACCGCGACATCCGTGAAAGGGGCCGCACCGCCGAAAGCGTCCAGGCCCAGTTCGCCGCCACGGTGGCGCCCAGCCACAGGCTCTTCGTGCAGCCCTTCCGCGAAGGTTCCGACCTTGTCGTAACCGGCGAGGGCGACCCCCGCCCCGTCGTCGACAAGATCCTCGCCCGTCTCGGCTGAGTTCTCCGGTCGTCTGTGCCGGGCGGAACACAGAGGCACGTCCGCTCCTCCTGCTGGCACAAAGTCGTTCGCGTCCGCACCTCTGTGCTCCGCCCTACCGGACTGGTACCCAGGCCAGGTGGGTGACTTCCGACGGGGCAGGTGCCACCACGTGCTTCGCTGGCCGTCTCCTTTTCTCCGGTTGGGTAGGGGTGTCCCAGGGGCTCGACATGATCTGGCCATGTCCATCGGCTTGAGCAACTTGCGTGACCTTGTAAGGCGGTCCGGCCCGTCCTGTCAGCGGTGTCCTCTGAGCATGGCAGGGCCCTGTGCCTCGTGCGCCGACAGCCTCGGGCCCCAACCCCTGCTGCGGGCCCCCACCGGCATCGACCACCTCTGGGCACTCGCCTCCTATGCGGGACCCGGGGGGCGCATCGTGCGCTCAATCAAGTACGCAAACGGCCGCACACCCGTGGCCGCCCTCGGCTTCGCCATGGCGGCCCTCGTTGCCGACACGCCCGATCTGGTCACATGGGTTCCCACAACCGTCGAACGCCGTGGCCAGCGGGGCTTTGACCAGGCCGAGGTACTCGCCAGGGCGGTCGCCGCCGCAACCGACCGACCGTGCCGCCGCCTGCTGGCCCGCGCTCCGGGCCCGTCCCAGACCTCGCTCGGAGCACGCGAACGCAGGCGTGGGCCACCGTTTCGGGCCCGGTCCGCAGGCGCCGGGCTACGGGTTCTCCTGGTCGACGACGTCACCACGACCGGAGCCAGCCTCTCGGCCGCCGCAGGTGCACTGCGGGCTGCAGGAGTCACCGCAGTGAGCGCCGTCGTGGTCGCAGCAACCCCGCCCGGCACCGCCGGCAACAGGGCCCGTTCCCCGGCAAGGTCGATAGGGTCGCCCCGTGGAAGAACACGCTGACCAGCACACCGACGAGTTGCCCGCCGACCTCGACATCACGGGCATGGTCGGTCCCTACATCTTCCCCGACAACTCCAGGCGGCGCATCCCCGGTTACACCTACCTCGCCCTCGCAGCCGCCACAATCGTGGTCACCCTCGCAGCCGGCGACTCCGCAGTGGTCAACGGCGGCCTCATCGTCGGAGCCATCGGGCTGGCCCTCGTCGGCGCCTACCACCTCCAGGGCGGATGGCGCCTCGAGGTCGACGAAGCCGACGCCCTCGTGGCCGCAGTCAGGGCCACCGGGTTCCCAGTCGGCCACGCCTCGGCCCAGATGGCCTGGCGGGGCCTGCGCAGCCGACCCACCTGGCGCATCCTCGTCTACTCCAACGAATCACCACCAGAGAGCCGTGGCCTCGTGTTCATCGACGGCATCGACGCCACCGTCGTGGCCTGCCACACCGAGGCCCGCCCCGACGACGACCCCGGTGACTGGGAGTCCGACCCCACTTCCGGCTCAGCGGGATAGATTCCAGAGCCATGAACCAGGGCAGGGGAATCTTCATCTTCGCCGGAGCGGCACTGCTCCTGTGCCTCGGGCTGCTCCTCACCCCCGTCTCGTCGCAGTACGCCGACCCGTGTGGCAGCGTGCTGTGGCCGGCCAAGGTCTGGTTCTCGGATGGTGGTGAGCTGGTTCACGCCACCACGCCACCCTGCAATGACGCCCGCATGGACCGCGTTCCCATGGCCGCAATCGTCGGCGTGATCGGTGCAGGCCTCGGAATCGCGGGCCTTGCAATGCGGCGTAGCGCCAGCGGCACCGACCAGGCCCCACCGCCGGCCCGCAGATCCACCAAGCCCAACGGGTAGGCCCACACACCCTCAACGCCGTCCGCTGCTAGCGTTCAGTCGACCGCGCACACGGGTGTCGCCCACGGGTGGCCCTGGCTGAGCGCCACACTCTTCCCAGAGGGAGACAGACAATGCTTGACGGCAACTGGCGGGCCGTCGTCGACCGGGGGCTCACCCCGATCGGCCGCAGCCTCAGACGAACCGGCATCAGCGCCGACGTAATCACCGTGATCGGAATTGTCATGGCCACCGGGGCCGCCGTGTCAATCGGCCTCGGCTACCTGCGCCTCGGTTTCCTGATGCTCGTCCTGACCGGCATCCCCGATGCGCTCGACGGAGCCGTGGCCAAGGCCTCGGGCACAGCCTCCAGCCGCGGCGCCTTCTTCGACTCGGTAGCCGACCGTCTGACCGACGCCCTCCTTTTCGGTGGGGTGGCCTGGCACCTGGCCAGCACCTCCGAGAGCCACATCATGATGCTGCCCGTGGCAATCATGGGCACGGCGATGCTCATCTCCTACCAGAGGGCCAAGGCAGAGCTGCTGGGCTACGTCGCCAAGGGCGGCCTCATGGAGAGGGCCGAACGGTTCATCGTGTTGGCCTTCGGCCTCCTGTTCGGCGAGATCCTCGTGCCGGTCCTGTGGCTGATGCTGGCCCTCAGCCTGTTCACAGCGGGCCAGCGCTTTGTCAAGGTGTGGCGTCAGGCCAGCGTCGAACGTGACACCCCCTACCAGAGGCGTGCAGCACGCCGCCGCCAGCTCCGCCTGGAGCGCCGCACAGAGCGGCAGCAGCGCATGGCCACCCGTCGCCGGGCAGCCGCCCGTCGCCGCTAGAACTTGGGCTCCGGCGCCGTAGCCGGCTACCGGCTGGGCTCCACGCTGGCCCGCCTCCTGCCCGATCGGGTGGGTGGCCCTGCCGCCCGGCTCCTCGGCAGGCTGGCTGGTCGCCTCAACCCCGACCGTCGCAACCTCGTTGCCCGGAACCTCTCCCGGGTCAGGGGAGGCGACGCCCCCGAGCCGACCAGCCGTGAGGTCTCACGTTCTGTCGACGCGGTGTTCTCCTCGTACGCCGACTACTGGTACCGGAGCTTCCGCCTACCCGAAATGTCGGTCGAGGCCATCGACGCCGGATTCAGCCAGGACGGCTACGAACACATAGTCGAGGCGCGCCGCAGCGGCACCGGACCGATCATGGCCATGCCACACCTCGGTAGTTGGGAGTGGGCGGCCTTCTGGCTGGCACGCGTGCACGACCTCCCCGTCTCGGCAGTGGTGGAGGCCATCGAACCACCGGAACTGTTCGAGTGGTTCAGGTCATTTCGGGCCTCACTCGGCATGGAAGTCATCACGCTCGGACCATCGGCAGGCTCCGCCGTGGTCAGGGCCATAGGCGCCAACCACGTGGTCTGCCTGCCGTGTGACCGACACGTGGGCGGTGCCGGGGTAGAGGTGGAGTTCTTCGGCGAGACCACGACGCTGCCCGCCGGCCCGGCCACACTCGCCCTGCGCACCGGGGCCGCACTGCTGCCCGTCGCCATCTACGACAATGCCCGGGGCTGTCACGCAATCGTCCGCCCGCCCATACCGACCGAACGCACCGGCAGGCTGCGCCATGACGTCGAGCGGGTCACACGGCTCCTCGCCGTGGAAGTCGAGAACCTGATCCGGCGCGCTCCCGAGCAGTGGCACCTCCTTCAACCCAACTGGCCCTCAGACCGGGTCGCCCCGACCGCTGGCTAGCGTCGCGACCATGCCAGCCCTCATCCATCGGAACCACGCCGCATGAAGATCGGCGTCATCTGCCCCTACAGCCTCACCCTGCCCGGCGGGGTGCAGGGCCAGGTGCTCGGCCTCGCACGCAAGCTGCGCCTGGCCGGCCACCCCACCCGCGTGCTCGGGCCCTGTGACGGTCCACCACCCGACTCGGGTGTCACCCCGCTCGGCAACAGCCTTCCCACCGCAGCCAACGGATCGATGGCACCCATTGCCCCAGACGTTCCCTGCGCCCTGCGCACCATCCGTGCCCTCAACGACGAGGACTTCGACATCCTCCACCTGCACGAACCCCTCGCCCCCGGCCCAACGGTCACAGCCCTCTTCATGTCCGGCTCGGTGGTAAGGACACCCATGGTCGGCACCTTCCACGCCGCCGGAGGCAGCCTCGCCTACAAGGTCCTCAACAGGCCCGTCACCAGGTTGCGACAGCGCATGGACCTGACCGTCGCCGTGTCCGAGGACGCAGCCGCCATGGCCGGAGACGCCCTCGGCGGAGAGTACGAGGTGCTATTCAACGGCGTCGAGGTCGACCGCTGCCAGGCCGCCGTGCCATGGCCCACGACCGGACCGACCGTCTTCTTCGTAGGTCGCCACGAACCACGCAAGGGCCTCGACGTGCTCCTCGAGGCCATGAACCACCTGCCCTCGGACGTACGGCTCTGGGTGGCCAGCGACGGCCCCGAAACCGAACGGCTCAAGGCACTCGTGGCGGGCGACCACCGGATCGAGTGGCTGGGACGCATCAGCGAAGAGGAAAAGCTCTCCCGCATCCGGGGCGCCGACGTGTTCTGCGCACCATCGCTGCGCGGCGAGTCCTTCGGCATCGTCCTGCTCGAAGGCATGGCATGCGGTACACCGGTGGTCGCCAGCGACATTCCCGGCTACCACAGGGTCACCCAGGGTGGAATCGACGCCATGCTCGTCCCGCCGGGCGACAGCGTCGAACTCGCCGGAGCCATCGCCAAGGTGATGGCCAATCCCGACCTGGTTTCGAGCCTCGTCGAGAACGGCTCATCACGGGCCGACGAGTTCTCGATGCGCCGCCTGGCCGACTGCTACCTCGATATCTACCGCAGGGTGCTCGACGCCGCCTGAGGGCCAGAACCACGTCGAGGGTGGGGTGTCGGCTGGAGTGGCACCCGGCGGGCTTATCATGCGGGCGACATGATGAGACCCCATCTAAAGACCCCGGCCTTCGTGGCAGTTCTGCTGCTGAAGTTCGCCGTCACCCTGATCCTGCTCGCCGCAGGTACAGGCCCGCTCGTCGCGGTGCCGGCAGGGATCGTCTTTGGGACCCTGGTCATCTGGATCGCCGGCCGCCGGGCGGCGGCAATGGTGCTGGGCTCCATTCGTGGCAGGCCCGCCCTGATCGGCGAGTTCCCGAGGTTGCACAACGTCGTCGAGGGCCTCTGCCACACCCACGGCATCGACAAGCCCGACCTGTGGGTGCTCGATTCCCCGTCGGGCAATGCAGCAGTCGTGGGCGACCGCCGGTCAGCCACGATCGTGGTCACCACCGGAGCCACCGACACGCTCTCACTCATCGAACTCGAGGCCCTCATGGCCCAGGCCCTGGTGCGGTGCCGCGACCCCCGTCTGGCCGACGAGACCCTGGGGGCCGTGATCGCCAGGGTTCCCGGCGCCTCCTTCATCACAAGCCGCTTCAACGACATCGACCGCACGGTCCGAACCGACATGGCCGGCGCCGAGTTGACCAGGTACCCGAACGGAATGCAGTGGGCACTAAAGGCCCTCGCCGAGATGGGAACCGTCGTCGAGGGCTTCAGGCCCGCCAATACCCACCTCTGGTTGATCCAACCCGACGGAGCCGTCGACACCGCCACGGCAATACACCCAACCGTCGAGCTTCGCGTTGACGCCCTCGGAGAACTCTGATCACATGAGACACCGCAGCCGGTCCATCCGAATCCCGGTGTTGTTCGCCGCTGCGCTGCTGGCCGCCTCCTGCAGCAGCACGGAAACATCCTTCCCGCCGACCACCCCGCCACCGCCGACCACGGCAGCTCCCTCAACAGTTGCGCCAGACACGGCGGCACCTGCGGCGACAGACGCACCGGCCGCCGATGCGCCGGCGCCAACCGCTGCTCCCGACACGGCCGCCGCCGACACAGCCGCTCCCGCCACGGCCGCTCCCGACACGGCCGCTCCCGACACTCCAGCCACGACCGACCCACCACCCCCCACCACCGAGACCCTCGTGCCGTGGACCGGCGCCCACCACCCGCTCACCGGCCTGCCAGCCGTCAACGGCCTCAGCCGCCTCCCGGCCCTGGCCGTAAAGATCGGCAACAACGACATCCGTTCGCTGCCACAGGTGGGCCTCGAAGCTGCCGACATCGTCTACGAGGCCCACATCGAGAACAACGTCACCCGCTTCCTCGGCATCTACCAGAGCCAGCTCCCCGACAGGATCGGCCTCGTGCGCTCGGCTCGATCCACCGACATCGACCTGATCGGAAACCTCAAGAACCCCTACTTCGCCTACTGGGGGTCCAACGAGGGTGTCGGAGCCGAGGTCAGCGCCGCCGAGAGCGTCGGCACCTTCGTGGCACGCTCAACCAGCGGCGTGGGCCAGGAGAACTTCGTGCGGGACGATGCCCGAGGCGCCTCGCCGTTCAACGGCTTCCTCAACGCCCAGGGCCTCATGGCTGCCGCCACCGGCACCGCACCCGACCCTGTCTTCCAGTACGGCGACCTGCCCGCATCGGCGGTACCGGCAGCCGGCGCACGCTGGAGCACCCCAAACAGGCAGATCGACTACGTCTGGGACGCCACCTCGCGGCGCTGGCAGCGGTACCAGGGAGGCGTACCCCAGCTCGACCAGAACGGTGTGCAGCTGGCAGCCGACAACGTGCTGTTCCTCTACGTCGACTACAGGGTCTCGGCCGCCGACTTCGCCTCACCCCAGGCCGTCAGCACCGGAAGCGGCGACGGTTGGCTGCTGCGCGACGGCACCGTCACCGGGGTCGTCTGGGGACGCCCGTTCGTATCCAACGCCTGGCACCTCGCCGACGACGACACAGACGAGATCGTCAAGCTGGCACCGGGAACCACGTGGGTGGCACTCGCCAGGCTGGGCGAGGGCAAGGTCCTCGACCTAGCCGATGCCGCCGCAATTACCGGTTGAGCCGGGGCCGGCCAGGCGTCTCACAACATCGGGGTCGCCCGGCGGGGGAGAGCGGCCAAAGCCCCTCCTAGACTGCGGCCCATGAGCGACATCACCCGATCAACGGGAACACAACTGGTCAAGCGGGGTCTGGCAGAGATGCTCAAGGGCGGCGTCGTAATGGACGTCGTGAACCCCGAACAGGCACGTATCGCCGAAGACGCCGGAGCGGTGGCGGTAATGGCCCTCGAGCGCGTGCCGTCCGACATCCGACGCGACGGCGGCGTGGCCCGAATGTCTGACCCCGAGATGATCGAGGGCATCAAGGCGGCGGTGACCATCCCGGTCATGGCAAAGGTCCGCATCGGCCACTTCGCCGAGGCCCAGATCATCCAGGCCCTCGGCGTCGACTACGTCGACGAGAGCGAGGTCCTCACGCCGGCCGACGAGGCCCACCACATCGACAAGTGGGCCTTCGACGTGCCGTTCGTGTGTGGTGCCACCAACCTCGGCGAGGCCCTGCGGCGCATCTCAGAGGGAGCCTGCCTCATCCGTTCAAAGGGGGAGGCCGGTACCGGCAACATCGTCGAGGCCGTACGCCACCTGCGTTCGATCATGGGCGACATCGGGCGCATCACCAAGGCCGACTCGGCCGAGCTCTTCGAATGGGCCAAGAGGCTCCAGGCGCCGCTCTCGCTGGTCCAGGAGATCGCCGAGACGGGCGAACTACCCGTACCGATGTTCTGTGCCGGAGGCATCGCCACGCCGGCCGACGCATCCCTCGTCATGCAATTGGGTGCCCAGTCGGTCTTCGTGGGTTCCGGCATCTTCAAGAGCGACGACCCGGCACCGCGTGCACGGGCCATCGTCGAGGCCACCACCAACTTCACCGACCCTGTCATCCTGGGCAAGGTCAGCCGCGGCCTCGGTGCCGCCATGCCGGGCCTCGAGATCGACACCCTGGAGACCCGCCTGGCCGACCGCGGCTGGTAGCAGACACTCCATGAAGGTCGGAGTCCTGGCCCTCCAGGGGGCGTTCGCCCGACATGCCGCCGTGCTCACCGATGTGGGTGTGGCCCCCATCGAGGTGAGAACCCCCGAGCACCTCTCCGGTGTCGACGCGCTCGTAATGCCGGGCGGTGAGTCAACCACCATGTCGATGCTCCTCGACATCGCCGAACTGCGTCAACCGTTGGCAGAACGCATCACCCGGGGCCTCCCTGTATTCGGCACCTGTGCCGGCATGATCCTGCTGGCATCGTCGGTCGCCGACGGCCGTAGCGACCAGGAGTCCCTTGCGGCAATCGACATAGACGTGAGGCGCAACGGCTACGGCCGCCAGATCGACTCCTTCGAGGCCGATGTGAACGTCGGCGGCGAGGGGCTCCCCAGCTGGGACACACCGTTCCACGGGGTGTTCATCAGGGCGCCGGTGGTGGAACGCGTAGGCGACGGAATCGAGGTTCTCGCCAGCGTCGACGACAACCCGGTGCTCTGCCGCCAGGGCCACGTGATGGTGGCATCATTCCACCCCGAACTGACCGCTGACCGGCGCATCCACGAGCTCTTCGTGGAAGCCGCCTGAGAGACCCCAGGAACAGGAGAACGCATGTCGGGCCATTCCAAGTGGGCGACCATCAAGCACAAGAAGGGCGCCGCCGACCAGAAGCGCGCCAAGCTGTTCGCCAAGCTCATCAAGCAGGTCGAGGTGGCCGCACGCCAGGGCGGCGGCGACCTCGACTCCAACGCCACCCTGCGGACCATGTACCAAAAGGCCCGTGACTCCTCGGTGCCACTCGACACCATTGAAAGGGCCGTCAAGAGGGGCACCGGCGAGTTGGAGGGCGTCAACTACGAGAGCATCACCTACGAGGGCTATGCGCCCCACGGCGTGGCCCTCTACGTCGAGACCCTCACCGACAACCGCAACCGCACCGGCTCCGAGGTGAGGTCGCTGCTCACCAAGAACGGCGGCTCACTGGCCGAGCCCGGCTCGGTGGCCTGGCAGTTCGAACGCAAGGGCGTGGTGCTGCTGGCCGGCAGCGTCGACGAGGACGAGATCATGATGGCTGCCCTCGATGCCGGCGCCGAGGACCTTGCCGACGATGGAGGAACGTGGCGTCTCACCTGCGAGCCGACCGACCTGCCCACGGTGCGCGCCGCTCTCGAGGAGGGGGGAGTCCCGTTCGAGTCGGCCGACGTGACCATGGTCCCGACCTCCACGGTCGCCGTAGACACCGCCGAGGCCGCCAGGGCGGTGCTTCGCCTGCTCGACCTGCTCGACGACAACGACGACGTGCAGGACGTGTTCGCCAACTTCGACATCCCGCCAGAGGTCTTCGACTCCCTCGACCTGGACTGAGTTCCGGCGGCCGCAGGGGGTGACGCGGGCCGGGCGGGAGCAACCGCTAGAGTCGTACATATGTTCGTTCTGGGGATAGATCCCGGCCTCTCACGCTGCGGCTACGGCCTCGTGCGCCGCCACGGCAGGCGTCAGCGCGCCGAGGCCGCAGGGGTCATTCGAACCGATCCGGCCACGCCGCTGCCCCTGCGCCTGGCCGAACTCCAGGCCGAGGTCCGCGACCTCATTACCGAATACCGGCCGGACCACGTCGCCATCGAGCGCGTCCTCTTCCAGGTCAACGTGAGCACCGCCATGCAGACAGGTCAGGCATCGGGAGTTGTCATGGCCGAGGCGGCCGCAGCCGGCTGCCAGGTAACCCTCTACTCGCCCAACGAGGTCAAGTCGGCCGTGGCCGGATGGGGAGGCGCCGACAAGGGCCAGATGGCCCAGATGGTCGAGACCCTCCTCGGCATCGACGTGCCGCTCCGGCCGGTCGACGCCGCCGACGCCGTAGCAGTCGCCCTCTGCCACCTGGCGATGGTGCCGGGCTCCACCGTGTCCAGGGCCAACCGGTCAGGGGTCAGCCTGCCCAGGGAAGGGGCGGTGTCACAGTGATCGGGTCGCTTCGCGGGCAACTGCTCGAGCGCTTCGAGGTCGGAGGCCGCGGCGAGGTGCTGGTCGAGGTCGCAGGTGTCGGCTACCGGGTCATCGTCACCCCCACGACGGCTGTCCGGATGGGCGATCCCGACACCGAGGTCTTCCTGCACGTCCACCACCACATCCGCGAGGCCGACCAGACCCTCTACGGCTTCCTCGAGCGCTCCGAGCGCACCTGCTTCGAGGCCCTCCTCTCGGCACACGGCGTGGGGCCATCACTGGCCCTGGCCGTACTCGGCGTGCACGGGCCAACAGAACTGGCCCGGGTCCTCGCCGACGACGACGTGGCCGCCCTGTGCCTCGTGCCCGGCGTTGGCAAGAAGACCGCCACCCGGCTCCTCGTCGAGCTGAAGGCATCCCTTGACCTCCCCATCGACACGGTGCCCGCCGACCCGGCCGACGCATCCGCACCCCGCTCGGCGCTCGCCGAGGTGCAGGAGGCCCTCGGTGGCCTCGGCTACACCCCCGACGAGGTGCGGTCCGTGCTGAGCGACCTCGGCGGCGACAACCCGGGTGTCATCTTGCGCGAGGCCCTGCAGCGGCTGGCCCGGGCGTAGGCAGGTACCCGTGCGCGAAGAACTCCTGTCGCCCGATCTGGACCCCGTCGACATCGAGGTCGAGGTCGGGCTGCGGCCCCGTCGGCTCGACGACTTCGTCGGTCAACCAGAGCTGAAGGGCCACCTGCGGGTAATGCTCGAGGCAGCCCGCGCACGCGGCGAGGCAGCCGACCACTTCCTCTTCGCCGGCCCACCGGGCCTCGGCAAGACCACCCTCGCCCACATTGTCGCCGCCGAGATGGGCGCCGAGCTGCACATCACGTCGGGGCCGGCCCTGGAGCGGGCCGGCGACCTCGCCGCCATCCTCACCAAGCTTGAACCCGGCGACGTCCTGTTCATCGACGAAATCCACCGCCTGGCCCGTGCAGTCGAGGAGATCCTCTACCCGGCAATGGAGGACTACGAACTCGACATCGTGCTCGGCAAGGGTCCGGCAGCCCGCTCGATCCGCCTGGAGCTTCCCCGCTTCACCCTGGTCGGCGCAACCACCCGCACCGGGCTCATCACCGGGCCGCTGCGTGACCGCTTTGGCCTCACCGCCCGCCTCGACTACTACGAGACCAGCGACCTGCAGTCGATCGTCACCAGGGCCGCCGGAATCCTCGATGTCGACCTCGACTCCGAGGGCGCCGGCGAGATTGCACGCCGCTCCCGGGGAACCCCACGCATCGGCAACCGGCTGCTGCGACAGGTACGCGACTTTGCCCAGGTGGAGCGCGGCGGCGCAACCGTCGACGGCACCGTCGCCCGAGACGGCCTCTCGTTCTTCGCCGTCGACGACCTGGGCCTCGACCGTCCCTCCCGGGCGATCCTGTCGGCCCTGTGCGAGAGGTTCGATGGAGGGCCCGTGGGGCTCAAGACGCTCGCCATCTGCGTGAGCGAGCCGGATGACACCGTCGAAGACGTCTACGAGCCGTTCCTCATCCAACAGGGCCTCCTCCTTCGCACACCCAAGGGGCGCGTGGCCACCCCGGCCGCATACACCCACCTGGGCCTCACCACCCCTGCCCGCCCCGGCTCCCTCTTCGAGGGCTAGGGCCCCTCCCGGGCCCTCAGGCCCCACCTAGGCTGGCCCGCCCATGGGCCCCGACGACTTCGCCTACGACCTCCCAGACGACCAGATTGCCCAGGTGCCCCTGGATGACCGGTCGTCGGCCCGCCTGCTGGTCGACCTCGCCGACGGGACCGACCCGGACCACCGCCACATCAGCGACCTGCCCGACATGGTCGGCCCAGGTGACCTGTTGGTCCTCAACGACACCAGGGTGCTGCCGGCCCGGCTGCGCCTGACCAAGGAGACCGGTGGGGCCGTCGAGGTCCTGTTGCTGGAACAGACCGGTGATGCCTGTGAATGGGAGGCCCTCGTCAGGCCCAGCAGGAGGGTGCCGCCGGGAACGAGGCTGCGGGCCGGCAATGACCTGACCGTCGTTGTCGGCGACGACCTGGGTGAGGGCAGGCGCACGGTTACGCTCGAGACAGATTCCCTGTCAGGACCGGCAGGTGTCCTGAATGCCGTGCAGGCCCACGGCGAGATGCCCCTGCCCCCGTACCTGCACACCCGCCTCGACGACCCGGAGCGCTACCAGACCGTCTACAGCCACCGCCCCGCCTCGGCAGCAGCACCCACGGCGGGCCTCCACCTGACCGGTGAGGTGCTCGATGCCTGCCGGGCGGCGGGCGCCGCAGTCGAACACCTTGAGCTGGTGGTGGGCCTCGACACCTTCAGGCCGGTAACCGCCGAGGACCTCGACGACCACGTGATGCACTCCGAGTCCTACACGGTCGCCGAGTCGACCCTTGATGCCTGCCGGACTGCCGACCGGGTCATAGCGGTCGGGACCACGACCGTCCGGGCACTCGAATCGGCCAACCTGGCCCGCAGCGGGGGAGCAGGCACGTCCGGCCGAACGGACCTGTTCATCCGACCCGGGTTCGACTTCGGCGTCGTCGACGTGCTGCTCACCAACTACCACCTGCCCAGATCCACGCTGCTCGTGATGCTGGAGGCATTTGCAGGTCCCCGCTGGCGCGACCTGTACGCACTGGCCCTCGCCCAGGGGTACCGCTTTCTCTCATTCGGCGACGCCATGTTGGTGGGCAGGCGCAGGCCCGACAGGATCACGGCATGAAGGCCACCTTCCACGAGGCAGCGAACTGCGACGGTGCCCGCACCGGGCGGGTCGATACCCCCCGGGGATCGTTCAACACACCGTGCTTCATGCCGGTCGGAACCCGCGGAGCGGTCCGACACCTCTCCTCGGTGGACCTGGTTGAACTGGGAGCAGAGGTGGTGCTGGCCAACACCTACCACCTGATGCTGCGACCCGGTGCCGAGGTGGTGCGCGACCTCGGAGGCCTGCGTGGCTTCACCGGCTGGCAGGGGCTGAGCCTCACCGACTCCGGTGGCTACCAGATCTTCTCCCTGCAGCCACGCGTCGACGACGAGGGTGCCGAGTTCCGCTCCACCTACGACGGCTCCACCCACAGGCTCACACCCGAGGGCGCTGCAGCCGTGCAGGCCGACCTGGGGGCCGACATCCAGATGGTCCTCGACGTCTGCCCGGCCCTCCCCTCCACCGAGGTCATCCTGCGAAAGGTGGTCGAACGCACCGCTGAATGGGCCGCAAGGGGCAGACAGGCGTTCCTCGATCACCCTGATGCCCACCAGCGCCAGTGCCAGTTCGGGATCGTGCAGGGCGGGACAGACGTTGTGCTGCGCACCGAGAGCGCCCAGCGGACCGTCGAGGTCGGCTTTGACGGCTACGCCATCGGCGGCCTCAGCGTGGGGGAGACCCGCGACGAGATGTTGGACCCGGTCAGCGCCGTGACAGCGGTGCTCCCAGGCGATCAGCCCCGCTACTTCATGGGCCTGGGCGACCCGGCAGGCCTTGTAGAGGTTGTCGGCCGCGGCGTCGACATGTTCGACTGCGTGCTGCCGACCCGTCACGCAAGACACGGCACCATCCTCACCTCGGCTGGCAGGCTCAACCTGCGCAACGCCCGTTTCGTAGCCGACGACGACCCGCTCGACCCGGGCTTTCCTGCCAGCCCGGCAGCCGCATGGTCACGTGGCTACCTGAGGCACCTGTTGATGACCGACGAGCCCACCGGACGCCGTCTCCTGTCACTCCACAACCTGGCGTGGCTGTTCGACTTTGTGGACCGACTGCGTGCCTCCATCACCGAAGGGCGTTTCGAGCAGTTCCGTGCCGAGACGCTGGAGGTCTGGGGCTGACCACCGATTGGACCAGAATCGGCATGCGACGGCCGTAGGCTCTACCGGTCCCGCTACGGGCGCCGACGGCCGCAAACGGCTGCTGAGCGCCGACAACCCACCCAGACACGAGGCACCAAATGGCCAGTTTCCTCCCCCTCATCCTGATCTTCGGGCTCATGTACTTCCTGATGATCCGACCCCAGCAGAAGAAGGCACGCGCTCAACAGAACCTCATAGCCTCGGTCCAGGCCGGCGACGAGGTGCGCCTCCACTCGGGCCTCTTCGGAGTGATCAACGAGGTCGAGGGTGACATCGTCTGGCTGGAGGTGGCCGAGAACATCGAGTTGAAGGTCCTCCGCAGTGCCGTGGAACACCGCTTCAACGAACCGGTTGTGGAAGAAGCTGAGGAAGAAGCCGTCGAAGAGGCCGATGAAGGCCCCATCTCCGACTGACCACAGCCCCTCACAACGACCACAGCCACACCTGAGTCCATGCCCCGCCGACAGAGCATCTACCTCGTCGCAATCGTCCTCGTTGCCGTGACGGCGTCGGCTCTGACGGCCTTCTGGCAAAACAAGCCCCTCCTGGGCCTCGACCTGCAGGGTGGCGTGTCGGTGCGCCTCACGGCCACCGAACCGGCCACCGAGGAGATGCTCGACCAGGCTGTCGAGATCATCCGTAAGCGGGTCGACGCCCTCGGTGTCGCCGAACCCGAGGTCTCCCGAACCGCCGAGGGCGTGATGGTCTCCCTGCCGGGGGTCGACAACCAGCAGCGTGCCCTGGAGTTGGTCGGCACCACCGCCGAACTGCGCTTCAGGCCCGTCTGTGACGTGCTTCCCCTCATGCCGGCCGACCTTGCGAGAGAAGGCGTGGCACGACCCGCACCGGCCTCGTGTGAACCACTGCTCGCCGGTGACCTCACCCCCTCGACCGGCCCGCTCGGGGTGACCCTCCCCGAGGACGACCTGGCCGACCAGTTCGTCGTGCTGGGCGGACGCGACAACAACCAGCGTTACCTGCTCGCCCCGAGCGTTCTCACCGGTGATGCCCTCGAGGACGCCAACGCCGACATGATTGACTTCGAATGGCAGGTGGCTGTGGCCCTCAAGGCCGGACCAGCGGGCATCGACACCTTCAACGAGATGGCGGCCCTCTGCTTTGTAGGCGCCCCAACGTGCCCGATCCTGCCCGGCTTCACCAACGGCCGCCTGGCCCTGGTGCTCGACGGCGAGGTCCTGACAGCACCCCAGATCAGGGCACCCGAGTTCCAGCGTGACCGCATCCTCATCTCGGGGGCCTTCGACAAGGAGGAGGCCGACGTTGTGGCCCTGGGCCTCCGCTACGGTGCCCTCCCCATCGAACTCGAGGCGGAAAACACCCAGGTGGTCTCGGCCACCATCGGCGAGGACTCCCTCCATGCAGGCATCGTGGCCGGGCTCATCGGCCTGGCGATCGTGGGCCTGTTCATAGTCGGCTACTACCGGCTGTTGGGCCTTGTTGCACTGGCCAGCCTGGCAATCTCCGGCAGCCTGCTCTGGGCGATCATCGCCCACATGGGCACCCAGTCGGGCCTGGCGCTCACCCTTGCGGGCGTCACCGGAATCATTGTGGCCATCGGTGTCTCGGTCGACTCCAACGTCGTCTACTTCGAGCACCTCAAGGAGGACATCCGTGACGGCCGAACCGCCAGGTCCTCTGTTGACAAGGCGTTCCCCGTGGCCTTCTCCACGATTGTCAAGGCTGACATGGCGTCGCTCATCGGAGCGGGCCTGCTGTGGTGGCTCACGGTCGGCGCCGTAAGGGGCTTTGCCCTGTACCTGGGCCTCGCGACCCTGCTGGACCTCGTTGCCACCTACTTCTTCATGGGCCCGATGGTGCGCCTCATGGCCCAGTCCCGATGGTTTGCAGAGCACCCGGAGCGCTTCGGCCTGCCGGCCAGCGGAGCGGTCAGCGCAGTCGGGAGGACCACCTGATGGGTCTGCTCAGAGACGTCTTCAACGGCGAGACGGCACTCGACTACCCGCGCTGGTGGCGCAGGGCGGTGACGGTGTCCCTGGTGGCGATAGTGCTCAGCGTCGGCTCGTTCGGCGTCCGGGGCCTGAACCTGGGCATCGACTTCGAGGGTGGAACCACCTTTGAGGTCTTGGCGCCCGGTGTGTCGGTAGCCGAGGCACGCGAGGTGATGGCAGGCATCGGCTCCGAGGATTCACGCATCCAGACCGTCGACGGCGATGTCATCCGGATCCGCTCCGAGGTGTCGGATCCGGCACATGCCGCCGAGATCCGCAACCTCCTCGATACCCAGCTGGGAACAGTTCAGACGTTCGAACAGGTCGGGCCCACATGGGGCGCCGAGGTGACATCAAAGGCCGCCAACGCCCTGGTCGTGTTCTTCGCCGTGGTGGCCCTGTACATAACCGTTCGCCTCGAGTGGAAGATGGCCCTCGGTGCCCTCGCCGCGGTGGCCCACGACATCGTGGTCAGCGTCGGCCTCTACTCGATCCTTCAACTGGAGATCACCCCTTCGACCGTCATCGCGTTCCTCACGATCATGGGCTATTCGCTCTACGACACGATCGTGGTCTACGACAAGGTCCGCGAGGTGACCGGACGCCTCGGTGCCACCGAGCGCTACACCTACACCGAGTTGATGAACCTGGCGCTCAACCGGGTCACCATGCGCTCGATCAACACCAGCATCACCTCGGCAATCCCCGTTGTGTCGCTGCTGCTGATCGGATCGGTGATCATGGGAGCCACGACCCTCCAGGAGTTCGGTATAGCCCTGCTGATCGGCATCATCGTCGGTTCCTACTCGTCGCTGTTCATCGCATCCACACTCGTCACGGTGCTGAAGGAACGCGAGGAGCGTTGGATCCAGGTGGCCGACAAGGTCGCGCAGCGCACAGGTGTTTCCGACGACGGTGCTACACGCCTCATCGGTCGTGAAGAGGCAGCCCTTCCCGACACCCGTTCCACCGAGCGTCCCGGTGCCGCCAAGGGCCCGGCACGGCGCCGACCCGTGGCAACGACCCACCTGGCCGGTGGCGTGCCACCCCGCCCCCGCAAGAAGCGTCGCTGAGCCAGCCCGCTACCGTGGTGTGATGACCGACAGGGTCCGCCACGGAAACCTGAACAGGCAGTGCGTCAGGCTGTCCACCCGGGGAGTCGCGTCGACCGGGCACAGGGCCTGACATGGTCGCCGTAACGCGGGTACTGCCGTGGCGCCGCCGACCCGATCCGAGCGTCGAGGAAACCTCGGACCTGCTCACCACCTTCCGCGACCACCACCCCAGGGCCGACACCTCTCTCATCGAACGTGCCTACGAGGTGGCGCTGGGCGCCCACGCGGGACAGACCCGTAAGTCGGGCGAGCCCTACATCCATCACCCGATGGCCGTTGCCACGATCGTTGCCCGACAGGGCCTCGACGACATCACGGTCGCAGCAGCACTGCTCCATGACGCCGTTGAGGACACATCCATCGACCTGGCTGACCTGGAACGCGACTTCGGAGCAGACGTCTCGCTCATTGTCGACGGTGTCACCAAGCTGGACCGCCTTCACTTTGACTCCCGCGAGGAACAACAGGCCGCCAGCATGCGCAAGATGCTCGTGGCCCTCGCCAAGGACCTGCGGGTGCTCATCATCAAGTTGGCCGACCGACTCCACAACATGCGCACCCTGGCCGCCCTTCCCGAGGACAAGCAGGAGCGCATCGCACGCGAGACCCTCGACATCTACGCACCGCTCGCCAACCGCCTCGGAATGCAGGAGGTCAAGGACCAGCTCGAGGACCTCTCGCTCGCCACGCTCCACCCCAAGCGCTACAGCCAGATCGACCAGATGGTCCAGGACCGGTCGCCAGAGCGGGACAACTACCTGACCCAGCTCATCGGCGACATCGAGAGTCGCATGTCCGACCTGAAGATCACGGCAGAGGTCCACGGCCGGCCAAAGCACCTCTGGAGCATCTACGAGAAGATGATCGTGAAGGGTCGGCCCTTCGACGACATCTACGACCTCATCGGCGTTCGCGTAATCGTCGAGAACGTGCGCGACTGCTACGCGGTTCTGGGTTCCATCCACGCCACCTGGAAACCCGTCCAGGGACGCTTCAAGGACTACGTGGCAATGCCAAAGTTCAACCTCTACCAGTCGCTGCACACCACGGTGGTGGGGCCCCTCGGCAAGCAGGTTGAGTTCCAGATCCGCACCAGGGAGATGCATCAGCGCGCCGAGTTCGGCGTCGCCGCCCACTTTGACTACAAGGCCAGCTCGCCCTCAGACGAGATGGCGTGGTTGGGACGGATCGTGGAGTGGCAGGAGGAGAGCTCCGACCCGGGGACCTTCATGGCCAACCTCAAGACCGACCTTGAACAAGACGAGGTGTACATCTTCACCCCGCAGGGAGGGGTCATCACCCTGCCGATCGGCGCTACCCCGGTGGATTTTGCCTACATGGTCCACACCGAGGTCGGCCACAAGTGTGTGGGGGCGAGGGTCGAGGGTCGTCTGGTGCCACTTGAGACCCGCCTCAACTCGGGTGAGACGGTAGAGATAGTCACCTCCAAGCAGCAGACAGCGGGACCCAGCCGTGACTGGCTCAAGTTCGTAGCCACCCATAAGGCGGCCAACAAGATCAAGCAGTGGTACTCGCGGGAGCGGCGCCACGACGCCATCGACAGCGGCTACGACGATCTGGTCAACGAACTCCGTCGAGCCGGCCTGCCCATCAAGGAGTTTCTGGTCGGCCAGCCCCTTGCTGAGGTGGCAGCCGCAATGAACTACGTCGACGCCGACACCCTCTACGCCGCCATAGGCGAACACCATGTCTCGGCAAAGGCAGTGGTTGACAGGGTTCAGCGGGCCATCAGCGACGAGATGGACGACGAAGAACAGTTTCCGGCCACCGTGCTCAAGCCCTTCACAGGCGAGCGGCGTACCGGTTCAGCGGGTGTCCACGTCGAGGGTTTCGACGAAATGATGGTGAGGCTGTCGCGCTGTTGCACACCGGTGCCACCAGACGAGATCATCGGCTTTGTCACCCGGGGTCGTGGCGTGTCCGTCCACCGCAGCGACTGCGCCAACGCAGCATCGCTTTCCGAGGGGCAACCCGACAGGCTCATCGACGTGGATTGGGACGGCTCCGCGACCGGGAACTTCCTAGCCACAATCGAGGTCAAGGCCCTCGACCGGCCGGGGCTGCTCCGTGACATCGTGAACGTGCTCGCTGACCACCACATCAACGTTGTCGGAACCGACACGGTCACCAGCGGAGCGGATCGGACCGCCAAGATGAAGTTCGACTTCGAGATGGGTCACGCGGCGCATCTCGAGCCACTGTTGAACATCATCGCCGAGATCGACTCGGTGTACGACGTCTACCGGGTGGTGCCCGGCCAGGGATCCTGAGGGTCTGTTCGGTTATCGCCCGCCGGTGACCCCGGGGGCCGGTAGCCTTTCCCCCCGTGGCAGACCCCATCTACAGGGCGCCGAAGGGCACACACGACGTCCTCTGGCCTGAATCGGCGCGCCGTCGCGCCCTCGTTGGCGTGTTCGCCGACATTGTCGAGGCCGCCGGGTACAGCGAGGTCGTGCCGCCGATGTTCGAACACGTCGAGGTGTTTCGCCGCCTGGGCGACGCCACCGACGTGGTCCGCAAGGAGATGTACGAGTTCGAGGACCGCGGCGGCCGCCACATCGCCCTTCGACCCGAGCAGACGGCCTCGATCGTGCGCTCCTTTGGCGAGCACCGCCCGAACCTGCCGTGGAAGGCCTGGTACGCAGGCCCCAACTTCCGCTACGAGCGGGCCCAGAAGGGCCGCTTCCGCCAGTTCGACCAGGTCGGCATCGAGGCGCTCGGCCCCGAGGACCCGCACCTGGATGCCGAGGTGATCGCCACGGCCTGGCGCTTCTACGAGTGCCTGGGGCTCCAGCAGGTCACGTTGCTGGTCAACTCGCTGGGTGGCCCCGACGACCGGGCCCGCTACGTCACTGCACTCCACGACCACTTCTCGACCGACATCGACTCGCTCAGCGAGGACTCAAGGGCCACCCTCTCAACGAACCCGCTGCGGGTACTCGATTCCAGCCGCCCAGAGGATGCCGATCTGATCGCCTCGGCCCCCAGCATGCTGGACCACCTGTCAGCCGAGGCCGGCGACCACTTCGACCAGGTCAAGGCTGCGTTGACCGGCCTGGAGATCCCCTTCACCATCGAGCCGCGCCTCGTGCGTGGCCTCGACTACTACGTGCGAACCACCTTCGAGTTCACCTCCGAGGCGTTCGACGCCGCCCAGAATGCCATCGGTGGGGGAGGCCGCTACGACGGTCTAGCCGAGGCCATGGGCGCACCACCGACGCCCGGCGTGGGCTTCGCCCTCGGCGTGGACCGCACCCTCATGGCGTGCGATGCAGAGGGTGCCTTTGCGGCACCCGATGCTCCTGTCGACGTGTTCGTCGTCGACACAACGGGCGGCGAGGCAGCCCTGTTGATCACCGATGAGCTGCGACGTGCCGGCATCCGCGCCGACCGTTCGTGGGATGACCGGTCCATGAAGGCCCAGATGCGTGCCGCCGACCGCAGCGGAGCCGCCCAGGCGGTCATCGTCGGCGAAGACGAACTGCAGTCGGACACGGTCGCTGTGCGCGACCTCCGCGGCGACGGCGGTCAGGAGACCGTCGCACGAACTTCAATCACAGAAACCCTGCTAGCGAGGCTCAAGTGACAAGCAGTACCGACACAGACGGCGGGCAAGGCCCCGACTACACGACATCGATGCGAACCGATCGCTGCGGTGACCTTCGCAGCGACGACGTTGGGCGCCAGGTCACCCTGTGTGGCTGGGTGGCACGCCGCCGTGAGCATGGCGAGCATCTGGCCTTCGTTGACCTGCGCGACCGCAGTGGCATTATCCAGGTGGTTGTCGACGGCGCCGCCGATCTGCGATCCGAGTACGTGCTCCAGGTAACCGGTGAGGTCAGGGAACGACCGGCCGACACGGCCAACGATTCTCTTGCAACCGGCGCCATCGAGGTCGACGCCTCCGAGGTCACCATTCTCTCGGCCTCAGAGCCGCCACCGTTCCCGCTTGACGAACGCACCGACGTCGACGAGGTTCTCAGGCTGCGGCACCGATACGTCGACCTGCGCCGGCCCCGCCTCCAGAAGAACCTCGAGGTGAGGGCAGCGGTCAACAGCGCCGTGCGGACCGCCATGGAGGAACAGGGCTTCATCGAGGTCGAAACCCCCATGCTGGTGGCCAGCACGCCCGAGGGTGCACGCGACTTCGTGGTCCCTTCACGCAAGGAACCGGGTTCGTTCTATGCGCTGCCCCAGAGTCCCCAGATCTTCAAGCAGCTCTGCATGATCGGTGGCGTCGACCGCTATTACCAGATCGCCCGCTGCCTACGCGACGAGGACCTCAGGGCCGACCGCCAGTTCGAGTTCATGCAGCTCGATGCCGAGGCCAGCTTCGTGGACCAGGACGACGTGCTGGGCTTCATCACCCACACGGTTGCATCGGCCGCCGAGGCGGTAACCGGTGAGCGACCGGCGGACTTTCCCCGTATGTCGTGGCACGAGGCCAGGGAGCGTTTCGGCTCCGACAAGCCCGACATTCGCTTCGGCATGGAGCTTGTCGAGCTGACCCCGGTGTTCGCCGAGACCGACTTCAGGGCCTTCCAGGCACCGTGTGTCAAGGGCATCCGGGTTCCAGGTGGTGCCGAGCTGTCGCGTAACCGCCTCGACGACCTGACCGACACGTGCAAGGGCTGGGGAGCCAAGGGCCTTGTCTGGATGAAGGTCGAGGCAGACGGCCTCAACTCGCCCGTGGCCAAGTTCCTCTCCGACGACGAACAGGCAGCGCTGCGCTCCATGATGGAGGCCGAAGAGGGCGACCTGTTGCTTCTGGTTGCCGACGAGCACCACAACACCTGCCGCATCCTTGGCCTGTTGCGCCTGGAGCTGGGACGCCCCCCGGTTACCGAGGGTGGCCTGCACTTCCTGTGGGTCGTGGACTTTCCCCTCTTCGACGGCCTCGACGAGGCCGGCAACCCCATGCCCGCCCATCATCCGTTCACCATGCCCCATGAGGACGATCTCGAGGCCCTCGAGGCCGGTGACCTCCTCTCGGTCCGCTCACAGGCCTACGACCTGGTCCTGAATGGCTGGGAGCTGGGCTCGGGCAGTGTTCGTATCCATCGCCGCGAGATCCAGCAGAAGATCTTCTCAATCCTGGGAATCGGAGCCGACGAGGCCCAGGAGAGGTTCGGCTTCCTGCTGGACGCCTTCAGGTACGGCGCACCACCGCATGCCGGCTTCGCCTTCGGCATGGACCGCCTCATTGCGATCCTGGCCGGCGAGGAGAACATCCGCGAGGTCATCGCCTACCCGAAGACCCAGTCGGGCGCCGACCCGCTCACCAGTGCACCCACCCCGATCGACGACCGTCACCTCGAGGAGCTGGGCCTGCGGGTCCTACCCAGAAGCGAGTAGCCCACAGATCCGCCAGGGCCGTCCACCCGGACAGCCGCCGAGGCCCTAGGTTCGGTGCCGATGGCCGGTGACCTCTTCTCAGATGCAGCCCGTGAACGCCTGACACGGCGCGCCCCCCTGGCCGACCGGCTACGACCGACCAGCCTCGACGACGTAGTCGGGCAGGAACATCTTGTCGGGCCGGGACGCCCGCTGCGGCGTCTCATAGAGGCCGACCGCCTGTCGTCGGTGATCCTCTGGGGACCACCCGGCACCGGCAAGACCAGCCTGGCCCGCCTGGTGGCACGCCTCACCGCAAAGGAGTTCACCGAGATGTCAGCGGTGAGCGCCAGCGTGAAAGATGTACGTGAGCTGATCGCCCGGGCCGAGGCGGCCCTGGGGGAGCGTGACGTCGGCACCATCTTGTTTCTCGACGAGGTGCACCGCTTCAACAAGGCGCAGCAGGACGCCCTGCTGCCCTCCGTGGAATCAGGTCTGCTGGTGCTGATCGGGGCCACCACCGAGAACCCCTATTTCGAGGTGAACGCACCCCTGCTGTCCCGCTCGACACTCTTTCGCCTGGAACCGCTGGACGAGGACGCCCTCGTCGACCTGCTGAACCGGGGCCTGGTCGCAGAGGGAATCGCAGCCGACGACGACGCCATCGAGTTGCTGGTTGACCGGGCAGCCGGCGACGGACGGCACGCGCTCACCAGCCTCGAGGTGGCAGCCACCCTGGCCACCGGGCGCGAATCAGAGCAGATCAGCGTCGACGACGCCGAGGCGGCGCTGGGTACGAAGGCAATCCTCTACGGACGCGACGAGCACTACGACGTGATCAGCGCATTCATTAAGAGCATCCGCGGCTCCGATGCCGACGCCGGCCTCTACTGGCTGGCCCGCATGCTCGACGCCGGCGAGGACGCCCGCTTCATCGCACGCCGCCTGGTGATCCTTGCCAGCGAGGACATCGGCATGGCCGACCCCATGGCCCTCCTGGTGGCCGATGCGGCAGCCCGGGCCGTGGAATTCGTGGGTCTGCCCGAGGCACGCCTGAACCTGGCCCACGCCGTCGTCCACCTGGCAACCGCACCCAAGTCCAACCGGGTAACCGTTGGGCTGGGGCGCGCAGGCGTCGATGCCAGGGCGGCCGGCACCGGTCTCGTGCCCATGCACCTGCGCGACGCCCACTACAAGGGAGCAGCCGACCTGGGTCATGGCGACGGCTACGAGTACCCCCACGACGACCCGGCCGGGTGGGTGGCACAGCAGTACAGGCCCCCCGAGGTGGCCGACAACAACTACTACGATCCCTCACCACACGGGTTCGAAGCGGAGGTGGCCGAACGCATGGCCCGCCACCGTGGCGACCCACCCGATGGTCCCGGCAGCGGGGGAGGCAACAAATGAGACGCCGCATCTTCTGGCTTGTCATCGGATGGTTGGTGGGCAACGCCACCTCCATGTGGTTCCAGCGGCGCCTGCGCCGAACCGTCGAGCGCTACACACCCGAACACCTGCGCAGGGAGATTGCCGAGCGGTCATCGGCCGTTGTCGACCAGGGCGCAGACCTGGTGCGCAGGGTCAGGCAGATCCGCGACGACATCGCAGCCGACGAACCGGCAGGCTCCAACGGCCACGACTACGGCTTCCGCCGTGGCGGGCAGCGGTCGCGGCGCAGCCACCGACCAACTGGGCCCCTCCGCTGAGAGCTGAACCTGCTCATAGCCACCGGAGCCACCCCGGTAGAGTGGCCCGACCATGGCAGCACACTCAGCCAACGGCGTAAGACGCGCATTCGTCGACTTCTTCGTCGACAGGGGCCACCACCATGAGCCCTCCGGCAGCCTGATCCCGCACGACCCCACTCTGTTGTTCACGGTGGCCGGAATGGTCCCCTTCAAGCCCTACTTCGTGGGTGAGCAGCCAGCCCCGTGGGACCGCGCCGTCACCGTCCAGAAGTGCGTGAGGGCCGGCGGCAAGCACAACGACCTCGACGAGGTGGGTCGCACCAGCCGACACCTCACCTTCTTCGAGATGATGGGCAACTTCAGCTTCGGCGACTACTTCAAGTCCGACGCATGCGCCTACGCATGGGAGTTCGTGACCGCCACGCTGGGCCTCGACCCTGAACGACTCTGGGTAACCGTGCACCTCAGCGACGACGAGGCCGAGGCCATCTGGCGCGACGAGGTCGGCGTGCCCGCCGAGCGCATCCAACGCCTCGACGAGGACAACTACTGGCGCATGGCCGACACCGGGCCATGCGGACCCTGCTCTGAGATCTTCTGGGACAAGGGCCCCGACTTCGGTGACGACGGCGGTCCCGCCCACGGCGACGAGGAACGCTTCATCGAGATCTGGAACCTGGTGTTCATGCAGTTTGAACAGCATGAGGACGGTTCCATGACGCCGCTGCCGGCTCCGTCGATCGACACCGGCGCCGGCCTCGAGCGCATCCTCTCCGTGCTGGAGGGGGTCGACTCGGTCTGGGAGACCGACGAGTTCGTGCGCCTCCTCGCCACCATCAGCGACATCACCGGCGTGCAACACGGGTCGAGCGACCGCACCGATGTCTCCCAGCACATCCTGGCCGACCATGCCCGATCCTCGACCTTCCTCATCAGCGACGGGGTGTTCCCCAGCAACGAGGACCGCGGCTACGTGCTGCGCCGCATCATCCGACGGGCAGTGCGCCACGCCTGGCTGCTCGGGGTCGAGGACCTCGTCATGCCAACCCTCGTCGATGCGGTGGTGGCCATCATGGGTGACGACTACCCCGACCTGGTCAGCAACCATGCTTTCGTACGCGACGTCCTCGAGCGCGAGGAGGGCCGTTTCAGGGAGACCCTGCGAACCGGCCTGGCGATCCTCGACGATGCGCTCGACGGCATGGGAGAGGGCTCCACGCTCGACGGAGACATCGCCTTCAAGCTGCACGACACCTACGGCTTCCCCCTTGAGTTGACCCAGGAGATCACGGCCGAAAAGGGCGTGGCCGTCGACAACGAGGCCTTCGGCGTGGCAATGGCCCGACAACAGGAGATGGCCCGCTCAGCCCGAAAGGACGGCAGCACCGCCGCTGTCGGCGATTTGCGCTCCGTGCTCGAGGCAGGCGGCCCCACCGAGTTCGTAGGGCGCGACCGGGACGAGGCCGAGGCCGTGGTGGTGTATTTCGACGGCGACATGGTCGTCCTCGACCGCACCCCGTTCTACGCCGAGTCCGGCGGTCAGGTGGGCGACACCGGAACCATCACATGGGACGGCGGCTCCGTCGAGGTGCTCGACACCACCCTCGCCCTCGACGGCCTGCACTGCCACAAGGTCACGGCCGACGCCTCGGGTCCCGAGGTTGGACAGACCGTGACAGCCGCCATCGACACCGAACGCCGCGCAGCAATCCGCCGCAACCACACCGGCACCCATATTCTCCATTGGGCGCTGCGACAGGTTCTGGGCGATCACGTCAAGCAGCAGGGATCGTGGGTCGGACCCGACCACCTGCGCTTCGACTTCAGCCACTTCGAGGCCATGACCGCCGAACAGGTGACGGCCGTCGAGAACCTCACAAACGCCGAGATCCTCTCCAACCACGACTGCCGCAACTTCGAGACCAGCCGCGAAGAGGCCGAGGCCCTCGGCGCCATTGCCTTCTTCGGCGACAAGTACGGAGACCGGGTACGCGTGCTCGAGGCCGGCCCCAACTCGGTTGAACTCTGCGGGGGAACCCATGTGTCAGCACTTGGTGACATCGGGCCCGTGAAGATCACCACAGAGGGTTCAATCGGCTCCAACATCCGCCGCCTCGAGGCCATCACCGGAACCGCACCCATTGATCGGCTCCGTGGGGCCGAGACATCCCTGGCTGAAGCCGCTGACCTGGTGGGCGTGCCCGTCGATGACCTCATCGACGGCATCACCCGACGCCTGGCCGAGGCCAAGGCCGTGCGCTCCGAGTTGGCGGGCGCCAGACGCGAGCTGGCCCTGGGACGCGCCGACGAACTCGCCGCATCGGCCGACAACGGCATCGTCGTGACCATGGTCGACGGCATAGACCGCGATGGCCTCCGCGACCTGGCAGCCGCAGTGCGCGACCGTGACGGCGTACGAGCCGTAGTGCTCGGCACATCACCCGACGGAGGTGGAGCAGCCCTGGTCGCAGCCGTAGCCCCCGACAGTGGCCTCGATGCCGGTGCGCTCGTAGCCGATGCCGCCAAGACGATCGACGGTGGCGGACGCCCGAGCCCAGACCTCACCGTCGTTGGAGGCAGGTCCCCCGAGAACCTTGCCGAGGCACTCGAACAGGCACGGGCAGCAGCCCTGGCCGGCTAGGCCCGCGGCGAAGTCGTGCGGGCGATCGGCCTCGACCTGGGAACGAAGCGGATCGGCGTGGCCGTCAGCGACAGCGACGGCCGTCTGGCAATGCCCATCGAGGTTCTGGCACGCACCGGCGACAGGGAGGGTGAGCACCGCGCAGTGGCAGCCCTCGTCGCCGAATGGGAGGCAGAGGTCGTGGTGGTCGGCGTGCCCTACTCACTTGACGGCTCAATCGGCCCAATGGCCAGGACCATGATCGCCGAAGCCGACCAGTTGGCAGCACGGCTGACCGTGCCGGTCCAGACCCACGACGAGCGCCTCACCACGGTCACCGCCGACCGGCAACTCCGCGAACAGGACATGCGCGGAGAGGATCGCCGCAAGGTCGTCGACAAGGTGGCCGCCTCGGTGATGCTCCAGGCATGGCTCGAGGGCCGGGCAGGGGAGCAGTCCACGTGAGCGACGACACCCCTGTAACCCCCGACGCACCTGACGGGACCGACAGCGACCACCTCGACCTCCACTCCGAACCCGAGTTCGCCGAGACCCGACCCGTCGAGCAGGTGCCCGCATGGGAGGCCGACCATCCAGGCCAGGAACCCGACGAGGCCATCGTCACGACGCGCCCCCACCCGTCCGACGAGCCCAGCCCGGACGTCACCTGGGTACGCCACCGACCACTGCTGGGGCCCATTCCCAGATGGGGAGGAGTGGCCGCCGTGGTGCTGCTCGGAGCGGCCGTCGCCTTCAGCGGGTTCCGCGGCTGGGTCGACAACCAGCTTCGACCCAGCGCACCACCCGGCGACGATGTCGAGTTGACCATCCAGGAGGGTTGGTCGACCAACGACGTTGCGGTGGCACTTGGCGACTCCGGCGTGATCGACCACCCTGCGATGTTCCGTCAGTGGATGCGGTGCCCCTCTGGACTGCAGTGGCTCATCGACTGCCAGGCCGGCACCGAGTACTCGTTCCAGGCGGGCAACTACGTGCTCCAGGAGCACCTCTCCTTTGAGGACACCGTTGCGCTTCTCGAAGAGGGCCCCCTCCCCGAAGAGGTCGTCCGCATCACGATCCCCGAGGGCCTGACCCTGAACCAGATGGTGAACCGTGTGGTCCGCAGAATGCCGACCTTCGACGAGGCCCAGATGCGTGCTGCCCTCTCCAGCGACCGCCTCATCTGGGAGCACTACCCCGGAGAACTGCCGTTCCTGCTCGTCGAGGGCCTGTTGTTCCCCGACACCTACCAGCTCGACGATGCCACGATCACCGACGAGTTGGGCCTGCTGATCCGCATGCACAACCAGTTCCTTGCGGTCGTGAGGGAACTCGACCTTGAACAGCGCTCGGTGGAACTGGGCCTCACCCCGTACGACGCCGTCATCCTGGCCTCCCTCATCGAGGAGGAGGCCCTGCTCGACGGCGACCGGGCCAAGATCAGCCGGGTAATCCACAACAGGCTGAACCTGGGCTGGACGCTCGGAATCGACGCCAGCACCCGCTACGCCGTGGCCAAGACCGCCGGTGAGCCCCTCACAGATGAGGACCTGGCCACCGAGTCCCTGTGGAACACGAGGGTCGTAGCCGGCCTGCCGCCAACACCTATCGCTGGCCCCGGCCGGGCGTCTCTCGAGGCCGCCCTGGCCCCTGTCGACGGTCCCTGGCTCTACTACGTGCGCACCGACGAGAACGACGTCGTGGGAGCCCACACGTTTGCCGAGACGGCCGACGAGTTCGAGGCTGCACGGCGCGTATGTGTAGAAAAGGATCTTGGCTGTGGCTGACACACCAGAGGCCCGCACCCGCATGGCGGCGGTCATCGGCTCACCGGTCGCGCACTCGCTGTCTCCGGCGATCATGAACGCGGCGTTCGCTGCAGTCGACCTGGACTGGACGTTCATCGCACACGAGGTGGCCGAGGGAGACACCGCACGGGCGCTCGACTGGGCCCGCAGCGAGGGCCTCGTGGGCCTGTCGGTAACCATGCCGCACAAGGCGGCCGTTGCCGCAGCAGTCGACGACCTGGGCAACGTGGCCCGAAGGCTTGATGCCGTGAACTGCGTGGTCCTCGACGGAGACCGCCTCGTGGGCCACAACACCGATGGCGGTGGCTTCATCGACGGTCTCGCCCACGATTCCGGCTTTGACCCCGCAGGTCGCAGGGCCGTCGTTCTCGGTGCGGGTGGTGCAGCCAGGGCCGTCGTGCACGCCCTGGCTGTCGCCGGGGCATCAGACGTGGCGGTGGTCAACCGGACACCAGCCAGGGCAGAGGTGGCTGCCGGCCTCGCCGACGGGGTCGGGCGGGTAGCCGACACCGATGCGGTGGCTGGTGCCGACCTGATTGTCAACGCGACACCGGTGGGTATGGGTGAGGGCGATTCGGCCATGCCTGTCGATCCCGACCTCTTGAAACCGGGCCAGGTCGCCGTCGACCTCATCTACCACCCCCTTGCCACACCATGGGTGGTGGCACTCCGCGAACGCGGGATCGAGGCCCACGGAGGCCTCTCGATGCTCATCTTCCAGGCTGCGCTGGCCTTCACCCACTGGACGGGTGGGGAGGCACCGGTTGCGGCAATGGAACAGGCTGCACGGGCCGAGTTGGCCGCCCGCGCAGCCGCCTGAACCCCTGTAGCCCCCGTGGATCCGGCCCAGGCCGTGGCCCTGGCATGGATGACGGTCTGGATCGTGGCCCTGTCGGTCGTGGACCTGCGCAACCGGCACCTGCCGGACCCGATGGTCGCCACCCTCCTGGCGGGTCTCGTGGTCCTCGACGCAGCAGCTGCCGTCTCAGGTGGGCGCCCCGGGAGCCTGCTGTGGGCCTGCGTCGGCGCTCTCATGTACGGCGGCCTCCTGTTCACGGTCCGGTTGCTTGCCCCATCGGGCCTCGGTGGTGGCGACGTGAAGTTGGCCGTCCCCCTGGGATGGCAGATCGGCTTCGCTGCGGGAAGCGGGTTTCCCACAGCGGTCCTCACGGCGCTGGTGCTCGCCTGCCTGTTCGCCCTGGTGTGGCAGGTACCCGGTCGTCTCCGCAGGCATGGGTGGTCTCAGACGCTGGCCTTTGGTCCGTGGATGGGGGCCGCGGCGGTTCTGGTTGTCTCGATCGCCTGAAGCGGTATTCGCCCGAGCCGGAGGGTCTGCATCAGTAGCCTGTCGTGATGGCAACCGACCACAACGGCCCCGGTGGGCCCCACCTTGCGCTGGTGGGCCTCATGGGAGCCGGAAAGAGCGAGGTGGGTGCAGCCGTGGCCCAGCGCCGGAGCCTCCGACACCTGGATCTCGACGTGCTGGTGACCGGCCGCGAGGGTCGCTCCGTGGGCGTGCTGTTCGAGGAACAGGGCGAGTCCGGTTTTCGGGACTGTGAGCAGGCAGCGCTGGCAGACGTTCTGTCGCTGGTACAGCCAGTCGTGTTGTCGACCGGCGGAGGTGTGCTCGAACGCCTGCCCAACAGGGAACTCCTGTCCGAGCGGGCCACAGTCGTCTGGTTGAGGGCCCGGCCGGAGACTCTCGCCGAGCGGGTCGGCGACGGTGTCGGCAGACCCCTCCTCCAGGCAGGCAACCCGGCCGAGGTGCTCGCCGAGCTGTCAACCCGGCGTGGCTCCGACTACGAGGCCGCAGCCGACCATGTGGTTGACACCGACGACATGACCGTCGACGAGGTGGCCGACACCGTCGTAGCAGCACTGCCCGACCCGGTGACCACATGATCACCGTCGACGTGCCCCTTCCCGGCGGACGCTCCTACCCGGTGGTGATCGGACCCATGGCCATCGACGTCATGTCGACGGTGCTCCCAGCCACGTCGCGTGTCGCCGTCGTCACCCAGAAGGGAATCGGGGTGGAGGTTGAGACCGCTGGAGAGCAGCGGGTATTCACCATTCCCGACGGAGAGCCGGCCAAGACCCTCTCCACCATCGAGGACCTCTGCAGCGGCTTCGCCTCATGGGGCCTCACAAGGGGCGATCTGGTCATTGGCATTGGAGGTGGGGTGGTCACCGACGTGGCCGGCTTCGCAGCAGCCAGCTACCACCGGGGGGTACCCGTGGCACACGTGGCCACAACCATGCTGGCCCAGATCGACGCAGCCATCGGCGGCAAGACGGGCGTCAACCTGCCCGAGGGAAAGAACCTGGTCGGGGCGTTCTGGCAGCCGGTGGCCGTGTTCTGCGACACCGGCACCCTGGCGACCCTCCCCGAGCGCGAGATGCGCTGCGGCAGGGGCGAGATGGCCAAGTACCACTTCCTCGGTGGCGAGGACATCGAGGGTCTCGACATCGATGAACAGGTGGCCAGGTGTGTGGAGATCAAGGCCAGGGTGGTGGCCGCCGACGAACGCGAGGCCGGCCAACGGGCGGTGCTCAACTACGGGCACACCCTCGCCCACGCCATAGAGACCACCGGTCGCTACGACATGCGCCATGGCGAGGCCGTGGCCGTGGGTCTGGTGTACGCAGCGGAGCTGGCTGCGGCAATGGGCCGCATTGACACCGACCGGGTCGCAGAACACCGACGCATCGTCGACTACTACGACCTGCCGTCGGCACTACCCGCCGGAGCCGGCGACGACGAACTGCTTGCGGCGATGGGCCGCGACAAGAAGGCACTCGACGGCCTGACCTTCGTGCTGGACGGCCCCCACGGGGTTGAGCCGGTCCATGGAGTCGACCCCGACCTTGTAGGAAAGACCCTGGACAGGGTGAGATGAGCCCTGGGAACGAGAGGAACCGCCAGCCATGAGCACACAGACCGTGATGGTCCTGTCGGGCCCGAACCTGAACCTGCTCGGTGAGCGGGAACCCGAGGTGTACGGGGCGGAAACCCTCGACGACCACCTGGCCGTGGCAAGGGAGGCGGCCACAGCCCACGGGTTGGCGATCGACCACCTGCAGTCCAACCACGAGGGCGAGCTGGTCGACGCAATCCACGCAGCCCGTGCCGGCTGTGTAGCCATCGTCATCAACCCCGGCGCCTTCACCCACTACGCCTGGGCCATCCACGATGCCCTCGCCGCCTTTGACGGCCCGGTCATCGAGGTGCACCTGTCCAACCCGGCAGCCCGCGAGCCGTGGCGCCACACCTCGGTCGTGGCACCCGTAGCCGCCGGCACCATCGCCGGGTTCGGAAGCGACGGCTACCGCCTGGCAATGGACGCCGTGGCGGCCCTGCTGGCTTCAGCCTGAGCAACCGGTGGCGACGCCTGTGCTCCCACCCATGGAGGTGGGGCTGCGCCTGGGCCGGCTTCGGGCCAGCCTGGATGACGCCGGCTGCGGGGCACTGCTCGTCACCTCCACCACCAACATCGGATACCTCACAGGGTTCACCGGCTCGGCCGGACTGCTCCTGATCGATGCGGACCGGGCCGTGCTGGTAACCGACGGCCGCTACCGCGACCAGGCACCCCGGGAGGTCACCGCCGCCGGCACCGAGGTCGAGGTGGAGATAGCGGTCGCCAGACGCCAGAAGCTGTTGAACGGCCTCACCGTCGGCATCACCAACCTGGGCCTCGAAGCCGACTCCATCACATGGACGGACCAGCGCAGGTACGCCGACTGGTTCGACGGAACAACTCTTGTCGCCACCGACGGCCTCGTCGAGACCCTGCGCGAGGTCAAGGACGAGGGAGAGCTGGCCCGCATCGCAGCCGCCGCTGCGATAGCCGACACGGCGCTCGCCA
>Ga0257124_1000258_pt1 | contig 66529 bp, 67 predicted proteins | sample SI106_150metaG_FD_190154 | JGI IMG/M metagenome (GOLD analysis project Ga0257124, IMG submission 190154) | Marine microbial communities from Saanich Inlet, British Columbia, Canada - SI106_150 | ecosystem: Environmental > Aquatic > Marine > Inlet | place: Canada: British Columbia | collected...
TCTCAATAACCAAGCAAAATCTCACAAAATATTTGGGACCGCCAAAATATCTTTCTGAGCTTGACCAGGAAGAAAGCCAGGTGGGTCTTGCAACGGGGCTAGCCTGGACTGAAGTGGGTGGAGAGCAGCTTTATATTGAAGTGTCTCTTTATCAGGGGAAAGGAGAACTGCTTGTCACAGGACAGATTGGTGAAGTTATGCAGGAGTCTGCCAGGGCAGCACTTACATATACAAAAGCCAATGCAGATAAATTTGATATAAGTAAAGAAGATATTGATAGTAACGATATACATATTCACGTGCCGGCAGGGGCAATTCCAAAAGACGGCCCTTCAGCCGGAATAGCCATGGCTACTGCATTGATTTCCGCATTTACAGGACGTAAAGTAAACAATAAAGTCGGCATGACTGGCGAAATTTCTCTGAGGGGAAGAGTTTTGCCTATTGGCGGACTTAAAGAAAAAGCCCTTGGTGCTTTAAGGGCCGGGATTGATCACATAATCATTCCGGAAAAAAATAAGAATGATTTATATGATATGCCAAAGGTGATCAAGAAGAAAATAAAGTTTACCTGTGTTAAGGATATCAGGGAGGTTCTTGAAATTGCCCTTGAAGAGAAAATTGAACCCAAAAAGGCATAAACAAAGTGAAATTCCTTTGTCTGAGCACTGCTGAACAAGGATGCAGCCTGGCGATTATTAACGGGGATGCTCCTGTTTGTGAAGAGTTCTGGGAAATCAGGCAGACCCATTCCAAACGGCTTTTAACAATGATTGAACATTTGCTTGAAAAAAGAGCGGGCATGGAACTTTCTGATATTGATGCCTTTATTGCTGCAAAAGGGCCGGGCAGCTTTACCGGACTTCGTATCGGCATAAGTGTAATCAAAGGCCTGGCATTTGCCATGGGAAAACCAGGCATTGGTGTTTCAAGTCTTGACGGTATAGCCTTTCGTTTTGCTTATTCATCCATGCCCGTATGCATCATGATGGATGCCAGAAGAAACGAAGTTTATTGTGCAACCTATCAATTTGATAATGGCTGTCTTGTTTTCAAAAGCCGGGAAAAAGTTGTCAGCCCTGAACAAGCCGTAAAAATGACAAAGGGGCCCACATTGTTTGCAGGGTCAGGATCAAAAGTCTATAAAGACATAATTGAACAAACTGCAGGTCAATCTTTAATTGCCCACAGTTTTTTAGATTCTGTTAATGCAGCGGCATTGGTTTTGTCCCTTTCATCCAACGACAATTTTTTAGATAACCCCAAAAATATTCTTAATCCTTCATATATTAGAAAGTCGGATGCGCAACTAAGGCATGGGGTCAGGCCAGTTTGACTTTCCATCGCTGGATGGGAATAATTGACAGGTCCCAAAATGGTTATCCAAGTCAAATTGACCTGAACTAGTTGCAGTGCCAGCAATTACACAAACAGCTTCCAGTTCCGGTCTGCTTACCTTGTAATGAGCATTTGGATCAGTTTGTTACAAGGTCTTAATGAAGCGGAACGTTAAGAACAGCAAATTGTTTGAGGACACACCTGCCCGCAGTTTTTGCTGTTTAGAGAAGTGAAATTAGATCTTGTCAAACTGTCCAGCCAGCGAATGCAGGGTAAGCAGTCCGGAACGGGTAATGACCACCAATATTTAATACAGCATACAAAATTCTTCATAATTCGAGTTGATAATTATTTGCCACCGAGAATTGCTTTACCCGTTCAGGCACCAGAAATTGTAAGGTGAGCAGACCGGCACGGGTGTTGATTAGATGGAAAAATAAGAATATTGACATTGTAATGAATATTTTGCTATATTGACAGGCTTATAAAATGATTACAGCTGCGGAACATTAAATTATGGATAGTTCTAAGTGGCCGGTACGCGCAATTTTACCTATTGCGCAACCAGGCCTGAAGTTTATATTAATTACCATCCTCTTTACGGGGATGCTTTTTTATTTTGGGTGGATTTTATCTGCCTGGATCTTTTTTGCCGTTACATTATTTATCTGCTGGTTTTTTCGAGATCCTGACCGGGCCGCCCCTGAAGAGGAAAACTGTCTTATATCTCCTGCTGACGGAAAGATTATTATTCTTGAAAAACAGGGACAATGTGACTATTTGAAAGGCCCGTGCATCAAGGTCAGTATTTTTATGAATGTGTTCAATGTTCATGTGAATCGAATTCCCTTTAATGGGAAGGTTCAAAAGGTTGAATATCATCCTGGAAAATTTATGAATGCATCCTTTGATAAAGCATCTAGTCATAATGAGAGAAATGCCTTAATGATTAGAACTGATGATGATAAAAGTTTTGCAGTAGTCCAGATAGCAGGTCTTGTAGCCAGAAGGATAGTAAATTGTGTTAAAGAGGGAGAAACAGTAAAAAAAGGGGATCGGTATGGTATGATTCAGTTCGGTTCCCGCCTTGATTTATATTTACCAGAAGATTTTAAGATAGCTGTTAAGATCGGCGAAAAAACAAAGGCAGGGTCTACTATAATCGGATATATGCAATAGGGAAGGGTAAAAAACATATGCATAATAATAATGTTAAAAAAAGTATTTATATTCTTCCTAATTTATTGACATCCATAAATTTGTTCTGCGGTTACTATGCAATTACGGCATCTATCCAGCAGCGATTTGTTGATGCTGCCATTGCAATAATAATTGGCGGTGTGTTTGATCTTTTAGACGGTAAAATTGCAAGAGCCACCAATACTACCAGTAAATTTGGTGTTGAATATGATTCATTAGCAGATCTGATTAGCTTTGGGCTTGCACCTGCAGTTTTAATGTTTTTATGGGTACTTGAATCTGCCGGCAGACCGGGCTGGTCAGCTGCGTTTTTATTTATCATATGCGGGGCATTAAGACTTGCCAGATTTAATAGCAGTACTTCATCCAGCAGTGATTTTGAGGGCTTGCCCATCCCGGCAGCTGCTGCAATGAATGTTTCCGTGGTATTGTTTTTTTCCAGGCTGGAAATAAACCCGGAGCCTTTTAAACTGGTTATTCTTGTACTGATGTTCATACTTTCTTTTTGTATGGTGAGTTCTTTTAGATATAAAAGTTTTAAAAAAGGGTTTGTTTTTAAAAGCATGAAATTTAACAGGCTTGCAGGACTCATTCTCGTTCTTGTTGCCATTGCCACGGAACCTTCCATACTGCTGTTTGCAGTATCCTTGACATATGTTGTGTCAGGACCTGTCTTGGCACTGGTTTTTCAGAAATATTCAAAAAAAGACAAAACAGCCCGGGTTGATAAAGGGTTTTAGGAAAAATAAATCATATAAAGTCAGGTGTAAGTTGGAACAAATACCCATTACAAAACAAGGCTATGCAGCCTTAAAAAAAGAATTCGAAAGATTAAAAACTATTGAGAGGCCTGAAAATATCAAGGCCATTGAAGTGGCAAGGGCCCATGGCGATCTGTCTGAAAATGCTGAATATCATGCTGCCAAGGAAAGGCAGTCATTTTTAGAAGGCAGGATCGGCGAAATAGGCTATAAGCTTGGAACTGCTAAAATTATTGATCCTGAAACCGTACCAAAAGATTGTGTAAGGTTTGCATGCCGGGTCCTTGTTGAAAATCTGGATTCAGGAGAGAAAATTGAATACATGCTTGTAGGTGCAGACGAAGCTGATATAAAAAAGGGGAAAATTTCAGTATCTTCTCCTTTAGGCAGTGCATTGATAGGTAAAAAGCCGGGAGATGAAGCAATAGTGCAGGCTCCCGGCGGAAAAAGAATATATGAGATAATAGATATTCTCTAAACATAGAGGAGGTACAAGTTTTGGCAAGAGTTACCATTGAAGATTGTTTGAAAAATGTTGACAATAGATTTACCCTTGTTCACCTTGCGGCAAAAAGGGTAAGACAGGTAAGAGAAGGCTCGGACCTTTTAGTTAAATCATCCAACAATGAAGACGTTGTTACAGTTTTAAGAGAGATCGCCGCAGGCAGGGTTATTGAAAAAAAGGATGAAAAGCCCAAGGGTAAATAAACATAATAAAAATATTAAAGGTAATATATTCAGCGCAATGAGTAGTGTTGCAACTGATTATCTTATAGACATAAAAAATGAAAGACATTCAAAATCTACCTGATTTTAGGAAGATTCCAATTGATAAAGTCGGGATAAAGGGATTGAAATATCCTGTTAAAGTTCTGGATAAGACCACGGGACTTCAATCAACTGTTGCCCAGATCAACATGTATGTTGATCTGCCCCACCACTGCAAGGGCACACATATGAGCAGGTTTGTTGAAATTTTACACCTGTTTAGAACTAAGGTCTCTTTGGAGTCTTTGACCAATATCCTGGAAGATATGAAGAAAATTCTCGGGGCTAAATCATCTCATATTGAAATTACCTTTCCCTATTTTATTGAAAAACAATCTCCTTTGACAAATTCCAAGGGGCTTATGGACTATACCTGCTCCATCATAGGGTCGTCCAATGGAAAATCAGATACGGATATTGTTTTAAAGGTTGCGGTTCCCATTACATCTGTTTGTCCATGTTCAAAAGAAATAAGTGAATATGGTGCCCATAATCAGCGTGGTGAAGTGCTGGTCAGTACAAGGTTTGACAAGTTTATCTGGATAGAAGAAATTGTCAATCTTGTTGAGGCCACAGCTTCCTGTGATATTTTTTCCGTTTTAAAAAGACAGGATGAAAAGTTTGTCACTGAAAAAGCCTATGAAAATCCTAAATTTGTGGAAGATATCGCAAGAGATGTGGCAAAAGAATTAATGGCAGATGAAAATATCACCTGGTTTTCCGTAAGTGCTGAAAATTTTGAATCCATACATAATCACAGCGCCTATGCCTATATTGAAAAATCCTTGATTTCGTAATTGAATTTTTTATGCAGAATTTAAAGCAGCGATTATTGACCATTAAACCAAACGATTTAATTTTTTATTTTATAGTTTTAACATTCTTTGCCTTACCCACTGGAACTGCTCCCCCTTTGATTGCTATTGGACTGGCCGCATTGATATGGCTGGTTTCAGGAAAAATAGCCCATATTAAGAAAATCATCATGCAACCCTGGTTTTATCCTGTGATACCGTTTTTAGTCTTACCCTGGATAGGGCTTTTGTACTCACAAAATACTGACCTTGGAATGGATTATGCACTAAAGACAAAGTATTGGCTTGTGATATTCATAACGGCAGGGTTTGCTTTTGATGAAGAAAAGGTGTTTATACTTTTGAAATGGTTCTGGGCCGGTCTCTTAATGGGTGCCTTTCTTGCACTGATACAGGTTATGGGAATTGTGACTCCGATCCAACAAGAGTATCTTGGGTTTGGTATTGTGCATACCCTTTTGTGCATGTACCTTATAACGGGAATCCTTACTGCTTCATTCTATTTTAAAAACACAGGATCCTGGAATGGCCGCTTTGTATTTCTTTTTCTGATCCTTGCATTTTTATTTCACCTGGCAGTGCTCAGGGGCAGAACCGGTTATCTGATCTTTGGAATTATCTCTCCCTTTGTTGCCAATAATTTGATGTACAAGTTTTCCCGGAAAATTAAAATTGCAGTTGCTGTAATTCTTGTCTGTTTTCTTTTACTATCTCCTATTGTCAAAGAAGAGGTAAAGGGAACCTTTGTCAAGTTAAATGAACAAAAGGAAAACATTCTAAAGGGTGAATACGTTGTTGAGCTTTCCCGGTTTTTTATGGTTCGTGAATCTGTCAGGATTATTATGGCACATCCCTTTATGGGCATTGGTACAGGAAGTATTACTGAACCGACAAAAGCAAGAGGACACTTGGTGACTCATCCCCACAATAATTTTCTCTATATGGGTGCAAGCTATGGAATTCTCGGTATTGCAGCCTGTTTCTGGCTTTTCTGGAAAATGTTTAAGACTTCCTGGCGCTTAAGGAACACAGCTCTTGGATATTTTGTCTTTTCTGCTTGCATTGTTCTTTTTTTAGGCGGGATGTTTGATACCCAGATACTGAATACGGGCACTTTACTTTTTTTATCATTGACCTATGGACTGCTGAACCACTTGAGAAACCCTGTAGTTTAGATCTTTTCGAATGGATTCATACCCTTTATTTTTCTGATTCACCATAATTACATAGGGGTAAAGCCTTTGATCCTTTCCTGAAATATAGCCTGCACGGGTTCTTACTCCATGAAGAGTTCCTGTTTTAAAAAAATCATTTCCATGGTTTTTTAATAATGAATGGAAGGGCATAAATTCAATAAGAATTTTCAGCATCTCATCAGCAGAGACCTGGTTTAACCTTGAAAGACCAGACCCTTCAACAATAGTAATCCCGTCCAGTTTTAAATTTTGTTTTGAAAAATCCTTAATTGCTTTAATACCTTTTTCAATTGTGGCCGGTGCTCCATATTTTTTTGCACCAATGGTTAACAAAAGCTGATTGGCAATATAATTGCTGGAGTATTCTAAAAGTCTTTGCACAACTTCTTTTATTTCAAACTGAGAAAGAAAAGAGTATTTTTCCCCTTTGCTTACTTCAAACTTTCCCTGTAATACTGAACCTGTGATATTAATATTGTTTTGTTTAAAAAAATATTCGATCAAAAGCCCTGGATAAAAAAGGCTCTGCTGTTTTGTAAGTATGATCCGCCCCTTTTTAACCCCGGCTTTTTTAATGCTGGAATGAAAGAAATCAAGCAGAGGTGTCTGTGCCTCGGCACTGACAAATCCTTTTTTGTTCAAACTCCATTTAAACATAATTGTATTGAAATTAGCAGATAAAGCCCCAACAGGAGCATCATAGGGGTTTAAAGAAATTCCTTTGCCCGGAACTTTGATTAGTTCAAAAAAATAAGTTTGATCAAGAATGATATTATGAATTTGTGTGGCCTTTGTTTTTAAAATAATTTCACGACAGAATTGATCAATAACTTCTGAAATAAATAAAGGGTCTCCAAATCCTTTGATATAAAGATTTTTGGAGTGTTTATCAAAAAAATAATCTGTTGGAAAACGATAATCTTCTCCAAGGATATTAATGGCGGCAAGGCTGGTGAGGATTTTTAAAATTGAGGCGGGTACAAACAGCTTTTCCCTGTTTTGGGCATAAAGAATATTCCCATGGTCATCTGCCAGAACAATGCCTGGGTTCAAATCTTTTGCATAAATACATGGGTTTATAAATAACCCGATAGTAAAAATAGTGAAAAGAAAAATAGAAACGATAGTTATTCTTATATTAATCATGATGCACTCATAAAAAGTCAAATCGACCATAAAAAGTCAAATCGATGGCTAAGTAAAAATCTTCATCTACAAGGCGTGGAGCCTGATCGGGAGTGAAGGCATACATATGCAGTATGTCGAACTTCCGGTCAGGCACCGCAACGCAGTCGATGGAGACTTTTTACGACGTCATCAATCATTATCAGAATAAAACGCTTTATATCCAAGATAGGTCATATAAACATCTGCCTTGCTTGATACTTCAAAGGGTGAATGCATTGAAAGTATTGCAGGCCCGCAGTCAAGAACATTCATCCCAAATTTTGCAAGGAATTTAGCAACAGTACCGCCCCCGCCCTGGTCAATTTTTCCAAGTTCCCCTGTTTGCCATACTATTTTATTTTTATTGAATATCTGTCTGATTTTACCTACAAATTCAGCACTGGCATCACTTGATCCGGATTTTCCGCCCGTTCCGGTAAATTTTGTTATACAGATACCAAACCCTAATTTTGCCGCATTCATTGTCTCATGAACGTCTTTAAAATCAGGGTCCATAGCTGCATTTACATCAGCTGAAAGACAAGATGAGTTGATCAAGGATTTTCTAAGGGATCTATTGTCAGTGCCCTGCCCACTGATAAAGAGCAGATCAGACATAAAGTCTTCAAGAAAATTCGATTTAGCACCACTGCTCCCTTCACTGCCTATTTCTTCCTTGTCAAAAAATAGAGCAATGGCGGTTTTATCTGGAGGTTGGGTATTCAAAATAGCCTCGAGGCTCGTATAGGCACACACCCTGTCATCCTGGCCATAAGAACCGATCATTGATCTGTCAAAGCCAATATCTCTTGCCTTCTCAGCAGGAACTGCCTCAATTTCCGCACTGACGAAATCTTCTTCAGTAAAATCATATTTTTTATATAAAAGATTTAATAAACCTAATTTAAATCGATTTTTTTCTTCATCATTACCCAGAGGTATGCTGCCGGCAATAAGATTTAATTTTTCACCCTCAAAGGCTTCTGATAATTTTGTGTTTGCCTGGATTTTTCCAGCCAGATGCGGCAGAAGATCAGTCACTGTGAAAACCGGATCATCAGGGTCTTCACCAATGGTAATTTCAATATTTTTATTATTGGATGTTATAATTGTTCCGTGAAGCGCCAAAGGGATGGCAAGCCAATGGTATTTTCTAATACCGCCATAATAATGAGTTTTTATTAATCCCATACTCAAGTCTTCATAAAATGGAACCTGTTTTAAATCAAGTCTGGGTGAATCAATGTGGGAAGCGATTATGTTGGCGCCTGAAAGAAGCGGTTTTTTCCCTAAAATGGCCAGGGCTACACAACGACCTTGAAAAACCTTATAAACCTTATTAATATTTTTTGATTTTTTTGTTAACAATGTATCAATATTTACAAAACCTTGAGCCTCGGAGGCTTTGACAATTTGTATGGCTGCCTTTCTTTCAGTCTTGGATTTATTTAAAAATTTTTTATAGTTTTCATTGAATTTAAAAAGTTGCTTTTCCTGCTTTTGACTCAGTTGATCAAAAACCAGGGTTTCCATTTTCTGAACGGTCTTTTTTATTTTTTTCAGGCGGGCCTTATCCATTTGAATTATTCCTTAAATTTGTCAGTCTCATCACTTGAGCTATTAAAAAAAATGCAATATTTCTTAATTTTATGTATCTTTTATCAGGTATTAAACAGATAATTATTTTATAACAGATTCAACAATTGACAACAACAAAGATTTAACAAAGAAGAAACAAAAATTGAGAATGAAATCAGGGCCAATGCATGTAAACAATATTTTGTTCTGTTATTCCTTACAATGATTGTAATTGTCGGCACAGCAACTAGTTCAGGTCAATTTGCCTTGGATGAGCATTTTGGGACCTGTTGTTACAGGCTCTGGCGGGCGAAACGTGAAGTGGCGGGAAGTGTTTGAGGGGACCGAGTTTTTCCGCCACAAGTGTAGCCCGACAATAGAGCCTGTCAACATGTCCCATCCAGCGAAGGAAAGGTAAACTGACCTGAACGGGTATTAGCCACCGGGAATTTCTGTTGCCTGGATATTTGCCATAAGAAACTTTACATAACCCGTTACAGGCTGATTACCTTACGTACACTGGATGGACATTGCAACAAATTCTAAGATTCCCTTCGCTGATCGCCAAAAACTCGGTCATTCTTCCCTCAAACACTTTGGCGATTTAAAAGCTTTGGTCATCAAGAATTTGTATGCAAAGCTCCATAACGTTCCCGTAAGGCAATCAGCCTATCCACTGGCGGGGATAGCAAATTTTGAGTTCTAATTTGTCCTGCTGATCCATCCATTTCCTGAAAGCTGTAGTCAACGCCATGGCAAAGATTGTGAGATATACATGAACCAGGCCTGCTTGGCCTCCCGAAACAAAGAGTTTTCCAGTGGAGATTCAGATTGTTTTGTCCGAGCGGATTGCCTGTAATTTTTGTAAAAGTTCCAAAGGTCTGAAATGGTTAAGACGGTAGAGTGTTTGAGGGAAGAATGACCGAGTTTCTGCCGTTCAATGCAAGATCTTTGAGAACTTTAAAAAATTATTCAGGCTTTAGAGCGGACAAGACAACCTGAATAGGAACGGGTAAAGATCACCCAATATTTAATGCAGTATACAAAATTCGTAATTGTTCAGCCCGTTAAAAAATAGTTATCCCCAAAGCCCTGTCTGGTTGATATTTGCAGGAGGTTAAGCGTTTAGCATCGAAACAAATATCTATGCAGTTGTATTCATTCTTGCATTTAGATATAAAATGTTGTAGTTGAAAATAAATATTTTTTATGAAAATTCAGGATAACCTAATTATGAAACAGATAAGCCAAAAATCAAAAATTCAAGGATTTACATTAATAGAAGTAATGGTTGTTATTATTATTGTCGGACTTCTTTCTGCTCTTGTCGCTCCTAAGTTTTTCGGGAAAATTGACCAGGCAAAGGTAAAAACTACAAAAACACAGATCGAATTACTGGGCGCTGCTTTGGATGATTTCAGGCTGGATAATAGCAGGTATCCTACAATGGAAGAAGGATTGAATGCTTTAAGAAAACAGCCTGATGGATTGAAAAACTGGTATGGCCCCTATCTGCCTAAAGATATTCCCCTGGATGCATGGGGAAAAGAATATATCTATAAATCTCCAGGAGACCATGGCGATTATGATCTTTTCAGTTATGGTAAAGACGGGGTTGAAGGCGGAGAAAAGGATAACCGGGATATTGTAAGCTGGGAATAGAATGAAAACTGAAATTTTTCAAGAAATTGACGAATCAACCATTCCGGAATCTCCACCCGAGGTAACGCTTCTTTCCATGAATTTCATGAAGAATTTCAAAGTATTGCCCATTGATGATTCAGGTGAAACTCTTGTGGTTTTATTTGCTGATCCCTATGACTATCATACCCGTGAAGCTGTGACAGCTGCCTATGAAAAACCATTGAAAATATATCAGGCTTCTGAAGAATTTGTCGGCAATACCATATATGCCTGGTACGAGGCCGACAGGGAAATGAGTGGCAAGGGAGATGAAGACAACCAGGGCCTGAATATGGATGATGAGCTGTGGAATGATACAGAGCAGCTAAAGGATATGGCATCCGAAGCTCCCGTCATCCGCCTGGTCAATCATATCATCAGCAAAGCCCTTGATCTTGGGGCGTCTGATGTTCATATCGAGCCTAAAAGGAAATTTGTTGCTGTCCGATATCGTATTGATGGAGTTCTGCAGGATCAAGAACCCATTGCCCATAAATACCGGGCAGCCATTATTTCGCGTGTAAAACTCATGGCTAACATGGATATTGCTGAAAGGCGGCTGTCCCTGGATGGCAGAACAAAAATCAAACTGGGCAGAAAAGAAATTGATATTCGTGTGTCAAGCGTACCTGTTCAATATGGAGAAAGCCTTGTGTTAAGGCTTTTGCTCCAGGACAACATACAGCTTAAACTATCTTCTCTGGGCCTGTCAGATGAAGTGTCTGAGCAGTTTTTAAGGCTTGTGTCTCAGCCCTATGGTATGTTCCTTGTAACAGGCCCTACAGGTTCTGGAAAAACCACAACCCTTTACTCTGTCATAAATGAAATAAACACTCCTGAAAAAAAAATTGTTACGGCTGAAGATCCTGTGGAGTATCAGATTGACAATGTGAACCAGGTTCAGGTCAAGTCTTCAATCGGCCTTACTTATGCCTCCGTATTAAGATCTTTTTTAAGACATGATCCTGATACCATTCTCATTGGAGAAATTCGTGATTCAGAAACAGCGGAAATAGCGATCCAGGCATCTTTAACAGGTCATATGGTTTTTTCCACTCTGCACACAAATGATTCAGCAGGAGCAGTTAACAGGCTTTCTGATATGGGAGTGGAAAGCTATCTTCTCGCCTCAAGTCTGGTGGGAGTTCTGGCCCAGAGGCTTGTACGTAAAATCTGTGAGAATTGCAAGGAAGAAATAACTTTTACCCAGATACAAAAAAAGACTATTGCCCATAACCTTGAAATTCCAGTGGATATGATTGATGATACCTGCATGAGGGGTAAAGGGTGTAAAGAGTGTTCTTCTACAGGATATAAGGGAAGGATAGGCCTTTATGAGCTATTAGTGGTTGATGATATAACCCAGCGAATGATTGCCGAGAATGCGGACAGGGATGAGATTGTCCGCAAAGCTGCTGAAAACGGGATGAAAACAATCCGGTATGACGGGTTGGAAAAGGTTAAACAGGGCATCACAACGTTTGAAGAGGTGCTGAGGGTTACCCGCTGATGACGGTCTTTAAATATGAATTTTTTGACCAGAAGGGCAGCAAGGGACGTGGTGCCTGTGAAGCAGATACTAAAGATGAAGCATTAAAAATTCTGCAAAGCCGCGGGCATCGCCTGATCCGGTGGATTAATCTGGGCAGTGCCTCTTTTTCGCTTTTTAAAAGCCAAAACACCCGCCGTATCCTTAATCAGGATCTTCTAATCCAGTTTACCAAAGATCTTGCACATTTGATAAAGTCTGAAGTACCCATTGACCGGGCCATCCGAATAATTGAAGATTCTTCGTCAAACAAATCCGTAAAGTTGATGACGACTTTTTTGTATGATTCCGTCCAGTCAGGAAGCAGTCTGGCAGAATCAATGGGGGAAAAACCAGCAGATTTTGATGATCTTTATGTCAGCATGATCAGAGTCGGTGAAACAGGTGGTATCCTTGCACAGGTTATGGAGAGGCTGGGCGAATTCATGGAAAGAACCCAGGAAATCAAAAAATTTATTATCTCCACTTCAATATATCCGGCCATACTTTTATCTGTCGGGATGATTTCAGTGTTAGTCATTATGGGATTTGTGGTCCCTAAATTTGCTGATATTTTTCGTGACCTGGGACAGGATATGCCTTTTTCAACAAAAATGCTTTTGAATATGGGCGTATTTCTGGGGCAATGGTGGTGGGTTTTGATTACCATAACTATTTTGTTTTGTCTGATATCATGGAGGATGATAAAAACAAGCCAGGGAAAAATTATTATGGATAAACTTTTGATCAGGATTCCATATCTTGGGGATCTGTTGATGAATATTCAGGTGAGCAGGTTTGCAAGAACTTTGGGTGTCCTGGTGCAAAGCGGTGTTCCCATTTTAAGATCCCTTGGGATTGTCAAAGATGTGGTTGGAAATATTATATTAAAGGGTTCCGTGGTATATATTGCGGACCAGGTCAGGGAAGGAAGGAATTTGAGCAGCTTGATGAAGGAAAACAAGATGTTTCCTCCAATGATTGTGCAAATGGTTTCCCTGGGCGAAGAGAGTGGGAAAATGGGCGAGATGCTTGTTTCCTCTGCTGAAAATCTTGATGTTATGATTCAGAACAGGATCAAGATGCTTTTGACATTTATTGAACCATTTGCAATTCTTTTTATGGGCATCATTATCGGGGGGATTGTTGTTTCAATGCTTTCCACCATATTCGGGATCAATGATATCTCATTCTAAGGGCTTCACTTTTTTGGAAGTCCTTGTGGTGCTTATACTTATAGCACTGGCCTCCTCTTTGGTTGCAACAAATGTGGGAAAATCATCAGGCCACAAAAGAACTGTCTTTTTTATCAAAAAGGTTCAATCCATGTGCCTGAAGGCCAGACAAAGGGCTATGATTAACGGGCATTCTCAGTCTTTTGTCATTTCTTCTTCTCAACGATCCTGCTGGATCGTTCCGGAAAATAAAGTTGAGATACCGGAATCCATTACTATTGAAGGGGAAAATGTAAAAACTAATGAAGAGGATTATTACGTAATCAGATTTTATCCGGATGGAAGTTCAAGTGGGGGTATCCTGTTTTTTAAAACCAATGAAGCAACAATTTTTCGTCTTAAAGTGGATGTATTAACCGGTATAATAGAATTGATCAATGATCAGGCCTGAAAATAAGAACGGGTATACCCTGCTTGAGGTCATGGTGGCTTTATTGATTGTTGCCATGTCCCTGGGGGCCATTTTCCAGAATCTTTCCCTGTCCAAAAGAATATCGCTCAAGTCTGAGAGAGCTTTTAAAGCGGTCAGGCTTGCAAATAATATATTTCATGATCTTGAAACCATAAATATAGTTGTCAGAGGTGAGACCATTGAGGAGAATATCCCTGAAGAGGAAAACTGGTATTATAAATTTTATTCAGAGCCCCTGGTATTGGATCAAATATCTGATGACAAAACTCCTCTTGAGATAGAAGGCCTTAAAAAGATCACTTTGTGCATCCTGCATGATGAGAATGGTAAAAAACAATCCTTTTGCTTTGTGAAATGGCGTAAACCATGATTGAGAAATTTAATTTGTGCCTGACCGGAAACCCGTGTTTGGGCGAAAAATTGCCCATATACAAGGCGCAAGAAAGTTTGAAACCAGAGTGTACTCCTGTACATGAGGATTTCAAACTTTTGCAGCAACGCAGTAGATGGGTGAGTTTTCGTTCAAACACTAATTTTATATCCAGGATCCATTCAACCAGGGAAAAAGGTTTTACCCTTCTGGAATTATTGGTTGCAATGCTCATGGTTTCAATGGTGACCATTATTATTGCCCAGGCATTAAAATTGAGTATCAACTCCTGGGACCGGGCACAAAGAGAAGGCGATACATTCCAGGCCAGAATTGTCATTCCTTCCCTTTTGAGGAAACAGCTTGATTCAATAGTCAGAGAAAAGGTGTTTGCACAGGGCCAGGCACCAGTTAAACTGGTATTTAAAGGCAATGAAAAAGGCTTGTCTTTTTTTACCTCTTTTACACCCATGGCCGGCAATCTGACCGGGCTTTTAAGGGTTACCTATGTACATGATAAAGAAAAGAGTACTCTTTTTTTATACCAGAAACTCATATTGACATTGGAAGATTTGAAAGATATCTATTGTCCTTTGTCAGAGGTATGGGACCGTCAATTGGAGCCTTCGGGGAAAATAGTTGGTACCCGCCTTTTTGATATCCGTTACAGCAAGGAAAAATCTTTATCAGATACTGATTCAGATAGTGTTGCAAATATATGGGAGAATACAAAAAACCAGTATCCCGGATCGATTTTTCTTAATTTTCAAACAATAGCCAAAAAAATGACTTCAAACCCGGAATTGTGGCATTTTAACATTGGAACATGACAAGGTGTTGATAAAAAAGTGTTCAGGCAAATAAAAAATAGTAATGGCAGTATCCTCATTGTTGTTCTCTGGAGTCTGATCATGATCAGTTATCTGGTGGGGGATTATCTTATCCACAACAGATCAAAAACAGGCACTGCCATGAATCTGAAAGCCTCTTTCATTCAAATGAATGCTGTTGAATCTGTTTTGCACCTGACAAGTTCCGATGAATGGAAGAAAGGTGTTGATCAATATATACCGGGAAAATGGGTGGATTTGAATGTTGAGGGGGTAAAACTTCGTTTCAGACTGGACAACGAAGGCATCAGGATAAATATAAACACGGCTGATGATGCAAAAATTAGACAGACAGTGGTTGACATTTTTAAAGAGTCTGATATTGAAAAGGCAAACTTATTAACTGATGCGATCCTTGACTGGAGAGACTATGACGATCTGGTAAGGACACAGGGAGCTGAAAAAGAATATTATGAGTCAAAAGGTTTGAATTATCTGCCTGCCGACGGATGGTTCAAAACAATGACTGAACTTTTGCTGGTCAAAGAAATGACCCGCAAACTTTTCTGGGGTGCTCCGGGAAAAACGGAAAAGAATGATAACCCGGATAATACATTTGACAAGACATCAGATTATAATACTGACGACATTGAACAGGGCTCTTTTATTGAAAAGTTCACATTGTTTGATGCAGGATTTGAAAGACTGAGTATTGTGATCCCGCTCAAAGGGGATGCAAGACTTTATTTTATCTTGTTTATCAAAGGTAAAAAGAGTATGAACGTTGTTGAACGATATACTGAATTTTTGGAAGGTTAAATTGATTTATAAACAATATCTGGGGATTTATATAAACGAATCCGAAATCCAGTACACAGGTTATTATAAATTTTTCCCCGGTTTGTTCTCCGGAAAAAAAGGTCTTTTTAAGTCTTCTCTCCCAAAAGTTTTCAATGATTCTTCTTTTCGTTTCAACCTGAAAAAACTACTGGATTCAATAAAGCCCTCAAAAAGAAGAAAGATATATATTTGTCTCCCAAGAAAGTTTTTTTTTACAAGGAGACTTAAATTTCCTGTTTTGCCCCTGGATGATGTCAGGGATTCTGTAGTGAACAACCTTGAAATATATTCACACCTGCCCCTTGATGAGATCTATTATGATGTATTGTTTTCAAAAGATAAAGGCAGTGAAATCAATGCCCTGCTTTTTTATGCTCCGCGCAAAAAACTGGATATATATTTAAATCAGCTCATGGAAACAGGCCATTACAATTCCCTTGAATGCATCTTTCCTTTTTCCTATGGAGCCGGTCCCTGGTATTTTGGTCTGAAAACTAAACCCGGTGATCAAAAAGGCCTTGTGATTCAATATAAGGATTCAACGGAGATAGCTTTATACTCAGGTTACTCATGTATTGATTCTTTTTTATTGGATACATATAGTGAAAAAGAAAACCAGGACAAGATCATAAAGGATATCATGGCTGAACATGATATGTCCGAAAATCAGATAGCCTATAAAAATACCAATACGGTAACCCAAAATAATTTTTTAAATGAAAATATGGGAGGGGCTGCTCTATCACCTGTATTTAGTGGAATGCAACAGATCAGTGTGGATGAAAACTTGCCCCGGATTAAATTATTTAAACCCATGAAACTTCTTTTTCCTCTATTTATTATATTGGGTGCTTTAATGTCTTACCTGTCCATGAATATATTAGATGAACTTGAGGTTAAACAAAAAAATCTGGAAGGGGTTAAAAAAGAGATCATTGCCCTGGAAAAAGAGATTGATCCGATCCTCCAGGCTAAAACAGCCTTGGAAAGGGCTGCTGAATACAAAGGCGATGTAGAGGACTTTGTATTGTCCAAGCCGCCTTTATATTCCTATTTAAATGATCTGGCCCTAAACGTTCCTGAAAATACATGGTTTGCCCATTTAAGCTATAAACCCGGGATTATTTCCATGCAGGGAGAAGGCGACGATGTATTAAAAGTGGTTGAATTTTTAAGGATGTCTGATAAATATAAAGAGGTTAAGTTAAAGGGTTCAGTAAGCCGGACCAAGGAAGGCAAGGACAAGTTTATGATTGATCTTATTTTGAAAGATCTGGAAAAAAAATCCAGGTAAGGGGATAATGAAAGCTCTTTTATTAAATAAACGACTTCGTTTTACCGCATTTGGATTTTTAATATGCATCCTTATAACGGCAGTATGGTGGACCACTTTTTATTCAGGGTTAAAAGATGAGATAGATGACCTTGAGTCTGGACAAAAGGCTTCTCTGCACAGACTTGAAAGGCTTCAATCCAAAAAAAAGGCTCTCTGGAATGAGAACCAGGTTAACATGGAAAAACAAAAAGACCTGCAGCGCCTGTCCAATTTGCTGGTGGGCGGTGATTCTGCTTTAGATGTGAATACTGAGGCCCAAAAATTAATACGTTCTTTCTGGGAAGGTCATGATATAAACCTGGATACTTACAGAGAAATTCCCAGTGGGAAATGGAGAGATAATGTATTAGTAAAACTCAATTATCAGTTTAAGTGTGAGCTGGAAGATTTGTCTGATCTTTTGAATTATTTTGAAACTCTGGAAAAGGTTATCAGGATAGAGACATTGAATATACATTATTTAAAACGCAAAGAAGATAACCTCCAGGTGATTTTAACCCTGGGAATTCTTTCAATTACAAATGATGTGACCTAATTATTTTTTTTTGCAGGAGAGTTGAATCTATGAACAATGGCGTTAGTAAAATCAGGCATTCATATTTATTGCAGGTATCCCTGATGGTATTGTGCGCTGCCATCTTATCCGGCTGTATGCCGGAGATAGGGAAAAAAAAAGCAACCCTTGACGAGCAAATATATAAGAATGATAAACAAATATATAAGAATAAAGTCCAGGATACAAAAAAAGAAGAATTATCTGCCAGGGTTGTAAAAGCAGAAGCTTTAAAAAAGAGTGAACAAAAAACCGAAAATGTTGCAGAACCTGCTGATTCCAACGTCATAAAACAAGATTCTTCCTGGGAACATATATCAGATCCTCAAATACTGGGACTGCAGACATCTGTCAAAAGATACAAACGGACCCCAATGGCATCCACCCCCCCCATGCACATTGACCTGGCCTTTGACAATGCTGATCTGACCGAGATTCTGGACCTGATTCTATATGATCATTTCAATATAAATTATATGATTGACCCCAGTATCAATGCCAAGCTCACCTTTCATTTTGAGGGTGATTTTTCCAATACCACAATTATTGACAAACTCAATAGTGTTTTGCATGTCAGTGGTATTGCAATTGTTGAAGGGGTTGGATCCATATTCAAGGTGGTCCTTAAAAATGACTCTGCCAGGTCTGGTGAATTTAAACTTAATGACAGCAGAACCCTGCAGGAAACAGGAGATGTCACACGGCAGATTAAAATTAAATATTTAAATGCAATAGATACTTCCAAAACATTGAAGTTTTTTATATCCAAGAATGCTCTGATCATACCCGATTCCGTCAATAACAGCATTATTATAACTGACACCTCGGAAAATATTCTAAAAGCTGCTTCCATTATTGATGCCCTGGATGTTCCTTTTTTCAGGGACATTTCCTGGAAAGTATTTCCAGTGTTTAAAGCAAAAGCCGAGACAATTGCCATTGACCTTACAAAAATGTTTAAAACCAATGGCCTTTTTACCAGGCCCGGTATCGTAAACGGTTCTTACCATATCCTGCCCATCAAAACCATCAATGGCATTCTTGTGGCCACAAAATGGCCGGAAATTATTGATACGATCGGGGATTGGATCAAAATTATGGACCAGGCTGATGAGACCTCAACTGATGTTTTTGTTTATTATGTGGAAAACGGTAATGCAGTTGACCTGGCCGATATTTTAAAAGAGGTTTACGGTGGTAAAGCCACTACCACAAAAAATTCCGGCAGCCAGAAGATTGTCCAGGCCACGACGGGTCAGCCGACAAATCCAGTTGCAGGGAAAACTATTGCCAAAAAAACAGTTTCCGGTGATTTGATTGATGATGTCAAAATCATAGCAGACGCAACAAATAATGCTATTATTTTTAAGGCCCACCCAAATGATTTCGCTAATATTAAGAAAATATTAAAAAAACTGGATATCATGCCAAGACAGGTATTGTTAAATGTGCTGGTTGCAGAAGTCACATTAAAAGATTCCTTTGAGTTTGGGGTCCAGTGGATGCTGTCAGATAAAATGAATGGGTATAATAATGTTGTAATGAATGACCAGAAGGATTCATTTGTTACCACGGGCACAGCTCTTGGAGCCGCCACAGGTTTTACATACGGGGTATTTAATGCTGCTGATGCCTTAAAAGCCCTTGTCAAGGCTGTGGGAGAGGATTCAAATATTAATATCCTTTCTTCTCCCAACATCATAGGTGTGGATAATAAGGAAGCCTATATAGAGGTGGCAGAAGAAGTACCGACTGTAACCGGTACGGTAACTGATGCCAACGGGGGTGTCACAAATACCGTACAATATAAAAAAACAGGGATTATCCTCAAGGCAACTCCATCCATCAATTCCAGAGGGCTTGTAAAACTTGACTTAACCCAGGAAGTAAGTGAGCCGGGCACTTTTGACACACAGCTGAATAATTATTCCATCCTGACACGAAAAGCCACCACATCTCTTGTGGTAGAGGACAAGCAGACCATATTCATCGGTGGTCTGATGCGGGAAACAACTTCGATCAGTGATGCAGGCGTACCTTTTTTAAAGGATATTCCAGTACTTGGGTATTTTTTTAAAAAAGAAAGCCAGGAATCACAAAAAACAGAACTGATTTTTTTGATTACACCCCATGTCATAAGATCAAGGACTGAAGCAGATTCAATAACAAAAGAATTTACACAAAAAATAAGCCAGGTTAAGGAACTTATTGATAATTAGATATGTTTTCATATTTTTATTCTGCCTGATCCCTTTATCATCAACATTGGCAGGAACTATTCCACCGGATGTGTGTGTGGTGGTGTCCAGTAAAATAAGGCCTTTTGTATTGATGGCTGATGAAATGGAAAACAGCCTGGATTTTTCCGTGACCCGAGTATATCTTGATTCAGCCTACAGACCCTATGGAGAAAATGGTAAATTCAGAGAAATTTTCGGAAGTGGTTTTAATCTTTTTATTGCAGTGGGGCCAAGGGCCTTATCGTATCTGTTAAAACAAAAAATAACCACCCATATTATCTACGGGATGGTACTCAACCCGGAATCATTTATCAATAGTTACAATACAAATGTTTCAGGAGCCTCACTCAGTATTTTTTCTTCTACACAATTAACCATGATCAAACAGATTTTTCCGGATATACAAAAAATAGGTGTTCTCTATGATCCGAAAAATAATAAAAACTGGTTTAATTCAGCCAGTTTTTTAGCAAAAGCAAATGAAATTTCCCTGATCCCCCTTAATGTTTCGGACAGTTCCATGATTACAGCTGTTCTGGATGAAAAAGCAAAAGATCTTGATGCCGTCTTGTTTATTCCGGATGCTACGGTTATTTCAACAACTATTATCAGGCATACGATTAAACACTTAATTTTAAGAAGAATTCCTGCCATTGGGTATAATAATTTCTTCAGTGATTCCGGGGCTGCATTGAGTTTTGTCACGGATTATCGAGAAGTGGGCAAGCAGGTGGCCAATCTGGTTTACACATTTTTAAATGATAAAAAGAAAGTGTCGGAAGGTCCGGCCTTTACTGTGAGATTGAATCCAAAAGTTATCAAATTACTGGATCTTAAATTAAATGATAATTTACCGGAGAATGTTAAGTTTAAGAAATGATGCAATATTCAATTAAATCAACTCTGTTATTTGGTGCTTTGTTTTCCATCATAGCAACTGCTGTGATAATGGGAATCATTGGTATCAGACTGACTGGTGATTTTTTAACCATGCGGTTTCACAGTAATTTTGAATTGATTGCTCAGAATCTGGCTAAAAATGCTGAACTGGGGGTTTTATTAGATGATACAATCATGCTGGATAGACTGGTCAATAACATGATTGTGCAAAAGGACGTAAAAAAGGTTACCATTTTCTCCGGAGAGAATGTGATACTTGTAGATGTTGAAAAACAAATAACAGGTGACATAGTTAAAATAACGGCCCCGATTCTAACCCCGTCCATGATGGAAGAAAGCTTGATTGATAACAGTTTAAAAGAGTATGATAAAATCGGGAATGTGGAGCTGGGGTATTCAAAGGAGAGTCTTGACCTTCTCAAACATAAAATGACCCTGCGGTTTTTGTTTTTTGCTCTATTACTGGCATTTGTATCAGGCGGCTGGTACTGGTTTTTTTCAAGGTCTATTGTAAAAACTCTGAATCATCTTGTGGATGTGTCCAAAGAAGTATCAGGAGGGCAGATGGATCTTAAAGCCAGCGGAGGAAGTTTTTATGAGACAAAAATGCTGGCTTCTGCATTTAATGATATGCTTAACGGGCTTAAAAAGCAGCGAAAAGCGCTTGAAAAAGCCTATGCAGATATGGCGGAACAAAAATCCATGGCAAATGTGGGTAAATTTTCAATTATGGTGGCCCATGAAATCAAAAATCCCCTTTCCATTATCAAGGGCAGTATGAATATTCTGAAAAAACCTGAGATTGACGATGTCATGCGGGAAAATATGTTCACTTATCAAGAAGAGGAAATTAACCGGATCAATCTTTTGGTGGAAAATTTTTTACTTTATTCAAAACCTTTTGAACCTGTCATGTGTGAGACGGATATGAACCTATTTGTACAAAAATTGATTGCAAAACTGGATGTAGTCAATTTTGAAAAACATATCAAGGTGATTCAGAAAATAGATAAAGAGCCAGCCCGGGTATTGTGCGACACTCCACTCATGGAACGGGCATTGAACAATATTTTAAAAAACTGTTTTGAAGCATGCGGACCTGAGGATACAGTTGAGATGCACAGCCGCACTTTGGACGGATATTGGATTTGTTTAATAAAAGATTCAGGACCGGGTATTAAAAAAGAAGCAATTGATAATATTTTCAAACCTTTTTTTACGACCAAGGCAAAGGGGACGGGCCTGGGACTTGCCATTGTAAAAGATATTATCCTGTTACATGAAGGGAAAATAAGAGTAGGAAATAATGAAAAAAAAGGAGCTTTTTTTAAAATTTATCTTCCCTGTGTGAAGAGAAAAGATCAGGAAAAGATGGCTCATGTTCAATAGAATGAAACCTTTAAATAATGCGTTAATCAAAGGTTTATAGAAAAGAGTGATATTATGGCAAATATACTGATAGTTGACGATGAAGACCGGATCAGGTCTATTTTAAGAATTCTGCTGGAATCAAGGCAACATTTAATTGATGAGGCAGAAAATGGTATAACAGCCCTGGAAAAACTGGAAGATAATAAATTTGACCTTGTGATATCTGATATACGGATGGATGGCATGGGGGGAAAGGAATTGCTTTCGGAAATAAATGAACGGGAAATAGGGTGTCCCGTGATTTTTATCACAGCCTATGCATCCGTGGAATCCTCTATTGATGCCTTAAGGCTCGGGGCTGTGGATTATCTTGTAAAACCTTTTGATGAAGATCAGGTCCATATTGCAGTGGAACGGGCTCTTGGATTTGGCAGGATTATTTCTGAAAACGTCATACTCCAGAAAAGGTTGAAAGACAGCGGGGCACAAGACAATATCATTTTTGTATCAAAGGCAATGAAAAAAGTTGAAGAACTATCCCTGAAAGTGGCAAAAAGTGATGCCACAGTTCTTATTACGGGCGAGTCCGGGGTTGGCAAAGAGGTGGTGGCAAGATTTATCCACGCCAGTTCCCAAAGAACCAAAAACCGTTTTGTGCCAGTCAATTGCGCTGCCATTTCGCCTTCTTTAATGGAATCAGAACTTTTCGGATATGAAAAAGGTGCTTTCACAGGAGCATCCAACAGGACGGAGGGTAAATTTGAATTTGCCAATAACGGCACTTTATTTTTAGATGAGGTTGGAGATCTTCCCCATGGTGCCCAGGCAAAATTGCTGCGCGCCATCCAGGAAAAAGCATTCTCCAGGGTGGGTGGAAATAAAGAAGTAGAACTGGATATACGATTGATTTGTGCCACCAATCAAAACCTTGAACAAATGGTAAGGGAAAAAAAATTCCGGCAGGATTTGTTTTACCGACTGGCCGTATTTCCCATTGAAGTTCCGCCTTTAAGGGAAAGAAAAGAAGCCATTATACCTTTATCAATTGATTTTATAAAAAAATATGGAAAAATGAGCGATTATGATAGTGAAATTATAACAGGTGGCGGGCAAAATATCCTGAAAGGTTTTGCCTGGCCCGGCAATGTACGCGAACTTGCCAATGCCATGGAGCGGGTCATGATATTGAAATCAGGTAAGCTGCCCGTTACGGCGGATGATTTAGGATTCCTTAATATTGACGGTACATCCGTAATCCTTGAAGGTGATTTTAACCTGTCTCCTTCCGGCATAGATTATGATGGACTTCAAAAACAAATCGTTTTACAGGCACTTGAAATGGCCAATGATAATAAAAGCTCTGCAGCAAGACTGCTGGGGCTGTCCAGGGCAAGATTCAGGACATTGGTCAAGTTGGTGGATGGTGAATAAATGTTTATAAAACGTCTTCTATTTATCGGTTATTTAATTTTCTGGCCTGTTTTGATCCATGTAACCCCGCTTTGGGGCGGTGTGGAAGATAAGGCTCTTGAAAAAACCCTGCTTTTTTTTGTGGGTGAAAACCTTGAAGTATTGACACTTGCATCAAAAAAGGCGGAATCAGCTGTTAATGCTCCTGCCGTTGCAAGAGTTATTAATTCCGGTGAAATTGAGAGGCGGGGGGTCAATACCCTTGCAGAACTGCTTGAAACAGAGCCTGGATTTTATATGAACAGTCGGGCGTCAGGTACGATTCCCTATCTTAGAGGTGTTCAGAGCGGGATTCTTTTTCTTTATGACGGTGTGCCTTTGACCACCAACGCAACCCGCAACGCCAATGCCCTGGATTATGAAATTTCCTTATCCAATGTTCAGCGCATAGAAATCATAAGGGGTCCGGGTTCTGTGTTATGGGGTGCGGATGCCTTTGCAGGGATCGTCAATATCGTGCCTTTTAAAGGCAATGATATCAAAGGAGTGGAGGCAGAGGTTTTTGCCGGAAGCAACCGGTATTCAGGTGGATCAATAAAAGGGGGTAAAAAAAATAAATCTTCTGATACTTTTTTATCTATCTCTTATGCCAGGGACCGGTATCATAAGAGTGCATACAAGATTGATTCCTCAATTGCCACGGCAAGCGGAAATTATTTAAAAAATATTGATGATTCCAATTACTTTGAACTTACAGGTAATTCATCTTTAGGAGAAAAAATCAAGCTGTCAGGGAGGTTATCCGACAACGAGCGGGAATATGTCATGAATGACAGTGGATCATTGACCTGGCGCGGCAAAAGAGAATCACCTTCAGGATTTATAAAAGGGACATATGAAGATCGGTTTAAGGGTTTTGACCTGACCTTGACAGGATATTTCCAGTATATTGAGAATAATGTAACCAATGTGGATATTGAGCAGGAACAGTCCGACTTGATTTATTCAGGAGAAATGCTCTGGTATAAAGCTGTTTCAGAGTCTGCCCAATTTACCTTTGGTTCATCATTCAGGCGGAATCATGTGGATGGAGCCGTGGCTGAAAATAATTTTCTACCCATTTCTTTAAAACCCGGCAATTCAGTATTTATTCCAAGTGCAGACCAGGTAAATTATACCAATACACTGATTTCAGCTTTTGGTCAGTATCGACATAAATGGGGCGGACACACTGATTCATGGCTCGGTATCAGGTATGACAACCATTCTGAATATGATGATACATTAAGCTACAGCATGGGAATCAATTCACCATTAACAGATGATTTAAGGGTGAAGCTTGTTTATGGTACTGCATTCAGGACACCATACCCAAACCAGTTGATTGGTGCTGACCCCCTTGATCCTGAACAGATTAATACAGCCAATATTCAGGCTCTATTAGCTGTAGATCCGAAAAAAAGCCTTTCCCTCAACCTGTTCTATAGCAATATTTCCAATTATGTTTTTGAAGATCCTTACGGGGGGCTTTCATTTCCTTCGGAGATCAAAATATGGGGTGCTGAACTTTCCGCCTCTGCAGTCCTGACTAAAGAGTTTGATTTTTATCTGAGCCTGACAGCTCTTAATTCAGATGCTCAAAATATCAGGTACAGAATTCCTTCCTATACCTTTGTCCGACCAGATGGCCAGAAAATTACCGTTTACGAAGAGTGGACCCAGCCCTATGATTCCGGACCTGAATACCTGGCATCCCTGGGCTTTGCCTGGAAGTTTATGCCGAAAAAATTATTAACGGCTAATTTCAAATGGACAGGTGATATTCCCTATTCTTTTGATAAAGACGTTAACAGCGGAAACTTTGATATAACACCCAATGTTTCTCTGGGATTAAAATGGCAGGATTTTTTGGGAACCAAAACAATCCTGAGTTTGAAAGTGGATAACCTGTTTGATACAAAAAATAATACCCCGGGCCGTTATGGACCCGTTGAGGAAAGTCCTCTGCAGGTCTATCTGAAATTATCTTATAAATTTTAATCGAGTAAATAAATCAAATGAACAATCCAGGTGTTGAAAAGTATTTTGTCCATGAATCATCTTATATTGATGAAAATGTTCAAATCAAAGAGGGAACTAAGATTTGGCATTTTTCCCATGTTCTTTCCGGTGCAAAAATAGGGAGAAACTGCAACATTGGTCAGAATGTCTGTATTTCAGGCCGTGTTGTCATCGGCAATAATGTGAAGATTCAGAACAATGTTTCTGTTTATGAAGGAACAATTATCCAAGATGATGTTTTTTTAGGCCCGTCTTGTGTTTTGACCAATGTCTTAAATCCAAGATCACAGATTAAGCGCAAGAACCTGTATGAAAAAACCTTGATTAAAAAGGGGGCAACTATCTGCGCCAATGCAACAATTGTTTGCAATGTAACCCTGGGGAAATATTGTTTCATTGCAGCAGGCGCTGTTGTGACAAATGATGTGCCAGACTATGGTTTTATGGTCGGAATACCTGCAAAACACATGGGATTTATGAGCCGCCATGGCCATAAGCTTAAGCATGCAAATAAAGATGGAATCTATTTATGCCCTGAAAGTGGACTTAAATATAAGAAAAATAAAGAGGGCATAATGTACTGCCTGGACCTGGATGAGAAAGATGCCCTGCCTGAGGAGCTTTCACAGGGTAATAAATCCTATCGTGATTATAAATAGGAGGTTGAATATTGATTGTAAATAATAAGCCAATCAAATTTATTGATTTGTCACTTCAGCAGCAGAGAATTTTGCCCAGATTGCAAAAAAGAATAGCTGAGGTATTGGCCCATGGCCGATATATCATGGGGCCTGAAGTAAATGAACTGGAAGAAAAGCTGTGCAGATTCAATCGAGTAAAACATACAATTTCATGTGCAAATGGAACAGATGCATTGCTCATGGTTTTAATGGCTTATGGAATCGGCCCGGGGGATGCAGTATTTACAACCTCATTTTCCTTTGTGGCAACGGCGGAAGTGATTGCCCTTTTGGGCGCAACCCCTGTTTTTGTTGATATTGATCCTGATACATATAATATTAATCCTGTCGCCCTTGAAAAAGCAATCCAGGCAGTATTGCAAAATGATGAATCAGCCTGTCCTTTTTTAAAAACCATGGACAATTTAAAGCCAAAAGGTATTATTCCCGTGGACATTTTCGGCCTTCCTGCAGATTATGAAAAAATTTGTCGCCTTGGAAAAAAATATGATCTTTTTGTTCTGGCAGACGGTGCCCAGAGTTTTGGGTCGGAATATAGGGGAAAAAAGGCCGCAAGTCTTGGCGATGCAGCAACAACCAGCTTTTTTCCTGCAAAACCCCTGGGATGTTATGGTGATGGCGGGGCTGTTTTTACCAATAATGATGAACTTGCCCAAAAACTGATATCCATCCGGGTGCATGGAAAAGGAAAAGAAAAATACGATAATGTGCGCATTGGGATTAACGGCAGACTTGATACTTTGCAGGCTGCTGTTCTTCTGGAAAAACTGGAAATTTTTCCAGAAGAATTTCAAACCAGAAACAGGGTTGCAGATCTTTATACAAAACTTTTAAAAGATTATGTTAAGATCCAGGCAATACCGGATGACAGAACCTGTGCCTGGGCACAATATTCCATTAAAAAAGAAAACCGGGGAATGATTCAAAAAAAATTAAGTGATAAGGGTATTCCCAGTGCTGTATATTATCCCACCCCTCTTCATCTTCAACCGGCATTTTCTTATCTTGGACATAAACCCGGCAGTCTGCCTGTTTCGGAAAATTTATCAAAGGATATACTCAGTCTGCCAATGCATCCATACTTAAAAGATGAACAGATACGCCATATTACAGATGTGATAGTCAACCCTGACGATGCATAAAATTTTTACCCTTCATGGCTTTTGCAACATTAGGGTAAACTTGCTATGATTAATGACCTGGTATAATAATTGCTTTAAAGTAGAGGCACTATGAAAAAATTTAAATCCTATATAACAATCATCCCAATGATTTTTTGTATTGTTTTTTTACAATCTTTTATTGTGTCTGCTGCTGAACACCAGGATGCTGCCTTATATATGATGAGGCTTATTAATGATACGCGAAAAACGCCTTTAAATGCATTAACGGATATTGGGCTGGATAAGACCACAGCCCAGACAAATCTGGGAATGGATGCCTGGGTTCTGGACCAGGGCCTGCCTCCTCTTGCCGGGAATCCTAAATTGTATGCTTCTGCACTGGACCATGCAAATGATATGAGTACCAATCTATATTATTCCTATGATTCCCAGAACGGGGATACGGTTCAAGACAGAATCAAGTCCAAAGGGTTTGAATTTATCTCTGCCGGAGAAAGCCTTGGAATTTTATCCTTTGATAAATATATTGAACCGCAACAGGCGGCAAAAGTCATATTTGACAATATACTGGCCTATGAGCTGGGGGATTCGATTCTGCCTTCCAATAGAAATATATTGAACCAGGACAGGACGCAAATTGGTATTGCTTTTGTGTCATTAGTTGCAGATCTCGGCCTTGATGTGCCTGTTAATATATACCTGGTTGTTGCAGATTTTGGAAAGTCTGTTCAGCCCAAAAATTTTATAATAGGGAATATATCCTTAAAAACAATCGACTACCCATTGTTTAAGCCTCAAAATGCTATTGAAGGGGTTGATATTGTATTGAAAAGATTGTCTGAACAAAAAGAGGATACAATAATTTCCTACACCATGGGGTTTTTTCAGTTTGAAATGCCTTTTGGCTTTTTTGCTCTTGATGCTGTAGACAAAACAGGAAATATCCTTGACAGTAAAAAATATTTTGCCCAGGATAAAAATATCTTCTTTGATTTATTCGTTGATAATTGACGATATATTGGCTTGTAATAACCATTAATGTAGTTTTCTAACCACAAGATTCCAGTTAAACTTAGATACACCCCTTCCCCGATACCACAATCGATTTGCTCAAATGCGACTCCTTTAATCTATCGTGTTTTTCCGCCACAAGTTGTGTCCACCATAGAGCCTGTCATCCAGTTCCATCCAGCGATGGAAAGGTAAGGCACCCGGAACGGGTATGGGTTGATCATAAAAAACTGCTACCAGTACCACTACCTGTACCTGCATGCGATTATTCTGGTTTCAGGCCCGCCCGAGTTCTACTTAAAGTATTCGGGCAGGCCTTCCAGGCTTTTAACAATTAATGTAATTGTTCAGCCCGTTAAAAAAAGTTATCCTCAAAGCCCTGCCTGATGGATATTTGCAGGAGGTTAAGCGTTTAGCATCGAGCAAAAATATCCATCAGACAGGGCGGTTTCAAACGTAAGAGCTGAATAATTACCAATTAATTTGAGACAGCCCAGAGAATTTGATATCCCATGGGACTATCACTGTAAAATTTGAGATCGCTTAATCCATTGCCGTTAAAATCGCCAAATTCAAAGGCCAGGCTGTTGATTACAGATCCTCCTGCCGCTGTGATGGCCGTATAATCAATGCTGGTCAAAGAAAAAAACGTATAATCAGGTTTAAGTTTCAATGTTCCAACGGTGATGACACCTGTATCAGTATCAATGGTATAGCCACCGGGAACAAGGGTATCCAGCATCTGGGACAGAGAGTCTATGGCCATGGCAGCAGGCGGCAGCAGCTGGCTTAATCCTGTGTCATATGTAACCAGAAAGGAATATGCTTCTGCTGAAGGATCTGCCCCACCCACAACACTGAAACTGGTTGTAAGACTTGTAAATGTATTGGTTTTATCATAACTCCATCCGATTTTCATGGATAAACTGCTCTGTGAAGACGTGCCGATCTGCAGGGCCCCATCCTGTGTCAGGACAGGATCAACACCTAATTTGAGAGCTTCGGCAATAAGATCAAGGGCAAAAACAGGGTAGGGTACAAAAATAATGGCATAAGAATCTGTTATACCAAGCCTGTTTCCATTGGGGATCTCAAAAAGGCCCTTGGGCATATAGTCCTCAACAATGGATATACTTTTGATGCTGAATGAAATAGATGTCCCATCGGAAAATGTGATCAGCATATTTTGGGTAGCCGGGTCAATTGTTACTGTTGCAACGGTTATACCCGTTGAATAATTATTAAAGAGCTCTTCGGCAATTTCAGCAATGGTTTTTTCAAGAGCTGCCGTACTTAAAGCTAAAATCTTCTGGGTGACATCAAGGGTTCTTTCAACCGCATTATAAAGTTCAGCTGTCTGTTTCTCCGTCAGCCCGTGGTTTGATGCAATGCTTTCTACTTTAACAGTATCAAGATCAGGTTTGGGATCCACTTGTATCCCGGAAATTTCCATTACATCATCCAGAAGATGGGGATTTGACTGAAAAAACGCCTGGGATTTTGTTTTATCTGTTTTTATTTCATCAATCTGTGCAGGGGTAAGGTTTTGATTTGCCAAAACAACATCCAGTGTTGCCTTATAGAGCGCATCGGAAATTAATTCCAGCTCATCATGGGTGGTTTCCAGAACGGGCACACCATTTTTGACCATATTTGACATCACACCTTTAAGGCCTGCTCTGATATTTTTTAAATCTTCAGCAGTTGGCGGGTTATCCTTAATTAAATCATCAAGCTTTGTCCTTGTATTGGCGATAAGATTCCCTGCCTTGGTTTGTATTTCCCCTTCATGTTTTTGTCGCAGGGTTGCATCAGCACTCCTGACAGAATCAAGAGTTTTTCCTATAAGATTTTGAGCATCTAAAAGAATCCCGTGTACATCATCGGCCTTTGTGGCCTTAGTCATCTGATCTACATCCATCTCAAGATTATCCTGATTTGTATCAAGGTCTGTGCTGTCCGTTACAAATATTGTTGTAGAAAGTTTAAAGATCGCACCAGTGGTGTCAGTGACGCTAACTATGGCTGTGTAAGTTCCTTTTGCAAGATATGTGTGGGATTCATTTTTACTGCCATTAGGCTTTGTGTCACCGTCACCAAATTCCCAGTTATAGGTAAATGGAGGTGAGCCTTGTGCGATAAAGGCGGTAAATTTAATGGTGGCAGGGGCTACCCCACGGGTAAGATCTGATTTTAAGTCACCTGCAAATATAGAAGGGGTGTCAATATTATCACAATCCTGGTCTATCCCGTCTCCGGCAATTTCCGGGGCACCCGGAAAGATACTTGCATCAGCATCATTGCAATCTGTATTATCGGCAACATACTCTAATGGTTTGGTTGACGAACTTTGAGATTTTGTACTATCCCCGAATCCATCTCTGTCAGCATCCAGATACCAGGTCAAAGCAAGAGTAGCATCTTTGCCGTCACAATCCTGGTCTATACCGTCTCCGGCAATTTCCGGGGCACCAGGAAAGATACTTGCATCCGTATCATCGCAATCATCGGAATTCAGCTGCCATTGAAAAATATTACCCGTAAGATTAGTAGTTGAATTGTTGGGATCACCATCCCCATCGCCATCTGAATCAAAATACCAGGTTACATCTGCAAGGGTAGCTTGCGTGTCATTTTCATCAGGATTTGCAAATGCAAAATCAGGCCCGCCTGTCAGCAGAAAAAACACAAAAATGATCATCAAGGATAAAATGGCTTTTTTCATTTTTTTATCTCCTTAAGTTTAAAATTTTATTCTGAACCCGGCCATGAAAAAGATACCCTGCCAGGGAAGCTGGAGAGCTTCCGTGGGTTCTTCAGGAACATAATTAAATTTTTTGTCCAGAATATTATCTATATTAAAAAATAATTCCATCTTCTTGTTATAAATACTTTGTCTTGCTGAAATGCTTCCAATTATGAAATTGTCTCCATTGATTCCGGAAGCTGTGGTATCAAACTTTTGGTCAACAAACCACCAGGCAGTCTGGATAGTTAAGCCAAACGGATATACACAGGTGAACCTGACACCGGTTTCAGAATCACGCCTGTCAAATCCTGTTATTTCAGGCTCTATTTTTTTAAACCTCTGGGTAAAGGAAACAGCATATTGATCGGAAAAAAGATATTCCAGGGCAAACCCCAGGGATTTGCTTTCTTCTTTTAACCAGCTGCCTGATAAGTTGGGATGGGGTAAATAGTTTGAATTATAATCCTTTTTTTTCATTTGAATGTCAAGGCTGGTAAAATATCGGGTTGCCCACTGCCGTTCAAATGCAATTCCATAAAATTCAGTCAATGTGCCTGATGGTACACCTGTTATAGATGAAAAACCTGCCACTTCCACTGGCTGAAGTGTACTGCTTAAATAATCAGGCTGGATTTCCCTGAAATATGCGGCCCGGACAAGGTTGTTGCCCTTGAGACCCCAGACTGCACCGACCTGAGGGAGCCATCGTGAAATATCATTTTTTCCATCTGCGTCAAACCTGCACCACTCAAAACCAAGATCCAGTATCATATTGTCTGATATGGCCCACAGATCCTTTGCAAAGACTTTTATTTCAGTCTCTTCAGGATCCTGGTGAACATTTTGTGACAGAACTGTATTTGTGGGGAAAAGAGACTGGAAGATCTGGAAATCCTCAATATTTCTGTCCCGAACGCCCAGGATACCGCCAAGGGTTAATTTATGGTTTTTGAATTTTATTAAATCAATTACTTCGGCCCTGTATCTTTTGTCATCCTGAAAAAAAGAGTTCTGCCAGTTAAACTGGCTGCCCCAGGAGGGAGTAAATAATCTGTTTCTTAGAATACCACTGTCCCTGTCCTGATATTGAATGGAAACAAGAAGATCCTGCTGAGAAGAGACAGTCCAGTGGTAACCTGTACTGAAATTAAAAAAATCATAATCAGTGTCATCGGTATTGGCCTTTGCAAATCCGTTCTGGAGAGGTCTCAGATCTTCATGGTTCCCTTTCCCGCCAAGAATACCCAGACTGAATTGATGATTGAATAAAGGTTCTATTTTATATTTTAGATCCAGGTATCCGGATGATGATCCTGTCTGGGTAAATGGGCCGTCTGTGACATCAAAATGTGCCGAGGCAAGATAGGATTGTTGTTTTTTGCCGCCCTGCAAAGTAAGGGTGGACCCAAAGGTCTCGTCAGTGCCCCCGTAAACTTCCAGTGTCTGATTGTGTTCCGGAAGTTCCAAAAGGCTGTAATAGTCGGTAAAGCTTGGAAAAGTGTTGGAGTTTACAGGTTTTAACAATTCAGCCCTTTTCAGATCACTTAAGGTTGCAACATCTATCCTTTGAAGTGAAAGCGCCTCACTTGCCCTGAACATATATGCAGAGCTGTTTGCATTATCCTCCCACACAGCTTTATTGCCTATGTGCCGCCCCCATTCATTGAGGCCAAGAGCAGACATTCCAGCAGCCAGATTGATATTTTTTACGCTTCTGTCCATATCCAGTAAAAACCTTGATCTGGAAACAAAGCGGTTATCATTCATGGCAAGGGCTTTTTTCAGCTGTTTTATACTTTTCGCAGGTTCAAAATTATCCTGGGCCATGATGGAAAGATACAGATAAGGTGTGGGATCATTTGGGTCTAACAGACTTGCCCTGATAAATTCGTTTTCTGCCTGTTCATACTCTTTTGCCTCGTAAAGGGCTTTGCCCAGATTATTGTGGGGAAATGCCGAAAGGGGATTTAAAAGAGATGCAATTTCAAGCTTATCCAGTCCCTGGTCTATTTTCCCCTGGGAATAAAGAGCAAGCCCAAGCCCGACCCATGCGCGCGAAATTTCTTTTTCCATGGATATGGCAGTATTAAATGCCTCCTCTGCCAAAAGTAATTCATGCTTTAAAAGAAGAATATAGCCTTTAAGCATATAAGAAACAGCGGTCTTTTCTCCTTTGAATGAATCTAATAAATTTTCAGCATCCTGAGTCTGGTTCAAACCCAGCAGAAGTTCAATGTTTCTAAGCAGTGCCGGTTCTGACTCAGGGTCTGTTTGCAGGCCTTTTTTTGCAAAGATGAGGGCACCTTCAAGTTTTCCCTGGACCTGTAGGATGGTTGCCATTGCAATATTTGCACTTGCAGTATCAGGCGAGATATTAATGGCGTCAAGAGCCTTTTCATAGGCTTTTTCCATCTGGTTTACTACCAGCAGGTCCATGGAATTTTTGCTTAGTGCAACTGATTGCATCTGCTTTGATGTGGCTGGAAATTTATCCTTTGGACCTGCAATATTTAAAGTGACCAACAGCCATTGAACGCTGTTGTCCGGATTGATAAGCTTATGGGTTTCAATGGCCTCGCCTTCCCTTGCAACGGCTTCTATCCCCCGGGTAATGACGGTTGAACTGAATTTATTTTCACAGAGTATTTCACCTTCCAGCGCAGTTACCCTTGTTTCACCCTCCGGGGTGACAATTACTTTAAGTTCTGTTCCCCGTATACTCATATTAATGGATGCAGTATTGATATCAGGTTTGATGACCTTTCTTTTGTTCCTCATCCAGAATCCACCCTTGAATAAACTTAACAGGCCTTTTTTCTGTTTTTTTTCTCCAGGTGCGGAACCAGATTTTTTTAAACATATGATTGAATTGTCCTTAAGCCTTATCTGTGAACGGTCTTTCAGCATCAGGGCGGCTTCGCTGTTTTTTCCCACCTTTATATACCAGCCTTCCTGGATTGAGATACCGGAACCTGCTTTTACCCAGTCATCCTTCCCATTTTCCGATATAAGGACAGATCCTTTTGATGAAATGAGAACGGCAGCTTCTTCAGCAAAGGATACACTTGTCAAAAACAAAAGGGTACTGCAAAAAACAATCAATTTTAAACCATATTTTTTCATGAATATTCCCTTATTTTGTTTTCATCTCCCAGATCATATCCCAATCTTTTGAAGGTGGATTCTCGGCAAAGAATCTGCACCTGTCCTGGTATACACTGGATGGACCATCCAATCGGCCGTTTATTATAATGGAATTAAAAATTTTTTGGGCAAGCTTCCAGTTCATATTTCGATAGGCTTCCATGCCCCTGGAAAATGGGTTTACGATTTTTTCTTTGTTTTCTTGGGTATTGTCCAGTAATTCGTAAATGGAAATGGCCTGAAGTTTGCCTTTTACTTTTACAAAATCCAGCTCCCGGGTTAAAAATGAATCCGTATCCAATTGTTTTTTTGTATTTTCTCCGATGATAATGTTGGTCTTATAAACTTTATTCAATGCTTCAACACGGGATGCAAGATTGACGGCATCGCCTATGACAGTGTAATCAAACCGTTCTTCCGAGCCTATATTACCAACAACCACATCACCGCTGTTGACACCTAATGTGATACCTTTGAAAACTAAGTTGGAGTTAGATGCATTTTCAGGATTATTCAGCCTTGAGTTCAAAGTCAATGCAGCGGCACACGCTTTTTGGGCATGATCGTCAAAATGAATCGGTGCACCGAAAAAAGCCATTACAGCATCTCCGATATATTTGTCCAGGGTTCCCTTGTTTTCCAGAACTACATTTGTAATCCCATTAAAATAATTGTTTAAAACCGAAACAAGCTGTTCAGGGTCAAGGGCTTCTGAAACAGTGGTAAACCCGTTGATGTCCGCAAACATTATAGTTGCTTCTTTTTTTTCACCTCCAAGGGCAAGGGCGGATGGATTGTCTATGATTGCTTTTACAATATCCGAGGAAACATAGTTTGAAAAAGCCTGCTTTATATATTTTCGTTCTTTATGGCTTCTCCTGAATTCATTAAGGCCAAGAAACAATGTATTGGATGAAATCGCAAATACTGCCGGCATGATATCAATTATCATTCCTCTGGTACTGAACAAGGTCATTGAAATTATCCCAAGAGCTAAGACACTGCCGCCACCTGCCAGGGACAATATCATCGGCCTTTTTCTAACCCAGAAGGGGAATAAGGAAATGGGAAAAAACAGCAAAAACAATATAGGTGTGTCAACTATTTGCAGTCGGCAGCCGTTTAACATGGTAATTAAAGCATTGGCATGAACTACCACACCATACATCATTTCTTTTTTGAATCTGAAGAATGGAGTTGGGAAAGCATCCACAGCACCCTGGGCATCCACTTTGATATCAGATCCCAGCCCCACAAACACAATCTTGTCCTTAAATGATTCGTCTGAAACATAATTATCCAGGACCTGATAATAGGAGATAATAGGTATTTTGGATGTGTCCGGCTCAAAATCAATGAGAAATGTATTTTCAGCACAAGCCTTGCATCCCGCATCCTCTGGAAATGCCGTTATATAACCGGCATATGCAAGGGAACCAATATTATCCAGTCTCTTATATCCATACCTGACAATACCGTCATTGTCAGGGAAATGATTGACATACCCTGTGACTGCAGCAGCTTCTTTTATCGGCAGGATGGGCTCCACAATAATGGACTGGACATAATCTTTTCTCTGGGTCTGGCTTGAAAAAATACCAAGGGCTACGTTGCCCGCATTTTTTAAGGCTTTGGCAAACAATTGGTCATCTTCTGAATTCAGGGATGGTTCTGGAAAGAGCATATCAAAGATAATTGCCTTTGCTCCTGCCCGGGAAAGGTTGTCCACAAGTTTTGCATGCAGGCTTCTTGGCCATGGCCATTTTTGGCCGATCTGGGTAAAGGAAGGTTCATCCACAACAACAATGACAATATCTTCAATTTTGTTTCCAGTCTCTTTTCTTGTAGAATACAAGAAGTCCTGCCAGGTGTTGCTTAACATTTCACCTGTTTCGATTTTTCCCCAGAACCCGAAAAAAAATATTGAAATACCCAGAGCCAGGAAAAAAATGAAAATTTTTGAATTAAAAATAGATTTTATCATTTTATTGGACCTAAATTATTAAACCTGTATTAAATTCATAACATGAATTGCAGCTAAAGAATATAAAAATCAAACTCATTTTAAAAAATAATTTTCAAGTGTTTTTATCTTGTATCTAAAAAAAGTTTGACATGTCTTTTGCAATAAAATATTAAGTAGTATTTAACTGAAAGTTAAGATTTAGCAAGGGAGAAGAAATTTGATGGACAAAGAGAAGATTAAAATGGACTCATTTTCCAAAATTGAGCTCTCAATAGTTACACCCATGTATAATGAGGCTGAAAATATTGAAACGACCATCAACCGTCTAACCCTTGCAATGAAGGATTTCCCCGGGAAATGGGAGATGATTTTTGTTAATGATGGAAGCACGGACAAAACCCTTGAGATTGCCCGAGCCTTTGAAAAGAAAATTGATAATCTTATAATTGCCTCCTATCCTTTAAACAAGGGAAGAGGAAGAGCCCTTAAAACAGGTTTTAAAAAAGCCCGGGGCAGATATATTGTTTCCACGGATTTTGATTTAAGTTATTCTCCGGATCATATTTTGAAAATCTATAAAGAGCTTTCTGACCCTGATCAGATGAATGATATTGTTCTGGGAAGTGCTTATATGCCGGGCGGTGAAACAAAAGGGGTCAGCGCCTTAAGGCTTTTTATCAGTAAAATGGGTAATAATATTCTGCAGTTTGCATTTCCAAAAAAGATTTATACCAGTACCTGCATTTTGCGCGGCTATAAAAGAAAAGCCCTGAAATCCCTTGAATTTGAATCTGACAGAAAAGAGATCCACCTGGAAATTCTCTCAAAAGCATTTGCCACAGGGCTTACCATTAAAGAAATTCCTGCCGTCCTGGAAAGCAGAAAGCAGGGATCCTCCAAATTCAAGTTCAAGCGAACAGCACTTACCCATATCCTGTTCTCTCTTTTTGAAAAGCCGATTTTTGTTTTTGGAGCCATTGGCGGCGCTTTGAGCCTTGCAGGTTTTTTTATCGGGCTTTATATTGCCTGGGAACGGTTTTCAGGAAGCCTGTCTCCGGATCGTCCCCTGATCCCATTGATGATTTTATTGCTTGTGGTTGGCACCCAGTTTCTGTGTTTTGCCTTTATTGCTTCCCAGAATATATTTCTTAGAAATGAAATGTTCAGGTTACAGCGCCAGATGAATATATTGAAAAATAATCATGGAAAAAACTAGAATTTGCATTCTGTCCCACCTTTATCCCGTATCCCAGGAAGATTACAAAGGAATTTTTGTCAGGGACCTTGCATTTTCTCTTGTTCAAAAAGGATTTGATGTCCATGTGGTTACCCCTCTTCGGCCCGGGGCTCAAAAAAAAGAAATATCCAATGGCATCAAGATCCACAGATATGCATACTATGGCTGGAAAAAAGGGCAGCAGCTGGGCCAGGTAAAGGGATTGCCCATACTGATGCTGGGTTCTCTCATTTCTGCGGGTATTTTAAGCGCTGTTCACCTGGTAATTAAAAAGAAAATAGATCTTTTGCATGCATACTGGATTGTGCCTGGCGGATTTATGGCTGCCATCACAGGTATGCTCACCTGCAAACCGGTTGTTGCAACTGCAGCAGGCTCTGATCTTAATATAGCAGCTTCCAACAAGATAGTAGCAGTGTTTGCATGGTTTACCCTTAAACGTATTTCAAATTTGATATCCGTAAGCCGCCCTTTAGAGAAAAAAGCCCTTTTGCTGGGTATACCCCAGTCAAAATCCATGGTTATCCCAGGGCCTGTGGGAATAGATATGGAATCCTATACATCTCCTGCCTGCCTGAACAAAAGATCTTCAAAAAACATTCAATTGCTGTACACGGGCAACCTTGAATCCCCTAAAAGGGTGGATACTATAATTAAGGCCGCAGGCCGACTCAAAGAAAAAGGCATAAAATTTCATCTGACCATAGCAGGAGAAGGACCTTTGCAGAAGGATCTTGAAGATCTTGCAATAAGTCTTGGCATTAAAAGTCTGGTTAAGTTTAAAGGGCGGATAAGTCATGACAAAATCCCTGAACTCATGCAGGCGCACCATATTTTTTTACACTGCAGTGAAAATGAGGGCCTTCCCGTTGCAATCATGGAAGCCATGGCAGCAGGCTTGCCCGTGATTGCGGCAAAGGTCGGAGGCGTACCTGAGCTTGTAAAAAACGGTGTAACAGGATATGGTCTGAATTTTGATGATGATAAAGGATTTGCAGACAAAATCATGCAATTGTATCAAATAGATCATACAAGAATAAAAATGGGACACCAGGCCAGGTCATTGGTGGACGAGCGATTTAACAAGAAAAAGATAATTAATCAGAACGTAAAAATATACAATTCTATCCTAAAAAAGGGGTAAACATTGAAGAGATTTGCATTAATCGGTGGTGCAGGGTATGTGGCACCCAGACATATGAAGGCAATAAAAGAAACGGGAAATGAATTGACAGCAGTTCTTGACCCCAGTGACAGCGTGGGCGTCATTGATTCATATTTCCCCAGGGCCCATTTTTTTACAGAGTTTGAACGCTTTGACCGCCATGTGGATAAAAAACGGCGGAAAGGAGAGAAAATAGATTATGTGAGTATCTGCTCTCCCAATTATCTGCATGATGCGCATATCAGGTTTGCCCTTAGAAGCAATGCCCATGCCATCTGTGAAAAACCCCTGGTGTTAAATCCCTGGAATATTGATGCTTTGCAGGAAATTGAGGCTGGAACGGATTTTAAAGCCTATAATATCCTCCAGCTCAGGCTCCATCCTGCTTTAATCAAATTAAAACAGGAAATTGATGCATCACCTGATGATAAAAAATATGAATTGGATCTTACCTATATTACCTCCAGGGGAAAATGGTATTTTATTTCATGGAAAGGAGATGAATCCAAATCAGGAGGTATTGCCACAAATATTGGGATCCATTTTTTTGACATGCTCATCTGGATTTTCGGTAAGGTTCAGACAAACATTGTCCATATGTTTGAGCCTGATAAGTCTGCGGGCTATCTTGAACTTGAACGAGCCAGGGTAAGATGGTTTCTAAGTGTTGATGAAAAAACACTGCCACAAGAAGTTGCTGCATCAGGCCAGAGGACCTATCGGTCCATTACTCTGGGAGGAAGAGAAATAGAATTCAGTGCCGGGTTTACAGATCTGCACAACTTAAGTTACCAAAAAATCTTACAAGGCAAAGGATTCGGCCTTGACAAGGCAAGACCCAGTATTGAGACCGTCTATACCATAAGACATTCAAAACCCGATCTTTCTAAAGGAGAGCAGCACCCGTTCTGCTATAATCTGGTGAAGTAATGATCCGGATTAAAATAATAACAATTGTAGGTGCAAGACCCCAGTTCATCAAAGCGGCTCCCGTATCCAGGGCTGTCATTGAGCATAATAAAGCCGCAGGAGAACAACGGATAGAGGAAATAATTCTCCATTCAGGTCAGCATTTTGATGAAAAAATGTCTGAAGTATTTTTCAAAGAATTGAATATTCCTGCACCTCAATACAATTTAGGTGTCCAGGGCGGCTCACACGGCGCCATGACCGGCAGGATGCTGGAACGAATAGAAGCCGTGCTCCTGAAAGAAAATCCTGACCTGGTTATTGTATATGGAGATACCAACACTACTCTTGCCGGAGCCCTTGCCGCCTCAAAGCTGAATATTAAAATAGCCCATATCGAGGCAGGCTTAAGATCATGGAACAAGCAGATGCCTGAAGAAATCAACCGCATCTTAACGGATCATTTGTCGGCGTTTCTTTTCTGCCCCACCGTTCAGGCCGTTGAAAATTTGAAAAAAGAAGGGATTCAAAAAAATGTGTTTCATTCCGGGGATGTCATGTTTGATGCAGCCCTTCTTGCCGCATCCCTTTCAGATAAACATAATTTAATACTTAAAAAAACAGGCCTGCAAAAAGGGGCATATTTTCTGGCAACCCTGCACCGGGCGGAAAACACGGATAATGAAATCAGGCTCAAATCCATTCTCTCAGCATTGAATGAGTTAAGCGTTCAAAAACCTGTTGTCCTGCCGATCCATCCCAGGACAATTAAGAAAATCAGGGCATTCGGACTGGAAAGCCTTACACCCAATTTAAAAATTATTGATCCTGTCTCTTTTTTGGAAATGGTGGCCCTGGAAAAAAATGCAGCCCTGATTTTAACAGACTCAGGAGGAGTGCAGAAAGAAGCCTATTTCCATGGCATACCCTGTATTACACTGAGAGATGAAACAGAATGGATAGAAACCATTGAAACCGGCTGGAACATCCTTGCAGGATGTGATGTCAACAAGATCCTTAAAGCCTGCCAGAAAAGATCAAAAGGCACCCCCATCCTTGAGTATGGAACGGGCAACGCCTCTCAAAAAATAATCAATACCCTGAATCCTTAATTCATTTCACCTCACGATTAAGACAGAATTTCTTTGATTCAGTATTTAATATATGCATCCATTACCCGTTCCGATCTGCTTACCTTGCCTTCGCTGGCTGGTCAGTTTAACAAATTCTAAAATCGCTTCTCTAAACAGCAAAAACTGCGGGCAAATGTGTCCTCATACAGTTTGCTGTTCTTAACGTTCCGCTTCGTTAAGAATTTGTAATAAACTGATCCAAATGCTCATTGCAGGCTAAGAAGACCTGAACTGGAAGCTGCGGCAATTTTAAAAAAGGTAATGCATTAAGAAATTCTTCATAATTCGAGTTGATAATTATTTGCCACCGAGAATTGCTGGCACGATTTTTGGACAAATTGATTTTAAGGCAGCGTGTTAAAATTAGGCTGCGAATTTGAAAGTAGAAAAAATTTGACATTTTGGAAGATGATCAGCCGGCAGAGGTAGCAGGTCTGATCAGGAACAGCCTAATTTGACAAATATTGTCTTAAAAATTGACCCATTTTGTCCTTTGTTCCTTATATTGAAATAAATATCGATCAAAAGGCCACATTCCAGGCATTTTATATTTTTGGCATAAAATTTGCTTTGTTATGTTGTTAAATAATCATGAAAAAGCCAAACCTGTTGTGAAGCAGGGACGGAAAGCCACGAGTCTTATTAAGATAGTCGGGTTGCCTGAGAGATAAATTAAACCGTGTTATCTTAAGGGGATGATAACACGGTTTTTTTATTGGGGTTGGGTATAATTAAAAGAATTGAAAAATATATTCCAAATCCAAATACGACTGATCCAAAAGAAAACAGTATTATTTGCAACTGTGTTAACAGTTAAGTGTCGTTAAGGAGGCAAAATGTGTAAAAAAGAAATGATCAATTGCTTGGCGTGGGTATTGTGCATCGTGGTTTTCGTGTTAAACGGTGTGGCATTTGGTAATGTCCAGGCCCTATCCGAGATCGTCTTCATCGATCCATCGGTTCCGCAAGCGGAAATGATCGTAGCACAATTGCCTGAAAACGCTGAAGTGGTAAGACTTTCGCCTGGGATGGAAGCGATAGCACAGATTTCTGCGCGACTGGCGAAAAAGGTTAATCTTTCTACCATACGCATCATTTCCCATGGTAACGAGGGATATTTTGTCCTGAACGGGACGAGAATTGACAATGATTTCCTGCAGGAGCAAGGGAGCAGGGTTGCCCCTTGGGGCCGAGCCCTGGCTGAGAACGGGGACATCCTTCTCTATGCCTGTAATCTTGCAGCAACCAATGAAGGTAAAGCATTTGTTGGAAAATTGTCAGACCTTACCGGAGCCGACATAGCTGCCTCTATAGATATTACAGGGGGTGAAATTTTTAAAGGAAACTGGAGCCTTGAATATGAAATAGGTCAAATAGATACAATTGCTCTGACAATTGAACCTGATATAGATATTAAATTACGTGAAGCAACATGGGATGGAGGAGGCGGTTCCGGAGGTTGGACGACTGCTACTAACTGGGACACAGATACTGCACCAGTGGATGGTGTTGATAGTATAATAATACCTGATGCTGCAACAACACCTATTGATCCGAATTATTCTGTAAGTGATACGTACACAGCCTTTACTATTCAAGCCTCAGGCATTCTTAATATTACAGGAGGCGCTATAAATTCAAGTGGCAGTTTCACCAATAATGGTACTGTAAATGCTGCTGGTGCTATTGATATAAGCATTACTGCAACCAATGATATAAATCTGAATGGTGCTATAACCTCTGCTACTGGTTCTGTAACCTTTGATAGCGGTGCTGACGGCATAGACATAGACGGTGCATCAACCATCACAAGTACAAGTGGCACTATTACCTTTAGTGATATAATAGATGGAGCTAACACCCTTGGTGTAGATGCAGGCACCGGTTTAATCGATTTTCAAGGCATTATTGGTGGTGCTGCACCCCCGACTACTTTAACGATCACCCAGTCAGGTGGGACTACTTTTCAAGGCAATGTTACAACAGCAACAAGCATAGTTCTGACCGACACTGTAGACGCTGCTAACATAACATTTACTGGAGCCCTTGTAACACCAACACTTACCACAACTGGTGAGGCCTATGATATTGATCTTCACGGTGGTTGCACTATTACAAGCGACACAAGCTTTAGTAATACAGGCACAACCACAATAGGCAATGGCTCAGGCGACAGTTCAACGTTTACAGGAGGGCTTGATGCAGAAGCCGGAGCCGTCAGCATAGCCGGAACTGTTGCAACTACAAATCAAAACATTGATTTTGGAGCTACAACTTTAAATTCAGACACAACTTTAAACTCCGGCGGCGGGAACATTGCCATGACGACTCTTGCCGGAGGAAGCAAGGATCTGACCATTGCAGCGGGAACGGCCGGAGGAACAACCACTGTATCAGGAGCTGTAACAGCGCTCGGTGACGGTACAGGCGCGGCTCTTACGTTAGCAAACGGCGTAACCGGTCTTGTAACGTTACAGTCAACAGTAGCGGGAAATTCAGGTATATCCGCTACAGGCGGAGCTCAGACTATGAGATTTAATGATGATGTAACACTGGGCAACGGAGACACAGGCACAACCATTGTGACAACTCAGCTTGACGGGCTTGCCTGGAGCAGTTATGATGGAACAAGCTTCGGGGCGACTACACTATCCACAGGAGCTGTAACAATTAACTCCAATGGCGGCGCCATTGCCATGACGACTCTTGCCGGAGGCAGCAAGGATCTGACCATTGCAGCGGGAACGGCCGGAGGAACAACCACTGTATCAGGAGCTGTAACAGCGCTCGGTGACGGTACAGGCGCGGCTCTTACGTTAGCAAACGGCGTAACCGGTCTTGTAACGTTACAGTCAACAGTAGCGGGAAATTCAGGTATATCCGCTACAGGCGGAGCTCAGACTATGAGATTTAATGATGATGTAACACTGGGCAACGGAGACACAGGCACAACCATTGTGACAACTCAGCTTGACGGGCTTGCCTGGAGCAGTTATGACGGAACAAGTTTCGGCACGACAACTGTAAGCGGTAATTCCACAATAAATTCTAATGCAGGTGCAATCACTTTCGGTGCCGTTACAATAAACAACGCAACAACATTAATAGGTGGAACCGGTGATACCGCAGCTATCTCATTCGGTTCAACTGTAGACAGTGCAGTTGGCGGTGCAGGTAATCTTACCGTCAATACGGATGACACAGCTACACTTTCAGGCCACATCGGCGGTACAACACCTCTTGGCACGATTACCCTTACAAATGGGAATTTAGCTACGTCCGGGAAGGATATATCCGCCTCCGGCATTACCGTTTCAGCCGGTACATTCAATTCGGCGAGCGCAGCTGGAACATGGGATATCAACGGCAACCTGTCTATTGCCGGCGGCACATTAAAGGCCACTTCCGGAAACTTCAAAGTCAGCGGCAACTGGGCCAACAGCGCAACATTTACTGCCAACGGCGGGACTGTAACCCTGGACGGATCAGGTCAGGCCCTCACGGGTGACACAAGCTTTTACAATCTGACAAAAAATGTGACCTCTGCAGATACATTGACTTTCCAGAGCGGAAGTGCCAATAAAACTATCATCACAAACACCCTTGATTTAAGCGGTGCGAGTGGACAGCTTTTGTCTCTAAGGAGCAGTTCGGCAGGTACACAATGGGAGATTGATCCACAGGGGACGCGTACCATCGCCTACCTCGACGTCAAGGACGCTAACAACGTAAATGCTGCTATCCTCAATGCCATTAGTACAAGCAGTACGGATTCAGGGAATAATACCAATTGGTCCTTTGTTGCGGTATCCACGAGCACTCCCAATCAGTCAGGGCCTAACATATACATATATATGGACTTGAATAATTCAGGCGGGACCCAGGAAAACAAAACAATTCAACCAGGGGTTATAGTTACTGGAGGTAAGGTTCTTGGAACAATAACCAATAACGGCACTTTAAAAGGTGTGGAAATTGAGGCAAATACCTTGGTAACAGGAGGAAAAATCAGTGGAGGAACCACCAATAATGGTACAATCCAGAATGTGACAATATTAGAGAATGCTGTTGTTACAGGGGGGAAGGCAAAAGGTACAATTATAAACAAAGGGACCTTAGTTAATCCAACGATTCTTGCAGGAGCACAGTTAACAGGCGGAACCCTGAGCGGAACAATTAAAAATGCAGGTGTACTGGCGAATGTTTTTCTGGCCGCAGGGGGTAAAATCACTGGCGGAGAAATAAAAGGAACTGTCAGCGGGGATCCAAATTCCCCAGCTATAATTGCTGCTGCAATCCATCAGGATGCAACCCTCAGTAATGTCATTATCGGTAAGGGAAGTTCATTTAATCCCATCCCCAGCCTTGGCGCTGGTGTGAAGTTTGAGGAAAACAATTTAATCCCCAATGGACTGTATCTTGGGCCTTTGATGTACAAGGTGGCCGGAAATTTTTCTTATATTGGAATTAATGAAAGCATTGATCTGAAATGCGATGTTCTTTCTTCTGTTAATTCAACGATTCTGGATGATATTAATGCATTGCCTTTCTTCTCTGGCAACGGTACTGTCGTCACTCAAAATGTCCTGAGCGGTAATGGGGTCACCCAAAATAGCCTGGACGGCATAATTAATATGACAATATCCGGTGCCAATACCTACTTTAGGGTCACATCCGTTGTGCAAATGAATGATGAAAATCCAGGGGCCACGTTCAAAGATGATGGCACTGTAATTATTATTACAGATACTCACCGCATGATAACCATGCATCCGATGATCGCTAATCCCGGTGTTTTTTACAACTTAGTCAATGATTCTGTTTCAAATGTCGGAATCAATTACGATTCAGGTATCGTATCTGTGAAACTGAATTCACTCTCAACATTTGTTGTTAAACCTAATTCAGAGATTACACCGGCTTCACAAACATCAAAGGACTCATACTTTAAGATAACTCCCAGCACCAAATTGTCCAACTTTGATCTTATTTCGCTTGTGTTCAATCAAAATGGTGAAATGCGGGAACAAATGTTTTATCCAGGCCCGGTAAATTGGATGGAAATCCAAAATATTTTAAGCGCTATTACAGGTGTAAGCGACATAAAATTGTATGAAGATGGAATCATCCAGGTCACTTTGGACGGGAATATATATCAAGGCCTTTTAGATTATGAAGTTAAGCATGCTGTGAATTCTCAGACAAATGGCCTGCAGATTATATTGGATGGTGATCACAATGGCGATGGAATTGAAGATTTTAAACTGATTTATTCTAATGGTGATGAGCAGATAATGTACATGATTCTATAAAATAGTGATACTGATATTCTCAAACTTTTCATTCTCAGGTCTCCGGGTAAACATAATTGAAAAAAACCTTTTTTCAAGGTTGGCCTGAGAATAAAAGTTGATCGAAAAGTATTAAATTTGTCACCCCCAATAGTTCTCTGCATTAAGAAAAGCCATACGGGTGGACGGTTTATAACATGTTTCCTCATGCGGCAGAAAAGATCAAAAGGCACCCCCATCCTTGGATATGGCACCGGCACTGTTTCCCAAAAAATAATCAACTCCCTGACCCCAATGACCCCACAGCTTTTTTTAAAATTGCCACAGCTTCCAGTTCAGGTCTGCTTACCCTGTAATGAGCCTTTGGATCAGTTTGTTACAAGGTCTTAATGAAGTGGAACGTTAAGAACAGCAAACTGTATGAGGACATATTTGCCCGCAGTTTTTGCTGTTTAGAGAAGCGAAATTAGACCTTGTCAAACTGTCTATCCAGCGAATGAAGGGTAAGTAGTCCTGAACGGGTAATGATCACCAATATTTAATGCAGCATCAAATTTTTATTTGCCTTCCGGACCATGGGGTTGTGCACTATCCCTGGCCATCAGCAAGGTACCGGATGCAAGGCGAAAAGGAGTGACGAGTGAGGCCTAAGTCATACTCCGCAGTGAGGAACGACCGCAGTCAACGCAGCAGGTGGTACCTTGCTGATGGATCAGGTTTATATTCCCAGTTGACAGGGAAATTTATATATATTAAGTAAATTTTTATGCAACGTCCTTAACCTGGTTCAAATCAGCTTTGCCGGAAAATGGGCATGGGATTTATATCTTTTTCGTAATTTGAAAGAAAGGAATACTATGGAAGTATTATTCTGGGGAACCCGCGGTTCATTACCTTCTGCCGTCACGGCGGAAACAATCAAAAAAAAGATAAAATCAAGTCTTTCCATTGCACTGGAAAAAAAACTTACATCATATGATGACCTGGATCGGTTTGTGGAAAATCATCTGCCTTTTTCCGTTTCAAGCGGGTATGGATGTAATACCTCATGTGTTGAAATTATTGGCGGCAAAGAGTCTGTTATCTGCGATGCCGGATCAGGATTAAGGGATTATGGAACCTGGGTAATGAAAAATCCAGGAGAAAAAGCAAACCAGTCAGGACAGGTTTTTAATATATTTTTGTCCCATCTTCACTGGGATCATATTCATGGATTCCCTTTTTTTACACCGGCATACATACCCGGCAACACCGTTAATATTTTCGGATTCCATGAAAATATTGAAGAAATGTTTAAAAAGCAGCAGGCAGAACCCTGCTTCCCCGTTCCTCTAGAGGCCCTTGCCGCCACCATTAATTTTACCACCCTGGATCTTGAAAAAGAACATAATATTGCCGGCTTTAAGGTCTCTGGAATAGAACAGAATCATCCGGGCAAATCCTATGGATATGCATTTGAACAAAACAATAGAAAAATTATTTATTCCACAGACGCAGAGCATAAGATGGATAAAAAACATTCAGATGAATTTATCCGGTTTTGCAAGGATGCGGATGTATCGATCAATGATGCCCAGTATCAATTGTTTGATGCCATTGAGGTCAAGGAAAACTGGGGGCATTCCAGCAATATAGTGGTAACGGAGCTCTCTGCGCGTTCAAATGTCAAACAGATGTGCATGTTTCACCATGAACCTACCTGTGATGATGCTGACCTGGATAAGTTCTTAAAGGACACAAGAGAATATTTAAAACTGTATGATGAATCATCTTCCCTGATCATTGACCTGGCATACGACGGCATGCGTATTACTTTGGAGGAAGAAGACCTTATTGAAGAAAAAGAAAAAAAAGCAATACAGGGCATGGAAACTTTTATTGAAGAAAAGGATGATGTACTCATATTTAATCTGGCCGGCCGAATGGACGGTGTGACCTGTATGGATCTTGAGGAAAGTTTCCCAAAACACATGGATTCAGGCAAAAAAGGGTTTATTCTGAACATGAAATCCCTTGATTATATCAGCAGTGCAGGCCTGCGCAGCGTGCTTTTGTGCAATAAAATGGCAGCCCAGGCAAACAAACAATTCCTTATCTGTGAGCTTAACGGGATGGTCATGGATGTATTCAAAATTGCAGGCTTTGCTTCGTTCATGAATTTGGATTTTTCCCTTAAACAGAGTCTTGAAAAAATAAATGAATCCTGATCTGTTAAGAGACTTTTAAAATAAAGTCTTTTCTACCCTTTGAAGCTGTTTAAAAAAATAGGTAATTATTCAGCCCTTGCGCTTGAACCCGACCTCGACCTGCCTGATGGATATTTGTTTCGAGGTTATTTGTTTAACCTCCTGCAAATATCCATCAGACAGGGCTTTAGGAATAATTTTTTTTAACGGGCTGAATAATTGCAAAAATAGACGACAAATAACAGTTTTTGATAAACCATATAACGGGTTCAGTACTTTTACCGGAGGGATGTAAATTATGGCAAATTGTGAAAGGTTGGAGCAATACAAAGAAGAGATCACAGATCTTAAAAGAAGTGTAGAGGAAGCCCGGGCATTTGCAGTCAGTAAACAGGACCTGGTTATTGAATTGGTTAGAATAGGAACTGCCCTTTCAGGTCAAAAAGATCATGAGCTTCTGCTTGAGATGATAGTCGGACTGGCTAAACGGTTTACCAATGCTGACGGCTGTACGCTTTATATAAAAGATGAAAAAGAAAAATCCCTGCGGTTTGACATTGTGCAGAATGACACGCTTGGGGTTAAGATGGGGGGGCAGTCAGCAAAAATCACCTGGCCGCCTGTCGCGCTTAACCTAACTGACGGCAGTGAAAATCATAGAAATGTCTCTGCGCATTGTGCCCTCACAGGAAAGATTATTAAAATTTCCGATGTCTACAGTTCTGATTTTGATTTCCAGGGAACCAAAGATTTTGATGCCAATAGCGGTTACCGTTCAAAATCGATGCTGGTCATTCCCATGCGGAATCATGATTCTGAAGTGATCGGGGTTATCCAGCTTATTAATGCCCAGAATATTTTCACAAATGAGGTCATGGATTTTCCGGATAATGAAATTGAGATCGTGGCCAGCCTGGCATCCCAGGCAGCAATCGCCATCACCAATATCCAGTTAATCAGCGGTCTGGAAGAGTTACTCCAGGCCATTGTAAAGATGGTTGCAACTGCCATTGATGAAAAATCCGCATACACGGGGGGGCATGTTCAGCGGGTGGCAAACTTTACGGAAAAGATTGTTGAAGAGATTAATCAAATCAAGACGGGAAGGTTTGCCGAGATAAATTTTGATGAAGATCAGGCCAAAGAAATCAAAATGGCTGCCTGGCTGCACGATGTGGGTAAAATTATTACACCGGAACATATTATTGATAAATCCAAAAAGCTTGAGACCATTTTTGACAGGATAGAATTAATTAAGCTGAGGGTTGAATTATTGAAGAAAGATTCAATAATAAAACAGCTTAAACTTAAGACTGATGCAACAAGTGTTGACCCTGAAGCCCTGGATGATCTTTCCGATGAACTTAGAAAACTTGATGAACAATTTGCTTTTATGAAGGAAATTAATACGGGTGGTGAGTTTTTAAGAGATGAAAGCCTGGAGAAACTGGTAAAGATGGCTGACTGTGAGATTGAGGTGGCAGGAGAGAAACAGCCGCTTCTCAATGATGATGAATTAAAAAACTTAAGCATACGTAAAGGCACGCTCATAGACAGCGAGAGAGAAGTGATCAATAATCATGCAGCAGTCACTTTGAAAATGCTTGAAGCCCTGCCGTTTCCTAAAAAAATGTCACATGTGCCTGCCTATGCCGGGATGCACCATGAAAAGATGGATGGAAGCGGATATCCCCAGGGTCTTAAAGCTGAACAGGTCCCGCTGCCGGCTCGGATTCTGGCCGTGGCCGATGTTTTTGAAGCCCTGACTGCTGCCGATCGCCCTTATAAACTTGGCAAGTTAATGTCGGAAGCCATGCGGATAATGGGTTTTATGGTCAAGGACAATCATCTTGACAGTGATTTATGTGATTTGATTGTTGAATCCGGCCTGGCTGCCAAATACGCAAGCCATAATATCTCAGAGAGGCAGCAGGATGATTTTGACTGGGCCGGGAAAAAGTATTCAGTATAGTGGTTAATAAAGTTAAAAAATCTTTGAGCGAATATTTTGATAAAGTTAGAAGAGAGGTTGCCGTGGCAAATGCCATAAAAGATGGTTATACCCAGGTGGATATTGGCAAATATCTGGGCTTATCCAATATTGCGGTTTCCAGGATATTTAAGATTTACAGGGCCAGGGGCTGTTTGTTTAACAACCTCCGTAATATGGGGGTATTCTGGAGTTATTCCAAAGAGATTGACTATGATCAGGCCGGGCCGGAATTGTTTTTGGAATACCTGTTGAAGTACGGGGATTTTGATGATATCAGACTGGGCTTTGAGTTGTTTGGAAAACGCCTGATGAAAAAGGTATGGCAGGCCAGAGTTGCCGGCGACAGGCAGTTTTTAAAGCTTAATGTGATGCTTGCCAGAGTATTTTTTGATATGGATGTTGATGGTGCTTATTTTAATAGTGTGAAAAATGACAGATTTGAAAAACTTTAAAGATCATCAGATACATTCATCTCAATCCCGTGCTGTCACCTTGATGGTGGATCAGGGGCCTGACCCCATGTTGACAAAGCCAGCATGATAGCATATATTGATATCAATATGTAATCATTTTATGATATTATTTTTTGGAGGTTTTCATGAAGGCTTTAACCATCAGAGGCGTTGAACCTGAAGTTGCTGAAAAATTAAAAATAGCAGCGAGAAAACAAGGCAAGAGTGTTAATAATCTTATTCTTGAGTTTATCAAAATAAGTCTTGGACTTAAAAAGGAAAAAAAATTTTCACGCAAATATGATGACCTGGATGCACTGTTTGGCCGATGGAACGATGATGAGTTCAAAAAAATAAACAACTCAATAACCAGGCAGCGCCAAATTGACCAGGATCTCTGGGAATGAAAAAGGTATTAATTGACACCAATATTTATTCATTGGCCATGAAAGGTGATGGCAATACTGTCGATGCATTGAGAAAAATTGATCGAATTGGTTTTGCCACCATCAGTATTGGGGAGCTCTATTCTGGTTTCAAAGGTGGCAACAGTGAAAAAGAAAACAGGGAGGAACTCAATATTTTTCTGGATTCTCCAAGGGTTGTTGTTCACCCCATTGATACGATGACTGCTGATTTTTACGCTTCAATACTCAACAATTTGAAAGCAGCTGGCACGCCCATTCCGACAAACGATATATGGATTGCGGCAGTGGCTTTCCAACAGGGTTACAAAATATTTACAAAAGATAAGCATTTCAATTTAATTCCCGGCCTGGTACAACTTTGAAGCATGGCAGCTTGAAGCGGAAAAGTTTATGGAGCAATTGATCAACGACAAATATTTTTTTCCTGCGCATTGAATTTGACCCCGATGACAACATTTTCATTGGTCGTGTGCTTGGCGTTCAAGATATTATAGGCTTTCACGGTGAGACTGTGACGGAACTAACCACTGATTTCCACAATGCCATTAACCATTACCTGGATGTATGTCGCCAGTGTGGTGAAAAGCCACAAAAAAATTACTCCGGCAAGCTTACTTTGCGCATTCCTCCCGACATACATGCTAATATTGCCGCCATTGCCGCACATACTGGGAAAAGCATCAATAAATGGGTGGCAGAGACACTTGAGGATGTTATACAGACCCATTGAAGCACAGCAAAAAAATACGGCAAACCTATTCCGATGTTAAGTCCTGCCGGCAATCCAAAAACAGACAACCTCTTTAAAATTCTCACCTAAGATTATAAAACAGGGAAGCGAAATAATCAATTCTGTTCAAGGGGCTTTTGTATATTATTGGCGTACAAATACCTTGAACCTTAAAATGCAGTTTTTGACCCCAAATAAATTTTCTGATATTGCCAGGAAAGAGCCTGTTATTGTTGAAAAAACAGGTCGTAAGAATATTGTATTGATCGCCTTTGAGGAGTACGAACGTCTGATCCGGATTGAAGATGCCTATTGGGCTGAAAAAGCGGCAGGAGCTGAGGCGGCAGGATATGAAGGATCGACTGAATCAATTTGGCAGCAAAGTCGGCATTAACCTTAAAGGCTATTCTAAACTGTATGCAGTCAGGAAACAAATCAGGATTATATATCAACCTCAAAAATGAATTGACAAAACACTTCGTTTGAATTATTTTTTAAGAAAAGATAGAATTCAAAGGAGGAGAATATGAATACAAGACGGCAAACTTCGATTAAAGTTGATCCAATAGCCTGGGATGCAGCCAAAAATATTTTTAAAGAATACAATTTAACGGTCTCAGATGCTATTAATATTTTTTTAAACCGTGTCCGTATTGATGGTGGATTACCCTTCAAGATAAAAGTACCGTCAAAAGGATTACGAAAAGCTATGAAGGAAGTTGATACCAATGATTTGGTTAGATATGACAGTACAGAAGAAATGATGAATGACTTAAAATCATGAAATACACCCTTTCAAGAACAAAGAAATTTAAAAAATCATTTAAAAAACTTCACCTGAAAAATAATGATGAAGCGATCTTTATTAATATTGTTGCGAAATTACTAAATGGGGTTGCGTTGGACAAAAAATATAAAGATCATTTTTTAAAAGGCTATTCTGAGCTTTATAAAGAATGCCATTTAAAACCTGACTTATTACTTATCTACAGAATCCATAAAGGTGAAGTTCAACTTATTGATATAGGATCTCATAGCAAATTGTTTGATATCTAATGATAAACCCTGAACTCATGAAGCCTGATACCTTACTTTACCCACTTAATAACAATAACACAACAACGCAAGCCAGGCCCCAACACAAATTACAAATTCTTTCAATCTTAAAATGCAGTTTTTGACCCCAGTAATTTTCTTGACGAAGCCAAATACATGCTGTAGTATGTATTTAAACACATAAACATTCGGGGTTAAAAAATGATTACCTATAAAAAAACAGAATTAATGAGTTCAACAGAAATCGTTCGAAATTTCAGTTCTATACTTGACAGCATTACAAAACATGGGAAAGACAAAATTGCTGTTATGAGAAAAAACAAACTTGAAGCGATCATTCTATCCGTGGAAGAGTACGAAAGAATATATGAACTTCAGGAGTTACTCGAACATATTCAAATCTATCAAACTATTGAACAAAGGAAAGACACACCTTTGAACGAATATATTGATTTGGACCAATTATTGGCTGAACAGGGCCTTGACTTAGATGAAATTTAAAATCATTTTTCATCCCGATGCTGCCCGGGAGATTTCCGAGCTGGACAATCGACAAAAACTTCTTGTATTGAAACAGATAAAAAAATTATCATTAACACCGGGCAATGGAAAGAAACTTGGTAATAAACAGGGCCTTGATTTAACCGGATATAGAAAAATGTACGCTGACCGTAAAAAAATCAGAATTGTTTATAAAATTGTTGAAAGCAAGGTCCTGGTTCAAATTATTGCAATTGGCAAACGAGATAATATGAAAGTATATAAAAAAGCTGCAAACCGGATTTAGGATAATTTTTAAATACTTTACCCTCTTTACCCCTCAATAAGCCAACAGGCAACAACGCAAGCCTGACACCAAATAAATTTTCTTTACTTTCCATCTATTCTTTTAGTATCTTTGAACATAATTTGCTAAAGTATTTTGAGGCTAAACCTTTTGGAGATATTATCAAAGTATCAAAGAGGTTAAACTTAAATGAAAATCAATATTTCAGATCTAACCTGGGACAGGTTCATCTATCCGAGATGCAATAAAAGTCAGAAAACCATCACTGCTTATATTGAAGCCCTTTCAATCGGTGCAAAATTTCCGTCAATCAAGATCCAAAAGGTTTTCAACTATACAGATGCGAATGGCAATAAATCAATGGAAGCGATTATAATTTTAGATGGCATCCACCGCTGGTCTGCGTTTACGGAAAAGGGAATCAAAGAAATTACAGCTGGTGAATTCAAAGACAAGCCCATTGATTACGAGGAAAACAAAATATCCCTGCTCCTTGAATCAGCTGAATGCAATACCAGTCATGGAGATCGATTAAGCTCAAGCGATAAAAAACGGATCGCCCGGGATATTGCATTATCAGACCCGGAATGCAGATATACGGAATCATCCCTGGCAGAAAAACTGGGCGTCAGCCAGCAGACCGTCAACGCATGGATATCAGATATTCGTGCCCGGCAGCGAACAAATAGAGCCAGCATTATTATCCGGCTCAGCCGCCTTGGATGGACCCAGGAAAAGATTGCAGAAACAACAAAGATGACCCAGGGCAGGGTTGCTCAAATTATTAATAATACCAGTTTCGGTAAAATTAATAATTTGGTCGCCCAGGGCCGGAACATGGAATACATAGCCAGCCATTACAACATGGAACTTGCACTTGCCTGGGCATTAAGACTGGAAGGAAAGACGGATCAGGAAAAATTCAAAGAGCTTGGATGGGGTCTTCGCACATGGGATCAATGGAATTTCAACGAATGTGATGAAAGATTCGGGGACGACTGGCCCGGCCGCATCCCGGCCCAGCTTGTTGCCCATACATTGTTTTATTTTACAAAACCCGGCGACCTTGTGCTCGACCCCATGGCAGGCGGAGGCGTTGTCCCTGATGTATGCCTTGCTTTTGAACGAAAATGTCACGCCTTTGATCTTGCACCATCAGACAGCCGCCCTGAAATAGAATACCACCACTGGGATCCCCAAAAAGGGACATGGCCCGTCACAAAAAAACCGGATCTCATTTTTTTTGATCCACCTTATTACACCAAAAAAGCCAAAGAATACGAAGAAAAGGCAAATGCGAACACCCCTTCCATATCATCATATACAAAGGAAGACTACGAAAGGTTTTTTAAAAACTTTTTTACCCTGGCCCATAAAAATGTAAAACCAGCAACAACCCTGGCCTTTCTGAATGCTGACTGGCGGGATTTTGAATCCACACCAGCATTAGAAGTAAAATCCTGCAAATCAATCACAATATTTGACTATCACAGACTTTTATCAGAAACAGGATGGGAAATAATCCATAGGATAGAGTGCCCCCTTTCCTCTGAACGCCTGACTGGAAACATGGTGCAAAATATGCAGGATAAACGCATCCTGGGAACGATTGGAAGAACCCTTTTAATAGCAAAAAAAGTGCTCACCCAAACTTAAACCCTTTATTTCCAGAGTATGATGGGGTATAATGCAATAGTTATTTAGTTATAGTTTTGGGAATAAAATTATATGAGTTATATGAGTTGGATAAGGAGATAGGATTCATGAAAGCTCTAACAGTCAAAGCAATATGGGATAAGAAAGTATCAGTCTGGGTCGCTACCAGTGAAGATGTGCCGGGATTGGTGACTGAGGCTGCTACGGCTGAAGAGTTAGAGCAAAAGTTACAGGTGATGATTCCAGAGCTGCTGAAAGCAAATGGAAGTCCATGTGATCAGAAGGGTGTACCTGTTAATCTGTTGACAGAACGAGATTTTATGGCGCAATAGCTACTATAACAATAAGGAAAGCCTGACCCCATTTTTAGGAAACATGAAAGATATTAAACCGATTCTGACGTCTATTTATTCAATAGTGAAAGAAAACATAAAATGTGATTATCAATTATTTTTATTCGGTTCCCGGGTGACCGGGACAAACAGTGATAAAGCAGACATTGACGTGGGTATAATACCGGCGCAATTGTTAAGTCCCAAACAAATCCAGTCAATCAAAGAAAAGATCGAAGAGATACCGACCTTATTAAAAATTGATTTTATAGATTTTACAACAGTCAGTGATGATTTTAGATCCATAGCTTTAAAGCATACAAAGAAGATTGTTTTATGACTAATTCAGAAAAATTGAATCGAAATTTACAAAATTTTGATAAAGCCTTATCTCAACTGAAAAAAGCATTGGAAGAGCCAGAGTCACCGATTGTAAGAGATGCGACTATTCAAAGATTTGAATTCACATATGAATTATGTTGGAAAACATTAAAAAATTATTTGGAAGATATTCATGGGATTAGAGCTGTATCGCCTCGAATGGTTTTTAAAGAAGCTTTTGCTATTGATTTAATTGAAAATGAAGAAATATTTATCGAAATGATTGAATCTAGAAATAGATTGTCTCATACCTATAACGAAGAGCAGGCTCAATCGATTTATTTAAAGTGTGATGCTTACTTAAAAGAAATGAAAATGGTCACACAAAAACTAAAGACCCCATCTTGATAAAATGAAAACGAATCCATAATGCCAAGTTTTTCGTTTTCGTGGATTGAAGGAAAAGACAAACAACAGACATTGCTTGATGTGATTAATCTGCCGGAAAAATTTGCCACGGATAACAAATAAATACACAAGCTATCGGAAAAAGGTGCTTCACGCGTTAAGTCAGTCAGCATCTGAATTGTTCTCAAAGAAAACTGCGCAGGATTTTGATTTGGGCGCCGTATCCAGTACCCAGAAGGCAATAGAAGTTTTTATCAGCGATGGCATTATCGAACGAAATCAATCAAGATATGATTTTTCCGACCCGATATATAAAAGGTTTATTAATAAAAATTTATGACCAATAGTCTGGCTGTAGGAAGCCGGCAATATATCGAACAGAATCAGCATAATCTTAGGGTCAGGCTTCGCTTATTGTGGTTATTGGGGGTAATCTTAGGGTCAGGCTTCGCTTATTGTGGTTATTGGGGGTAAAGTATACCTGACCTCAGCCCATTATTGAAATTACCTTATTAATCTTAGGGTCAGGCTTCGCTTATTGTGGTTATTGGGGGAAAGTATACCTGACCTCAGCCCATTATTGAAATTACCTTGATAAAATTCAATGTCAGGACTATTATGTATTATTTTTGAAAACGATACAGTATGGTTCAAAGGTGCTATAATGTAGTTAAACTTTGAGTGGGACGAAGAAAAAGCCAAAACAAATTTTAAAAAACATGGAGTGAGTTTTGAAGAAGCAATAACTGTTTTTTTTGGTCCTTTCTCAATAACCATGCTTGACCCTGATCATTCAGAGGACGAGGGACGGTACGTTGATCTGGGAATATCCGACAAGGGGCGAGTGCTGGTAGTTATCTATACTGAACGGAGGTCGAATATTCGTATTATCAGTTGCCGTAAGGCAGCTTCCTCTGAACGGAAACTTTATGAAAAAGGTGGTGACTAAAAATGATGCAAATAGAAGACAAAGACATGCGTGCCGAATATGATTTTAAGGCAGGAGTGCGTGGCAAACACTACAGGAACATGCAAGCGGGGTACTCAACTACTGTTCACAAGGCGGATGGTACGACTGTTGTTAAAAACGTGATGCCAAAAGAGGGCACAGTTGTTCTGGAACCAGATATTCAACCATATTTTCCAGATTCGGAGTCTGTAAACAGGGCTTTGCGTTGTTTAATTCCGCTTTTGGCCAAAGAGAATGGGTCAAAGCCTGAAAAGCGTTAAAGTTATACCACTAATTTTGTCGACTGGTTCTTTTTGAATCTTTTAAGCTCCATCTGGACGGGGTCAGGCTTCGTTTATTGTGGTTATTGCCTCAGATGTATGTAGGTTTTTTTGCTGCGGATTTAACGGGGTTCGGCGTTGTTGTTGATTCATTATGGCCCACTTAAAACTGGTATTCGGCAAATGGTAGTAGGCAATGCGATCAATTCAGAATAAGGAGTTGACAATTATGGCTAAGCCAGCTAAGCTAACATAAAAAATCATGAATAAAATATAATCACAGGAGAGGTGTTGAATGGAAGTGATAAGTATCTTTGATGCCAAAAATAAATTTTCCAAACTTATATCCGATATTGAGACAAGGAATACATCGTATCTAATATGCCGTAATGGAAAACCAGTTGCTGAAATATTCGCCCATAAGGCTAAAAATCGGTTAAAAGGCTCTCCCGAACTTCATGTTGGTATAAACGGGGAACTTTTTGACGATGATATGAGCGGAGACTTTGAATGTCTGCAATAATGCTTGATACCTGTGGATTGATCTGGCTTGTGAACGGAGGATGCAAGATTTCAGAAGAAACATTGAAATCAATTGAACAAGCGAATGTTGTATATGTAAGTGCAGCAACAGCACTGGAAGTCGGATGCAAAGCAGCAATAAAAAAACTTGAACTGCCCATGGATGCAGAAAAGTGGTATAGCAAAGCCCTTTCTATCCACGATCTTGTTGAAATACCGATAACCGGTAAAATAGCATTATTCTCAGCCTCCCTACCGTTTATTCACAAAGACCCGGCCGACAGAATTATTATCGCTACTGCAATTCTAAACCGTCTTCCCATTGTAACTCATGACAGCAGGTTCAACCAATATTCAGTTGAAGTTCTCAGGTAAACACTCGGTACTCGGTAAAAAGAAGCAAGAAATTTCAATGATTCCCCCCGGGGAAAAATGAATCATTTCAAAAACCCATTCCCGGCAGCATATTTCCGCGGGAAGCGCTTTGGCAGACCATCGTGCGAACTGCCGGTGCTGTGGGCATTATCTTTGGCAGGGAGATAGTGGTTTTAACTATATTGGGTAAGCCCCCGGCTTTGCCGGGGAGACTCCCAGAGTTTGACAATTCCGGGAATATACGAAAGTCTCCAAAAATGTGAACCGCTCAAAGATCACAGGAAAGGAGACTTTCGATGAACAATTATAATAACATCCATGCCCTGGCGGGCACAACAAAGAATGAAACACTTGCAAAGTTGAAGAAATGGTCATAACTATCACATTTTTTTTACCAATCAAAATAAAATCATGAGGATAGCTATGACCAAGAAATTAGATACCACATTTATTCAAATTGTTCACCCTGTTTGTTGCGGATTAGATGTACATAAGAAGAAAATATCAGCCTGTCTTATTACAGTTGATGAACAAGGCAATGAACAATCTGAGGTAAAAGAGTTTGGAACATTCACCAATGAATTGTTGGAGATGAGAAAATGGTTAACAGATAATAATTGCCCGATATTAGCTATGGAGAGCACCGGGGTTTATTGGCGACCTGTTCACAATGTTCTAGAGGGATTCATGGAAGTAACTCTTGTAAATGCCAGACATATTAAAAATGTTCCGGGTCGGAAAACAGATATAAGTGATAGTAAATGGCTTGCAAGCCTTCTGAGGCATGGGTTGTTAAAAAACAGCTACATTCCTCCAAAGGAGATACGTCAATGGAGAGAGCTGACGCGGTTGAGAAGAACTTATACAAAATCCCTGGCAGATTATAAAAGACGTATCCATAAACTTTTTGAAACTGCCAATATTAAGATTGATTCTGTGGTATCTGATTTGTTTGGAGTTACAGGGCGCAATCTGATTTTTTTATTATGCAATGAATCTGAATTGAGCATAGCCAAAATAAAAGAGAATGCTAAAAGAGGTCTGAAAGCAAAATCTGAAGAACTGCATCGTAGCATCCAAGGTTTTTTTGAAGATCACCATCGATTTCAGTTAATCGGTATGATGGAAATGATTACACTCTTTGAAAGACGAATCAGTGAAATAACCGAAAGGATGAACACTCTTATTCGGCAAACGGATCGACAACGATCTGCCTGATGTTCTCTCGGTGCTGGAGCCTTTTAAAAACAGCATGGATGGCGTTGTGGTGGAATCAACCTACAATTGGTACTGGCTGGTAGATGGCCTACAAAAACATGGCTACCAGGTCCATTTGGCCAACCCATCCGCTGTCAAGCAATATGAAGGATTGAAATACACCGATGACCGGTGGGATTCTTTCTGGCTGGCTCACATGAAGCGATTGAACATCTTGCCTGAAGGGTACATCTATCCCAAAAAACAAAGATCGGTCAGAGATCTATTACGCCGACGGGTCCTGTTTGTCCATCAACGGACCAGCCAGATTTTGAGTCTGCAAAGCATGATCACGCGGAACCTGGGCACCCGCATATCTGCCGGTGCAATGAAAAAACTAACCGATGAAGATATTGACCGGATGTTTGAAGTCAACCAGGCGTTCATGGCCAGAAATCATCTCAGCACCATTGATTTTTTACACAAAACCATTCTAAGTATTGAAAAGCAGGTTTTGGCACAGGTGAGGCTCAAAAAAGAGTTCAGTCTGCTTCAAACCATACCCGGGATCGGGAAGATCCTGGCATTGACCATCATGCTGGAAGTGGGCGACATCAGCCGTTTTAAAAAAGTGGGTCATTTTTCTTCCTATTGCCGGTGTGTCAAAAGTGAGAAAACATCGAACAAGAAAAAAAAGGGGGAAAATAACAAAAAGAATGGTAACAAATTCCTGTCCTGGGCCTATGTAGAGGCAGCCAATTTTGCAAGGCGTTATAGCCAGAAGGCCCGGCGTTTTTTTCAAAGGAAAAAAGCCAAAAGAAACGGAATCATTGCCACCAAAGCGTTGAGCAACAAGTTATGCAGAGCGTCATATTATATCATGCGGGACCAGACACAGTATGATGAAGACCGACTTTTCTGCTGAGTTTGGCTGCGGCAGGGACCCCATACTTATTATTGCCTATTGACTATTTTAGCTAAAATGGCTATATTGACTAAAAATAAAGGGGGTAAATATGGAAGTTTCTGCAACAGAAGTAAAAAATAAATTTGGTAAATTTTCTGATATTGCCAGGAAGGAGCCTGTTATTGTTGAAAAAACAGGTCGTAAGAATATTGTATTGATAGCCTTTGAGGAGTACGAACGTCTGATTCGGATTGAAGATGCCTATTGGGCTGAAAAAGCGGCAGGAGCTGAGGCGGCAGGATATGAAGGATCGACTGAATCAATGGCTTTTATGAGCGGAAAACATGCTCAAACTTGATTTGACCAAAAAAGCCAGGGCCTTTCTGGATAAATTACCACCTAAACAATTCAAGCAGGTTGCAAAAAAGATTTTTTCTTTAATGGCAGATCCTGAACCCCATGATTCAAAAGAGTTGAAAGGCTACCCTTACCGGGGGACAGACATTGGAGAGTATCGAATCATCTACCGCCTTGAAGAAAATGTTCTGAAAATTGTCCTTGTGGGCAAACGCAATGATTCTGAAGTTTATAAAAAAATGACACGGCTTTAACCCCCAACAACCACAACAACGCAAGCCTGACCCCAAAAATTTGGAAGGATTTCACGGGGTCATGTCCCCAGACAGAAATTTCTTTACTTTCCATCTATCCTTTTAGTATCTTTGAACATAATTTGCTAAAGTATTTTGAGGCTAAACCTTTTGGAACTTTTATCAAAGAGGTTAACTTAAATGAAAATCAATATTTCAGATCTAACCTGGGACAAGTTCATCTATCCGAGATGCAATAAAAGTCAGAAAACCATCACTGCTTATATTGAAGCCCTTTCAATAGGCGCAAAATTTCCGCCAATCAAGATTCAAAAGGTTTTCAACTATACAGATGAGAATGGCAATAAATCAATACAAGCGATTATAATATTAGATGGCATTCACCGCTGGTCTGCTTTTAAGGAAAATGGAATAAAAGAGATAGCCGCCCGGAAATAGAGTACCACCACTGGGATCCCCAAAAAGGGACATGGCCCGTCACAAAAAAACCGGATCTTATTTTTTTTTGATCCACCTTATTACACCAAAAAAGCCAAAGAATACGAAGAAAAGGCAAATGAGAAAAGGATCCTCGGCACTGTTGGTAGAACCCTTTTAATAGCAAAAAAGTGCTAACCCAAACTTAAAACTTAAAACAGCTTGATCTGGATTTGAAAAAGAAAAAATGTTATAAAGAAATAAATTTGCTGAAATCCTTACAAAAATAAAAAAGGTGACAAAGATGAGCAAAATAATATTAAAAACAAATGAGCCTGACAAGACAGCAAGTATATTATTTGAAGCATTGGAAACTGAAGAGAAACGTTTGCAATACAGTCTTGGCCTTGCAAAGAAAAAACTAAAAAAATTTGAAAAAAAATATAATGTTTCATCGGATAAATTTATTGCTGAATGGAGCGCTGAAGATCTAAAAGGTCAAGATATGGAATACGTAGAATGGTCTGGTGAATATCAGTTAGCTCTACGATTGAATGAACGTCTTTTTACCTTGAGAAGTATTGAGAATGTTACTTAATGAATATCTAAATCGGTTTCGTAAAGGTATACAGCCCACTTTTTGACACCAAAAACCAGGCGCTAAGAGCAAACAACACCTAAAATTCCAACAATCTTCCTTTAATAACAATATCTTATCAGGGTCAGACCCCGCGAACCCGCGAACGAAGCTCATGTAAATTATTAACGATGATTGATTTTATTTTTAACGGTAGTCGTGCCAGATAGTTTCTGGCCTGACGTCTGTATTTTAATTTATACATAGTTTAATTTATAGCTTTAAAGGATATATTGTCAAGATAAAATGGGTGGTGTGGAAAAAGAGGTGATAGTGTTTGTTCTGGCTGTTGGTCCAAGGCGTGATAAGTGACCCCAATTTTTTTCAAATCCAAAAATGAATTGACAAAACACTTCGTTTGAATTATTTTTTAAGAAAAGATAGAATTCAAAGGGGGAGAATATGAATACAAGACGGCAAACTTCGATTAAAGTTGATCCAATAGCCTGGGATGCAGCCAAAAATATTTTTAAAGAATACAATTTAACTGTCTCAGATGCTATTAATATTTTTTTAAACCGTGTTCGTATTGAGGGTGGATTACCCTTCAAGATAAAAGTACCGTCAAAAGGATTAAGAAAAGTTATGAAGGAAGTTGATACCAATGATTTGGTTAGATATGACAGTACAGAAGAAATGATGCATGATTTAAAATCATGAAATACACCCTTTCACGAACAAAGAAATTTAAAAAATCATTTAAAAAACTTCACCTGAAAGATAATGAAGAAGCGATTTTTATTAATGTAGTTGCGAAATTACTAAATGATAAACCCTGAACTCATGAAGCCTGATACCTTACCCTGCCCCCCCCATAACGCAACAACGCAAGCCTGACCCCATCTTGATAAAAGGAAAATCAATCCATTCAAATTTGGAAGCATTGTCTCTGGAGATTTTTTTTACAACAGAGAGGATGAATTGCTGCGAATAAAGCAAAAAAGGTGCTTCACGCGTTAAGTCAGTCAGCATCTGAATTGTTCTCAAAGAAAACTGCGCAGGATTTTGATTTGGGCGCCGTATTCAGTACCCAGAAGGCAATAGATGTTTTTATCAGCGATGGCATTATCGAACGAAATCAATCAAGATATGATTTTTCCGACCCAATATATAAAAGGTTTATTAATAAAAATTTATGATTATGCTATTTGGCGTAATGCCATTTGGCATAATATTGAAATGAATTAACGGGGTCAGACCGAAAGCGCCGATTAAAACCGGTAAAGGATAGAGAATGAAAGAGTTTTATGGTGATCCGAGTGTCTCTCCAGCTTTGAAAAGCTCTATAGAGCTCTTGCTGGTACTGGTCACTTTATTGTTGAACCAGTTGGGGCTTAATAGCAGTAACAGTAGCAAGCCACCTTCAACGGACCCGAACCGCGAGAAAAAAAAGAAAAAGCCCGGCAAAAAGAAACCCGGTGGACAAAAGGGGCATAATGGTAGAACTCTGCAAAAGTTTGCTGACCCTGATATTATCGAGAAGATATCGATAGACAGAACCCTTTTGATAGCTAAGAAAATCTAAGGTGACCCCTGAATTACTGAATTATGAAAAGAGTTTTTCTCAGGTTGACTTTGTAAAAAGAAATGTTATAATGTTGTTATAACATAAATCAAGGGAAATGGTTATGAGAGCAAGAATCAGACAAATTGGAAACTCAAAAGGGGTTATTATTCCAGCCTCATTCCTTGCTGAGGCTGGATTGAAGAGCGAAGTGGAGATGTCCCTCGCCGGTCGCTCAATTCTAATTGCCCCATTAAAAGAAGAATTACGCAAAGGCTGGTTTGACGGCTATCGTGCGGCTGATGATGAGGATGCCTGGGAAGGCTTTATTGCTCTGCCCGGGGAAGAGGATGAGTGGGTATGGTAAAACGGGGGGAGGTTTACTGGGTAGAGCTTGACCCTACTCGCGGAAGCGAGATAAGAAAGACCCGTCCATGCTTGATTATATCACCTGATGATATGAATACTGTGCTGCCACGAATTCTGGTGGTTCCGATTACCAGCAAAGGACAGGTATTGGGTTGTCGTCCAGTTATACAATTTAAAGGTAAGAAAGCCAGAATTCTTCTGGATCAGATTCGCAGTGTTGATAAGGTCAGACTTGGAAAAAAAATGGGGGAAATCCCTGAACATATATGGCATTCCATTTTATTAGACATGCTGGAATAAGTAGACAGGTCACGATAATCACTAAAAAGCTGACAGCGCACAAACATACGTGTGCTGCAAAGATGGTGAAGTCGTGGGCTTCTACAGCCTGACAGTGGGGAGTGTTGAACACCAGGAAGCACCTGATAGAGTGGAGAAGGGTTTGGCGCGCTACCCTGTGCCGGTGATGATCCATTCCACTTATTCCTGTTGCTCAAAGACTTAAAAGCGATTACATAATATGGACTCAGACCGAAAACGCCGATTAAAACCGGTAAAGGATAGAGAATCCAGGAATGTATTAAAAATATATACGATAAGAAGAGGTGATAAAATGGAAACAGCCAAATCACTGGATATGATACTGGTGACCAACAATATCAAAGAATTTGAAAGAATTGATGATTTACATATGGAAAACTGGGTTGAATAATACAACTCTGAGGGATTTGCCCCCAGGCTTACCCAAATCCACCATCAAATTTTTGTTTGCCTGCCGGGCCGTGGTTGTGCACTATCCCTGGCCATCAGCAAGGTGCCAGATGCAAGGCGACAAGGAGTGACGAGTGAGGCGTATAAGTCATACTCCGCAGGGAGGAACGACCGCAGTCAACGCAGCAGGTGGTACCTTGATGGTGGATCAGGGCTTACTTAAACCCTTTATTTCCAGAGTATGATGGGGTATAATGCAATAGTTATTTAGTTATAGTTATTGGATAAAAAAGTAGTATCTGAGTGATAGAGATAGGAGGATTTTAATATGGAGACTGGCGAAAATGAGAGTGTTGAAAACAAATTTTTATTGCTATCGGTTGAAGAAAAAGCATCTATCATTAGTCATGGTGTTGCATTGCGTTTTTCTGAGTGGAAGAAGAGACTTTTTCTGGCTGAAAGCAAAGTCCGTTTTTTCGAAGAGAAGTACAATGTAACTACAATAAGCCAATCCTGACCCCAAACATATGTTATGAGGAGATAAAATGGATACTTCTTTAGATATAAAATTTACAGAAAAGTCAGAGTCAATCGTTACTCAGTTTGGTTTTAAGGATTTAAAATCCTTTATCAAAAACCAGGCTTTGCTTATGCTTATGGCCAGAATCGAGAAATATGAGGCTGAGGATAAACGTTTTGAGGCCAAATATCATATGCCCTTTAAGGCGTTTCAGGCAAAAGTTGAAGGGTTGCAAAATGAAGAGGTGTTTACAGAAGATGACGATTACTTAGACTGGCGTTTTGCAAAAGAGGCGATTGATAGGCTTGTGAGACAAAAACGGGAATTGGAACATGCTTGATCTAATTGCCAAGTACAAACGTTTTATTAAATCTTTTCATGTTTCCCTGTATGAGCAAGAAGGAGAGATGCTTCGGTTTAAGGTGGAATTAACATTCACGAATAACTCAAAGCTCTTTATAAAAGAATATGTTTTTGAAAACAAAGAGAGAAAGTACGCCTATCATTGGTCAGATACCTATGGAAACCTAATCTGTCGTTGGGACAATGCAAATCATTGGCCGGATATTTCGACTTCTCCACACCACAAACACACTGGAAGTAATGTATTTGAATCAATAGAAACATCTGTTGGTGATGTGTTGAACAGAATCAGCGAGAAATTGGAAAATAAACCAAAAGGCTGAAGCGACTCTTCAGTGGAACGTACGAGTATCTCGAACCAAAAGTCTGACCCCATTTTTATATGAAAACAAAATTTGAAAAAACTTTTCTGGAAAGCGTCAGGAAACATGAAAGATATTAAACCGATTCTGACGTCTATTTATTCAATAAAACTTAAAACAGCTTGATCTGGATTTGAAAAAGAAAAAATGTTATAAAATAATAAATTTGCTGGAATCCTTACAAAAATAAAAAGGGTGACAAAGATGAGCAAGATAATATTAAAAATAAATGAATCTGACAAGACAGCAAGTATATTATTTAAAGCATTGGAAACTGAAGAGAAACGTTTGCTATACAGTCTTGCCGCTTGCCGCTTGCCGCTTGCCGCTTGCCGCTTGCCGCTTGCCGCTTGCCGCTTGCCGCTTGCCGCTTGCTAAGTATGGTGTGTTATAATGCAGCAGCCATAAAATTTGATGGAGGGTTACCATGGAA